>Ga0268264_10000251_pt1 | contig 100745 bp, 86 predicted proteins | sample KBSSwiS32_FD_190357 | JGI IMG/M metagenome (GOLD analysis project Ga0268264, IMG submission 190357) | Switchgrass rhizosphere microbial communities from Kellogg Biological Station, Michigan, USA - KBS Switchgrass S3-2 (SPAdes) (version 2) | ecosystem: Host-associated > Plants > Roots >... | reverse complement strand
GCCGCTGGGCGACCAGGCCGTTGAAGGTGTTCCAGATGACGAAGGAGCCGACGAGCAGCGCCACGCCGGCGAAGACCAGCAGCACCGTGGTGAAGATGCCCAGCGCGTCCTTGACCGACGAGGTGGCGTCGTCGGCGACCTGCCGGCCGGTCACCGCCTCGACACCGTCGGGCAGCGTGGCCGCGATCCGGCTCCTGAGCTCGTCCGTGCTCACCCCCGCGGCCGCCCGCACGTCGACCTCGTCGACCACGCCCGCCTTGCCGAGCACCTGCTGGGCGGTGGGCAGGTCGAAACCCGCCAGGGTGGCGCCGAGCAGGCTGTCGGTCTCACCGAAGCCGACGATGCCGACAAGGGTGAAGCTCCGGCGGCCGTCCTGCAGCACGACGTCGACGGAGTCGCCGACCCGGTAGCCGGCCTGGTCCGCCGTACGGGCGTCGACGACGACCTCGTGCGCACCAGCCGGAGCCCGGCCCTCGCGGATCGTGCCCGCGCCCGAGAGGCGCCGGTCCTTGCTGATGCTGGTGCCGATGGTCGGTGCGCCACCGGGCTGCATGGGGTCGCCGTGCTTGTCGATGATCAGCGCGAACCCGAACACCGACCCCTCGGCCACCTCCACGCCCGGCACTGCGCGGACCGTGTCGACGATGCTGTCGTCGAGCGGACGCAGCTGCCCGCCGGTCGTGGTGACGTCGGCGTCGTAGGCGCTCTGGGACCGCACCACGACATCGGTGCCGGACGTCAGACCGGTGTAGAGCTGGTCGAACGCCTTCACCATGGTGTCGGAGAGCACGAAGGTGCCCGAGACGAACGACACCCCCACCACCACGGCCATCACGGTCAGCAGCAGCCGGAGCTTGTTGGCAAGCAGGTTGCGCAACGAGACGCGGAACATGTCAGGCTCCCAAACGGCTCATGACCTCGAGGACGGCGGCGCGCGTGGGCGCGGCCAGCTGCTCGACGATGGCACCGTCGACGAGGAAGACGACCCGGTCGGCGTACGCCGCCGCGCCGGGGTCGTGGGTGACCATCACCACGGTCTGACGGAGCTCGTCGACCACGGAACGCAGGAAGCGCAGCAGCTCGGTGCCTGCCTTCTGGTCGAGCGCACCGGTGGGCTCGTCGGCGAAGACGACGTCGGGACGGGAGATCAGCGCACGCGCCACGGCCACGCGCTGCTGCTGTCCTCCGGACAGCTCGGTCGGCCGGTGCCGCAGGCGGTCGCCGAGGTTGAGCTTCGCCACCACCGTCGCCAGCCAGTCGGGGTCCGGCGTCCGGCCCGCGAGGTCCGCGGGGAGGGTGATGTTCTCCTCGGCGGTGAGCGTCGGCAGGAGGTTGAACGACTGGAAGACGAAGCCGAGCCGGTCGCGGCGCAGGATCGTCCGCTCCCGGTCGGAGAGCGAGGCCAGGTCGGTGTCGCCGACGAAGACCTGGCCCGAGGTGAGGGTATCGAGGCCCGCGAGGCAGTGCATCAGCGTGGACTTGCCCGACCCGGACGGGCCCATGATCGCCGTGAACTGCCCGACCGGCAGGTCGAGCGAGAGGTCGTCGAGAGCGACGACGGCGGTGTCGCCCTCGCCGTAGACCTTCCCGGCGCGGACCGCTCTGGCCGCCCAGGCAGCCGGCTCGGTCGACGGCGGTTGGGTCGCGAGATGTAGGGAGGCCATGGCTCCACCCTCGTCGCGGGCCGGGTGAACCGGCAGAGCCCAACGTCCCCACGCAACCGGGCCTTGGACCGCGGTCGTCACCACAGGCCGTAGACGGGACCCACGACGAAGACGGTCACCAGGCCCAGCGTGTTGTTGGAGCCGTGGGCCAGGACCCGAGGCCCAGATGACGGCGGAGGCCGCGGTGCCGACCACCAGGGCGAGACCGCGCCCGCGACCGGTGGGGCGGTCGCGGGCGCGGACGTCGTCGTGACGGGGCGCGGGTCAGAACTCGAAGACCAGCCGGGCCGGCGTACGCCCGCTGAGCACCTCGTCGATGGACTCGTTGACCTGGTCGAGCTTGCGGCCCTCGGCCACGACCCGGGTGCGGCCCGCGGCGTGCAGCTCGAAGACCTCGGCGAGGTCCTGGCGGGTGCCGACGATCGAGCCGATCACCGAGATGCCCTTGAGCACCGTCGGGAAGATCGGCACGCTCATCGGCCCGTCGGTCTCCGGCGGGAGCCCCACGCAGACCAGCCGACCGCCGCGGCGCAGCGAGGCGAAGGCCTGCTCGAACACCTTGGGGATGACCGCGGTGACGACCGCGACGTCGACGCCGCCGAGCGCCTCGATGGCGGCGACCGGGTCGGTGGTGGCTGCATTGACGGTGTGGTCGGCGCCGAGGGTCTTGGCGAGCTCGAGCTTGGTGTCGTCGACGTCGACCGCGACCACGATGCCCCCGACGATGCGGGCGTACTGGACGGCGAGGTGGCCCAGGCCGCCGACGCCGAAGATGGCGACGCGCTCGGCGGGCCGGATGTGGGCGACCTTGATGGCCTTGTAGGTCGTGACGCCGGCGCAGGTCAGCGGCGCCGCGTCGAAGGAGGTCACCGCATCGGGAACGGCGACGACGAAGTCCGCGTCGGCGACGGCGTACTCGGCGAAGGCGCCGTCGATGCCGTAGCCGCTGTTGCGCTGCTCCTCGCAGAGCGTCTCCCAGCCGCTGATGCAGTGGTCGCAGCGGCCGCAGGCGTGGCCGAGCCAGGGGATGGCGACCCGGTCGCCCACCGCACGCGCGGTGACGCCGTCGCCGACCCGCTCGACGATGCCGACGCCTTCGTGGCCGGGGACGAACGGCGGGGTCGGCTTGACCGGCCAGTCGCCGTGGGCTGCGTGGATGTCGGTGTGGCAGAGCCCGCACGTCTCCATGCGGACCAGGACCTCGCCCGGGCCGGGCTCAGGAACGGGCCGTTCCTGGATCTCGAGCGGCCTGGTGAAGTCGGTGACGACAGCGGCTTTCATGGGGTTTCTCCTCGGTGTCGGGTGGTTCCCTTCCACCGTCTCCTGCTCAGGTGGCGCGGGTGAGGGCCGAAGGTTCATGGCAGCGAGGACGTTCGACCCGAGCGGGCACCTGGATGGAGCCAGAGACTTGGGACGCAAGCGCGCAAGCGCTCCGATCCAGAGGAGGGATCATGTCCACGAGTCCCCACGGCCCGGTCTCCGCCATCATGAGCTGGCCGGTGGCGACCGTCGACCACGACGCAAGCCTCGCGGAAGCGGCCGAGGCCCTGGCCGGCGACGACATCGGCGTACTCCTCGTCCTGCGCGACGGCGACCCGGCCGGCATCGTCTCCGAGCGCGATGTGGTCGCGCACGCAGCAGCCGGCGCGGACCTGACCCACCTGCGGGTCGGTGAGGTGATGGCCGGCGACCTGGTGACCGTCCAGGCGGAGGCGTCCTGCGTGGCCGCCGCGCAGACGATGGTCGAGGCCGACGTCCGGCACCTGCCCGTGCTGCAAGGGCACCTGATCGCCGGGATCGTCTCGATCCGCGACCTGGTCCCGGTTCTGCTGGCGGGTATCGAGACCGACGAGGTCGTCGTCGTGCCGAGCGGCACCCGGGTCGTCGTCCGGAGCAACTGACCCGTGGCCGCCACCCACTCGCTGTTCGCACTCGACGAGGACCAGTCCGAGGACACCACCATGGCCACGGTGAGCGTCCTGACGCGGCTGCGCTCGGTGGGCCTCGCGCTGGTCACCGGGCTCGCCGGGCTGGCCGTGTTGTTCGACGAGCTCGTCGTCTGGGCCGGTCAGCCCAGCGGTGACCCCACGGGCGCGACCGTGTCGGCGTGGTACGACGCCCACGCGGGCCGCGTCCTGGTCGGCGACCTGCTCTGGCTGGCGGTCTTCGGCGTGCTCGGGGCAGCCTTGTGGAGCGCAGTCTCTCGCTTCGACGCAGTGCCCCGCTGGACCGCCCGCGCTGTAGGTCTGGCGGGCATCACCTGCATGGCCGCCTCCAGCCTGTTCGCTGCCCGGATCGTCCTCGGCGTCGGCGGCGACCTCACCTCCTGGGAGCTCGAAGGCTCCGTCTACCGCGCGGGCACGGTCCTGCTGGCGCTGACCATGGTCCCGCTGGCCGACGGACTCCGCCAGGCGCGCAGGACGTGGTTGGCCGGGGTTGCGGTCGCTGTCGGGTTCGCTCTCGCGATCCCGCCGACCAGCCTCCCGGGCCTGGTGGCGGCGTTCGTCCTGGTGGCGGTTGTGCTCGGCGTACGTCCCGCCCGAGCGCACGCGCCTGCCTAGAGCGGACTGGCCTAGGTCCACCGCCCGTCCGCAGCCACACCACCGGCGGCAACCCGACAGCCAGCCCGCCTCTGATCTCGGCTGTCGGGTTGCCGCCACCCCCAAGTCCGCGAGCGAGAGACCCTCAGATCTCCTCCGGCACCATCGTGATCGCGCCGGCGGGGCACTCCTCGACGCAGATGCCGCAGCCCTTGCAGTAGTCGAGGTCGATCTCGTACTGGCCGGGCGGACCGATCTTGAGCACGGCGTTGTCGGGGCAGAGCGCGTAGCAGTTGTCGCAGGAGAAGCAGCTCCCGCACGAGAGGCAGCGGCGGGCCTCGAAGAGCGCGGTGTCGGCGTCCAGGCCGTGCACGACCTCGTCGAAGGTCGAGCTGCGGCGGGCCAGCTCCAGCCGGGCGCGGTGGCTGCGGGGAGCGTCCTCGTAGTACCACGTCGTCAGCGCCTCGTACGGCGCGAGCTCGACCTCCGCCGGAGGCGCGGGCTCCTGGTCGACGAGCCAGGCGTCGATGCCCTCGGCGATCCGGCGGCCGTGGCCGATGGCAGTGGTCACCGAGCGTTCCGCGTCGACGACGTCGCCGCCGGCGAACACGCCCGGCACCGAGGTGGCCAGCAGCCCGTTGGTCTGGATCGTCCCGTCGGTGACGGCGACTCCGGAGTCGGAGCCGAGGAGCGACAGGTCGGTGTCCTGGCCGAGCGCGAGCACGACCGAGTCGGCCGCGAGGCGGGTGGTGCGGCCGGTCGGCTGGGGGAAGCCGGTCTCGTCGAGCTCCATCTCCTCGATCAGCAGCCCGTCGGGGTCGACCTGGTCGATGGTGGAGAGCCAGTGGAACTGCACCCCCTCCTCCTCGGCCTGGGCCACCTCGTCCTCGTGCGCCGGCATCCGGTGGCGGGTGCGGCGGTAGACGACGATCGCGTCGGAGGCGCCGAGCCGCTTGGCGGTGCGGGCCGCGTCGAGGGCGGTGTTGCCGCCGCCGTAGACCGCGACCCGGCGACCCAGCATCGGCCGCGAGCCCTCCTCGAGACCGTGCAGGAAGGAGACGGCGTCGACCATCCGCGCCGCGGACGCGGCCGGCAGGTAGGTGCGCTTGCCGAGCTGCGCACCGACGGCCAGGACCACCGCGTCCCAGCCCTCCTCGCGCAGCGCCGCGACGTCGGTCACCGGGGTGTCGAGCTCGAGGACGACCCCGAGAGAGACCAGCCGGTCGACCTCGGCGTCCAGCACCTCGCGCGGTAGCCGGTAGCGCGGGATGCCGTAGCGCATCATCCCGCCCGCCTGCGGCGCCGAGTCGCGCACGACGACCTCGTGACCGAGCAGGGTCAGGTGGTACGCCGCCGAGAGGCCGGCCGGCCCGGCGCCGACGACGAGCACCCGCCGGCCGGTCGGCGCGGCGGTCACGGAGACGGTCCAGCCGAGCTCGAGGGCCCGGTCACCGAGGAACCGCTCGACGGAGTTGATGCCCACCGACTCGTCGAGCTGGCCACGGTTGCAGGCCGTCTCGCACGGGTGGTAGCAGACCCGCCCGGTGATGGCTGGGAACGGGTTGACGGCCATGATCGTGCGCCAGGCCGCCTCGTAGCCCTCCCCGCCGCTCTCGGCCTGGTAGAGCCAGGTCCGGACGTCCTCGCCGGCCGGGCACGCGTTGCCGCACGGGGCGACGAGCGTCTGGTAGACCGGCCGGTCGGTGCGCCAGGAGCCGGTCAGGTCGGTCCGGCTCGAGCCCGGCCCGAGCGTGGTGGCGAACGGCAGCTTCATGACTCCTCCTGCGATTCCTCGCCAGAGCCGGCCAGCAGCCCGTAGCGCGCGATGTTGCGGTCGGCCCGCTCCTGCAGGGCGGCGACCACGTCGGGTCGCCCCTCCCCACGGAACAGGTGGGCGAAGCGGGTCTGCGGTCGCAGGTAGTCCTCGACCGGCACCGGCTGCCGGATCGTGCTGACCGCGGTGACGCTGCCGTGCTCGGCCTCGAAGACCGGGAACAGACCGCAGCGGGTCGCCAGCCGGGCGACCTTGATGATCTCCGACGACGCCGAGCCCCAGCCGAGCGGGCACGGCACCAGCACGTGGAGGTAGCGGGCGCCGCGCATCGACATCGCCTTGACCACCTTGGCCTCGAGGTCGTGGAGGTCCGCGACCGTCGCCGTGGCGACGTAGGGGATCTCATGAGCCATCGCGATGTTGGGCAGGCTCTTGCCAGTGCCGAAGGAGTTGCCGGCGGAGGTGCCGACCGGCCGGGTCGTGGCGGTGCTCGCGGCCGGCGGGGTGGCCCCGGAGCGCTGCACGCCGGTGTTCATGTAGCCCTGGTTGTCGTAGCAGACGAACAGCACGTCGTCGTTGCGCTCGAACATGCCCGACAGGCAGCCGAGGCCGATGTCGACGGTGCCGCCGTCACCGGCCTGGCACACCACCCGGACGTCGCCACGGCCGGTGGCCCGCAGCGCCGCCGAGACGCCGGAGGCGACCGCCGCCGAGTTGCCGAACAGGGAGTGCAGCCACGGGAGCTGCCAGGCCGACTCGGGGTAGGGCGTCGAGAACACCTCCAGGCAGCCGGTGGCGTTGACGGTGACCATCTGGCTGGCGCTCGCGCGAGAGGCTGCGTCGAGCACGACCCGGGCGGCCAGCGCCTCGCCGCAGCCGCGACAGGCCCGGTGCCCGGAGGTGATCGCGTTGGTGCGGCCCTGGTCGGACTGGACGGTCCGCTGGTCGGCCTCCAGCAGCCGGTTGCCCGCCGCGAAGGTGCCGATCTGGTAGAGCGGGGTCGTCATCGCGAGATCTCCTCGTGCTCGAGCTCCGCCTCGCGGGCGAGCTCACGGGCGACCACGTCGTAGTCGAGATCGGCGTAGTGCAGTACGCCGGCGGGCAGCTCACCGGCGACGGCGTCGACGATCAGCCGGCGCAGCCCGGCCCGGGTCACCGGCCGGCCGCCGAGCCCCATCACCACGTCGTGCACCACGGTGGCATGCGGAGCCGAGAGCCGGACCTCCGCGCCCAGGATGCTCCCCGCACCGACGCTGACCGCCCGGTTGACGACCACCACGCGCGGGATGCCCCGCAGCGCCACTCGAACGGCGTCCAGGGGCCAGGGCCGGTAGCACGTGATGCCCAGTACGCCCGCGGCGATGCCCTCGTCGCGCAGCTCGTCGACGACGTCGGCGGCCGACCCGAGCGCCGAGCCCATCGCGACGAGCACGACCTCGGCGTCCTTGGTCCGGTAGGGCCGCAGCAGCCCACCCGAGTCGCGGCCGAACGCCGCTGCGAACGCAGCGCCTACGTCGGCCACGGCGTCGATCGCCCGCAGCTGCTGGTGGGCGGCGAGGTACTTGACCTCGGTGAAGGCGTCCGGGCCGACCATCGCGCCGATGGTCACCGGCTGGGCCGGGTCCAGCCACTGGCGGGGGCGGAACGGCGGCAGGAACGCGTCGACCTCCTCCTGCTCGGGGACGTCGATCGCCTCCATCGCATGGGTGAGCACGAAGCCGTCCATGCAGACCATCACCGGCACGGAGAGCCGCTCCGCTAGGGCGAAGGCCTGCACGTGCAGGTCGACCGCCTCCTGGTTGGAGGAGGCGAACAGCTGCAGCCATCCCGCGTCGCGCTGTGAGAACGCGTCGGAGTGGTCGTTCCAGATGTTGATCGGGGCGCCCAGGGCCCGGTTGGCCAGCGTCATCACGATCGGCAGGCCGAGCCCGGAGGCGTTGGGCAGGGCCTCGGCCATGAACAGCAGCCCCTGGCTCGAGGTCGCGGTGTAGGTGCGCCCGCCGGCGGCCGAGGCACCGATGCACGCGGAGAGGGCCCCGAACTCCGACTCGACCAGCAGGTACTCGCAGCGGCCTAGGTCCCCCGAGGTCACCAGGTCGGAGAGCCGCTCGACGATGTGGGTCTGCGGCGAGATGGGGTAGGCCGCGACCACGTCCGGCCGGCAGCGGGCCACGGCCTCCGCGACCGCCCGCGAACCCTCGATCTGTCTACGCATGGCCTCGCTCCCATCCCCTGCTCAGGTCGTGTGCGTCGGATGCCAGCCGGAGGTTGGCTGCCACCATCTCCGGCGAGGCGCCGGAGAACCGCTGCCGGATGGCCGAGTGCAGCGCAGGCAGCTCCACGACACCGGTCAGCGCGACCACCGCACCGATCAGCGCCGTGTTGGGCAGCGGTCTGCCGAGCAGCTCGCGGGAGAGCTCGGACGCCGGCAGGCAGACGGCTCGCTGGTGACCGTGCAGCCGCAGCCCGGCGCCGGCGAGCTCCTCGGGCTGCCGCGCGGAGTTCACGACCACGATGCCGTCGTCGGCCAGCCCGTCGAGGACCCCGACGCCGCGCAGCAGCGTCGGGTCCTGCACGACGACCACGTCCGGCCGCTCGACCGGGTCGTGCGCCCGGATCGGGTGCTCGTCGATCCGGCAGAACGACACGACCGGAGCGCCGGTGCGCTCCGAGCCGAAGCTCGGTAGCGCCTGGGCGTGCAGCCCCTGGTCGAAGGCGGCCAGGCTCAGCAGCTCCGCGGCGGTGACCACCCCCTGGCCACCCCGGCCGTGGATCCGGACGTCGAGGCTCATCAGACCGGGCTGGTCACAGGTGCGGTGACGGACTCCCCGACGAGGCGGACCAGCTCGGCCAGCCGCGAGGTGTAGCCCCACTCGTTGTCGTACCAGCCGAAGACCTTCACGAACCGGCCGGACGCCTGGGTCAGCAGCGAGTCGAACACGCACGACGCGCTGTCGCCGATGACGTCGTTGGAGACGACCGGCTCGGTCTCGTAGCGCAGCCGTCCGCCGAGCTCCTCGCTCCGGCTGGCCGCCTCGAACGCGGCGTTGACCTCCTCGACGGTGACCTCGCGGTCGAGCAGGACGGCCAGGTCGACCAGCGAGCCGTCGACGACCGGCACCCGCAGGGCGACGCCGTCCAGCTTGCCGTCGAGCTCGGGCAGCACCAGCCCGACCGCCCGAGCGGCGCCCGTGGTGGTGGGGATGATGTTGACCGCTGCCGAGCGCGCGCGGCGCAGGTCCTTGTGCGGGCCGTCGAGCAGATTCTGGTCGCCGGTGTAGGCGTGCACGGTGGTCATGTAGCCCTGCTGCAGGCCGAAGGCCTGGTGCAGCACCGAGACCATCGGGGCCACGCAGTTGGTGGTGCACGAGGCGTTGGAGATGACGTCGTGGTGCGCAGGGTCGTACTGCTCGTCGTTGATGCCCATGACGATCGTGGCGTTGACATCCTTGCCCGGTGCCGAGATCACGACCTTGCGCGCGCCGGCCTCGAGGTGCTCGCCTGCGGTCTCGTAGGTGCGGAACTTGCCGGTGCACTCGACCGCCACGTCCACGGCGTACGACGCCCAGGGCAGCTCGGCGGGAGTCTTGGCGTCCGACCACGGGATCTTGTGGCCGTCGATGACCAGGCAGTCGTCGCCGGCGTCGACGGTGAACGGGAACGGCCCGTAGGTGGTGTCGCGGCGGAGCAGGGCGGCCAGCAGGTGAGGATCGGCGAGGTCGTTGACGGCGACCACCTCGAGGTCCTCGCTCAGCACCGCCTGCCGCAGCAGCGCGCGTCCGACTCGACCCAGACCGTTGATGGCGATCCTCATGGTGCAGCTCTCCTCTGTGCAGACCCTCCGGCGGCCGTTCGGCCCACCGGTTCAAGCCTCGCGAGGGGCGTCGTGGGCGGGCAGGGTCACACGTCCCCGACGGCGAGGACCTTCGGTCCCGCGGGCCGGGCGAGCTCCCACCAGCCGGCCTCGATCCCCTCGACCAGGACGTCGAGGTCGGTGACGTCGAGGTCGCTGGTGACACCGAAGGTGAGCACGCCGCAGTAGCTGAACATCGCGACGCCGATGCAGACCCGGTCGGCGATCGGCACGTAGGGGAGCAGCTGCTCGACGCGGCGACCCAGGCAGCTGAGCGGCTGACGGGGGCCGGGCACGTTGGTCGTCACCGTGGACAGGTGGTGGTGGGGCAGTCGCAGGGCGAGCCGGGTCGCGCCCTCCACGAGGGGGTAGGGGACGGCGCCGATGAGCTGCTGCGCCACGACGCCCGCCTCGGGCTCGCCGTGCTGGCGGAGCCGGGCCACGAGCTCGTGGACGGCCCGGACCCGCTCGATGGGGTGCTCGACGTCGACCGGGAGGTCGGCCAGCATCAGCGTCACCCGGTTGTCCGGCGTCTCGGGACCGGAGCCGGCCCAGGCCGCGACGGGCACCAGCGAGCGGATCGCGTGCGGATGGGGCTCGATGCCACGGTGCACCAGCAGCGCCCGGAAGCCGGCGGTCGCCGCCGCCAGCGCGACGTCGTTGACCGTGACGTTGAGGTCACGACGCCGCTCGCGGGCCGACGACAGCGGCACGCTGGTCCAGGCGTAGCGGCGTCCGGACCGGATCGCGCCGGTCACCGACGGACCGTGCACCGGCAGCAGGGCGGAGCCGAGGGCCAGGCCGCCGCGGGTTGCTCCCAGCACCGCGCCGCCGAGCCGGCGCACCCGCGACCCGGACGCCGGCCGGACGCCCACAACGGCGGGAGCCGCCTCCTCCGGCACGTCGTAGACGACGCGCAGCAGGGCGGTCCCCGAGACCCCGTCGGCCAACGCGTGGTGGACCCGGCAGATCAGCGCCCATCGCCCGTCCTCGAGCCCCTCGCAGAGGGTGACGTCCCACAGCGGGTGGTCGCGGTCCATCCGATCGCCCATCGTGCGGCCCATGAGCTCGGCCAGCTCCTCGCGGCCGCCGGGCGCGGGCAGCGCGACCCGCCGGACGTGGTGTCCGACGTCGAAGCCCGGCTCGTCGGCCCACCCGGGCGCGCGCAACCCGAGCGGGCTGCGGTGGACACGTTGGCGGTAGCGCGTGGGCAGCCGCTCCTCGATCACGGCGCGCAGCTCTGCCGCCGTCGGCGCCGGACCCTCGAGCACGCCGAGCGAGCCGATCACCATGGAGCTGTCCGGGTCGACGTCCTCGGCCGAGAGGAACGCGGCCGAGAGCGCGCTGAGCCGGTCCATGGCCGCGCCCTCAGTCCGGCAGGAGCAGCGAGCGCATCACGTCGTGCCCGGTGCGCGCCGGCCCGGCGGTCGCGACCATGATCGCCTTCACCGTGTGCATGCGGTTCTCGGCCTGGTCGAAGACGATCGAGGCCGGCGACTCGAAGACCGAGTCCGACACCTCGAGGCAGGTCTCGCCCGGCATCGTCGCGAGCACGTCGGCGCCGACCACAGTCTGGTCGTCGTGGAACGCCGGCAGGCAGTGCAGGAACTTCGCCTGTGGGTTGCGGGTCGCGAGCATGAGAGCGTCGTCGACGCGGTAGGGGCGCAGCTGGTCGATCCGCTCGGCCCACGCCTCCTTGGGCTCGCCCATCGAGAGCCAGACGTCGGTGTAGACGAAGTCGACGCCGACGACGCCCTGGTGCGGGTCCTGGACGGCGACGAGCCGCGCGCCGGTCTCCCGGGCGATCTCCTCGGCGATCATCCACACCTCCGGCGGCGTCGCCAGCGACGGCGGCGCCACCATCCGCACCTCCATCCCCGACATCGCGCCGGCGACCAGCAGCGAGCGCGCGACGTTGTTGCGCGCGTCGCCGACGTAGGCGACCGAGACCTCGGACAGCGGCTTGGCGGAGTGCTCCTCCATGGTGAAGACGTCGCACAGTGACTGGGTCGGGTGCCACTGGTCGCTCAGCCCGTTCCACACCGGTACGCCGCTGTAGCGCGCCAGCAGGTCGACCGCGTCCTGGCCGTAGCCGCGGTACTCGATCGCGTCGAAGGTGCGGCCCAGCACCCGGCCGGTGTCCTTGACCGACTCCTTGTGCCCGAGCTGGGAGCCCGACGGGTCGATGTAGGTGACATGCGCGCCCTGGTCGTGCGCGGCGACCTCGAAGGCACACCTGGTCCGGGTCGAGGCCTTGGCGAAGACGAGCGCGAAGTTGAGGCCCGCCAGCCGGTGCGGCTCGCGGCGGTCGCGGCGTTCGCGCTTGACCTGGGCGCTCAGGTCGAGCAGGTCGCGCCACTCCTGGACGGTGACGTCGGTCTCCTTGGTGAAGCTGCTGCCCCGGAGGCCGAGGGCGGCCGGGTCGATGGTGCGGTGTTGCAGGGTGGTCATGGCGGTCAGGCCTCTCGTGAGATGGGGCAGGTCATGCAGCGCGGGCCACCCCGGCCGCGGCCGAGCTCGGAGCCGACGACGGGCACGACGGTGATGCCGTGGTCCTCGAGGTAGCGGTTGGTGGTGGTGTTGCACTCGTAGCCGAGGACGACGCCCGGCGCGACGGCGAGGAAGTTGTTGCCGTCGTCCCACTGCTCGCGCTCGGCGGCGCGGCGATCCATCGGCACCTTGATCGCCCGGATGTTGTCGACCTGCAGCGCGTAGGTCAGCTCGTGGAAGAGGTCGTCGTTCTCGCGGAAGGCGAGCCCGCCGCGGTGTGGGGTGACCGTCCACGACCTCAGCTCGTCGGGCAGGTAGGGGTAGACCGAGTAGGCGTCGCGGTCGACCTGGGTCAGCGCGGTGTCGAGGTGCATGAACGCCCGGGTCTTGGGCAGCTCGACGGCGATCACCCGCTCGGCCGTGCCCGTTCCGAACAGCCGCTGCGAGAGCAGCTCGATGCCCTGAGGCGTGGTGCGCTCTCCCATGCCGATCATCACTGCGCCGTGGCCCAGGACGGCCACGTCGCCCCCCTCGACGGTCGCGGGCAAGTGCATGGCCGAGTCGTTGCCGTAGACGAAGGTCGGCGGCGCGGACTGGAACATCGGGTGGAAGTTGTAGATCACGCGGGAGTTGATCGTCTCGCGCTGCCGGGCCTCCTTGGCCATCGGGTTGACCGACACCGCGCCGTAGATCCAGGCGGAGTTGTCGCGCTGGAAGAGGTGGTTCGGCAGCGGCGAGAGGATGAAGTCGTCGTCCTGCGCGGCCCGCAGCAACAGGCTGGGGGTGCCGAGCCCGATGCCGAAGTCGCGCTTGGTGAGGCCACCGATCAGGACGTCGGCGAGCAGCGAGGCCGGCTGGTTGCGGACCAGCTCCGCGACGGCGCCGGCCAGCATCTTCCCGAACCTCTCGGGGGTCGCCAGCCGGGCCGCCACGAAGTCGCGCGCGCCGTCCGTGTCCAGGGCCTCGGCGAGGAGGTCAGCGAAGTGGTGCACCGTCACCCCGTGGTCGACCAGCTGCTTGGCGAACAGGTCGTGCTCGTGCTGGGCCCGCTCGGCCCACATGACGTCGTCGAAGAGCAGGCTGTCGACGTTGTCGGGGGTGAGCCTGGAGAGCTCGGTGCCAGGTCGGTGCACGATCACCTCGTGCAGCTGTCCGACCTCGGAGTTGACGGTGAACACGGTGCGCTCCTTCTCTGTGCCTCTGGCCGAGGTCACTTGTACGGCGGCACGTCGGCCGGCTCGGTCAGGTGCTTGCGCTGGGCGAGGTAGACCGGGATGCCCAGGACGAACGCGCCGGCGGACATCAGGAACGGACCCCAGTACACGTACCAAGCGGTCTCCCACGTGGTGCGGCTGTAGTAGATGAACGCGATCGACAGCGCGAACGCGACGGCCGCGGCGAACGCGTCGCGGACGAGGAGCGCGCTGCTGGTGACGTGACCGTCCCGGAACCGCCAGATCAGCTGGGCGAGCGCGGAGAACGCGTAGGGCACAGCCGCGGTGATGCCAGTCATCAGGACCAGCGTCGTGAAGACGGTGGCGCCGCTGCTGCCCCAGTAGCTGATGACGACGGCGAGGGAGGCAAGCGCGGTCGACGAGATGATCCCGACCGATGGCATGCCGCGCGACGACTCGTGCGCGAAGAACTTCGGGAACAGCCCGTCCTTGGCGGCGGCCAGCGGCATCTCGGCGCAGATCATGGTCCACCCGTTGAGGGCGCCGATGCCGGAGATGATGACCAGGGCGGCGACCAGGTCGCCCGACCAGGCGCCACCGAAGATCTCGTTGGCGGCCGAGGCGTACGAGGCCTTGTTGCTGTCCTGCGCCAGCGCGGTCGCGGGCAGGATCCCGAAGACGGCGACCAGCGACAGCATGTAGACGACGGCGCTCGCGAGCGTCCCACCCAGGGTGGCCCGAGGAACGTTGCGCTCGGGGTCGCGCACCTTGGAGGCGGCCACGGCCGCGACCTCGACGCCCAGGAAGCTGAACAGGCAGATCGCCGCGGCACCGCCGAGGGCGGAGCTGTTGGTGTCACCGCTGGTGTTCCACGGCGTGAAGTTCGCGGTCGAGATGAAGAACAGCCCGACGGTCGCCATGAAGATCAGCGGCACGAACTTGAAGACCGTGGTGACGACCTGGAAGGCGCTGAGGTTGCGGACGCCGGTGAGGTTGACCGCGGCCGGGATCCACAGCCCGGCCAGGACGATCAGGATCGACCAGGTCGTGTTGCCACCCTTGTTGACGAAGTGCTCGACGTAGTAGACCCAGCCGACGGCGATGGCCGCGTTGCCCGCCCAGGCGGTGATCCAGTAGGACCAGGCGTTGGCGAAGCCCCACAGGTTTCCGAAGGCGGTGCGGGCGTAGGCGTAGGGCCCGCCCGACGAGGGCAGCCGACGAGACAGCCCCGCGAAGACCATCGCGAGTGCGATGGCGCCGACGCTGGCGATGCCCATCGAGACCAGGCTGATCGGGCCGTACGAGGCGAGGGAGTACGGCAGGCTGAAGATGCCGACCCCCACGATGCTGCCGACCACCAGGGCGGTGGCCTGCCACGGTCCCATCTTTGCGGCGCCCGGGTCGCGGGCGACTGTTCCGGCCGGTGCATGGATGGCAGACCGGCGATGCGCGGTGATGGTCATGTTCGTGCTCCTCACGACGTTGTGTGATGCTTTCAACCTTTCGCCGACACGACCACCGGGGCAGGGCGCGAAGGCCTCGCCGCGGGAGTCGAAGGTCCCTCCGACTGCTCGAGCGGTGGCGCGAGGGTCGGCTCCACGACGAGCACCGGGCAGGCCGCGGCACGCAGCAGGTGTCGGACGGTCGGGCCGAGGTGCGAGCCGAAGGGCACGCGCGGGTCGCGGCGTCCGACCACCAGCAACGAGGAGCTCCCGCTCGCTTCGAGGAGCACCTCGACGGGGTGCCCCGAGCGCGCCACGAACTGGCACGGGACCCGCTCGCACACGGTGGCAGGCAGCCGGGCGTCGTCGATGAGCTCCTCGCGGACCGTCCGCAGGAGCTCCTCGTGCCCGTCGGCGCGCAGCAGCTCCAGGTAGGCCTCGGGAACGTCGATCACGCGCAGCACCTGGACGGGCAGGTCCTCGGCGGCCGCGAGCCCCAGCGCGGTCCAGAGCTCGGCCGCAGCACGCTTGGCGTCCTCGACCGCCACGGTGACCGGCCACCGAGCGGTCGGCGGCTCCCAGCCCGCGGGCACCGACACCACGGGGCAGTGCGCCCGCGCGGCCACGGCTGCGGTGACCGAGCCCTCGGCCATCCGCTGCAGGCGACCCAGGTCACGGCGTTCGAGGACGACGAGCTCGGCTCGCCGGCTCCGCTCCACGAGGTTCGCGATCACCCCGCCGCGGACGAGCTCGGCCGCGACGGGTTGGTCGCCACCGAGCCGGCTGCGCACCCGCGCCAGTGCCTCGTCGAGCCGCGCGCGGCCCTCGTCGACGAGCTGGTCGAAGGTGATCCCGACGCCCCAGGTGCCGGTGGGTCCTCCGACGAACACCGGGACGACGTGCACCAGCTCGACGCCGAGCTCGAGCCGTCGCGCCGCCGCCACGACGAAGGCGATGGTGCCGTCGGAGAGATGGCCCTCGCGGCCGATCCCGACGACGATCGCGGTCTCGGTGTCGACGTTGCTCATGGCGGCCTCCTGGCTCGGCTCTGCTCGGCAGGGCCCAGGCGACAAGACCGCCGCCCGGTCCGCGCCGACGTTGGTTCGGCCCGCCCGGCGGGGCAACCTGCGCACCCGCCGGACGGGCCTTGTCGGCGCCCTCCTCGAGGGCGACGGTGCACGATGCGCGATCGAGCTGCCCGAAGGGGCGCCGATCGTCCGGACTCGTTGTGTGGTTGTTGGTCGCGCACCCTCAGCCAACTCCTGCCGCACGGCGACGGGGAGGGTCGGAGGTCCTCGACGCCGGTGACGAAGGTCGATCGAGGGCCCAGGCCAGCCTCACTTCACGAGGCTGCCGGCCGCCTCGAGCACCAGCTCCTCATCGGCCGGCGCCGAGTCCGCGACGTACGGCACCACGTGCACGGGGACGTCGCTGAGCCGGAGCAGGTCGTGCCCGACCCCGCCGAGCTGGCCGTAGGGCGGCAGCGAGAACCGCCGGCGCGAGATGACCAGCAGGTCGCTCTCCGCGCTCTCCAGCAGCAGCATCCGCGCGGCCGGACCGTGGACGACCCGGGTCTCGACGGGGACGTCCGGGTAGGTCGTGCGCCAGTCCGCGCTGAGCTCGACCAGCCGCTCGGTGCCCTCCCGCTGCCAGTCCTCGGCGTGGGTGCGCACCTCGACGCTGTCGAAGTAGGGGTCGGCCAGGTGCCACGCGGTGACCAGCCGCAGGGACGCGTCCCGGGACGCCGCCTCGCCGAAGGCCTGCGAGAGGAGCTCGTGGGAGTTGCGCTCGGTCTTGATACCGACCACGACCCGTCCGTGGGTCACGTCGTCGACCCAGAAGGACGGCACGACGACGACGTCGCAGGGTGCGTGAGCCGCGACGCTGGCCGTGGCTGTGCCGGTGATCAGCCGCTCGATCCCGCGCCGGCTCTCGCGGCCGACCACGAGCAGCTGCGCGCCCGCCGCGGCCTTGGCGATGCCCGTGGTCCGCTCGCCGCGGGTGAGCACCGAGTGCACCTCGAGGTCGGGGCCCAGGTCGTGGGCGGTCCGCTCGGCGTCGGCCAGCAGCTCGGCGCCGATCTTCTGCAGGTCGACCATCGGGGTGGCCGGTCCCAGGCTGAGCAGGCTCGGCACGACGTGCAACAGGTGCAGCGGCGCACGGCGCCGCCGGGCCTCGGCCACGGCGTAGCGCAGGGCGCCGGCACTGCCGGGAAGGCCGTCGACACCGACGAGTACGGGGCGGGTGTTCGAGCTGGTCATGACGCCTCCTTCAGGGACGTCTCCAGCATTTCTCGACGGCCGCGCCGGGGGCAGAGGCGGCGGTCAGCGCGGTCGGGGGACCTTGGTCCCCGGGTCCCCGGGGGTCAGCCGGCCCGCGCCACGACCTCGTGGGGCTCGTGCACGTGGTCCGGCGCGGTCAGCAGCGCGGGACAGGAGAGGCGGCCGAGCAGGTCGAAGCCGAGCCGGCCGAGGCGCGACCCGTCCGGGTGCGCCGGATGGTGTCGCCCGAGGACGAGGAGGTCCGAGGTGGTCGCGGCGACCTGCAGCGCCTCGGTGGGTGAGCCCGGCGTGACCTCCACGGCCAGGTCGCACGCGTCGCTGCCGAGCGGCGCGAGCAGCTCCTCGACCTCGGGCCGCGTCACGGGCCCACCCACGACCACCCGGAGCGCGGCGCGGCGCAGCCGGGCCAGCGCGATGCCCGCTCGCACCGCGGCGACGTCGAGCGCCGCAGGGTCGAGCCCGACGGTCACGACGCCCCGGTGCCGCTCCACCCAGCTCGGTGGGACGACCACCACAGGAGTGTCGGTCGCCGCGGCCAGCGCCGCGGCCGGCGACGCGGTCGGGCGCCGGTGGGAGCCGGAGTCGATCTGCTCGATCAGCACGGTGGCGGCGTTGGCCGCCTCGTGCACGGTCTCGGGCAGGCCGCCTCGCAGGGAGGTGATCCGGACCGGCACCCTGCCGAGCACCTCGGCGTCCGCCCGGGCCAGCGCCAGCCGGAGGGAGTCGCGGCCCACCTTCTCCAGCCAGCTGTCACCGGGCGGGGCCACGTGCAGCAGGCGCAGCGGCCGGCCGGTGCGCACCGCCTCGGCGGCGGCGTAGCGGACGGCCGCGCCCGAGCCGCTGCGGTCGACGACGACCAGGACCGGAGCGAGCGACGGCAGCCCGGTCACGAACCGGCTGCCACCGGCTGGTGCGTGCGGCTCGACGTCCCACATCACAAGGCTCCCGACCTCAGTGGCGGTGGGCCGCGACCGCGGACCGGTCGAGCACGAACCGGCGTCCGGTGACCGCCGAAGGCACCAGCTCCACCACGTCGTACTTCAGCTCCTGCACCCAGGGCCGCAGCGGCAGTGCGTCGGCCCGGTGGGCCTCGTCCTCCTCAAGCTGGCGCAGCTGGCCACGGACCACCACGGACCACGCCGAGGCGTCGTCGTGCCAGTCGATCTCGAACGCGACGTCGGAGTGCAGCGCCGCGGCGAGCAGCTTGTTGCCGGACTCGGTCCGGAACAGCAGCGTGCCGGCGTCCGCCGCGAAGTTGATCGGCACCAGGTGCACCTCGTCGACGAGGCGATAGGCGAGCCGGCCGAACTCCTCGAGCCCGAGCAGCTCCCAGCACTCCTCCAGGGACAGCTCCTCGACGGGCGAGTCTTGAGTCATCTCCATCGTCGTCACCTCCTGCGGCTGGGTTTCAGACGACGGTAGGAGAGTCCTGGGCCACCGGTCAGGGCCGTTGGTCCCCACCCGGCGGGACCAGGCACCCGAAGGGGTCACCAGCCCCCGTCGGGCCGCGGGAAGAAGCGGCCCGGGTCCTCGTCGTCCTCGTGGACCCGGGCTGCAGGGCCGACGATCAACGGGTCGGGCTGGCCCACGAGCTTGTGGTCCTTCAGCGGGTAGTCGACAGCCGACAGCAGCACCCGCATCGCCTCGAGCCGGGCCCGCTTCTTGTCGTTGGACTTCACCACCGTCCACGGGGCATCGCCGGTGTCGGTGTGGAAGAACATCGTCTCCTTGGCGGCGGTGTAGGCATCCCACTTGTCGAGGCTCGCGAGGTCGGTGGGCGAGAGCTTCCACTGCCGGACCGGGTCGGAGGAGCGCGAGGCGAACCGTGCGGCCTGCTCGGCACGCGACACCGAGAACCACAGCTTCACCAGCTTGATGCCGGAGTGCACCAGCATCCGCTCGAACTCCGGGGTCTCGCGCATGAAGTCGAGGTACTCGCTCGGGGTGCAGTAGCCCATCACCCGCTCCACACCGGCGCGGTTGTACCAGGACCGGTCGAACAGCACGATCTCGCCGCCGCTGGGCAGGTGTTCGACGTAGCGCTGGAAGTACCACTGCGACCGCTCCTTCTCGGTCGGCACGCTCAGCGCGACCACCCGGGCGCCGCGAGGGTTGAGGTGCTCCATGAACCGCTTGATGGCTCCGCCCTTGCCGGCGGCGTCGCGGCCCTCGCAGAGCACCGCGACCTTCTGGCCGGTGTCCTTGACGTGTGCCTGGAGCTTGAGCAGCTCGATCTGCAGCCGGCGCTTGGTGCGCTCGTAGTCGCGGCGCTTCAGCTTCTCCTCGTAGGGGTAGCCCTGGCGCCACGGCGACAGCCCGTCGGGCCCCGGCCGGTCGTCGAGCTCCGCGCCCTCGGGCCGCAGCGCGTCGCCGATCTCGGCGAGCTCGTCGAGCTCCTCCGCGTGGCCGGGCTCACCGGGCCGGGCCGGAACGGCCGCGACCGCGCCGACGCCTGGAGTGCGGTCGGGTTCGTGGCGCGCAGTCGTCATGCGCTCGACCGTAAGGAGGCCGACGACCGCGCGAGCAGGGTCGTTGGTCCCGGCCGGGGCGGGCCGTCGGACACGGGCCCATCGGACGGGCGGTCCTGGACGCGGCGGCGAGGATCCGGCCCGTTCTCACACGGTGTCGGCTCCGGTTCGTCGTCGCGCTCCCAACCCGGCGACGTCCGGCTGAGCATCCCTGGGATCCTCGCCGCCGACGTCAGTCCATCGCACCCGCGCGAGCGCGGGCAGGGCCGTTGGTCCCGTGTCAGGAAGAGGCCAAGGACCCAGGCCACGAATCAAGCCCACGTTCAAGCCAGGGCCACTCCCGCCACCACGAGCACCAGGCAGGCCAGCTCGACCATCCCGACCCGAGCCGGTCGCCACCATGGCCCGCGCACCAGCCAGGCCCGGACGGCGAGCACCACGAACGGCAGCACCACGGACGGCAGTGCGACGAGCGGCGAGGCGCCGCTCGCCGCGGCGGCCGAGGCGACGACGACGACCCCGGCGCAGGAGAAGGCGCGCGACCCGGTCGCGAACCTCGGGGCGTCCCGCTCGCGGATCAGCGACTTCACGTGCAGCACCGAGCCGACCAGCGCCACCGCGCAGGCGACGACCGGCACGACCAGCCCCGCGTCGAGCACCGAGAACGGCGGGCTCCAGCCCCGCGTCCCGGCCGCGATCCCGACCGTGACGGGCAGCATCAGCGTGCACTCCGCCACCAGGACCAGGTCGTTGGCCAGGCTGCGCTCGCGCCGTCCACTCGCGAAGGCGAGGTTGACCAGCCAGAGGGCGAGGTACCCGAGCAGGACCCAGCACAGCCACGGGCGGGCCACCAGCACCGGGATGCCAGCCAGCAGCACGACCGGCGCCCAGGCGAGGAGGGCGCGGTCGAACCGCTCGGGGCGCCGGGCGGTCAACCGTCCGGTGGCCGCCCAGCTGAGCGGGTACGCCGCCACCCAGGCGAGCGCGACCGCTGGGAGCAGTGCGAACCAGCCCGTCCGGGTGACCGCGAGCGCCACCGGGAGCGCCAGGAAGGCCCACGCCCCGTGCTGGTCGGGGACCACCCGATCGCGGCGGCGCCGGGAGGCCGGCACCACGTCCGGCCGGGGCCTGCTGTCGAGCCGGGTCACGGGCGAGTCGCCGCGTGGACCGTCGGGGTCGCAGGGTCGCCGCCGCGCGCCCAGGAGTCCACGACCTGGGTCCCGGCGGTGCCGGCGACGAGCTCGCCGAGCTGGCTCAGCGAGCCGATCACGGCCCGGCCGCCGGATCGCGCGAACCGGGCGGCGGCCTCGACCTTGGGCCGCATCGACCCGGCCGGCAGGGTCGCGGGGTCCAGGTCGACGACGTCGATCAGCCGCAGGGGGTGGGCGTGCGGCGTACCGAACCCCTCGTAGACGGCGGGCACGTCGGTCGCGATGACGAGCAGGTCGGCGTGCAGCTGCTCGGCGATCAGCGCGCTCACGGCGTCCTTGTCGACGACCGCCTCGACGCCCTGGACGCCCCGGGGTCCGATGCTCACGGGCACGCCACCACCGCCGCCGCAGATCACGACGTAGTCGAGGTCGAGAAGCACGCCGATCGGCTGCAGCGGCTCGACGGCCAGGGGGGCCGGCGAGGGCACCACGCGACGGAACCAGACCCCGTCGGGCCGGAACTGCCAGCCGCGCAGCCGCTGGAGCGCTTTCGCGTGCTCGAGGTCGTAGACCGGGCCGACGAACTTCGTCGGCTCGGCGAACGCTGGGTCGCTGGGCGAGACCAGGGTCGTGGTGAGCACGGTGACCACGCCCCGCCCGGGCGGCAGCCGGTTGCCCAGCTCCTGCTCGACGACGTAGCCGATCATGCCGGCGCTCTCGGCGTCGAGGACGTCGAGGGTCACATCCGACTGCTCGTCGTACGCCGTCGCCTGCATGGCGAGCAGTCCGACCTGCGGGCCGTTGCCGTGCGTCACCACGAGCTGGTGATCGGCGGCCACCGCCGCGAGCGACGCGGAGGCGGCTCGTACCGCCTCCCGCTGGTGGGTCATGGTCAGCTCCACACCCCGCGGCAGCAGCGCGTTGCCGCCCAGGGCCACGACGATCCTCATGCCAGTGACCCTTCCCCTCGGACGGCCGGCGGGACACCGGCGAAGGCCATCCCCCAGTGGGGACCAAGGTCCCTGGGGCGCCACGACCTCGGCCCCTGACCCGGCGCTCGCCGGACGAGGAGTGTGGTCGGGCAGCCACGTGTGAGCAGATCTGAGCGGAGGAGAGCCATGAAGGCCCTGATGGTGTTCGAGTCGATGTTCGGCAACACCGAGAAGGTCGCCGGAGCCGTCGCACACGGTCTCCAGCACGAAGGGGTCGACACCGGCCTCGTCGAGGTGCGCTCCGCGCCCGCGAAGCTGGCGAGCGACCTCGACCTGCTCGTGGTCGGCGGGCCCACCCACGCGTTCAGCATGAGCCGGGCGGCCACCCGCGCCGATGCCGTGCGCCAGGGTGCGGCTCCCGAGCGTGCGACGGTCGGCCTGCGGGAGTGGCTGGACCAGGTGGAGCTCGAGGCGGGTCACCTCCCCGCGTTCGCCGCCTTCGACACCCGGGTGACCAAGGTCCGCTGGCTGCCGCAGGCGGCCGGGCCGTCCGCCGGCCGCGCCGGTCGCCACCGCGGCCTCCGGCTCGTCGCCCGGCCCGTCGGCTTCCTGGTCGACGACCTCAAGGGTCCGCTCCTCGACGAGGAGGTCGAGCGGGCGACCGAGTGGGGCCGGACGCTCGCCGCGGTCCTCGCCGAGCGCGCGGCCCTGACAACGCCGGGGACTAGCTCGTAGGGACGCTCCACGTCACGGAGGTGCCCTGCCCGGGCTCCGAGCGCACCTCGAACGTCCCGCCGTGCTTGGTGGCCCGTTGCCGCATGTTGCCGAGCCCGCTCTCCAAGATGTCCTCGGCCATGCCCTTGCCGTCGTCGGTGACCTGCACGACGATCTGGTCGCCGGCCGCGATGAGCACCTCGACCGTGGTGGCCTCGGCGTGCCGGCTGGCGTTGCTCAGCAGCTCGCCCAGGACGGCGAGGAGATCGGGGACCACGTCGGCGCCGACCAGGGTCCGCACCGGACCCTCGATCCGCAGCGTCGGCCGGAACTTCATGGTGCCCGCCGCACGGTCGACCAGCCGCTCGATCTCGGTCTGGGCGTCGGTGGTCGCGTCCAGCGAGCCCAGCGCGAAGATCGTCCGGCGGATGTCCTTGATGGTGCCGTCGAGCTCGTCGACCGCTCGCTCGAGCCGCGCGGAGAGGTCCGGACTGACCGAGAGGCGCCCGGCGCTCTCCAGGCTCAGCCCGACCGCGAACAGCCGCTGGATGACCAGGTCGTGCAGGTCTCGCCCGATCCGGTCCCGGTCCTCGAGCAGGCTGAGCCGCTGCTGGTCCTCCCGCGAGCGGGCGATGTGCAGGGCGAGCGTCGCCTGCTCGGCGAAGGACGTCGGCAACGCGGCGTCGACGCGGTGGAAACCCTCCTCGTGCTCGGGCAGCCAGGCGAGGGCCAGGGCCCCGTCCACACCGCTGCGCGAGCCCAACGGCACCACCACGGCGGGGCCCAGGGCGGCCCAGCCGAACGAGGCCGAGGGATCCACCGCCCGCGGGTCGGCGGCGAGGTCGCGGACCGTCATCGCCTCCCCCGAGCGGACCACCTCGGCGGCCAGGGAGCTGCGCATCGAGAGCGCGTGCATGGCCACCGGATCGGCGGTGACCCCCGAGACCACCTGGAGGTGGAGGTTCTCGCTGTCGTCTCCGGCGACCACCCAGGCGACGTCCGCACCCGCGGCCTCCCGAGCCCGGTCGGCCACGAGCTGCAAGGCATCGCGCCCGTGGGTCGCGTCGGCGAGCTTCGCGGTGATCTCAGCGGTGGCGCGCAGCCACAGCTGCCGGCGCTCCGCCTCCTCGTAGAGCCGGGCGTTCTCGATCGCCACGCTGGCGGCGGCCGCGAGAGCGATCACGATCGTCTCGTCCTCGTCGGTGAAGTCGACGCCGCCTGCCTTCTCGGTCAGGTAGAGGTTGCCGAAGACCCGGTCGCGGATCCGGACCGGTACGCCCAGGAACGAGCTCATCGGCGGGTGGTGCTCGGGGAACCCGTACGACGCCGGGTGAGCCGCGATGTCGTGCAGCCGGATCGGCCGCGGCTCGTCGATGAGCAGCCCCAGCAGTCCGTGACCGGTCGGGAGGTCGCCGATCTCGGTCACGACGTCCGAGCTCATGCCGTGGTGCACGAACGTGCGCAGCCGTCGTTCCGAGCCGGTGTCCAGGACGCCCAGGGCGGCGTAGCGGGCGTCGACCAGGGTGCTGGCGATCGTCACGATCCGGGACAGCACGCCGTCGAGACTGAGGTCGGCGGCCATCGTGACGACGGCGTCGAGCAGCAGCCGCAGCCGGGCCTGCTCGTCGAGCACGCCCTGCACCCGGTTGAGCACCTCGCGCAGCAGGTCGTCGAAGTCGACATCGCCGAGCGAGCCGGCGTCGGGCTCGGCCCGGTGGTCGCCGCCGCCGTCCATCGCTCTCCTCCTCGTGCCGACCGGCTCGCCCCGAGACGGTGCCTCAACCTAACGCTCCTCGGCCGGTCAGGGACGAAGGTCCCCGACGTCCGGGCCCTGCGGGCCTGTGGTCGCGCCCGTCTGCCACGGATGCTGGGGCTGATCCCCCACCCAGAGGAGCCCACCGTGTCCAGTCAGCAGCAGCGAGAGAGCGTCACGACCCGCCGCCTGGTCGACCTCGAGGTCGACGAGTGCTGGACCCTGGCGGTCACCCGCCCGGTCGGCCGGCTGGCCTGGTGCGGGGCGCAGGGCCCGACCGTGCTGCCGGTCAACTTCGCCGTCAACGGGACGAACGTGCTCGTGCGGACGACGGCCTACTCCGAGGTCTCGCGCGAGTGCGACGACAGCCCGGTCGCCTTCGAGATCGACGACATCGACACCGAGAACCGGGCCGGCTGGAGCGTGCTGATGCGCGGGCGCGGGCACCTCGAGTACGGCCCGGCGGGCGGCCAGGAGCCCGATGTGTGGCTGTCGGGACCGCGCAGCCTGCGGCTACGGATCGAGGTCACCGAGGTGACCGGGCGGCGCGTCACCACCCCGGAGTGAGTCACACCCGGCCCGGCCGGAGGAACGGCCCACGAAGACGGGCGCAGGGGAACGGGCTCAGGGTTGGGGATGCTTGGTGGCGAAGATCGCCGCCTGGGTCCGGCTGGTCAGCCCGAGCTTCGCGAGCATCGACGACACGTAGTTCTTCACGGTCTTCTCGGCGAGGTACATCCGCTCGGCGATCTGACGGTTGGTCAGCCCCTCGCCGATCAGCTCGAGGATGCGCTGCTCCTGTGCGGTCAGCCCCTCGAGCTCGCGGTCCTGCGGCGGGCCGGTCCGCACCCGCTCGAGCACCTGGGCGGTCATGGCCGGGTCGAGCGTCGACTGCCCAGCAGCGACCCGCCGCACCGTGTCGACGAAGTCGTTGCCGCGCACCTGCTTGAGGATGTAGCCCGAGGCGCCGCCCATGATCGCCGCAAACAGCGCGTCGTCGTCGTCGTACGACGTCAGGATCAGGGCCTTGATCGAGGGGTCGACCGAGCGGATCTCGCGGCACACGTCGATGCCCGAACCGTCCGGCAGCCGGCCGTCGAGGATCGCGACGTCGGGGCGGAGGGCGGGGATCCGGCGGGCGGCCTCCTGGGCGGAGCCGGACTCGCCGACGACGACGATGTCGCCCTCGCTCTCGAGGAGCTCCCTGATGCCACGACGCACGAGCTCGTGGTCGTCGAGCAGGAAGACGCGGATCACTGCGGGGTCGGCCTCGGGAGCATCGGTCACCCCACCACGGTAGTTGGTTCGACACGGTGCACGGATGGGGCGGATCGACCCGGATGCGCAGGACTTTGGTCCCTGTGCCCTGGCGCCGGCGGCCCGCACGCTTGGGGTCAGCCTCGAACCCTCGGAAGGAAGCCAGCGTGACCACGACGCTCCCACGACGCCCGGCGACGCCCCGGGTGCGCCGGTGAGCGCGCGCCGGGTGCCGCCGCGCACCCTGCGGCGGATGGTGGAGCTGGCGACCCGCGCACCGAGCGTCCACAACACCCAGCCCTGGCGCTGGCGCGGGACGCCGCGTTCTCTCGAGCTGTACGCCGACCGCTCGCGCCAGCTGGTCGCCGGCGACCCGGATGGGCGCAACCTGGTGATCAGCTGCGGTGCCGCGCTCCACCACGCCCGGGTGGCCGCCGACGCGCTGGGCTGGTCCGCTGCGGTCAGCGTGCTCCCCGATCCCGACCAGCCCGAGCTGCTGGCCCGCGTCGAGCTGGCGCCGTCCCCGCCGTCACACCACGCACCCGAGCTGCTCGACGCCATCGGTCACCGGTGCACCGACCGCCGCCGGTTCACCTCGTGGCCGGTCCCCGAGGAACGCCTCACCCATCTCGCCGCGCTGGCGACCGAGCAGGGGTCCCGGGCCCTCCCGCTCACCGATCTCTCCGAGCGCTTCCACGCCGAGCTGCTGATCAACCGGGCCATCGACGTGCAGCACGCCGACCGGCCCGTGATGGCCGAGCAGCAGGCCTGGATCGACCACGGCTCCGCCGACGGCGTCCCCCGCGCAGTGCTACCGATCCCCGACGACCTCCGGGCCCGACGGCCCAGCAGGTTCGCCACCGGGCTGCTCGAGGACATCGGCGGCCGCGAGATCGAGGGTTCCGATGGGCTGGTGGTCCTCTGCGCGCCCAACGACGACGTGGCCTCCTGGCTCGCCGCCGGCCAGGCACTGAGCGCCATCTGGCTCGGCGCCACGATCGAGGGCCTCTCCGTCGTACCCCTCAGCCAGGTCATCGAGGTCCCGGAGACCCGCAACGCCTTCCAGACCGAGGTGCTCGGTGGGCTCGCCCACCCCCTGGTCGTGATCCGGGTCGGCTGGCAGCCGATCAGCCGCAGCCAGCTGCCCCCCACCCCGCGCCGCCCGGTGGCGGAGGTCCTGGAGCTCACCTGACCCGGCGCCTCGGTCGTCGAGCAGGTCACGCAGCGACCGTCACGCTCGTGGGCCGGTCGAGGACCAAGGTCCCTCGAGGACGGGACCCGCGGCTGTCGACGCCGTCTCGCGCCGCTTCCTAGCGTTGGACGCGTCGCACCAACCGCGTCTGACCACGCCTGAGGAGAGCCGTCCGTGGACCCGACCGACATCGCGCGGTGGCAGTTCGCCATCACGACCGTCTACCACTTCCTGTTCGTGCCCATCACCATCGGGCTGTCCGCGATTGTCGCGGGCTACGAGACCGCCTGGCTGCGCACCGGCCACGAGCGCTGGCTCCGGCTGACCAAGTTCTTCGGGAAGCTGTTCCTCATCAACTTCGCCATCGGCGTGGTGACCGGCATCGTGCAGGAGTTCCAGTTCGGCATGAACTGGAGCGACTACTCCCGGTTCGTCGGCGACATCTTCGGCGCCCCGCTCGCGGTCGAGGGGCTGCTCGCGTTCTTCCTGGAGTCGACGTTCCTCGGCCTGTGGATCTTCGGGTGGGACCGGCTGCCCGCCAAGGTGCACGCCGCATGCATCTGGCTGGTGCACATCGGCACCCTGTTCTCGGCCTACTTCATCCTCGCGGCCAACTCGTGGATGCAGCACCCGGTCGGCTACAAGTACAACCCCAAGACCGGACGTGCGGAGATGCACGACTTCGCGGCCGTGCTGTTCAACAAGGTGCAGCTGGTGACCTTTCCCCACGTCGTGCTCTCGGCGTACATGACGGGCGCCGCGTTCGTCGTCGGCATCGCCTTCTGGCACGCGACCCGTAGGGCCACACCCGCGGACGACGTCCCGATGTACCAGCGGGCCGTGCGCACCGGAGCGGCCGTGCTGCTCGTCGCCGGCCTGGGCGTCGCGATCTCCGGTGACACCCAGGGCAAGATCATGACCGACGTCCAGCCCATGAAGATGGCGTCGGCCGAGGGCCTCTACGGCACCGAGTCGTCCGCCGATTTCTCGCTCCTGACCATCGGCAGCCTCGACGGGTCACACGAGAAGTTCGCGATCAAGATCCCGGGCCTGCTCTCGTTCCTGGCGACCGGCCACACCGACGGCGAGGTCAAGGGCATCGACGACCTGCGTGCGGAGTACAAGGACACCTACGGGCAGGACCCCGGCGCGACCTACTACTCCCCCGGCGACTACACCCCGGTCATCTGGCTGACCTACTGGACCTTCCGGATCATGATCGGGCTCGGCCTGCTGGCCGCCGCGGTCGCAGCCTGGATCCTGGTCGCCACCCGCCGGGGCCGGGTGCCGCAGCAGCGGCTGCTGCTCTGGGCCGCGCTGGCGCTGCCGTTCATGCCGCTGTTCGCCAACTCCTTCGGCTGGATCTTCACCGAGGCCGGCCGGCAGCCCTGGTCGGTGTTCGGGGTGATGACCACGGCCCAGTCCGTGTCGCCGGGCGTGAGCACCGGCGAGGTGCTGACCTCGCTGATCGTGCTGACGCTGCTCTACGGCGTACTCGCGTTCATCGAGGTGCGGCTGATCCTCACCTACGTCCGTCGCGGCGCCGAGCAGCTCCAGCCGCCCACACCGCCCGACCCGGGGTCGGACGCCGACCGGCCGCTGGCCTTCGCCTACTGACGCGCCCCACAAGACCGAGAGACCGAGAGACGACACCATGGAGCTCACCACCGTCTGGTTCACCCTCATCGCCGTCCTGTGGATCGGCTACTTCTGCCTGGAGGGGTTCGACTTCGGCGTCGGCATGTTGCTGCCGATCCTGGCCAAGGACGACACCGAACGCCGGGTCATGATCAACACCATCGGCCCGGTCTGGGACGGCAACGAGGTCTGGTTGCTGGTTGCCGGTGGCGCGACGTTCGCCGCCTTCCCCGAGTGGTACGCCACCTTGTTCAGCGGGTTCTACCTGCCGCTGCTGCTGATCCTGGTCGCACTGATCATCCGCGGCGTCGCGTTCGAGTACCGCGCCAAGCACGACGACGTGACCTGGCGGCGCAACTGGGACCTCGCGATCATCGTCGGCTCGTTCGTGCCCGCGATCTTGTGGGGTGTCGCGTTCGGCAACATCCTGCGCGGCGTCCCGATCGACCCCGACCTGGAGTACACCGGCGGCTTCTTCAACCTGCTCAACCCCTACTCGCTGCTGGGCGGGGTGATGACGCTGCTGCTGTTCCTCACCCACGGCGCGATCTTCATCTCGCTGAAGACCGACGGCCCGATCCGCGAGGCGGCCCGCAGCCTGGCCGTCCGGGTGGGCGTCGGAGCCGCGGTAGCGGCCGTCGTGTTCCTGCTCTGGACCCAGATCCACACCGGCGACGTGGCGTCCGGGGTCGCCTTCGTCCTCGCCGCCCTGGCGCTGGTCGGCGGCCTGGCGGCGGTGCTGGTCGGCCGCGAGGGCTGGGCGTTCATCGGCACGTTCGCGGCGATCGCGCTGGGGGTCGCCGGGCTGTTCCTGGCGCTCTTCCCCGACGTGATGCCGACCTCGCTGGCCGACGGTGTCTCGCTGACGACCAGCAACGCCTCGGCGACCCACTACACGCTGACGATCATGACCGTCGTCGCGGTGATCTTCACGCCGGTGGTGCTCGCCTACCAGGCCTGGACCTACTGGGTCTTCCGGAAGCGGATCGCCGTGGAACACATCCCGGCGACCGTCGGAGCGCCGAGCACGATCCCGGCCGGATGAGGCCGTCGGACCCATGGCTGCGTGAGCAGCTGGCGCCCGCGCGGCGCCAGCTGCTCGGCGTACTCACCGGCGGGCTGCTGTCCGGGGCCCTGGTGGTCGCTCAGGCGTGGGCCGTCGCCGGGCTGGTGCTGGCGGTGCTGCACGGGCACGGGCTGACCACTCCCGCGCTGGTGCTCGCCGCCGTGCTCGCCGGCCGTGGCGTGGTGGGCGCTCTCGGTGACCTCGCGGCGTCCCGCGCCGCGGCGCTCGTCGGGTCGTCCCTACGCAGCCAGCTCGTCGCGGCCGCGGTGGAGCGGGACCTCCCCGGGACGACCGGCTCAACCTCGGTCCTCGCGACGAGGGGGGTGTCGGCTGCCGAGCCGTACCTCAGTCGCTACCTGCCGGCCTTGGTGCTCGCCTGCGTGCTGCCGCCGCTGACCGTGGTGGCGATCGCGACTCAGGACCTGCTCAGCGCCGTGATCGTGCTCGCAACCCTGCCGCTGGTGCCGGTCTTCGGGGCGCTCGTCGGCCTGGCGACTCGCGACCGGGCGCGCGAGCAGTGGCGGGAGATGTCCTCCCTCTCTGGTCACTTCCTCGACGTGATGCGCGGCCTGCCGACCCTGGTCGCCCACCGCCGCGCCCGCGCCCAGGCCGGCCGGATCGCGGCCATCACCGACCGCTACCGCGTGGCCTCGCTGCGCACGCTGCGGATCGCCTTCGCCTCCTCGCTCGTGCTGGAGCTCGTCGCCACCTTGTCCGTCGCACTGGTCGCGGTCACGACCGGGGTCCGGCTGGCGGGTGGTTCGCTCGGGCTGCACACCGCCCTGGTCGTCCTGCTCCTGGCGCCCGAGGCCTACTGGCCGCTGCGCCGCGTCGGTGCCGAGTTCCACGCCGCCGCCGAGGGGGTCGCCACTTTCGAGGCGGTGCGCGACCTGCTCGCCGACGTGCCGGACGACGAGCGTCCCGAGGGGGCCGCCCCCGCGGGCGCGGCGCTCGTGCTGGACGGCGTCACCGTGACCCACGGGGACCGGCTGCGACCGGCCGTCTCCGGCGTGGACGCCGTGCTGCCAGCACGCGGCATCACCGTCGTCACCGGCCCGAGCGGCTGCGGCAAGTCCACGCTGCTCGACGCGCTGGCCGGGCTGCTCCCCCTGTCGGGCGGCTCCGTCATGGCCGCCGGGCACCGCGTGGGCGGCCCGGCCTGGCAGCGGCAGGTGGCCTGGCTGCCCCAGCGTCCGCACTTCGTCCGCGGCAGCATCGCCGACAACCTGCGGCTCGGCCGGCCCGCTGCCTCGACCGCACAGCTGTGGTCCGCGCTGCGCCAGGTGGCTCTGGAGGAGCGGGTCCGCGACCTGCCCGGCGGGCTGGACAGCCCACTGGGCGAGGACGGCACGACGCTCTCGGCCGGCGAGCGGGCCAGGCTGGCACTGGCCCGGGTGGTCGTCGCCGACCGTCCGTGGATGCTGCTCGACGAGCCCACCGCCCATCTCGACGAGCTCACCGAGCAGGTCATCACCGACACCCTCATCGAGCTCGGCCGCCGCGGTGCGGTCGTCGTCGTCGCGCACCGCCCGGCGGTCATCGGCATCGCCGACCACTGGCTTGAGCTGGCGGCCCCGCAGGACCCGGCCGACTCCCAGCCTCAGGCCGCGCCGCCCGTACCCGCGCCAGCGCATGAGGCACGGGCAATGCCGGTGCCGCCGCCCGACGTGGCGACCGCCCTACCGCCGGCGCGGTTCGGTGTCAGCACACTGCTCGGCTCGCTTGCGTCAGCCAGCGGCGTCGCACTGACCGCCACCGCCGGGTGGCTGATCGTGCAGGCCTCCACGCACCCGGCGGTGCTCACCCTGCTGGTGGCGATCGTGGGGGTCCGGGCCTTCGGCCTGGCCCGGCCGGTGCTGCGCTACGCCGAGCGGCTCCGCTCCCACGACGTGGCGCTGCGGCTGCTGGCCCGGCGCCGGGTCGAGGTCTACGAGTCGGTGGTCCCGCTGACCCCCGGACGGCTCGGCCGTCGCCGTGGCGACCTGCTGACCTCGGTCGTCGACGACGTCGACAGCGTGGTCGACCGGGAGCTGCGGGTGCGGCTGCCGTGGCGGTGCTACGCCGTCGTGGTCGCCCTGTTCACCCTGGTCGCGCTCGTGCTCGAGCCGGCCGCCGCGGCCGTGATCACCGCTGGCAGCGTGATCGGTGGCCTGGGTGCCTGGTCGATCGCGAGGCGCGGCGCGAACGCGGCCGAGCGAGCGGCGGTGGACCTGCGCGCCGACCTGGCCGCGCGCGTGGTCGAGACCGTGCAGGTCGCCCGCGAGCAGCGGATGTGGCAGGCGGCCGACCGGTGCGCCGACGACGTCGTGCGCGTCAGCGACCGGCTCGGGGCCGCGGCCACCCTGGCCACCGGCTGGGCTGGGGTCGCGCGGGCCTGGGCCCTGGCCATCGCCGGCGCCACGATGGCTGCCGTCGCGGTGGTCACCGCACCGCGCGTCGCCGACGGCACCCTCTCCGGGCCGATGATGGCGCTGTTGCTGCTGGTGCCGCTGGCCATGGTCGAGGTGGGCGCCCCGCTGGCCGACGCCGGCGCGCTCTCGGTCCGCACCGACGCGGCGGCGGACCGGCTCGAGCGGCTCGCGCACACCGCCCCCGCGGTTCGCGACACGGTCGGCGTTCCGGCCTCCGGGCGGCACGAGGTCGCGGTCGACGGCGTCCGCGGACAGTGGACCACCCAGGCACCGGCCACGGCCGAGTGCACCCTGCGGCTGGGTCCCGGCGACCGCGTGGCCCTGGTCGGCGCTTCGGGGACGGGCAAGAGCACGCTGGCCGCCCTGCTGGTCCGGTTCCTCGACCCGGTCTCGGGCGTGGTCCGGCACGGTGGGCAAGACCTCCGCGACCTGAGCCTCGACGACGTACGCCGCAGCACCGGGCTCGTCGACGACGACCCCCACGTCTTCGCGACCACCCTGGTCGAGAACGTGCGGCTCGCGCGCCCCGGTGCCAGTGACGACGACGTCGTCGATGCGCTCCGCCAGGCCGGGCTGGGAACCTGGTCGGCCGGGCTGCCCGACGGACTGCACACCTGGCTGGGCGACGGCCACGCAGGGCTGTCCGGGGGCGAGCGCGCTCGACTGGGGGTCGCCCGCTCGCTGCTGGCCGACCAGCCGGTGCTGGTGCTCGACGAGCCGGCCAGCCACCTCGACCACGCGACCGCCACCGTCCTGGCCCGCGAGCTGCTCTCCGGTGAGCGGACGCGTGCGGTGCTGTGGATCAGCCACACCGACGTCGGCCTCGACCTCGTCGACCGCGTCGTCGACCTCGACCGGCCGACGCCGGACGGATGGCCCGACGCCGGACCCAGGACCCGGAGCCGCGAGGACCTCCGGCCCTGAGCCTGGGCCGTCCCACGTGCCGCTCGTGCTTGCCGGTGCCCGCGCGCCCACCGCATCAGCGGAACCGCGGCCACGGCGGCGGTGACCCTTCACCAGTGCGCTGCCTCGAGGCGTTGACCAGCCACCGCCGCTCGGGGCGTCGGCCAGGGCACGCGGGGTGGCGGTGGGTCCTCAACCGGTTCCGGCGTCCACGGCGTTGAGATGTCACCGCCACCTGGGCCGGGAAGGCAGCCGCCGGCAAGCGGGCACGGCAGGCGCGAAACACAGAGTCAGGGAACCGGCCGCAGCTGCCGCGGCGCGGAGCCGTCCGGACCGACCGGCGTCGCGAGCCGCACCTTCGCGTCCACCACCGCGCAGCCAGACGCGCTGACGACCACCGGGTTCAGGTCGAGCTCGGCCACCTCGGGCAGGTCGACGGCCAGGCGTCCGAGGGCGGTCACCAGCTCGGTCAGGCCGGCCAGGTCCCCCGCCGGGGCACCACGGAACCCCTCGAGCAGCCGAGCGACCCGCAGCGACCCGATGGCGCGCCGCGCTTCGGCTCGGGAGACCGGCGGCACCAGGAACGCGCGGTCGTCCCACACGTCAGTCGCCACCCCGCCGCTCGCAACCATCACCAGGGGTCCCATCGCCGGGTCGCGCACCAGACCGAGAGCGATCTCGGTGCCGGAGACCATGGGCTGCACCAACACCTCGGGGGCGTGACCGACCACGGCACGAAAGTCGCGGTAGGCCTGGCGCACCTGCTCGCGGGTACGAAGCCCGATGCGCACCAGTCCGAGCTCGGTCTTGTGCACGACGCCGGGGTCGGTCACCTTCACCGCGACCGGGAAGCCGACCTGGCTCGCACAGTGCACGGCCTCGGCCGCATTGTGCGCGGCACACCCGAGCAGCGGCACGTCCCACCGCTGCAGGAGCGCCGCGCTCTGGCTGGCGTCGAGCCAGCGGCTGTCGGCGCCGGCGAGCGTCCCGCGCACCCACTCACGCCCGGCTACGACCTGGGCCGGCTCGCTACGCGGCGCCGGTTCGGTCTCGTCGGCCAGCCACTCGGCGTACCGCGCCGCCCGGCCCAGGGCGCGCAGGGCCGAGGCGGTCGTGCGGTACGTCGTGAGGGCGGGAGTCGTCGGCTCCGCGAGGGGGAGCCCACCCAGCGGTACGCCGACCACCGGGATCTCGGGGTGCTGGGCCCGGGCCCGTGCCAGCTCCGGCATCGTCAGGCTGCCGTCGGAGACGCCGGTGGCGACCGGCACCACCAGCACCGCGTCCGCCTCACCGGAGCCCAGGACCGCGCTGAACAGCTCGGCCAGCTGAGTCGGCGAGACTCCGGCGCCGGCGTCGACCGGGTTGGAGGTGCCGGTCGTGCCGTGCACCAGCTCGCCCAGGCGGCGCCGCAGGTCGGCCGAGAACTCCGGGACCTCGAGCCCCTCCGCCGCGGCCGCATCGGCGGCGAGCACCCCCATGCCTCCTGCGTTGGACAGGATCGCGAGCCGCCGACCCCGGGGCAGCGGCTGCTCGGTCAGCAGCACCGCGGTGCGCGCCAGGTCCTCGGCGTCGCGGCAGCCGATGACGCCGGCCTGCGCGAAGAGCGCGTCCACCCCGACACCGGGCGTGGCCGCGGCCGCGGTGTGCGAGGCGCCGGCTCGGCTGCCACCCGCCGACCGGCCACCGACCACGGCGAGCAGCGGCTTGCGCCGTGCGAACCGCCGTGCGAACCTCGCGAACTTCGCCGAGTTGCCGAACGACTCGAGGTAGAGCGCGGCGGCCGTGACGTCCTCGTCGTCGTACCAGGCCGCGAGCAGGTCGTTGCTCGAGACATCGGCCTTGTTGCCCAGGGACACGAACGTGTGCACGCCGAGGCCCAGCTCTCGAGCGAGATCCATCAGCACGATCCCGACGCCACCGGACTGGCTGGCCACGGCCAGCCCCCCGAACGGCGGCACCGAGGTGTGGAACGTGGCGTTGAGCCGCACCTCCGGGTCGTTGCACAAGAGGCCGAGGCAGTTGGGACCGACCAGCCGGACGTCGTGAGCGCGGGCGAGCATGGCCAGGTCGTGCTGGATCCGCGCTCCCTCGGCGCCGAGCTCGCCGAACCCCGACGACACGATCACCGCGGCCCGGGCGCCGGCGGCGACCGCGTCGCGGAAGACATCCAAGACCCGGTCCGCGGGCACGCACACGACGACCAGATCGAGACCGTCCGGCACGTCGAGGAGCGTGGCGAACGCCGGCACGCCGGCCAGCTCGGAGGCCCGCGGGTGGATGGCGAGCACCTGGCCCTGGAAGCCGGCGGCAACGATCGAGCGCAGCACGGTCGCCCCGATGCCGGTGCCGTCCGAGCGCGCGCCGACCACCGCCACCGACGAGGGGCGCAGCATCGGGCGCAGCGAGCGCGCCTCGGCCCGGAACTCCCGCTCGTCCGCGCGCTCGGTCGACTCCAGGGTGGTGCCGGTGCCGAGGGTCAGGACCACCGTGCCGACGTCGAAGACGCGCTCGCGGGTGTAGCCCGCGTCCGAGAAGACCCGCAGCATGGCGTGGTTGTCGGTGAGCACGTCGGCCTCGAGCTCGGTGACGCCGCGGCCGAGCGCGAGGGCAGCCACGTGCTCGAGGAGCAGCGTGCCGACGCCCTGGCCACGCATCTCGTCGGCGACCAGGAAGGCCACCTCCGCCCGCGTCGGCGTGATGGGCTCGGCGGTGGCCAGCCCCACCAGCCGCCCGTGCCGCTCGGCGACCAGGGCAAGCGTGTCCGGGTCGGACAGCACGTGGTCGACATAGGCGTGTGCCGCTCGGCGCGCGGTGCTGAAGAACCGCAGCCGGATCGCCTCGTCGGAGACCTGCTCGTGCAGCTCGTGCAGGGCCGGGCCGTCGCCGGGCCGCAACGGGCGGATCACCGCGATCGAGCCGTCGGTCAGCAGTACGTCGGCCGGTGCGGGACCGGCGAAGGCCGTCGTCACGGTGCGGTCCTGGTGGTGCGCGCGTCGGCCGTGTCGGGGACGGCCCAGCCGACCTGGCGCCCGGACAGCCCGGTCCACGTGAGCCGCAGCTCGCTGCCGTGGTCGCCGTCGGGCCAGGGCCGGATCCGCGGCCCGCCACGGTCGGCGTCGGGGAGGTCGCGCACCACGGCACCGGTGCCGCGCGCCACGACGCTCCAGCCCTGCCAGCGCTCGTGGTCGACGAAGTCGATCTCGAAGACCAGCTCCGCACCGTCGCCGTGCCGGGCCAGCAGCCCGTCGCTCGCCGTCCGCACCACGATGGTGTCGCCGTCCACCGCGTAGTTGACCGGCACGATCTCGGCACCGTGGGGGGTGACCACCACGAGCCGGCCGAAGGTCCCGCCCCGCAGCAGCCGTTCACAGTGAGCATGGTCGAGGTCGGACAGCACAGGCATACCACCAGGGTCCGGGCCACCGACCGGCCACGGGAGGGTCGTTGGTCCCGGTTTCGCGGGCCGCACGGCCGTGGGGTCCCGGCCCGGTCAGGACGAGGCTGGAGCATGACGACGTACGCCGTACTTCGTCGTGCTCCGCGGTCGCGGCCCGCGTTCGGCGCTGCCTCGATCCGAGGAGAGCAACGAACAAGGAGAGCGACATGAACGCACCCACCAACGCCGTGGTCCTCGGGGTCGGAGCCGACGGCTTCGACTCGGCCCTGGCCTTCGCCATCGAGGAGGCCCGGCGTACCGGACGCCCCCTGCACCTGGTGCACGTCCTGCAGTTCCCGCCGGGAGACGCCTACGTGGGCGCCTACGACGGAGTGCTCGACAGCGCCCGGGCCACCCTGGACGACGCCATGGCCGAGGCCGCGGAGCTCGGCGCACCGGACGTCGCTGTCACGGCCCAGCTGATCGACACCGGCTCGGTCGTCGAAGACCTCGTCCGACGCACCGAAGGCGCCTCGCTGCTGGTCCTGCAGCACCGCGCCCTCAGCCGGGTCAAGCGGGTCTTCGTCGGCTCCATGGTGCACGGCGTCGCCGGCCGCGCCGACGTGCCGGTGGTCTCGGTTCCGGAGGGTTGGGACCCGGCCGAACCCACCCGGGGCATCGTGACGGTCGCCGTCCAGGACCCGGTCGAAGCGCCGGCGATCCTGCGCGCCGGGTTCGTCGAGGCTCGGGCTCGCCGCGCCCGGCTGGTCGTGCTGCACGCGTGGTGGCTCGCCTCCGGCTTCGACGTCGTGGTGGTCGACGGGAGGATCCGCGACGAGTGGGCCGCCCGCAGCCGCGAGGAGATGCAGCCCGTACTCACCCCGCTGCGCGAGGAGTTCTCCGACGTGGAGGTGGCCGTCACCGTCCGCCACGCGCCGCCGATCGAGGCCGTCCTCGACGTCGCCGAGACCTCCGACCTGCTGGTGCTGGGCCGCCGCCACCACCGGCTGCCCCTGGGCAGCCACCTCGGGCCGGTCGTGCGGGCGGCCCTTGACCATGGCACCTGCCCGGTCCTGGTGACGCCGGAGCTGCCGGTCACGGCCCGCCAGACGGAGGCGGCACCCGCTGCGGCGCTCGCCGCCACCACCGTCTGACGGCCGGCTCCTGCACGGTTGCGCCGACACAAAGCAGCAAGCCCCGGGCCCTCGGCCCGGGGCTTGCTGTGTGTCAGGCTGCGGCCGGACCGGCCGTGCCCTGCGGCCGCGGCTCGCGCGGCGCGGTGGAGCCCGTGCGGGCAACCGGGTCGGCGACCGGGTCGCGAGCCGCGTCGGTGACGGCGTCCAGGACGCGGCCGCTGGGCCGGGAGGCCCGGCTCGCCACCACGAGGAACAACGTCATCGCGGCCAGCACGGCGATGACCATGCCGGTGAGCATCAAGGCCCACATCAGGGGGCTCCAGTCGTGCTGCACGTACTGCTCGTTGCCCATGGGTCCTCCTCGGGCTCTCGGGATCTTCCGCATCCAGCGTGCTGACGCCGGCCGGGGGCGAGCAGGACCGAAGGTCCCGCACGGCAGGGACCGAGGTCAGTGCCGACGGGACAGACGCAGACGCACGAACCTCCCGGGTGCCGTGAGGCACCCGGGAGGTCGCTTGGTCACTGCTCAGGCGTGTGCCGGAACTCCCACCGAGACGGTGCGCTCGGCAGTGTGCTCGACCCGGCGTGAGTGCCAGAGCCCGAGCAGGACGAACACCAGCAGCAGGGCGGCCGCACCGAACGAGACGAACGCGGCGATCCCGGCAATGGTGCCGATGGTGGCGAAGGCGTATCCGTAGAGCAGTAGCCCACGCAGGGTGTTGCCCATGAACAGCGTCTGGCGCAGCTGACCAAGAGCCTGGCCGTCAGGGCTGGCCTTGTCGGCGTCCGAGAGCTGGATGTACTGGCCGCTGACCTCTTCGTAGGTACGGCCGTCGCTGGCCGCGTTCATGTGCACCAGGATGTAGTGGTCGGCGAACGCCTTGGCCTCGGGACCGGTGTCCAGCTTGCTGCCGGAGTACTTCTTGAGGGCGTTGGCGTCGGCCTTGGGCAGCCCGGCGAGAGCATCGCCGGAGGGCATCGTGATGTCCTGCATGACCAGCTGGTCGTGGACCTGAGTGCCGATGAAGCTGTTGGCCCAGACGAGCAGACCGCCCGCCGTGACGAGGACGGCCACGAGCGCCAGCCCCGCGAACGAGATGAGTTTGTCGAATGCCGAGCGCATGATGTTCTCCTGATCCGGCGGAGACCTTGTGCTCCGCTACTGAGATCGACGTTAGGAAATCCGTGATCTCACGATCAGAGGCGGAAGACAGTCGTCCACGCCCCTTAGGTCCCGAGCCGGTGGGACCTTCGGCGGCCGTACGACGGGACCCTCCCGGCAGGCTCAGCCGACGTTCCAGGGCCGGAGCTTGTCGGGGTTGCGCACCGCCCAGATCCGGGTGATCCGGTCGTCGGCGACGTCGAAGGCCAGCACCGCGACCGTCGCGCCGTCCTGCACTCCGACCAGCCCGGGCTGCCCGTTGACCGTGTGCTCCTCGAAGACCAGCCCCGTCACCCGGTTGGCCAGCTCGACGAACGACGACGCGATCGCCTCCGCACCCGCGCGCGGCTCGAGGGCCGCAGGCACCCGACCGCCGCCGTCGGCGACCGCCACCGCGTCCGGGTCGAGCAGGCCCAGCAGCGCGTTGACGTCCTTGGCCTCCCAGGCCCGTTTGAACTCGCGGACCAGCTCGGCCCGGCGGGCCGGCGGCGGCTGGACCGGCCGGGCGTCACGAACCCGTCGCCGAGCGGTCGAGGCGAGCTGACGGCACGCGGCCGGCGTACGCCCGACGATCTCGGCCACCTCGGCGAAGGGGTAGCGGAACACGTCGTGGAGCAGGAAGGCCACCCGCTCGGCGGGGCTCATCGAGTCGAGGACGACCAGGAAGGCCATGTCGATGGACTCATCCAGGGTGATCCGGTCGGCGGGGTCCGCCGCGTCGCCCGGTGCACCCGGCCACTCCGTGCGGTCCGGGACCGGCTCGGGGATCCACTCGCCCACATAGCGCTCTCGCCGGGCCCGGGCGGAGCCGAGCTGGTCGAGGCAGATCCGGCTGGTGACCGTGGTCAGCCAGGCCGCTGGCGACTCGATGGCGTCACGGTCGGCCGGCGTGAGCGCATACCAGCGGATCAACGCTTCCTGCACGGCGTCCTCGGCGTCGGCCAGCGACCCCAGCAGCCGGTAGGCCACGTTGGTCAGCTGTCGGCGATGGCTCAGCACGGTGGCGATCGCCGGGTCCCGCTCGGACTGATCGGTCATGGGTTCCTCACTCGGTGCGTGTGCGTCCTCGGTCACCCCTCTTGACGACGTAGCGCCGCGAAGTGTGAGCGCGCTTGGCCCTGCTCACATCTTGCGCCGCTGATCCGGCCCTCGCTTCCTGCACCGACCCGGCGCCCCGGACCCCTACGATCAGCGCATGTGGCGACGCGTGCGGGCGGCGGCCCTTGTCGTCATGGTGCTCTGCGTCGTCGGCGGCATCGGCGCGATCGTGTGGCACAGCCTCGGCGGTGACTACGACAAGTACGGCCGCGTCGACGTGCCCGGGTCCGGCACCGTCACCCTGCCCCGGGGGCAGGTCAACATCTGCTACGCGGTCCGGCTCGCCACCAACGGCGGCGGCGGCGCGCTCACGGTGCCCGACCTGCGCTTCAGCATGGACTCTCCCGAGGGCGCGCGCGACCCGGTCGTGACCGAGGACGTCGGTGGCACGGTGAGCGTCAACTCCGCCGCCCACGTCCGGGTCTGGCGGCTGCAGGTCAAGGACCCCGGCCGCTACCACGTCACCACCGACGGCGACGTGGGTGGCTACATCGCGCCGCAGCTCACCTTCGGCTCCGGCTCCCGGGTGCCGCTGTGGCCGGTGGCCGTCTTCGGGCTGCTGTCCGTGGTCATGCTCGGAGTCGCCATGGTGGCCACGCACGCCGCGAGGCCGAACTCGCCGGGAGCTCTCCCGGCCCCCATGGTGCGGCCCACGACGACCGCCACGGCTCCGGCAGCGCCGCCCCCGCCGACCACGCCCGAACAGGAGCTGGCCCGGCTCGCACAGCTCCAGCAGCTCACCGACCTACACACCGCGGGCACCCTGTCCGATGCGGAGTACGACGCGGCGAGGGCGCGGCTCGGCGGCTGAGGGCCGGCGCTCGACCCTTGACCTCGCGACCCGGCTGGGCAAAGGTCAACCTTGCGGCTGGACTTTTCCTGCCGGCGGTCTGGGGGGCCGGGTCCCCTCGACCGGCTCTGACCGATCGTCGTCCGGCTCTCCCGGGGGCCACGCAGAAGGAGCGTCGTGTGAAGCGACTCATGACCGTAGGGCTGACCGCAGCCCTCGTCAGCGCGTTGGCGCTGTTGGCACCTACCGGTGCCCGCGCCGCCGCGCACCACACCACCACCAAGGCGAGCCACGCACACGTGGCGAGCCCACAGCGCCGGGCGATCGCCTCGGCCGACCGCTGGGTCCAGAGCCGTCCGATCGCACTGAAGGCCACCCGGTTCGACCGGTTCCAGAAGGTCGGCACCTACTCCTCGCACGGCCTGCAGTACGTCGCCTACCAGCGCACTTACAAGGGCCTCGACGTGGTGGGCGGCGACTTCGTCGTCAACACCGACGCCACCGGGCTGATCCTGTCCACCTCGGTCGCCCAGGACCGCAAGGTGCACCTCGCCTCGACCCGCGCGACGGTCTCGAGGACCCAGGCGCGCGCGGTGTCGGCCCGCCACGTGAGCGGCGCCAAGATCGGCGCCACCCGTTTGGTCGTGCTGCAGCGGCACGCGTCGTCCCTGGCCTGGCGTACGACGGTCAGCGGCACCCACAAGGGCCAGCCGACCCGCCGCGACGTCTACGTCAGTGCGCGCACCGGGCGCGTCCTCTTCACCCGCGAGCACGTGCTGAACGGCACCGGCCAGGGCAACTGGGAGGGCAACGTCAGCTTCCCGACCACCCAGAGCGGGACGACGTTCTCCCTGACCAACCCCAACGCCACCGGACTCTCTTGCCAGAACCTGACCGGCAACAAGACCTACACGGGCCCCGACGACCTGTGGGGCAACGGCGTGGGCACCAACCGTGAGACCGGCTGCGTCGACGCCTACTACACCACCGAGCAGGAGCGGCTGATGCTCCAGCAGTGGGACGGTCGCAACGGGATGAACGGCTCCGGCGGCTGGGTCCCGACCCGTGTCGGCCTCCAGGACCAGAACGCCTTCTACGACGGCACCCAGGTCCAGATCGGGTTCAACACGGCGGGCCAGTGGATCGGCGCGATCGACGTGACCGCCCACGAGTACGGCCACGGCGTCGACGACAAGACCCCGGGCAGCATCTCCAGGCGCGGCACCCAGGAGTTCATCGCGGACGCCTTCGGCGCCTCGACCGAGTGGTTCGCCAACAACCCGAACGACGCGCCGGACTTCCTGGTCGGCGAGGAGGTGAACCTGGTCGGCTCGGGCCCGATCCGCAACATGTACAACCCCTCCGCACTGGGTGACCCGAACTGCTACAGCGCCTCGATCCCCAACACCGAGGTGCACGCGGCCGCTGGTCCGGGCAACCACTGGTTCTACCTGCTGGCCGAGGGCACCAACCCGACCAACGGGCAGCCCACGAGCCCGACCTGCAACGGGTCGACGATCACCGGGATCGGGGTCCAGAAGGCCCAGACGATCCTCTACAACGCGATGCTGATGAAGACCACGGCGTCGTCGTACCTGAAGTACCGCACCTGGACGCTGACCGCGGCGAAGAACCTCTTCCCGGGCAGCTGCACGGAGTTCAACACGGTCCTGGCCGCGTGGAACGCCGTGAAGGTCCCCGCCCAGGTCGGCGACCCGACCTGCACCGTCAGCGGCAACACGGTGACCGTCGACAACCCGGGCAACCGGACCGGCAAGGTCGGTGTCTCGTCGACGGCGCTCCAGATGACCGCCACGGACTCGCAGGCCGGCCAGACCTTCACCTGGTCAGCCACCGGTCTGCCGCCGGGCAAGACGATCGGCCCCGCCACCGGAAAGATCTACGGCGTGCCGACCACGGCGGGCACCTACACCGTGACGGTCACCGCGACCGACACGACCGGTGCCTTCGGCAGCACCACGTTCACCTGGACCATCACCTGACCGGTCCAGGCACGTAGGCAGCGGGCGGCCGTCACCTCGGGGTGGCGGCCGCTCGTCGCGTCCGGGGAGCCGCGGGCCGAAGCTCGAGCGGATCGACCGGGGGATGATCGCCCTCAGTGTTCGCGCGTGCTCGTCGACAGCGTGACGGAGCAAGCGTTGCCAGATGCCTGCTGTGCTGATCTGGGCCGGGTCTTGATCGTGGCGCCGGCACCGGCAGCGCCTTCAGGCCCCGCGCGGGTCCTTGATGCCGTTCGGGGGCGGCTGGTGGAGCAGCCAGACCGGGTTCGACAGCGCCGTGACAGCCCCGCCGGCGTCGAGCACCTCCACGCGGACGAAGCACGGTGTGCTGGTGTCGACACCGAGGGTCACCGAACCGGAGCCGAACGCGGTGTCGGGGTAGACCGCGACCGACGCGCCGTTCGGCGTGGGGTCGGCCGTGCCGGCGTAGTCCACGTCGCCCTGTACGACGCGCAGACTTCCATGGGAGGGCAGTCCCGAGGCGGACACCGTCAGCTGGCGCCGGTTCAGCGACGACACCGACACCGACCCCATGGGGGCGACGCCGTCCACCGACAGGTCGAGGGTGGTCTGGTAGCGGAGGGTGCCGGTCCATGCGCGTCCGGCGGCCAGCGCGCCGAGCAGGTCAGCCTCGGAGTTGGTCGGTGCCCACACCGAGGTCACCCAGTTGTTCACCGGGCCGTACCAGTCGACGCCGTTGTGGTCGTCGTTGACGCCGTTCCCGGTCAACGTCATCGCGTTGCGGGAGAGGACGTCCCACAGCCCGACGTGGTGGGCCAGGTCGATGCCGGCCCGCTGCACGTAGCCGACCTCGAGGATGTCGCAGCCCAGCGTCTGGTGCGTGAGCAGCGTCGTGGCCACGTGCGCGAGCTTGGCGTCCTGGGTCTGCTGGGACAGCAGGGCCTGGGACGTCACGCCGAACGGGTGGTTGTACGACGCGAGCCCTCCGGCGCTGTGCACGCCGTCGACCTGCTGCGCCATGAAGGACAGGTAGTTGGACGAGGTGACGCCCTGGTAGTCGGGAAGGCTGATGGTTCCGCCGAACCAGTTGAGATGAGGGAGCTGCGGACCCATCTCCAGGCCGTGTCGCTGCGCCACCGAGGAGAACGCGGCGGCGTAGCCGGCGGAGATGCCCTGCTGGGTCTGCAGCGGGATCGTGCCGCTGGTGTGCTGCCGGGTGAACCGCAGGAAGTCGAAGCACCCCTGGACGGCCCGCCCGGTGCTCACGGCGTTCAAGGTGATGCCGGTCAGGGCGAAGTCGCGGTAGTCCATGTCCGGCCACAGCTCGGCGATGTCGTTGCACGGTGTGAGCGTCAGGGTGTTCCACTGCGCCGTAGCCGCGGCCAGGGTGACGATGCCAGCGAGACCGACCGCCCGGCTCGAGCCCGGAGCGCCGGTGCCGCCCACACGGTAAGAGAGCGTGTAGGTGCCCGCCGGTCGGCCGTTCCTGGCCGGGTGGCGCGAGGTGCTGAGCAGCACCTCGAGGTAGCCGTCGGCGCCCACCGACTGAGGGAGGACGTCGATGGTGAGCGACAGCCCGTACAGGTTGCTGCGCTCGTTCCATTGCGCCGGCTGGGTCTGCGCGTAGTACCCGAACGTGGCGGCCGCCGTGGAGGAACTCTTGACATTGACCGAGAGGCAGGTGTCCTGGATCGGGTCGCTGGGAGAACCCGGCGAGACGATGCCGCCCGACGACGAGGCTGGCGAGCCGCTGACCTGCTGCTGCCACTGCCAGGGCGGGCCGTCGGTCGTCTCGTTCGTGAGGCTGGTGAAGTGCACGACGCTGCGCTGGCCGAAGCCCGACATTCGGTGATCGTGGTCGGTCCACCACAGCACGTCGACCGCGTTGCTCTGGGCCTGCAGCAGCTGCGCCTGCATCGAGCCGCTCTGCTCGCTGAAGGAGGAGTGGACGTGCATGGCCATCGAGTAGGCGGGCGTACCCGTAGAGCTGAGGACCGCGCCGGGCGACCGTGCCGCCCGGGCCGCGTCGGACAGACCAGCAGCCGCCAAGGACGCACCCGCGCCGGCGAGCAGCCCGCGACGGCTCACCCGGCTCTGCGAGGGACGAGCCTCGGACCCCACGACGTCGTGGTCATCGCACATCAGAACTCCCGAGTGTGGTGCCGTCGCCCCGGACACGACCCGAGGTGGCAATGTCGCGTAATATAATCAGATTACACGATATCGGGTTGCTCGATGCCGCGCGTCACGGCTCCACCGCCGTCACACCCAACCCGGGACGCCCGGGCAGGGCACACGGGACGAGGCCGTCAGTCGCCTTCGCCGACATCAGCTTCGCTGGTTGGCGTGATGCCCAATGACATCGGGCATACGCCAACGGATCTACAGTCCGGCAGACGCGGGCGGCTGACCTGCAAGGACGAGGACGTCAGCCGAACTTCGGCACGGATTCGACCCAGACGCTCGACGACGACCGCCACTAGTGGACGCCGACCGGCTACGACTCCAGGTCGGAGGTCTCGGCCAGGTGCAACGCCAGTTCGGTTCTCGACCGGACGGAGAGCTTGCGGTAGATCCGGGTGAGGTTGGCCTCGACAGTCTTGACCGAGATGGACAGCTCGGCCGCCGTCTCCTGGTTCGATCGGCCGGCCGCGACCAGCGCGGCGACCCGACGCTCGGTCTCGGTCAGTCCGCCCGACGAGGGGTGGAACCCGACGCGGGCCGCCTCGTCACGGGCCCGATCCGCCCATCGAGGGGTGCCGACGGAGTCGAAGGTCTCGGCTGCTGGCGTGTGCGTTTGGTGAGCCATGCCCTTGTATCCGGCGCGGCGGTAGACGTGGCCGAGCGCAAGCTGCGAGCGAGCGGCCTCGTACGGGCTTTCGGCGCCGTCGAGGGCGACGATCGGACCAGGTCGTGCAGGGCGGTGTCGATGTCGCCGCGGGCCGCGATCAGCAGCGCCTGGCAGCGGTCGGCGGCGACGATGGCCTCCGGCCGCCCGGCGGCCCGCTGCCGGCGCAGGTGGCCGATGGCCACCCCGACTTCGTCCAGGGCGCCGAGGGTCGCCATGGTGACGATGCGCGGTCCGCCCGGCATGTCGATGACGAAGCGCTGTTGCAACCCACGAACGAAGCGTGCGTGGTGCGGCACCGGTCGCGCTACCCCAGCCCCGTGCAGTTCACGCGTCGTAGTCAATGCGGACCTCGTCGCTGGTGGGGTGCGATTGGCAGGTGAGTACGTAGCCGACTTCGACGGCGGCCGGCGACAGGGCGAAGTTCTGTTCCATCGCGACCGACCCCAGCAGGACCTTCGCCTTGCAGGTGCCGCAGGCTCCGCCGAGGCAGGCGTAGGGCGCTTCCAGTCCGGCCTTCAGCGCGGACTCGAGGACCGTGTCGCCGGCTGCCAGTACGACCTCGTGCTGGCGGCCGCGCAGGCCGATCGCGACCGTCGCCGAGGCGAACCCCTTGGCGGCCTTGGGCTTCTGGTAGCCGTGGAAGAGCTCCACGTGGACGCGGTCCGGCTCGGCTCCGTGTTCGATGAGCAGTCCGCGCAGGTCGGTCACCATCTCGACCGGCCCGCACAGGAACCAGTCGTCCACCGAGGCCGGGGCCAGGTCAGACTCGAGCCATTGCTCGAGCTTCGGGCGGTCTACTCGACCGCGGAGATGCGCCGGGTGCTTCGGGTCGCGGGAGCGCACGTGAATGCTCCGGAGACGGTCGGCGTACCTCGACTCGAGATCGTCGAGCTCGTCACGGAACATCGTGCTGTCAGCGTCTCGGTTGCCGTAGACCAGGATGAAACGGCTCTCGGTCTCGACAGCTAGCGTCGTGTGCAGGATGGACAGCACCGGGGTGATGCCGCTGCCGGCGGCGATCGCCACGTAGCTCTTCCTGGCGAGTGGGTCGAGCGCTGTGCCGAACGAGCCGCTCGGTGTCATCAGATCGAGGGTGTCGCCGGCCCGGAGCTGTTCCATCGCGAACGTGGAGAACGCTCCGCCAGGGAGGTGCTTGACGGCGATCGCAAGCGTGTCCGAGGTGGACGGGGAGCAGATGGAGTAGTTGCGCCGAACACCGTCGCCTCCGAGGTCGGTGCGGACGGTGACGTGCTGACCGGGCTCGAAGGAGAACTGGTCGCGCAGGTCGTCGGGCACCTCGAAGTGGATCAGCACGCTGTCCTCGGTCAACTTCTTGACGCCGGCAACGGGGACCGTGTGGAACACCGCAGCGCGGGCCGAGGAGCGCTTCGGCATCCGCACCGGGAGGAGCCGGGCAAGCTTGCCGTTCAGCCTCTTCCACTCGCGGTACTCATGGGTGTCGAGCTGCTGGCCGAAGACGGTGCCAATCGCGGCATCTCGCTCGAGGTAGGCCTCCTCGTTGCGTCGCCAGGCCGCGACGTAGCGGTGGAACGGGATCGAGGGGTGCAGGTGGTGGACGAGGTGGTAGTTCTGGGAGAGGAGCAGGGGGGTGAGGATCCACTCGGAGCCGACGCGGTTGCGGGTGGCGCGGTAGCGGTTCTCCTGCTGGGTGTCCTCGAGGTCGTGGTGCGGCAACCAGTCGAACCACCAGGCCAGGACGAACATGGCGACCCGCTCGGGAATCAGGTACAGCAATGCCAATGTCCACAGGTGTCCGGTGAACGCACAGGTGACGATCACCGCGACAGTGGCGCTCATCAGGACGACCGTCTCCAGCACTTCTGCTTGGGGACGGCGCCTCACGTGGCGCACGAGGAAGGTGAGGTACGGCACGTCCATCAGCGGGGACCGGACGGGAAGTTGCCACCACGGAGCGCCGCTGACGAAGTGGTCAGGGTCGTTCTCGTCGTCATTGGTGTTGCGGTGGTGCTCGATGTGGATGAAAGCGAACGACTTGAACGCGATCAGCGGCGAGACGAAGAGCATCGCGACTCGACCGAAGGCCACGTTGATCCAGCGGTGGGTGCTCACCGAGTAGTGCGCGGCGTCGTGCAGCACGGTGAACAGCACGAAGATCGCGGTCGCGCTCAACAGGACCGTTGCGGGGGCAGGAAGCCTCGCGGTCAGGAGCGCCCACGTGGAGAATGCGAAGGCCGCGATGCCACCGAAGAAGATGCCAACAATGGGCCACGAGATCGCCGGGACCCCAACGCCTGGGTCAGGAAGCGCGTGACGCGAGGCTGCCGGCACAGGTTGCTCTTTGGTTGCTGACATGCCGCGCAACCTACGAACCGCGAGCGGGTCCTCACAGTAGGGCCGAGCCCACGCCAGTGTGCGCGCAGCACATGTCGGTCAGGTCTGGACGGATTCCGAGGCGAGCACCACCGGGCCGAGGACATGGACCAGCCGCAGCGCGGCATGCAGCTCGGCAACACGGTCCGTAGCACTACGCCCTCGACGCTCTTCTGCCCGGTGCATGCGTTGCAGCACGGTGTTGCGGTGTACTCCCAGCTCCTCGGCTGCAGCGGCCAGCCCTCCCTGTACGTCAAGCACGGCCAGCAGGGTCTGTCGTTCCTCACCCTCGCGGTGCCCGTTTACCGCCAGGGCGCCGAGTTCGCTCGCGACGAAGGCCCGGGCAAGGTCCAGGTCGCCGCTCATCGCGTCCACCAGCGCGATCTCGGCATACGACGTCACCGGAGCTCCCCGGCTGGAGAGCTCGACAACCCGGCGGCCGCGCTGCGCCTGGGCGTGGGAGTCGCGGAAGCCGCCAGGGCCCTGCGCCGGCATGCCGAGCGAGACCCGGACCCTCTCCGGGATCTGGTCGGCCAGGGGCGCGAGGTCCTCGGGTGCCACATCGGGAGCGCGCGTGCTGGAGACCCAGCCCCACAGTGCACGGGCGCCGTCCGGGACGAGCAGGGGATGAAGGAAGCCGAAGTGAGCACCGATCGCTGTGCCGACGCGCGTGAGGTCGGTGTCGTCGCGATCGGTCCAGCAGACAAAGGCGGTCTGCCATCCGGTCAGCCGGTGCGACAAGGTGCGTTCGGCGCGTCCGAGGTCGATCTGGTTGCCGGCGATCAATGCGCGGACCGCGTCCGTCCGGGCCGCGCGGACTCGGTTCTGGAGGCGGTCGAGCTCGGCGACGTACTCGGCGGCCACCTGGCTGGAGATCCGGTCGACGTACGCGAACGCGTAGCGCTGCAGGCCGGCCACCACCACAAGGGCGACGGCCGGGTCGGGCACGAAATCGGTGGGCCCGGCCAAGATGCTTTCGCTGAAGTACGCGTGACCGATTCGGTAGAACCGCAGCATCACATCGACGCTATAACCACGGGCCGCCATGGCGCGCGCATGCTCCAAGGCCGTGACCGGCGCCGTCGCGGCGCTCACGTCGATACCGTGCCGCACCATCGACAGCGCTGCCTCAAGGTTCGACGAACACGACCCGAGCGTCAGGCCGCGGAGATCGTCATCGACACCGGCCTCCGGGATACGTTCGAGGATGTAATCGAGCATGTCATCGGCGTACGACGACACGTTCCCCAACATTTCGGCGGCAGTGCGGCGGAGCTCGATCACTACCGACTCGGGAAGGTCTGCCGACCCACCCGCGCTGACACCCATGCCGCGGAGACTATCCAGGGTCACAGCAGCAAGGGCCTCGCACCTGACGCCGGCAACTTTGGAGAGTGACCCGCCCCCGAGTCGCAGGAGCAGGTCCTCGGCCTCACTTGTGTGGTCAGGCTATGAGACGAAGTCGCCTCGAAAGTGATGTGATCAACTCTAATTGCGCTCCAACTGCACCGCTGGCGCAGTTCTTTCGGGCTTCATCTCCGGCGGGATGCGGTGCAGCCCCTTACGGTCGTACCAGCCTGTTACCCCGAACCCGAACAGTGCGCCTACGGCAAAGCCGACGGCCAGCATTGCCCAGCCGCGGGAGAGGCCCGCGTCACCCTGAGCGTCGTAGTACAGGATGGAGCGGATGCCACCGGTGACCTGCCGCAGTGGCTCGAACTCCGCGAGGAAGCGGTAGAAGCCGGGCAGCGCCTCGATCGGCGTGGTGGCGCCGGCCGTCGGTACCGCCATCCCGATGTAGAACAGCGTGACCAGTAGCAGGCCGGGTGTACCGACGACGGCGAGCAGGGACAGTGCTCCGATCCCGACGACGGCGATGGTTGCCACCGAGTACAGCCATAGCATTGGCAGGTGGGAGGCGTCCATCCCCATGACCGCGACCGCTGACACCATGACCAGAGTGCCGATCAGCAGAGACAGGCCCACCATGAGGGTGCTGCTGATGGCGAGGGTCTGCACCCGGGTGGTACGGATGAGCGGGCGGTGCTGCCGCAGCGGGCCGAGGTCGTTGTGGGTGTAGCCGAGGGCGTGGTCCACCTGGCCGCTGAGGACGTTGGCGGCGAGCATGCCGCAGACCACCAGGACCAGCGCGTAGTAGAACGCCGTCAGGCCCAGGCCGCTCTGAGCGTCGAGCGGGTGCCCGTCCTGGATCGTGACGGCGGCGGGATCGGCGAGCAGCACGCGCGCCGCTGCGGGCAGCCTCGTCGCTCCTATCCCGCCCTGAGCGGTCAGTTCCGCGCCCACCTGAAGCGATGCGGTCGCGGCCGCCTGCGTCGTGGCCGCCCGCGCCAGACTGGACCCCACGCTCCCGGCGGACTGGTTGGTCAGCACCGTCAGCGTCGGACGGGCCGGGGTCGCGGTGGTCGCGGTGTCGGTCAGTGCGATGACGGAGGAGGTGAAGTTGTCCGGCACGACGAGCGCGCCGAACACCTTGCCTTTGCCGAGTTCGATCTCCATCTCGCTCTTGTCCATCACCCTCCAGTCGATCTCGTCGCCGCCGGCCGCGGATTTCTTGATCGACTCGGTGATCTGCTCGCCGAAGTTGACCTGCCGGGCGCCTGCGTCGGCGCCGTGGTCGGCGTTGACCAGAGCGACGGGCAGATTCTTCAGGTGATCGACCGGGTCGATGTTGGCGCCGACGTAGAACACGGTGAACAGCACCGCCAAGACACCCGCGATAACGCCGTTGGTGATCAACAGGCGTTTCGAGCGGAGAACGCGGAAGGGCGAATTTTCGTGCATGGCTTGCTCCGATCTCGACAACGCGCAGCACGGTCCGGGTAGACGGCCAGGCCGGTCGTTCTGCGGTGACCGGCTCGTCATTGACCACCTCGAGGTCAACGAGCGCTCACTGTCGAGCGGCGTGAGGCGCTAGGTATCAGGTTGGTGTGGCTTTGGGTCGGGTTCGGGGGACGATCGTGCGGTCGCCGGAGGTGACCATCACGTGTACCGGCGTGGCGCTCGCGCGCAGGAGTGTCGCGAGGCTCCGGCGTCCCTGGCGGCGGGCCAGGTCCGGCCCGAGGGTGATCATGAGGGCGGTGAGGGCCGGCAGCGGACGCCCGAAGAGCGTGATCTGGCTGATGTGCGCGGTGTCGTCGAGCAGCAGCAGCTGCGCCTCCTCGAACGGCTGGGAGCCGACCCGTGCCCGGTAGGCCAGGGCGTAGCTGTTGCCCTGACCGGTCTCGGTGTGGAAGTTGATGCCCTTGACCGCCGTGAACGCCGCCGCCAGGAAGTCGCGGAGCTGGTCGGTTCCCTCGAGGCGGAACTGGTCGGTGAGCGGCGAGGTGAGGACGATGTCCGGGCTCAGGCAGGCGAGCGCGGCTTCGACGTCACCACTTTCGGCGGCGGCCCGCCAACGGTCGACGGTCGTGGCGGCGGAGTGCGAAGTGTCGGGCATGGCCTCTCCTGGCATGAATTGGGTGATAGGTCTTTGGGGAGCGAGCGGGTGTCAGCCGGCCATCTGGTTCATCTTGCGGATCTGCCTGTCGAAGATCCCGGCGGGCACGAAGCGCAGGATGCGGGAGCGTCCGGCCATGGGGCCGGCGGTGTTGCGCAGCTTCGGTTTCGGGTCGGTTGCTGCCGCGACGATGACTTTGGCGATGACGGCGGGGTCGTCGCCGGACTTGACGGCCGCGGCCAACATGCGGCTGAAGGCCTCGCGCTGCGGGGCGTAGGCCTGCAGCGGGGTTTCGGGCCGCGTGCTGTTGACCTCGAACCCGGTGTTGGTGAACGCGGGCTCGACCAGCAGCGAGCGGATGCCGTACCCCCGGACCTCGTGGTCCAGGGACTGGGAGTAGCCCTCGATCGCATGCTTGGAAGCGCCGTAGATGGCCATGAAGGGGGCGGGGATATACCCCTGGACGGACGAGAGGTTGATGATGCGCCCGCGTCCCTGGGCTCGCATGTGCGGCAGCACCTCCTTGACCATGCGCATCACGCCGAAGACGTTGATGTTGAAGACCGCTTGGGCCTGCGCGATCGACATTTCCTCGGCCGCTCCTGTCGAGCCGACGCCGGCGTTGTTGACCAGGACATCGATGCGCCCGAACCGGTCGATCACCTGTTTGACCGTGGCGGCCGCCGAGGCGTCACTAGCCACGTCAAGGTCGAGGAGCGTCACCCCGGGCAGTGTGCCCACGCGCGAGGCGTCGCGGCTGGTACCGACCACGTCGAAACCCTTTATGACCAGCGCTAACGCGGTCGCTTTCCCAATGCCGGAGGACGCACCTGTCACGAGTGCCACCGGCCGAGGCGTCGTCATCATGAACTCCCAGACTCATAGAGGAAACAGCGTGTTTTGATCTCCAACCGACGTGCCCGGTGAGGTGGGCGGGAAGCTCATACGAGCTTGACGGGGCCGGCATCGATCGGTAGGCGGACCAGGAGATACGGCTTGCGGCGCAGGTCCTGGCCTTCGTGGAAGGGCGACAGCCGGTCGAGTTGGTTGGCGGTGGCGTACAGGTGCCTGTCCGAGCCGATCGACAGGGTGTCGATCCAGTTCAGGACGTCGCCCTGGGCGAGGGTGCAGTAGGTGCCGTCCGGGTCTCTGCGCCAGATGGTGTTGTGTTCCAGGTCGCCGCCGTAGAGTCGCCCCTTGTCGTCGCTCTCGAGCCCGTCGGCCATCGGTTTGAAACCGAGGTTCTCGACGGTCGCCGCGACTTCGGCGTCGGTGGCGTCCGGGTTGGCGAGGGCGTCGGTGGCCACCCGGTGCAGCCGGCGGCTGGACAGTGGGCAGTAGTAGAGGTGCGTGCCGTCAGCGCTGAGAGCGATGCCGTCGGAGCCGGACTCATAAGGGGTGGGCTCGCCGCCCGGGGGGCGCACCATGAAGGGCTGGCCATCGATGATCGGAACGAAGTTCGGGTCCGGGAGCACCGAGGGGTGCCCGGCCAGCCGGCGCCAGGAGCGGCCGGAGGCGAGGTCGACCACGATGATGCCGTTCGTGCCGTCCGAGTCGGTGATGAACGCTGTGCCTTCGGCGCCGCGCCGCAGGTCGAAGCGCACGTCGTTGGGGTAACTGTTTCCCGGCACGACCTCGGGCGGGAAGAGGATCTTCCGTACGATCCGGTTGGTGTGCAGGTCGACGGCCACGAGCTTGGGTCCGCCGTAGGAGGAGCCGGCGAACAGAGGGCGTCCGGTGTCGAGGATCCACAGCCGGTCGGCCGGGTCGACCACGACACTCTGCACCGACTGCAGGTGCCCGGCCAAGTCGGTGGCGTCCTGCCGGTTCACCTCGGCGTTGGGGTAGGCCACCGGTTCGCCGTCCCGCAGTTCGGCGACGGTGAACGGGACTTCGTCGCCCCAGCGGGGAAAGTTGACGAAGGTGCGGCCGTGGCGGGAGACGGTGACCCCGGTGGGCATCGCGCCCCAGAACCGGGCGACGACGGTGTAGTGCCTCGAGGTTGACCCGGCGGCAAAGGCCGGCTGGGCCAGTTGGGTGGCGGCCAGCGATGCGGTTGCCGCTCCGAGGAACGTACGTCGTTTCATGCGAGTTCTCCTGATGGGTTGAGTCGTTGCTGCCGGGCACGGCGGGTTGCCGTCTCAAGTCGGCGTCGGTTCCACCGAGCAGGGCCGGGGTGCGGACGGCCACGGATTCGTGGGGCTGGCTGAGCGAGATCCGGCTGGCCTTGTCCATTTTCCGGAAGCCTCGACCGCCACTGATCACGTTCCGGCGAGAGTCGCCGGTGCCATGTGCGCCCGCGCCGGGGTCGACGCCGACTGCGAGATTCGCTGGCCACGGTGAACCGGTCGCGCCGGGTGCACAGCAACTCCCCGAGGACCTCTTCGACTCGCCGGCGTGACAACTCTCGGCGCTGTGCACGAAGGTGCCACCCGCATCGGCGAACCGGTCCAGCATCCGGGCCGTCTCCCCGCTCGTTGCGGCGGCCGAAGGTCAGGTACCGCACCACTCCCCTCGATAAAGTGATCACTTTACTTGACCATAGTTGACCGTCCGTCAGAAGTAAAGTGGTCGCTACACTTGGCCTGATGTCCAGCACCGAGCCGATCCACCGGGGTGGGCGGGGTGCGCGCGATCGCATCCTGCGCGCCGCGGCGGAACTGTTCTCCCGAGACGGCATTCACGTCACCGGCGTTGCCCGGCTCGCCGATGTGGCCCACGTGTCCACCCGCACCCTGTACAAGCAGTTCCCCAGCAAGGACGCCATCGTCGCCGCCTATTTGGCACGCTTCAGGGCTGACCCGCCGGTGCCTGCCGTGGCGCAGCTGGACCGCGACGACGTCGATCCGCGGCAACGCCTGCTCGGCTTGTTCGTCGAGCCCGCGACCAGCCCCGATGCGGTATACCGGGGTTGCGCGTTCCACAACGCCGTCGTCGAGGCCGCGGGCGCCATGCCCGAGGTGGCGGAACTGGTCCAGCGGCACAAGGAAGAATTCACCCGCCGCCTGGCGGGGCTTGCCGCCGGAGCGGGCGCCACCGAGCCGGAAGTCCTCGCCCGCCGTCTGGCCCTGCTGTTCGATGGAGCCCGGGCGCTGTCCACCTCGCTCAATGACACCCGACCGTTCCGCGATGCCCGCGACCTCGCGGAAATGCTGATCGACCAGGCCGTCGTACCGGCGTCGAATTGATCGCAACCACCAGGGACCAACGCGCGATCCAGGGTCGCGCCCACGCTGACGGTGGTGGCAAGCGATCCCAGGTCGCCGGCAAACGGTGACGGCGTTACAGTCCGGCAGACGCGCGCCGCTGACCTGCAAGAACGAGGACGTCAGCCAAACTGCGGCACGGATTCGACCCAGACGCTCGACGACAACCGCCGCTAGTGGACGCCGACCGTGCGCAGCTCGTCCCGACGTTGTGCCAACGAGATGCACAGACGTTTGCGGCCCCAGCGGCGCGGAAGGGCTCCGCGAGCTTTGCCGCGGACGGGCATGCGCGACCGCAATGAGGTCCGAAGCTTGCCCGCACAGCTCGTGAGCGGGACGCCGTTCAGTGGATCCAGTCGATGAGTTCAGCCATGAGCGTGGGGTGCGACTTCTCCACGTAGCGGACGTAGGCCTCCATGTGCTCGAGCATCAGCTTCTCGGCAGTCTCCGCGTCGCCGTCGATGATGGCTTGCGCGATCGCCGCGTGGGTGGACACGACCTGCCTGCGAGGCTTGCCGGGCGGGAAGAGGATTCCGCGAACCCGGGCGTGGAACACCTCGGCGAGTGACTCGGTGAAGATGGCGATGACACCGTTGCCGCCGACCTCGGCGATCAGCTCGTGGAAGTCCGAGGTGGAGGCGACGTAGGCGTCCTCGTCACCCTTCTCCTCGAAGTCGATCAGCTTCTGAAGCTTGACGATGTCGTCGTCAGTGCGACGCTGGGCAGCCAGACGCGCAGCCACCGGCTCCATGACGAGCCGGGCCTCGATGAGCTCACGCAGGGTCAGACCCCGCGCGTGGAAGAACATGGTCGCCATCCGGCCGAAGTCGTGAGTGGTCGCCGCTTCCACGGTCGGGCCGCCGCCGGGACCTGGCTTGATCGTGATCAGCCCGTTGACCTCGAGGATCCGCAGTGCCTCGCGCAGCGTCCCTCGCCCGACCTGGTAGTCGACCATCATCTGTGCCTCGGCAGGCAGTCGGGTCCCCGGCTCGAGACCGCCGCGCGTCATCTCGTCGAGGATGGAACGCGCAACGAGCTGACCCACCTTGTCGGTGCGCCTGGGCGCGCGCCGCGACACCGGCCCGTCGTTGTCCGCCATAGCGGGAGCGTATCTGTGCCCCATCTCCTGGTCAGCCAGCCACGTGGGTGCGCACGGAGTTTGGGATGAGACGACCTCGCCCGGTCCCACAGCCTCTTAGGCGCGCTGGTCGAACTTGCGGCCGAGCAGCTCCGAGACGATACGGATGCGCTGCATCGTCGGCGTCCCGCCGGCGATCGCCCAACCGTGTGCATCCCTGTGCAGACGCTCGATGCCGTACTCCTCGGTGTAGCCGTTGCCACCGTGCAGTCCGATGGCCATGTCCGAGACCGTCTTGCCCGCCTGGTTGGCGGCGCGCTTCGCGATCGAGACCTGGAGGCTGTCGGGCAGACCGGTCCCCGCCTCCATGGCGGCTCGATAGACCAGGAGTCGGGCGCCCTCGACCTGGACGACCATGTCCGCGAGGTCGTTCTGCACGGCCTGGAAGTCGATGAGGGGTTTGCCGAACTGCTCCCGGGTCTGCACGTACTCGACCGTGCGGTCCAGCGCCGCCTGTGCGATCGCCAGGCTGACCGTGGAGTTTCCCAGCCGCTCCATGGAGAAGGCGTTGAAGAGGTCGCGGAATCCTCCAGCGCCGACGAGGAGGTTCTCGGCCGGCACCAGGACGTCCTCGAAGTAGACGTCGCGGGACGGGATCCCGCGAAACCCCATGAGCTTCTCGAGAGCGCCGAACGAGACACCCGGGCTGGCCTTCTCCACGACGAGCGCGCCGATGCCCTTCGCGCCCGGAGCGTCGTCCAGGCGCACATAGACGAGATAGAGCTCCGCATGCCCGGAGTTGGAGATCCAGCGCTTCTGGCCGTTGACGCGGTACTGGTCGCCCTGCAGGACCGCCTTGGACGTCATGTCCGTGGCCGCGGACCCCGCGTCCGGCTCGGAGATGGCCACCGCCATCGACAGCTCACCGGAGATGACACCGGGCAGGTACTTCTGCTTCAGGTCGGGTGACCCGAGCTGCGCGACCACCTGGGCCGGGCCTGTGTTCGACTCGAAAACCTGGAAGGCAGCGGGTCGGCACACCTTGGCCAGCTCCTCGATCACGAGCAAGGCATCGAGGATCGGCGCCCCTCCCCCGCCGTACTCCTCGGGCAAGGCGATGCCGAGGAAACCGAGCTCACCAAGACGCAGCCGCTCCTCGTGCGGGAACTCGACACGCTCCTGGTCCCACTCGAGCGCCCTGCCGGCGTAGAGGTCACGGGCGACCTTGGCCGCCGTCTCGCGGACCTGCTGCTGCTCGCCGGTCAGCTGGAGACCAGGCATCTCAACTCCTACCCTTATTCATGCGTACAATTATGATGGATAATGAGAGGGTTGTCCAGTAGTGGACTGGGCGGCGCGCTCGAGCCACCCCGCCCGATCGAACGTGGTCGCGGTGACTCCTTCGTCGCGCAGCACGGACTTACGGACCTTCTCCGAGGGGGTCTTGGGGAGCGCGGCGACGACCCGCAGGTAGCGCGGGATGGCAAAGGCCGGGACTCGGCCCACGCACCACTCCAGAATCTCTTCGGGCTCGGCCGGCTCGGCGGTGACCACCACTGCCAGCACCTCATCCTCACCCGCCTCCACGTCGGCGGGTACGCCGATCACCGCCGCCTCGACCACGGCCGGGTGGCCCAGCAACGCCTGCTCCACCTCGTAGGAGCTGATGTTCTCCCCGCGACGCCGCAGCGCGTCCTTGTAGCGGTCGATGAAGTAGAACCAGCCGTCCTCGTCCTTGCGCAGCGCGTCGCCCGTGTGGAACCACAGGTTGCGCCAGGCGTCGACCGTCTTCTCGGGCATGTTGTAGTAGCCGTTCGAGCAGGTCCAGGGGTGCACGGGGCGGACCACGAGCTCCCCGACCTCGCCGACAGGAACCTCTCGGTCCGTCTCAGGGTCGACCAGACGGATGTCGAACCACTCCTTGTTCTGCAGGCCCGCGGCGCCTGGCGGACGGGGGACGCCGTAGGGCGACATGATCGGCGCGCACGTCTCCGTCAGCCCGAACGCGTCGACGAACGCCTCGATGCCGTAGCGGGCCTGGAAGTCCGCGACGATCGAGCTCGCCGTGGGCGCGGCGTAGACGACCCGCAGCTTGTTGTCCAGGTCGTCCGAGCGAGGCTCCTGCTTCCAGGCGAAGTCCATCATCACGCCCACGAAGTTGGTGGCCGTTACCCCGGACTCCCGCACGTGGTCGATCCAGCGACTCGCGCTGAACTTCGACCTGATCACGGCCCGACCGCCGGCGACGATCACCGGGTAGACCGCCATGAAGGTGGCGTTGCCGTGGAACAGCGGGGTGGTGGTCAGGTAGACGTCCTCGGACGTCAGCCTGCTGAGCGACACGACGATCTGGGCGAAGAAGTAGAGCTGGGCGTGCGGCATCGCGACGCCCTTGGACGGTCCGGTGGTGCCCGACGTGTAGAAGATGGCGCCCAGGTCCCTCGCGCGCACCTCCGGCAGGGGCACCACGTCCGCGGCATCGAGCTCTTCCCACGCCGCGGCGTCCCACCCCGCACGCTGCAGGCGGTCCACCGCCCCGCGCGCCCGGTCGGCGTCGGTCGCGATGACCCAGAACTTCTCGACCCCGCGCGCGTGGTCCCCCAAGGCGATCCAACGGTCGACGAACGCCTCCTCGACGACGACGAACCGCGCCTGTGCGACGTCCAGCTGATGCCGCAGGAACTCCCCCTCGTAGCTGGTGTTGATGGGCACCTCGACCAACCCGCCGAGCGCGAGGCCCCACCACGTGCGCACGAACCGGGAGGAGTTGCCCGCCATGATCACGACGCGGTCGCCCGGACGGCCGCCGGCACCGACGAAGGCGCTGGCGATCCTCTCGGAGAAGTCCAACGCCTCGGCATAGGTCCAGCTGAGCCCCTCCTCCGGCAGGTCGAGGCAGACCGCGTCGGGCCGGCTTCCCGCGTGGTGCCGCAGCACATGCGCGAGCGTCCAGGTCTCCGGATCGGGGAAGGTCGGCACCAGGTCGGTGTAGTGCTGCACGGCGACTCCTCAGAAACAGGTGGTGTGCTCTGGCGGCGCCATCGGGACGCGCGAAGCACAGCCGCACTCTTGACGATATCTCTGCGCATTATTAGCATGAAGTTCATGAAGAGCCAAGGGTCGACAGTGCAGGTCGAGGTGCGTGGCGACACGCGCTGGCTCGTCCTGGACAACCCTTCGGCGCGCAACGCCTACGACCAGGACATGGCCCTCCGGGTGGCCGAGCAGGTCGAAGCGAGCAGCGACGTGCGCACGGTGGTGATCACGGGTTCGCCGGGCGCCTTCTGTGCCGGAGGGATGCTTGCCGGCCTGAGTGCACCCACCCACCACGGAATGCGCCAGCTCTATCGCGCCTCGCTGCGGATGTTCGATGCCATCCGTCAGTGCCCACGACCCGTGATCGCCGCTGTCAACGGTGCCGCCGCCGGTGGCGGCAACGAGCTGGTGGTGGCCTGCGACCTTGCGATCGCTGCTCGATCGGCGACCTTCGGCCAGACCGGCCCCCGGGTCGGTTCGGCACCCGTGACGGGCGCCACGAACGTCATGGGCGTGCAGATCGGCGAGAAGCGAGCGAAGGAGCTCGCGATGCTCTGCCGGCGCTACACCGCCGAACATGCTCTGGCCATGGGCCTGGTGAACGGCGTGGTCGACGACGACCAGCTGACGGCGGAGGTCGAGCGGTGGTGTGCGGAGCTGCACCGCATGAGCCCGCGCTACCTCGAGATCACCAAGGTCAGCTCCAACATCTGGTGGAACCAGGCCCGGGACAACTTCGCCCAGGGCATCGGGATGCTCGTGCAGGCCATCGGCAGCCCGGACATGACCGAGGGCGCCACCGCCTTCCTCGAGAAGCGCGCCCCGGAGTTCCGGCTCGACCCCGGCGAGCTGCCGCCGGCCTAGGCGAGACAGCACGCACAGACCTCTACCCCGCGACGAGAAGAGACCCCGTGGACTTCGGCACCGACCCCCTGCACGACGACATCCGCTCCGCCGTACGCGAGATGATGGAGCCGTTCGACGACCAGTACTGGATGGAGCACGACCGAGACCACGAGTTCCCCTGGGACTTCTACAAGGCCGTGGCCGCGGCCGGCTGGCTCGGCATCACCATTCCCGAGCAGTACGGCGGGGGCGGCCTAGGTGTCACCGAGGCCGCGATCGTCGAGCACGAGATCTCCGCCTCGGGCGGCGGGATGAACGCCTGCAGCGCCGTGCACATCGGGATCTTCGGCTTCGATCCGATCATTCGCCACGGCTCTGAGGAGCTCAAGTCGCGGTTCCTGCCCCGCGTCCCCACCGGCGATCTGCACATCTGTTTCGCGGTCACCGAGCCCGACGCCGGCACCGACACCACCGGCATCACGACGTTCGCCAGGAAGGTGGACGGCGGCTACCGGGTGACGGGCAAGAAGGTGTGGATCACCAAGGCCCAGCAGGCCGAGCGGATGCTCCTGCTGGTTCGTACGACCAAGCGCGAGGACGTCACGAAGCGCACCGACGGCATGACGCTGCTCTTCGCCGAGATGGATCCGGAGCACGTGCAGATCCGCGAGATCCCCAAGCTGGGCCGCAATGCCGTCAACACCAACGAAGTCTTCATCGACGACCTCTTCGTGGCCGATGAGGACGTGGTCGGCGAGGTCGGCAAGGGTTTCCGCGCCATCTTGTCCGGCCTGAACGCCGAGCGGATCATCGCGTCCAACGCCGCACTTGGCATCGGACGCGCCGCGATCCGCAGAGCCACGGCGTACGCCAACGACCGGCACGTCTTCGGCCGCCCCATCGGGCAGAACCAGGCGATCGCTCACCCGCTCGCGGAGGCGGCGATGCGGCTCGACGCTGCCGAGCTGGTGGTCAACAAGGCGGCCTGGCTGCTCGACAACGGCTTCGAGTGCGGCAAGGAGGCCAACCAGGGCAAGTACCTCTCGGCTGACGCTGCGTTCCAGGCTGCCGACGTCGCGGTGCAGACCCACGGCGGCTTCGGCTACGGCAAGGAGTTCCACGTCGAGCGCTACTTCCGCGAGGCGCGGCTCAAGAGAATCGCCCCGATCTCGCAGGAGATGGTCCTCAACTACCTGGCCGAGCACGTGCTGGGCCTCCCCCGCAGCTACTGACCCGGCACCGAACGAGGAGACCTCACCCATGGAGCCCTACCGCACCGTCCTGTTCGTCCCCGCGCACAAGACCTCCTGGTACGACAAGGCCGCGGAGTCCGGGGCCGACGCGGTCTGTTTCGACCTCGAGGACTCGGTGCCCGAGCAGCTGAAGTCCGCGGCCCGCGAAGAGGTGGCAGCGGGGATCGAACGACTGTCGAAGTCATATCCGGCGATGGGCCTCTTCGTCCGCTGCAACTCGCTGAGCACCGGGCTCGCCGGGCTCGACCTCGATGCGACGGTGATGCCCGGTCTGACCGGCATCTTCGCTCCCAAGGTCGACCGGGCCGGCGACGTGATCCGCTACGACGCCCTGGTCGACCACTTCGAGGCTCGCGCGGGCGTGAGCGGGCTCGAGTACATCATCCCTGTGGAGACAATCCACGGGATCCAGAACTGCGAGGAGATCGCGGCCGCATCGCCACGCGTGGGAGCCATGATCGGGCCCACCGCCGAGCACGCGGACATCGCCAAGGCGGTCGGCTACGAGTGGTCGCCCGAAGGGCTGGAGTCGATGGTCCACCGCACCAAGATCCTGCTGGCCACCCGGGCGGCCGACAGGCACCCGTTGACCGCACTCTGGGAGCGGATCCGCGACCTCGACGGCCTCCGGGAGTTCACGACGCGCGGCCGGAGGATGGGATTCCGCGGGCAGGTGGTGCTGCACCCCTCACACGTGCCGGTCGTCAACCGGGTGTTCACCCCCGAGGCCAAGGAGATCGACTTCTACCGCCAACTCCTGACGACCTATCAGGCAGCAGAGGCGCGTGGGGACGGTGCCGTCATGTACGGCGAGATCCACGTCGACAAGGCCCACGCCGACAAGGCCCAGGAGTGGCTGGCCCGGCTGGACCGGCTCGCTGGACTCAACGGCGGCGTCTGACCACAGCGCGGTCCGGCATCACACACCCGGCACAACGAGGAGAACCCATGGGCGGCCTGTACTTCGAGGAGTTCGAGATCGGGAAGGAGTACCGCCACGAGTGGAGCCGCACGGTCACCGAGACCGACACGATCCTGTACTGCGGGATCACGATGAACCCGGCGCCGATCCACCTGGACCAGCACTACATGGAGACCACGATCCACGGCCAGCGGCTGGTGCCCAGCCTGTGGACCGCCGGCGTCATCGGGGGGATGATCGTCCACGACCTCACGCTGGGCACCACGCTCGGAAACCTGGGTTACACGAAGTTCGACTTCCCTAAGCCGGTGTTCCACGGCGACACCCTCCGTGCCGAGTCCACGATCATGGACAAGCGCGAGTCCAGGAGCAGGGACGACTCGGGCATCGTCTACTTCGAGCATCGGGGGATCAACCAGCGTGGCGAGATCGTGCACATCGCCCACCGGGCCGGCCTGATGCTTCTCAAGTCGGCTGCTCCGACCCCGCAGCTCTGATGACGGTCAGGGCCAGGTGATCAAGCGCGCCAGCGCTTCGGGGTACCTGCGCCCGGCGTAGGTGAGGTACTCCTCGATGTGGGTGCGCATCGCGTCCTCTGCGTCGTCGGCTCGCCCCTCGGAGATGGCGTCGAGGATGGTGCGATGAGCGCGGAGCACGGCGTGACGCCGGAGCACCGGGTACTCGATCCCGTGCGACGTGCCGCTCATGTCCATCGAGTCGACCATGGCGTCGATGAGGAATCCGAACAGCGAGTTGGCGGACGCCCAGGCGATGATGTCGTGGAAGCGCTCGTTGCTGTCGATGTAGGCGTCGATGTCCTCGAGCCCGGCCTCCATGTCGAGGACACTTCGCTCGAGCTCGACAAGCCGCTCGCCGGTGATGCGCTCGGCGGCCAACCGGGCCATGACCGGTTCCAACGCCGCTCTGGCCTCCGCGATGACCCGGTAGGGCGCGCCCTCGAACTGGAGGAGAAGAGAGAGGGTTGCCGCCAGCACACTGGCGCCCGGCTTCTCGACGACCGGCCCGCCACCAGGTCCCGGCTTGAACGAGAGGACTCCCTGCAGCTCCAGGAAGCGCAGCGACTCCCTGAGGGTGCCCCTCCCCGCGTCGTACTGATCCATCATCAGCCGCTCCGGCGGCAGCTTCTGGCCCGCCACCAGGCCCTGCCTGCGGATGTCCTGCACGATCCTCTGCGCGAGGATCAGCGCAGTCTTCTGAGGCCGTCCGACCGGGGGTCCCGACACGGTCAACGCCCGCCTCAGCGAGGACCCATCCGGAGCGCGCCGTCGAGCCGGATGGTCTCTCCGTTGAGGTAGGGGTTCTCGAGGATCGAGCAGGCCAGGTGGGCGTACTCCGGCGGGCCTCCGAGCCGCCTCGGGTGTGGCACTCCGGCCTCCAGAGTCGCCTTCACCTCGGGGTCGATGCGATCGAGGATCGGGGTGTCGAAGACCCCCGGCGCGATGGTCGCCACCCGGATCTGCTTGCCCGCCAGGTCACGGGCCGCCACCACCGTGAGGCCGACGACGCCCGCCTTGGACGAGGCGTAGGGAACCTGGCCGATCTGTCCTTCGAAGGCGGCGATCGACGCAGTGAGCACGACGGCCCCTCGCTCCCCGTCGACCTGCTCGTTGCGGGCCATCCGCGCCGCGGCGAGGCGGAGCACGTTGAACGAGCCGATCAGGTTGAGCTCGACGATGGAGCGGTAGACCTCGATGGATCCGGGGCTGCCGTCTCGCTCGACAAGGCGGATGCGTTGGCCTCGGCCCGCACAGTGCACCACTGCGCGGAGCGGGCCGGCCGCCTCGGCGGCGTCGAGCGCGGACTCCATGGACTCGGTGTCGGTGACGTCGCAGGGCGCGAAGGCGACAGCCTGGCCCAGCTCGTCTGCCACCGCGCTTCCAGTTGAAGCTGGTAGGTCTGCGATGACCACGTGTGCGCCTCGGGCTGCCAGCTCGCGCACGGTGGCGAGGCCGAGCCCGGATGCACCGCCGGTGACGACGGTCGAGCTCCCAGCGATCTTCATGCGACTCCTCGGCTTCTCGACATCTTCGTAATCTCTGCATATGATTATGCATCACTCGTATCGGAAGGCAAGACACCATGACCTCGCCCGAGGCCCTCGGACCGCTCGCCGGCATCACGGTGATCGAGCTCGGGTCCATGTACGCCGCACCCACGTCGGGCCGCATGCTGCGGGACTTCGGCGCCGACGTCGTGAAGGTCGAGGACCCTTCCGGTGGTGACTTCGCCCGCAACTGGCTGCCCCAGAAGAACGGTCAGTCGCTCGGCTTCGCCCGCATCAACGCCGGCAAGCGCTCGATCGGCATCGACCTGAGGACCTCGGACGGCCAGGACCTGGTGCGGCGTCTGGCCGTCGGTGCCGACGTCGTGGTCGAGTCCTTCCGTCCTGGACGCCTCGCCGAGTGGGGATTGGGCTACGAGCAGCTCGCTGCTCTCAACCCGGCGATCGTGCTGACCAGCGTCAGCGGGTTCGGACAGACCGGGCCCTATCGCGGGCTGCCCGGGTTCGGGACCATCGCGGAGACGTTGAGCGGCTACGCGTTCGTCAACGGCTGGCCCGACAAGCCGCCCACCTCGCCCCCGTTCGGCTTCGCGGACTCCATCGCCGGGCTCGCCGCGGCGTACGGAACGGTGATGAAGCTCTTCGAACGCACCCGCACCGGGCTCGGTGGCCATGTCGACGTGGCGCTCTACGAGCCACTGATGTTCATCCTCGGTGACCTCGTGCTGCGCTACACAGCCAACGGCGACATCCCGCAGCGCGAGGGGAACACCACCGGCGCGGCATCACCCCGAGGCATCTACCAAGCCGCCGACGGCGGGTGGCTCGCGATCGCCGCGTCGTCCCAGCGCATCGCCGAGCGGCTGTTCGTCGCGATGGGCCGACCCGAGATGAACGACGACCCCCGGTTCCGCACCAACGCCGACCGGCTGGCCAACAACGACGAGGTGCAACGCCGAGTCACCGACTGGATCTCGTCGATGCCGCGGGGCGAGGCACTCGACGTGCTCGAACGACACGAGGTGGTCGCGGCCGCCGTCAACGATGCCAAGGACATCTGCGAGGACGAGCACTTCCTCGAGCGGACGCTGGTGGAGCTGACGACCGAGGGCTTCGGCAGGGTGCTGATGCCCGGTCCGGTGCTCCACGTCGACGGCTATCCCGGCCCCTCCTACGACGACGTGCCGGCTATCGGCGAGCACACCTTCGACGTGCTGGGAGAGCGGCTGTCCCTGGAGAAGGCCGAGCTGGACGCACTAGCGGATAAGTCTGTCATCAGCGGACCCACTTAAACCTGGATGTTTGATGAGTCGCGAGGACTGCCTCAGCTTCCGAGCCGCTTGGCCAGCCGCTTGGCCAACTGCCCGGTGAGCACCTCGTTGCCACCTTCATAGATCCGCATCGGTCGGGCGTTGCGGTAGAGGCGCTCGATCGTGGAGCCCTCCACGAGGCCGAAGCGGCCCATGATCTGCACGCAGCGATCCACCACACGACCGGCGGTTTCGGTCGCGGACACCTTCGCCATGGACGCGAAGTCGAGGTTTCCGAGCGGATCTTGCGCGGCAAGCGCCGCAGCTCGGTAGGTGAGCATCCGCGAGGCCTCCAGCTCCACCCATGACGTGCCGATCATGTGCGGGATGGGTCCGAGCTCGGCCAGCTTCTTCCCGAACTGCTCCCTGTCGCAGGCGTGGCGCACCGCTTCTTCCAGCGCTCCCTGCGCCAGGCCCACGGCGGCACCGGCGACGGAGACCCGGAACGTGGCCAGGGTGGCCAGCATGAGCTTGAAGGCCCCGCCGGGTGCGCCGATGCGGAAGTGCTCAGGGATCTCGACACCGCTGAAGACGACCTCGCCCATGATGTGCGGGGCGATGAGCCGAGGACCCACCGTGACCGAGACGCCCGACAGGTCGGCAGGGACGAAGGCCATCGAGTAGCCGTCACCTTCGCGGCACAGCACGCTGTAGAAGTCGGCCGCCCCGGCGTTGGTGATGAAGGACTTGTGGCCGTCGAGGACGAGCGAGCCGCCCCGCGCAACGAGGGTCGTCGTGATCGAGCGGAGGTCCGAGCCGACTGCCGGCTCCGTGAGCGCCAGGGCAGCGATCGCGTCCAGCGTGGCCACCTTCGGAAGCCACTCCTCTCGCACCGCATCGGTGCCTGCCACCGACACCGCGAAGGAACCGATCCCCTGCATGCCGAACAGGCCGTCCAGGTGGGCCGACACCCGCATCAGCTGCTCGCGGACGACCGTGATGGCCAGGGAGTCCACGTGCGGGTCGCGACCGCCGTACGCCGCGGGGACGGTGAGCTCGGTCAGGCGACTGGCCTTCAGGGCGGCCGCCATGCCGGGGTGGACCTCCAGCATGCCGTCAGCCTCGTGGGCGTGCGCTGCGACCGACTCGGCCAGCTCGCGCGCCGTGCCCTGCAGCGCGACGTAATGATCGTCGAGGTCAAACACCGGTCGCCTCGTCGCGGTCGAGCTGGTCGCGCTGCACGTCGTCCCCGAGCAGCCGGAGCACGTTGCCGCCGAGGATGCCCTCGGTCGCCCCATCGGACAGCCCCAGTGCCTCGATCGCGGCGATCTCCGCCGCCGGGTCCGCCATCGGCCAGTCCGAGCCGAAGACGACGTTCTCGGCGCCGTGGCGGTCGATGATCCTGCGCACCCGGTCGGGGGCAAGGGCGGCCATCGTGGGCGGCCACGAGGTCTCGAGCATCACCGGCAGCCCGACCAGCTCGGCCTCTGCCTCGTCCAGGCGGTGGTAGCCGCCGAAATGGCAGCAGATGAGCCGCAGGTCGGGGAAGGTCCGCGCGATGCGGGCCACCATCGCGGGCGTGCCGCGACCGTTGGCCTCGGCGCCCGCACCGTCCCCCACGTGCGCAATGACCGCGATCTCCGAGCCGAAGGCCTCCAACAGCTCCATCATCCGCGGGTCGTCGTAGGCGAAGCCCTGGTAGAGGGAGTGCAGCTTGATGCCACGGACGCCATTGCGACGCAGGCTGGCGAGGTTCTCCTCGACCGATTGGCCCACGTGGACGGTGCCGAAGCCGAAGAAGCCCTCGGCCTTCTTCCGGGCCACGAAGCGGTTGACCCCGTCGACGTGACGGGCCTCGTCAGCGATCCCGAGGATCACCCCGTTGTCGACCCCGGCGGCGGTCATCGCCTCCCGCAGTCCGGCCACCGTCCCGTCGCCGGTCCGGGGCAGCTCGGGGTTGCGGCCGGCCAGGGCGCGCTCGGCTATCTGGTCGGGCCACGCGTGGCAGTGCACGTCGACGATCAAGGGACGGCCTCTCTATTCTTGCGCATGATTAGTATAGTCTTGTGCTGGCGAGAACGCCAGCACGACACCACGAGGAGGCGGCGATGACGCCGGACCTGAGCGAGCGCGTGGCCATCGTCACCGGAGGGAGCCGAGGACTCGGGCGCGCGATATCCGAGGCCTTCTCCAGCGCCGGCGCCACCGTGGTGGTGGCCAGCCGGGACCTCGACTCGTGCCGGCGGGCGGCTGCGGAGATCTCGGCCCGCACGGGAGGCACGGTGCTTCCTCTCGCCTTCCACGCCGGCCACTGGGACGAGGCCGAGGGGCTGGTCGATCGCACGCTGTCCGAGTTCGAGCGCCTCGACGTCCTCGTCAACAACGCAGGCATGTCGCCGCTCTACGACGACCTGACGTCCGTGACCGAGGCACTCTGGGACAAGGTCTTCGACGTGAACCTCAAGGGGCCGTTCCGCTTGGCCACGGTGAGCGCGACCGCGATGACAGAGACCACCGGGGCCGGCTCGATCATCAACATCAGCAGCCGGGCATCACAGCGCCCGCAGCCGCACACACTTCCCTACGCAGCAGCGAAGGCGGGGCTCAACGCGATGACCGTCGCGATGGCTCACGCCTTCGGCCCAGCGGTGCGCGTGAACGCGATCGTCGCTGGGACGTTCATGACCGACGTCAGCCGGGCGTGGGACCTCGACGCGTTCGAGCGCCGGGCCACCGGCTTCGCCCTGGGCAGGGGCGGAGAGCCCCCGGAGATCTGCGGCGCCGCCTTGTACCTAGCCAGCGACCAGAGCAGCTACACCACGGGATCCCTCCTGACCGTCGACGGCGGCCAGCCCTGACGAGAGCCCTCCGCCGTCGGGCCAGGTACGTCCAGCCGGTAGGCGCGTCGCGCCGTGCCGCCGAGCAACGCCAGCCGCTCGTCATCGGCCAACTCCTCCACCAGCTCGAGCACGGCCGCGAGCGTCCGCCCGTACTCCCCCGCCCGACGACTGACCGGCCAGTCCGAGCCGTAGATCAACCGATCCGGCCCGAACTGCTCGAGGAGGTGGTCGACGTACGGTCGCAGGTCGTCGGCCTGCCACCGCTCCGGGTCGGCGACGGTGGTCAGGCCGGACAGCTTCACGACGACGTCTTGGTGGCGGGCCAGGCCCGAGACGGCGCGTGCCCACGCGGCTGAAGCATCCGACGACCAGCCCGACGCGATGGGCGGCTTGCCCGCGTGGTCCAGCACGAACGTCGCCCCCGGGTGACGGCCCGCGACCTCCGACACCGTGTCCAGGTGCGCCGCGCCGACCATCAGGTCACAGGCGAGTCCCCGACGAGTGAGCTCGCTCAGTGCAGCCGTCCCGCTCACCCGCCGCAGCCAGCCGGCCGGGTCTCGTTCGGCCAGCGCCTGGTGCCGCACCCCCAGCAATCGGGCCCCGGACGGGTGCTCGACCAGCCGGTCCAGGGCGTCACCAACGTCCGGGGCGGTCAGGTCGACCCAGCCCACCACTCCGACGATCTGCGACGTCGCGGCGGCGGTCCACAGGTACTCCTCGGTCTCGTCGGTCACGTTGAGGACCTGGACCAGCACGGCGCCGGACACGCGGTGCCTCGTCAGCTCGTGGACGAGCTCACCGACGAGATGGTCGCGGTGCAGCACCGCCATCGACACGGGGTCGATCCAGGGCTGCGGCCGGCGGTCCAGCCGCCAGACATGCACATGTCCGTCGATGATCTCCCCGACGTTGCTCAGAGCGGTCCGGCTCACAGCGCACGACGGTGGACGACCAGACCCAGGATTGTCAACAAATTCCTGCGCAGGGATCTGATACTCTGCCGTTCTCTGCTATTGATGCTAAGGAATCTAGTGTCTGCCATCCGGGACGAGGACGTCGTCATCGTCGACGCACTCCGCACGCCCAGCGGCCGGGGCCGCAGCGGCGGTGGCCTGTCGGGGGTCCACCCCGTCGACCTGCTCAGCCAGACGCTCGAAGGGCTTCTGCGCCGTACTCCCCAGCTGGATCCGGGCCAGGTCGACGACGTGATCATCGGTTGCGTGTCCCAGGTGGGCGAGCAGTCCGCGACGCCCGGCCGGATGGCGTGGCTGGGCGCCGGCCTGCCGCCCCACGTGCCGGCGACCACCATCGACCGGAAGTGCGGATCGAGCCAGCAGGCCGTGCACTTCGCCGCGATGGGCATCCGGTCGGGCGAGCAGGACGTGGTCGTCGCTGGTGGGGTCGAGAGCATGAGCCGGGTCGTCATGGGCTCGGCGCGCATGGACGCGGACCCGTACGGCGAGCGGGTGGCGGCCCGCTTCGAGCCCGGGTTGGTCTCGCAGGGCGTGGCCGCGGAACTCGTGGCGGCCCGGTGGAAGCTGTCCCGCGTCGAGCTCGACGAGTACTCGGCGCGGTCGCACCGCCTGGCAGCTGCTGCGCTCGACAGCGGCCGGTTCGACCGTGAGGTCCTGGCCATCACCACGCCTTCGGGCACGTTCGACCGGGACGAGACGATCCGGCGCGACACCGACGTCGCGGCACTGTCCGGTCTGCGAGCTGTGTTCGAGCGGCCGGAGCTCACCGAACGGTTCCCCGAGATCGACTGGAGCATCACGGCCGGCAACTCCTCGCAGATCACCGACGGAGCCAGCGCACTGTTGCTGACCTCGGGCCGACGTGCACGAGAACTCAAGATGGAGCCGCGGGCCCGGATCCACAGCTTCAGCGTGGTGGGTGACGACCCCCTGCTGATGCTCACCGGCCCGATCCCCGCCACCCACCGCGTGCTCGGCCGGGCCGGACTGGCCCTCGGGGACATCGACCACGTCGAGCTCAACGAGGCCTTCGCCCCGGTCCCGCTCGCGTGGCTGGCCGAGTTCGATCTCGACCCCGATCGACTCAACCCGCGCGGTGGCGCCATCGCCCTGGGCCATCCTCTGGGCGCCTCCGGCACCCGGCTGATGACCACCATGCTGCACGCCATGGAGGACGCCGACCAGCAGTTCGGGCTCCAGCTCATGTGCGAAGCGGGCGGCATGGCGAACGCGACGATCATCGAGCGGGTCTGACGTGGGCCAGCTCGAGGTCGCCGAGCACGGCCGGGTGCTGGTGCTGACCATGGATCGCCCCGAGGCTCGCAACGCGATGTCGTCGGTCATGGCCCACGAGATCGCGGAGGCCCTGGACGAGCTGGACCGTCGCGACGACCTCAGCGTGGGCGTGATCACCGGAGCGGGAGGCACGTTCTGCGCCGGCATGGACCTCAAAGGATTTGCCCGCGGCGAGCGTCCGGTGGTGGAGGGCCGCGGCTTCGCCGGGCTCGTGCAGAGGCCTCCGGCCAAACCACTCGTAGCCGCCGTCGAGGGCTACGCCCTCGCGGGTGGGTTCGAGATCGTCCTCGCCTGCGATCTGGTGGTGGCCTCACGCGAGGCCACGTTCGGCCTGCCCGAGGTCAAGCGGGGGCTCACGGCCGCCGCCGGGGGGTTGCTGCGCCTGCAGACGCGAGTTCCGTACCACCTCGCCATGGAGCTGGTGCTCACGGCGCGGATGTGGCCGGCCACGGAGGCCGCAGCCGTGCATCTGGTCAACCGCCTCGCCGACCCTGGTCACGCGCTCCAGGAGGCACTGGTGCTCGCCACAGAGGTCGCCGCCAACGCGCCACTCGCCCTGGCCGCCTCCAAACGCGTCCTCGTGGACTCCGCGGACTGGCCGCTCGAGGAGAAGTTCGCCAGGCAGGAGGCCCACGTCGACCCGGTCCGGCGTTCCGCCGACGCGCGGGAGGGTGCGCAGGCGTTCATCGAGAAGCGCCCACCGGTCTGGAGCGGGAGGTAGCTCAGCTCGCCGCTCCAAGGGCGATCGACTTGGTCTCGAGATAGCTCCGGTAGCCCTCGGGGCCCATCTCGCGTCCGACCCCCGACTGCTTGAACCCGCCGAACGGGGAGCCGTAGGCCTGCGGAGCGCCGTTGATGCTCACCATGCCGGTGCGGATCCGGCGCGCCACCGCCACCGCACGGTCGATGTCTGCGCCCCAGACCGAGCCGGACAGGCCGTAGGGCGAGTCGTTGGCGATGGCGATCGCTTCGGCATTGTCGTCGTAGGCGATGACAGCGATCACCGGACCGAAGATCTCCTCGCGCGCGACCCGCATCGCATTGTCGACGCCCGCGAGCAGGGTCGGCGGGACGAACCAGCCCCGGGCCAGCTCGTCGGGCAGAGGGAGCGACTCCGACCCGGTCACGATCTGGGCGCCTTCTGCGCGCGCCAGCTCGACGTAGCCGACGACCCGATCGTGCTGGCGCTCGCTGACGAGCGGACCGATCGTCGTCTCCGCAGCCATCGGGTCGCCGACCCGCTGGCCGCGCATGCCGGCTTCGAGGGCCTCGACGAACTCGGCCTCCCGCGAACGCGGGACCAGGACCCTGGTCTGGGCGATGCACAGCTGGCCGTTGACGGTCAGCGCCATGGGCAGCAACGCGCCGACGACGGTCCCGGGATCTGCGTCCTCGAGCATGATCGCCGCCGACTTCCCGCCGAGCTCCAGGGTGAGCCGGGCGATCCGGCGGGCAGCCGACGCCATGATCGTCTTGCCGGCGGCGGTGCTGCCGGTGAAGGCGATCTTGTCCACCTCCGGATGGTCGACGAGATGCTGACCGACCTCGCGGTCCGCAGGAAGGATGCTGAGCACGCCCTCGGGCAGCCCGGCCTCGGTGAAGGCGTCCGCGAAGGCGTAGGCGGTCAACGGCGTCTCGGGGGGTGGCTTGAGGACGACCGAGCAGCCCGCGGCCAGGGCTGGTGCCAGTTTGAGACTCGGCCCGCTCAGAGGTCCGTTCCACGGGGTGATGGCGGCGACCACTCCGACGGGTTCCTGGGCGACCAGGCTCGTGTTGCCCGCGCCGTCCGACCGGGCTTCGTCGTGCTCGTAGCTCTCGGCCAGCTCGGCGTAGTAGCGGGTGTGCCTGATGGGGTTCGGCACATGGGCATTCTCGCTGAACGAGAGGGGGCAGCCCAGCTCGCTGGTCAGCATGACCGCGATCTCCGGGGCGCGCTTCTCGAGCCGGTCAGCGGCGTCGCGCATCACCGCCGCGCGCTCCGAGGCAGGCAGGTCCCGCCAGCGACCGTCGTCGAAGGCAGCCCGGGCGGCTGCGACCGAGCGGTCCACGTCCGCCACTGAGGCCAGCACCGCCTGGCCGACTCGGTCTCGCGTGGCTGGGTTGTCGACCGCGACCGACTGGCCCCCCTGGGACGGCTCCCAGCGACCGCCGACGAACACGTGCGGCCGGTCGTACAGCTCCGCCTGGTCACCCATCGGTGTCTCCCGCGAAGGAGGGCAGCACCTGGTCCCGGAAAAGCTCCATGGTCCTGAGGACCTGTTCCTGTCCCAGGCCGTACCACTGCATCCGCAGGATCACGTGCGTGAGCCCCTGTTGCTCCAGGGCCTTGAGCGCGACGACGGCGCCCTCCGGATCAGTGAACAGGTACGACGCGTCGGCGACCTCCTCGGCGCTCTGAGCCGTCTGCAAGTGGCGATAGGCGTCCCCACCCTGGGGCGCGTTGTACTTGGCGTACTGGGCGGTGAGCTCTCCGCGTGCGCGGATGCCGATCTCCCGAGCCCGCGCAGGGTCCGGGTCGAGCACCAGCTCCCGGCGGACCACGAGCGTGGCGGCTGGACGCCCGAGCCGCTCCCGTTCGCCGCGGTAGTGCTCGAGGAGGACTGCGAGCCGATCAGGTGTCACGTGGGGCGGGACGATCCACGCATCGCCGAGCCTGGCGGCACGCAGGGCACCGGTTCGGTGCGGACCAGCCCCGACCCAGATGGGCAGGTCCCCACCCTGCACCGGCACGAGACTGATCGTCTCGTCCCGGATCGCGAAGTGCTTCCCTTCGAACGACACCGGCTCCCCCGACCACAGCTGTCGGATGACCTGCACGCTCTCCTCGAAGCGAGAAGCCCGCTCGTCCATCGCGATGCCGAAGGCTTCGAACTCGTTCTCGCGATAGCCGAGCCCGAAACCCGCGATGGTCCGGCCTCCGCAGATGTGGTCCAGCGTCGCGAAGTCCTCGGCCACGTCCACGGGGTGTCGCAACGGGAGGATGAACATGTTCGTCCCCAGCGCCATCTCGCCCGCGTGCTCGGCCAGGGCGGCCAGGGTGGGGAGCGGTTGCAGGGTGGGCATGCCACCCAGGTAGTGCTGCAGGAGCCAGACCGACGAGATCCCCGACTGGGCTGCGGTGCGCACCTGCTCCTTCATCAGCGGAAGGCGGTCGGCGGCCCGTACGTCGACGGGGAAGTCATTCATGATCGCCAGACCGAACTTGAGTGCCACACGCTCCCCTGATGACTAGTCAATGCTATTGATAAACAGGAATATATGGTGCACTCCGTCGTACGGCAACAGTCTGGACCCACGAGGTCATCATTTTCATGATCAGAGTTTCGGGATAGCCTTCCGCCGATCGGTCCGCTGCGCGTGGGCCGCCGAACGAGCAGCCCTAGGAGCACGGATGCGAGCGGCAGTACTCCACGAGTTCGGCAGCGACCTCACGATCGAAGACGTCGAGCTGGCGACACCGGACCCGGACGAGGTACTCGTCCGCGTGGTCGCCTCGGGCGTCTGCCACACCGACCGCACCCTGCAGCTCGGCGCCCAACCGCTGAGCCTGCCCCTGCTGCTCGGCCACGAGATCGCCGGCATCGTGGAGGCGGTCGGTCCGGGTGTCACCTATCTCGCCCCGGGGGACCGGGTCGCCGCCTGCGCATCCTCGTTCTGCGGCACCTGTCGGTGGTGCATGCGAGGCGAGCTGCAGCACTGCGAGAACAAGGGGAGGACGCGCGCAGCGGGCCGGCCGCCGCGGCTGACTCTGCACGGCGCGCCGGTGAGCGTGGTCACCGGGCTCGGCGGGTTCGCCGAGGCGATGCTCGTGCACGAGCGCACCTTGGTGAAGCTGCCGGAGGAGATGCCGCTGGACAAAGCCGCGCTGCTCGGCTGCGCCGGCATCACGGGCCTCGGTGCGGTCCGCCACGCCGCGAAGGTCCAGCTCGGCCAGACTGTGGCCGTGATCGGCTGCGGAGGAGTGGGCCTCACCGTGATCCAGGGAGCCCGCCTGGCGGGGGCGGCCACCATCATCGCGATCGACCGGATCCCGGAGAAGCTCGAGATGGCGCGCAGGCTGGGCGCGACGCACCTCGTCGACGCCGGGGTCGACGACCCCGTGGCGGCCGTCAAGGAGCTGACGCATGGTGGCGTCGACCACGCGATCGAGGTCGTGGGCATCGAGAGCACCATCGAGCAGGCCTTCGCGATGCTCGACACGATGGGCACCGCGACTGTGGTCGGGGTTGCCCGGCCAGAGATGCAGATCCGGATCCCGGCCATCGAACTCCTGTCGGAGAAGCGGTTGCAAGGCACGAAGATGGGCTCGGCGCGGTTCCGTCTCGACGTGCCTCTCTACTGCCAGATGTACCTCGACGGCCGCCTCGACCTCGACGCACTGCTGACCGAGACCATCCCCCTCGAGCGGGTGAGCGCTGCCCTGACCGCACTTGACCGACCCGTGGGCGCTCGCACCCTCGTGATGATCTGAGTCGTCGGCCGGCTCATTGCGCACCGAACCTCAGATCGTTATATTGTTGATCATGGTTAGGAGCTGCCCGTGACGCGGAGACCGGTGCCTGCGGAGCTGGAGGTACTGGTCATCGGGGCCGGCTTCTCCGGGCTCTACGCCCTGCACCGGCTGCGCGAGCTCGGCGTGAGCGTGCACCTGGTCGAGGCCGAGGACGAGGTCGGCGGGGTGTGGTACCGCAACCGCTACCCCGGCGCCAGATGTGACATCGAGAGCGTCGACTACTGCTACTCCTTCTCCGACGAGATCGTGCAGGAGTGGAGCTGGACCGAGCGGTACCCGGCACAGCCGGAGATCCTGCGCTACCTCCAGTTCGTGGCGGACAAGCTCGAGCTCCGGTCCGACATCTCGTTCGAGACACGGGTCGCCTCCGCGACGTGGGACGACCAAGCCTGCACGTGGTCAGTACGCACGAACCGAGGCGACGAGGTGACTGCTTGCCATCTCATCATGGCGATCGGACAGCTCTCGGTCCCCCAGCTCCCCGACATCGAGGGCATCGGTGACTTCGCCGGTCAGCTGATCCACACGGGTGCGTGGCCCGTCGAGGGCGTGGAGCTCTCGGGCAAGCGAGTCGGGGTGATCGGGACCGGCTCGTCCGGTGTCCAGGCCATACCGCAGATCGCCCGCACCGCCGGTCACACCTACGTCCTGCAGCGCACCGCGCACTACGCGATCCCGGCAAGGAACCGTCCGCTCGAGCCGGAGTTCGTCGCCGAACTCAAAAGCCGGTTCGAAGAGTACCGCGAGCAGGCGCGCCATCACCCCGGAGGGACACATCGGGTGATCGGTGAGGACTCGGCCCTCGATGTGGACCCGGCCGCTCTCGAGGAGACCTTCCAGCGACACTGGGACAACGGCGGCCCCGACATCCTCGCCTCCTACCGAGACATCAGGACCGACGAGGCCGCAGCCGAGACAGCCGGGGCCTTCGTCAGGGACCGGATCCGGGATCTCGTCGACGACCCGGAGGTCGCCGAGGCACTCTGCCCCAAGGGCTACCCGTTCGGCAGCAAGCGGCTGGTCCTGGAGATCGACTACTACACGACGTTCAACCGCGACGACGTGACGCTGGTCGACGTGCACGCCGACCCGATCGTGCGGGTGGAGGGCAACCGGGTGGTCACCCGCGACCGGACCATCGACCTCGACGTGCTGGTGCTCGCCACCGGCTACGACGCCCTCACCGGCGCCCTGTTCGACATCGACATCCGAGGGGTGGGCGGCGAGCTCCTGCGGGACGCCTGGGCGGACGGCCCGCAGACCTTCCTGGGCATCGGGAGCCACGGCTTCCCGAACCTGTACGTCGTGGCCGGCGCCGGGAGCCCGTCCGTGCTCAGCAACATGGTGGTCTCGATCGAGCAGCACGTGGAATGGATCACCGACTTCATCCAATGGCAACTCCAGCGAGGCCTGGTGCGCGCCGAGGTGGAGCTGGACCCTCAGCGCAAGTGGGTCGACGAGGTGCATGACATCGCGTCCCGCACGCTGTTCATGAAGGGCAACTCCTGGTACGTCGGCGCCAACGTGCCCGGCAAGCCCCGGGTGTTCACCCTCTACCTAGGCGGGGTCGGTCACTACCGCGACGTCTGCGACCAGGTGGCCGCCGACGGCTACGCGGGGTTCCACCTTCAGTGAGCCGAACGGCTGGCATGAGCGACCTGGATCCGGACCTCGCCGCGCTGCGCGACGCAGCCCTCCAGCGCGCCCAGCCGGCCATGATCGAGATCGAGCCCGAAGAGGTCAGGCAGCGGGTGCGGGCCGGCAACGCGCTGTGCGCCGCCGGCCCGGTCGTCCCGATGCTCGATGAGGTGGTGCCCCTCGAAGGACGCGACATCGCGATCCGGACCTACGACGCGGCGGCCTCGCCCGTCACGCTCGTCTACGCACATGGGGGTGGATGGGTCACGGGCGACCTCGACTACGCCGACGAGCTGTGTCGTTTCGTCGCGGCCGCCGGCTGCCGGGTGGTCAGCGTCGACTACAGGCTGGCGCCGGAGCACGTGTTCCCGGCCGCCCACGACGACGTACTCGACGTCGCTCGGATGCTGCGGCGACGATGGGGGGCCATCGCCCTCGCGGGGGACAGCGCGGGGGGCAACCTCGCCGCCGCCGCAGCTCAGAGACTGACCGCCGAGGGGTCACCGCCCCTGTTCCAGGTGCTGATCTACCCGGTCCTCGACACGGACACCACGCGCGGGTCCTACGTCGAGAACGCCACCGCCTTCCCCATCGGCGCCGCCGACATGAGGTGGTTCTTGGACCACTACGTGGCCGGCGCAGATCGGGCGCACCCCCGCGTGGCGCCCCTGCGCGCCACTGACATCTCCCAGCTCCCCCCGACCCATGCGCTGGCCGTCGGCCACGACCCGCTTCGCGACGAGACGCAGGTGTACGTCCAGCAGCTCCAGGACGCGGGCGTGGACGCGACTCTGACGATGCTGCCCACGATGTGTCACGGCTTCCTCCGGTTCACGGCCGCCTCGCCAGGTGCCCGTGCAGCGCGCGACGCACTGGTGCGGAGGATCGCCGAGCTGGCCCGGTCCGCAGACGTAGACGCCGCCCTCAGGGGTTAGCGGCCAGCATGCCCATTCCCTCGACGCGGCCGAAGAAGACAGCCATGCTCACGGCCCAGCGGATCGTCGCGGACATCGATCGGGGCGGGAACGAGCCCGGGGACAGGCTGCCACCAGAGCGCGCAATGCTCGAGCAGTACGACGTCGGCCGCGGGACACTCCGTGAGTCCTTGCGGTTCCTCGAGCTCCAAGGTGTCATCTCGCTCAAGCCGGGGCCGGGTGGCGGGCCGGTGGTCGAACAGCCCGACGCCACCTGTCTGGGCACCTCGCTCACGCTGCTGCTCCAGTTCGCCAATGCGCCGTTCCGGACGATCGGCGAGGCACGCGCGGGCCTGGAGCCGATGATGGCGCAACTGGCGGCCGAACGAATGACGGACGCGCAGCTCGACGAGCTGCGGTCGAGTGTCGAGACCATGGGCGAGCAGCTGGGCCACCAAGAGGTGTTCATCGACGAGAACAAGCGCTTCCACGACATCGTCGCCCACGGCTCGGGCAACGCACTGTTCGGCTACCTCATCGATGCCCTGCTCGGGATCCTGGACGGGTCGGCCATCGGGATCGACTACCCGGAAGTCCGTCGGCGGGCGGTGCACCGGGCGCACGACCGCATCTATCAGGCCATCGCATCGCGTGACCCCGAGGCGGCTGCCGCTGCCATGGCCACGCACATCGGCGAGTACCTCAAGTACGCAGGCAACAAGTTCCCCGAGGTCATGGCCGCTCGCATCACGTGGAGCAGCTGGTGACCCTCGTCAGCCCTGGGTGAGGTAGCCGCCGTCGACGCGGTAGCAGGATCCGGTCACGAAGGAGGAGGCGGGCGAGGCCAGGAAGGCCACCACCGCCGCGACCTCGTCCACGGTGCCGACGCGCTGGAGGGGGTGTCGAGCCGCCAGGCGGGCGACCTGCTCGTCGTCGTTGCGTTGCCGGAGCAGCTCGGTGTCGATGAACCCCGGGGCGACGGCGTTGACCCGGATGCTAGCGGCGGCGTACGCGAGTGCTGCGCTCTTCGTCAGCCCCTCCACGGCGTGTTTGGCGGCGGTGTACGCCGGCGCCAGGGCAGCCGCGGCGGTGCCGTAGACGGAGCTCACGTTGACGATGCTCGCAGGACCGGTCATGGCCCGGAGCTCGGATCTGAGGCAGAGGAACACCCCGGTGACGTCGACGTCGAGCACTCGCTGCCACGCGTCCGCGGGGTAGTCGCAGATCGGTAGGGCCGGACCGCCCACACCTGCGCAGTTGACTGCCGTCACCAATGCACCGTGCTTCGCGGCCTGGTCGAACCCGCGGACCACAGCGGCCTCGTCGGCGACGTCGCAGGCGATGACCACCGGCGCCGCGCCCTGGTCGGCAACCCTTGCGGCGGTGTCGGTGCAGCTCTCTGCGCTGAGGTCCAGCAAGATCACCACGTCGTGGTCGGGCGCGAGCGTCACGGCACATGCAGCGCCGATCCCCGAGGCCGCTCCCGAGACCAGAGCCACGCGTGGGTCTGACCGTCGGGTCATGTCTCTTCCCGGGGTTCGGCGACGATACGTCCGCTGACAGAACCCTCGCGCAGCCGCGCGTACCCGTCGGCCACCTCTGCCAACGGGATGCGCTCGATCACAGCCGTGAGCGATCCGTCCGCGGCCATGTCCAGCAGCTCCCGCAGCTCGTCGATCCCGCCCCAGAAGGGAAGGTCGGCCCGACCGCCGAGCGGCAGCGCGCGCATCCCGACGGGCAGCCGTGCCGTCGAGACACCGACGATCGACAGGGTCGCATCCAGCGCGAGCATTCCGGCGGCCTGCCGAAGGGTCTCCGCGGACGCGACGAAGTCGAGCACGGCGTCCACACCTCGCCCGCCCGTCCGGCCACGAACCGCCTCGACCACGTCGGGGCCGGCCAGCAGCCCGGCGTGCGCACCGAGGCGCTGCGCGAGCTCGAGCTTGTCGACACCGACGTCGACAGCGACCACGTCCGCTGCGCCCAGAGTCCGGAGCAGCTGGACAGCCAGGTGCCCTAGGCCGCCCACCCCGATCACCACCACGCGCCGGCCCTCGCCTCCGTGCGGTAGGGCCCGACGAATCGCGTGGAGGGCGGTCAGCCCTGCGTCCGACAGCACCGCAGCGGTGCCCGGGTCCACGCCGAGTCGGGGCAGCACACCGTTCGCCGGCACGACGACGTAGCGAGCCAACGCACCGTCCGCGCCCAACCCCGGTGGGAAGCAGCCCGCTGGGCGTTGCCTGCAGTAGTTGACCGCACCGCGTCGACACTCGGCACACTCGCCGCAGCCCCGTGGCCCGTAGCCAACGACGTCGACTCCCAGGAGCGAAGGATCGGCATCCGAGCCGACTGCGACGACCCGCCCGGCAAGCTCGTGTCCCAGCACCACCGGGAGCGGGAAGAGATGGCTCTCCGCCGGACGGTCCATGACGTGCAGGTCGGAGTGGCACAGGCCCGCGGCCTGCACCTCGACCAGCACCTGCCGCGAACCTGCCTCGGGCACGGGGACCTCGCGGAGCGCGACGCCCGTCCTGTCGAGGACGAAGGCCGTCATCGTCGAGGGGAGGCGGTGCGCCGCACCGCCTCCCGTCGACATGATCGAACCTCGGCTCAGCTCACGCCCCAGAGTGCGAAGTACTGCTCCTTGACGTCCTCGACCAGCGGGAAGAGCTCGGTGGACGATGGGAGGTTGTCAGCGGTCAGGATCCAGTTCGGGATCGCGATGTCCGCCGAGTCCTCGAGCGGAGTGCCGGTGAACAGCCTGACCATCGAGTCGACCATCGAGTACATCTCCTCGTAGTACGGGAACGCGACCGACGCCGCCCGCTGACCGCCGGCGATGTCGGCGAGGGTGGTCTCGTCCGGTCCCTCACCGATCACCTTGACGTCGTTGAGACCCGCTGCCTTGAGTGCGGCCGGGAGCCCGGCACTGAGACCGTCGGTCGAGAGAGCGACGTACTTCACGTCGGGATGCGCCCTCACGTAAGAGACGATCTTGTCGGGCACGTCCTTGCCGAGCGAGGTGATCGGGATGTCCAGGGTGTCGTAGCTGCAGTCACCGCAAAGGTCGTCCATCGTCTGCTCGTAGGTGTCGCGCACCGACCCGAGGATCTTGAAGACCGACAGGTCGATGTAGACGGAGTCCGCGGAGCCGCCGCTGTCGGCGATGACCCACGCTGCGATCAGCTTGCCGACGTCGGCCGACTGCTGCGGTGTCCCGATGACGTAGTCGAGCGCACCGTCGGGCTTGTCGAGAGTGCAGCAGGCCGCCACCTCGATGCCGGCCTTGGACGCCTCCTGCAGCTCCGGCTCGAAGACCGCCCGGTCGGTGGCCGAGTACAACACTCCGTCCGGCTTGTCACGGAGGACCTGCTGCCAGGCCGCCTTCACCTTCTCCGGGGTGCCATCAGTGTTGATGGTCTCGAGCGTCCAGCCGAGCTGGTCGGTGGCCGACTTGATGATGTCGGACTCGAGGGTGCAGTTGGACGTGCCGCAGCTGATGAAGGCCAGCTTCTTGCCCGTCGGGACCTCGGCAGTGATCGGGGTCTTGTTGGGGATCTCGGTCGGCCGGACGGAGTACTGCTTGACCAGGGCCTTGGCCTCGGCCAGCCCCTTGGTGTCCACCTTGCCGCCACCGCCGCTGCCACCGCCTGCGGCGGCGTCGTCCGACCCACAGGCGGCGACGAGCATGAGCGCCGCCGCCACGGCAGTGACGGCACTCAGCCGGCGAGCGCGCTTGTAGAACTGCATCCAATTCTCCTTCTCGGGATGTGCGCGTCCGGCGGACGCGCCGAGCTCCCCCGTCCGGGCGGGAGCTGTCGGGTGATCAGGACCCCTTGGCCCCTCTCAGCCGAGACAGGAGCGATGCGCCTGTGCTCGGTTTGCGCTGGACGGTCGTGACCGCCAGCGCGGCGATGAGAACGACACCGGTGAACATGTTCCCGGCCCACGGAGGTGCCGTGGCCAGGGCGAGTCCGGTGGTTCCTGCCCCGAGAGTGATGACTCCGAGAATCGTCCCCCAGGCATTGAAGCGGCCCGCCTTGATCTGGGTGGCGCCGAGGAAGGCCGCAGCGAACGCCGGAAGCAGGTATGCCGTTCCGGCGGTGGGTGACCCCGACCCGAGGATCGAGGAGAGCGAGATGCCGGCGATCCCGGCGATGAACGCGGACGCGAGGAGGGAGCAGAACTGGATCCGCTTCGTCCTGATGCCCGACAGGCGTGCCGCCTCGGTGTTGAAGCCCGTGGCGTAGATCCGACGGCCCAGCGGCGTGTACTCGAGGACGACCCAGAGCACCAGCGCGACGACCAGCATGTAATAGACGGGAAGGATGAAGCCGAAGCGAGTCGTCTGTCCGATCTCGCTGAAGCCGCCGTAGAGCTTGCCGCTGATGATCGAGGTGTCACCGGTCACGAACGTGATGAACGCCGAGATGATCGAGCCGGTCGCCAACGTCCCGATCATCGAGTCGACCCTCATGACCACCACGACGACCGCGTTGATGAAGCCCACGAGCAGCGCGACGCCCAGGGCGATCGCGACGGCGGCCGGCAGTGGCCAGTTGGAGCTTGCGACGAAGTGCGCGGTCGTGACCCCCGTCAACGACATGGTGTACGCGAAGGAGAGATCGAAGACCCGCGCCGACAACGGGATTGCCAGGCTGAGTGCCGCGAGGCCCACGACAGCGTTCGAGTTGAGCACCTGCCGGACCGTGGCGAACTGCGGAAACGTGTCGGGCGCCCAGAACGAGAACACGATGATGATGAGGATCAGCACGTACACGGCACTGACGTTCTTCGGGCTCAGCGCCCGAAGGATCAAGCCCGCTGGATGACCCTCGCTCGAGACCGCCGTGCGACCGGCTTCCAGCGAATCCGCGTCCGGGGCTGCTTCGTTCAAGGTTTCGTGGACCTCAGCGCTCAACGGTCTCGGCCTCCATCGCGGTCAAGAGGTTGTGTTCGGTGACGTCGCGGCCCTGAAGGGTGGCGACCTGGCGTCCGTGCGACAGCACGACCACGCGCGAGCAGAGCGCGATCAGGTCGTTGGCATCGGTCGAGGTGACGACGACGGCGAGTCCTTGCTCGGCCAGCTCGCCGATCAGGGTGTAGATGGCCTGGCGAGTCCCCACGTCCACCCCGGCCGTCGGCTCGGCAAGGACGAGGACCTCGGGATGAGCGGCCAAGCAGCGCCCGATGATGACCTTCTGCTGGTTGCCGCCGCTGAGGGAGGTGATGGGGTCCTCGGACGAGCCCACCTTGATCTGCAGCTTGCGCACCCAGTCCGAGACCAGGACGCGTTCGCGCCCTCGCCCGAGGAGGCTCCTCTTCGTGACCGAGTCCAGCACTTTCAGCGAGAGGTTCTCGCGCACGCTGAAGGGGCCGATGACAGCCTCGCGGGCCCGGTCAGCCGGCACGATGGGAATCTCCACGCGGCGCGCTCCGGACAGCCGGTTCCACCGTCCGCCCTCGATGCGCACCTCAGCCAGCGGAGAGCTGGGCGCCCGCGAGCCCGACACGAGGTAGGGCACCTCCTCGGCGCCCGAGCCGGCCAGCCCCGCAATCCCCAGGATCTCCCCGCGGCGGACCTCACACGAGAAGCCGGTGAGAAATGTCCCGGACAGGCCGCGTACCTCCAGCACGACGTCCGCGCCGGTGACCACCGGGCGCTCCAGCCGGAAGTTCGCATCGACCTGCGCCCCGACCATCAGCTCGGCGAGCCGCTGCTGGTCAAGCGTGGACACGTCGTAGGTACCTTCCTTGTGCCCGTCGCGAAGCACCGTCACGCGGTCGGCGATGTCGAAGACCTCGTCGAGGCGGTGCGACACGTACAGGACGCTGGCGCCCATCCGCTGGACCTCGCGGACGATGTCCAGCAGTCGCTCGACCTCCGTGTGGGGCAGCACCGCGGTGGGCTCGTCCAGGACCAGCAGCCCACGGCCGCTCTCCCACCCGATCAGAGCCCGCGCGATCGCCACGATCGTGCGTTCCACCGGCGACGCGTCCGCGAGCGGACGGCGGACGTCGAGGGTCACGCCGAGCCGGGCCAACATCTGGTTGGTCTTCTGGCGTTGGCGGGACCAGTCGATCAGGCCTCCCGGCCCACGCTCGAAGCCGGCCGTCATCGCCAGGTTGTCCATGGCGTTGAGCTCGTTGACCATCCCGAGGTCCTGGTGGACGAAGCGGACGCGGTGCTGGGGGTCGGTGTCGGTGTGCCCGAGGGTGAACGGCACACCGTCGTAGGCAGCCTCCGCGCCCGGATCAACGTCGTGGTAGCCGGACAGCACCTTGATGAGCGTGGACTTGCCGGACCCGTTGGCGCCGACCAGCGCGTGCACCTCGCCCGCACGGATGTCGAGGTCGACGGACTTCAGGGCGCGGGTGCCGGGAAAGGTCTTGGACACGTTGCGCAGCGCGAGGATCGGGGTCGCCACCCCGTCCTCTTCCGCAACCTGGGCGACGCTCATGTCAGTTCGTTCCTCGCCACGCCAGCGAGCCACCGTCCACCGGGTAGACGGCTCCCGTGATGAACGAAGCCGCATCGGACGCGAGGAAGCAGGCCAGGTTCGCGACCTCCTCGGGCCGGCCGGCACGCCCGACCAGGTGCGAGGCGCTCATGAACGCCTCGACTGCCTCGGGATCTGTCGCGCCCTCGATGAAACCCGCACGCATCGGCGTGTCCGTCGAGCCCGGACAGAAGCAGTTGACGCGGATGTCAGGCGAGAGATCGACGGCCGCGGCACGGGTGAGCTGGATGACGCCGCCCTTGCTCGCACAGTACGCCGGCCCGTCCGGATAGCCGGTCAGACCGGAGACGGACGCGGTGTTGACGATGGAGGGGCCCCTTCGGGACTCACGCAGAAGCGGGGCTGCGTACTGCGTCATCAAGAAGACGGCCTTGAGGTTGACGCTCTGCACGAGGTCCCAGACGTCCTCTGGGAGTGACTCGACGTCGGTCGGGCCGTCCACCAGGTTGGCTTCCAGGATCCCTGCGTTGTTCACGACCGTGTCGAGTCCGCCCATGGTCTTCGCGGCACCATCGACCAGGGCACGGATCGACGGGCCCTCGGCCAGGTCGACGTCCATGAACGTCGCACTCCCACCCACGGCCCGGACCAGCGCGACCGTCTCCTCCCCGAGCTCGGCGTTTCGGTCCGCGACGATCACGTGCGCGGCACCTTGACGAGCCATCTCCACAGCGACGGCGCGGCCGATGCCCTGCGCGGAACCGGTGACGACGACTCTCTTGTCCCGCATTGGCTCGGCCGTGCCTCTCGTCTCGACGGGTGTGGGTGCTGCTCAGGAGCGGCGGCGACCGGCCTCGAACATGGCCACCGGTTCGGCCCAGTCGCCCGTGGCGAACGGAGAGTCGCCGGGGGCGTGGCAGTAGCCGGCGTCGATGTTGAACGTCGATCCGGTCACGAACGCGGCCTCGTCGCACGCCAGGAACGCCGCGGCAGCCGCGATGTCCTCGGGAACGCCCGGCCGACCGAGCAGGCCGGAGGGGCCGAGAGCAGCCACTGCTCCGTCCAGATCGTCCGGGTCTCCCGTGAGGATGTCCGCCGTCATGGCGGAGACGATGGCGCCGGGCACGATGGCGTTCACCCGGATGCCGAGCGGCCGCAGCTCCGCAGCCACCGACTGGACGAGCCCGATGACCCCGGCTTTCGTGGCGCTGTAGACGTGTGGACCTACGCCGCCCACGACGCCGGCCGGGCTGGCGGTCGCCAGGATCACCCCGGACCGTTGCGGACCCATGGCCCGGGCCGCGTGCTTCATGGACAGGATGACGCCGCGCAGGTTGACAGCGATGGTGGCGTCGATGTCCTCGATGCCCAGCCGCGCGATCGGTCCGAGTGCGCCCATGACGCCTGCGTTGGCGTAGAAGACGTCGAGTCGTCCCGAGTTGTCCAGCGTGGACGTCACGAGGGAGGCCACGGAGTCCTCGCTCGTGACGTCGCAGTGGACGTAGGCCGCCCGGTCGCCGAGCTCGGCTGCCAGCTCCTTGCCCGCGCGTTCCTGGACGTCGGCGACGACCACAGTCGCCCCCTCCTGGTGGAAACGTCGGACGGACGCTGCCCCGATTCCGCTGGCGCCGCCGGTGACCACGGCTGTCCGCCCTACGAGCCGACCAGCCATGTCCCCCCCTTCCGGGTTGACCTCCGTGTGCCGTCTGTCACTGGTAATCATGATCACGATATCTATAGATGTCAAGGATTCTGACGTGCGGCAGGGACACGGTTCTGGCGGTCGCTCAGGTCGCCTCGGGCAGCGCAAAGGCGGGGCGGCGAACCGGCGTTCGCTGCCCCGCCTTCACGGCCGACACGAGTGGGAGTCAGCCGCGCGCCCACCCGGTGACCAGATCGGTGGCGTGGTGGATGTCGATCGTCTTGCTCGCGAAGCGGGGCTCGGGTCCTGAGACGTCGATGCGGTCGACGTACTGACCCCAGCCGATGATCGAGGCGTCGTCGCCGCGCCCGACGTACAAGAGGTACGACGCGAGGGTCACCGTCCGGTTCGTCACGTCGACCACGCGCGGGTTCACGATGAAGTGGCGCTTGAGTGAGGTGTCGGCCGCAAACGCGTCTGCGAAGAACTGGCGGATCTCGCCGCGCCCCGTGAAGGTGCCGAAAGGCACGGTCAGGACCCCGTCGTTGGTGAACAGTGCCGCAACCGCATCGGCGTCCGGCTCGTCGAGGATCTGCGCATAGATGTGGAACATCCCGCGCGCGCTCTCGATGTCCTCCAACCGCTGGACGCGGGCTGTCAGGTCGTCACTCATGGCGCCTCCACATGGTTCAACAGGTTTCGGTCGATCCGGACGGCGCCCTCCGGACAGGCCGCAGCCGCATCCTCCGCTTCGGCCAGGCGGTCGTCGGACAGGGCCAGGGGTTGGTGTCTGACGGTGACGAAGCCCTCTTCATCCTCGTCCAGGAGGTCCGGGCTGACCGTGTAGCAGCGACCATGGCCGGTGCAGCGGTTGAAGTCCACGACAAGCCGTGCGCTCATCAGTCCCACTCCAGGGGCAGTGACTGCAGCCGGAGCTGGCCTCCGCGTTCGGTGAGCTCGGCGCCCTCGGCGAGCCGGTAGTCGGGGATCATCCGGTGCCAGGTCTCGAGAGCGATGACGAGCTCTGCTCGGGCGAGGTGCATACCGATGCAGCGGTGCACACCTGCCCCGAAACCCAGATGGTGGTTGAGGTTGTCACGCTCCATGTCGAAGGCATCGGGGTCGGGGAACTTGCGCGGATCGCGGTTGGCCTGGGCGAGTCCCAGCCAGACCATGTCGCCCTTCTTCATCGGGCAACCCATGACATCCACATCGGCAGTCACCTGGCGGCCATCCATGATGATCAGCGAGTAGAGCCGCACGGACTCCTCGATGAACTTGGGCCAGAGCTCGGGGTCGGCGACCAGCCGCTTGCGCTCGTCGGGCCGCGAGGCCAGATGGTGGAACATGTAGCCGAGCGAGCTGCGAGTGGTGTCGAGACCCGCGGTCATCAGCGTCAGACAGATCGTGTTGATCTCGTCCTTGGTCAGGTGCTCGCCGTCGATGGTGGCCTCGAGCAGCCGGCTCACCAGGTCCGTCTCGGGGTCCAGCAGGTTCTTCTCCCGCTCGGCCACGGCGTCGGAGAAGTAGCCCATGATGTTCTGCACCGCACTCTCCGCGGCTGCGAGCTCCTCGGGAGTCGAGGCGAAGAAGCCGCCGAAGATCCCCTCCACCCAGGGCAGGAACATCTGGCCGTCCTCCACTGGGAGGCCGAGCAGCGCGAGGAACAGCTCGGTGGGGTAGATCATCGCGAAGTCGGCCCCGAGGTCGATCTGTTTGCGGGGTGCCAGCTCCGCCACCAGAGACTCTGCGCGTTCGTGCGCCAACGACTCCAGCCTCTTCACCGCCGCCGGTGAGAAGAAGGGGTTGAGCACGCGACGAAGCTTGTTGTGCGCCGGCGGGTTGAGCGAGTTCGGCAACAGCGGGATCGTCATGTTCGGGTCGAACGCGTTGACGCAGTCGTTGACCAACGTGTCGTGCTCCCGGAGCAGACGTGTCACGTCGTCGTAGCGAGACACCATCAAGAACCCGTGCTCAGTGCTGTCATTCCAGACGGCGGGCGCGAGTTCGCGCTCCGCATTCAGGAGCGCGTAGGTCTCGAAAGCTGGGCGGTCCAGGCGGTAGTCCGTGTGCGCGACCGGACAGGTCCCGACCTCGTGCTGCTCGGCGGATCTCATGGCTGGCACTCCTTGCGGCAGGTCGCGAAACCCGGAGTCGACGATTCGCCGCAATCATCATCACTATGCTCATGAATGTCAACAAGTTCGACGCCACCTGATGGCATGGCACAGTTGACGTGGCCCTGTCCAAAAGGGGCGTCCATGGCAACCCGCTGGTTCACGGTGTCGCGCACCTTCGCCTGGACTGCATAGGACATGTCTCGGCCGGTTGGACCGCTCTCGCACGACGTCGACGACCGAGAACTCCGTCCGAGAGCCCCAGCAGGTTTCCCGACGGCGTGACCGCAGCAGACCTGCCCGAACAAGCACCTCAACTGAGCCGGATGGGACGCAAGAAGTCGAGCCGTTCCACGACTGCGTCGAACGTTCGTCCTGCCCGGCAGGAGCCTTTCCTCCGCCCGCGGACTTCAAGGCCGAGGTGGTCGGGTTCCTGGTCAAGGCCGACGCCCGCATCATGCGGATGCTGCGTTCGGGTTGACCGGGTCGCTGCTGATGGGGAGGCGATGACGGTGGTGTGAGCCGTCGTCACCGCTGATCACGGGTTGGCGGCTGGGGGTTGCTGGAGGGCACCGGCTCGTCGCGCGGTCGGTTGAGGTGGGCGTCGAGGGCGTCGGCCACGGTCGCGTCGGTGAGCGGCAGAGCGTAGGCGTACTCGCGGAGCGTGGTGGCGGCGTCGGCGTGGCCCAGTCTGGCCTGGGCTTGGAGAATCTGTCCGTGGGCGACGAGGTAGGTGGCGACGTTGTGGCGAAGCCGATGCAAGGTTGCTCCGGGGACACCGGCGGCATCACGGATCTGGTCGAACCTGTGCCCCAGCGCCTCGGCGCCGAGGCGCCGTTGGTGGCCGGCGTCGGGCGAGAACAGCCACGGCCCTACCGGCTGGCCGGCCCGGGAGTTCCAGGCGTGGGTGAAGGTGTGCCACAGCTCGGCGGTGGTGGCGCCGAGCGTGAGCACCCGCCCGTGGCCGGACTTTGGTGTGGTGAGCACCCCGGCGGAGACGGCCTTGTCGATGCGCAGCACCCGCCCGTCCAGGTCCTGGATCTGTAGGGCGGCGAGCTCGCCGCGACGGGCACCGGTGTCCGCGGCCAGCCGGACCAGGAGCAGGTCCTGCTCGGCCCGGTGCAGCCGTCCCTCCCCGCGGCAGGCCGGAGTCTGGCCGACCGGGGTGGGTGGACCGGGGTGGGTGGACCGGGGTGTGGTTGGCGTGGGCTTCGAGCAGCCGCAGTTCCGTGGTCGCGAGCAGGGCGCGGACGTCGTTGTCGGGTAGCGGTCGACGAGGCGGCACCCGGGCCGGGCCCCGCATGAACCGCACCGGGTGGACCTCCAGGATCCGTTCGTCCCACGCCCAGCCACCGCGGAGCGCAGCACCCGGACCCGGGCCGCCGCCACCGCCGGGCCGACCCCGGCCCGTGCCCAGACCTCCACGCGGTCGCGAACCACGCGAGGGCTCAACGACATCACCCGCAGATCCGCGACCGCATCCTGGAGGAGGGCCTTGACCGTGGACCGGTAGCCGACCACGGTCGACGGCTTCCACGGATGCTCGGCCGCCAACCATGCCGGGAGAAGCTCGCCGACGGTGATCAGCGGCCCCGGCGGCAACCACCGGGCTCCGACCACGTCGGTGCGCTCGACCCTCAACTGGGTCCGGACCCGGGCGGGCGTCCGCGCTGGTGCCGTGCACGGTGACCGACCGGTGGCGGGTGCGGCCGGTGACCGGGTCGGGACCAACCGGGATGCGGACCTCCCACACCCCGGGTCGGCGTTCGCGTTGGCTACCCCCGCCTCGGGGGCCTCTCGTGGCACTGGTCATGGCCCATGCTCACGCTCCCGCGCCCGCACCGAAAGGCGCAGCTCCACCAGGGCCGCAACGGCAGGCTGAGGGCGGTAATGGGACAGCTAATGGGATGGCCGCCGGCCGCGGGCCACGATCAGGCTGGGAAACCGTCGCTGACCTGCGAAGACCTCTGCGCGCCCGTAGGGATTCGAACCCCAAACCTTCTGATCCGTAGGGCTCTTCCGGCCTGGCTGAGGCCGCCTCGACGCGCCGCTAGGCGACATGACAACGGCCCCAAACTAGCAGGTCAGAGCGTCAAACTGCCCGCTGTCGACTTCAGTCGCGGCCGATCGCGACACAGCGCGCAGGCCCTGTCCGATCAGGGTTATTGAGCCGTATTTGGGCCGGACCGGACCTGAGACTCAGTGGGGCTGGTTGCTTGATCTCAGGCAGGGTCGACCAAGAAGCCCTCCGAACCGTCGATGAAGTGCAGCGCGAAGATGAGCGGCGCATTCTCATGTCCGACCGGGCCAGGACATTGCAGCCGAGACATTGCAGCGGGCCAGGTCTTCACTCAAACGTGGTCCGGCCACCGACCCATATGGCTACCTGTACGGCGACGCGACAAGCGGATCAGCGACGACTCCGAAGCACAGCGAAACCAGCTGCTCCATCGTGCTGGTGGACGCGTCGAGCTCAGCAACGACGCGCCCCTCGCGCATCACGACCAACCGATCGCTCACCCGACGAGTCTCTGCGAGGTCGCTGGAGATGAACATCACCGCCCGGTTCTGATGGGCGATGTCGCGCACGATGCGGTGGATCTCCTCCTGTGCGCCGACGTCGACGCCTTGCGTGGGCTCGTCGAAGATCAGCACGTCGGCATCGGTCGCGAGCCACTTCGCGATCGCGACCTTCTGCTGGTTCCCGCCCGATAGATGGCTGAACCTCGTCTCTGCGCTGCCGGCTTTGATGTCCAGCCGGGCCCGCTCCTCGAGGTACCTCGCGCGCTCCCGGCCACGGCTGATGAAGCCGAACCTGCTGAACTGATGAAGGGAGGCCAAGGTCAGGTTCTCTCGCACCGACCACTCGCTGAACGAGCCTTGGTGGCGGCGGTCCTCGGGGACGAGCGCCACCCCACGGCGGATCGCCTGGGCCGGCGACGACGCCTTGAGCACCCGCCCCCCGACCTTGATGCTGCCTCGGTCCGGGCGACGGGCGCCGAAGAGCAGCTGGGCCAGCTCCGAGCGTCCCGAGCCGACGAGCCCGACGAGCCCCGTGACTTCGCCACGGTGGAGTGTGAGCTCGGCATCGCGGACGCGACCCTTCCAGCAAAGTCCCTCGGCTCGTAGGGCAACCTCGCCCCGCTGATGGTGCACGGCGCGGACGAGCTGCGACGGCTCGACCCCGAGAATCATCCTGACGAGACGCTGGCGGTCCTGCAGCTCCCCGTGCTCGAGCTGGCCGACGAGCTGGCCGTCCCTCAGCACTGTGGCTCGGTCGCACAGCGACGCAATCTCGTCCAGCCGATGGCTGACGTAGACGACACTCACGCCGCTGTCGCGGAGGCGATGGACAGTGCGGTAGACCTGTTCGACCTCGTGGGCACCGAGAGCAGCGGTGGGTTCGTCCATGATGATGAGGTGTGCGCCCATCAGGAGGCAGCGAGCCAGCGAGACCATCTGCGTCTGGGTGGGCGAGAGGTCCGACATGGGCAGGTTCACGTCCACGTCGGCCTCGAGCCGCGCCAGCGCCTCCTTGGCCGTGCGACGCATGACCGATCGCCGGACGAGCACACCCGCCCGCGGCGCCTTCAGCCCGAGGTAGACGTTCTCGTAGACCGCCATCGTGGGCACGACCTGCGGCTCCTGGTGCAGGACGGCGATGCCGGCTGCGGTTGAGGCCGCCGCGTCCGGGAGCGTCGTCTCGACGCCGTCGATCGTGACCGCTCCGGCGTCCGGCTGGTGCACCCCGGCCAGGACCTTGATCAGCGTGGACTTCCCGGCGCCGTTCTGCCCCACGAGTCCGTGGACCTCACCCCGTCGAACCTCGAAGTCCACATCGCGTAGTGCCTGGACTCCCTGGAAGCCCTTGGTGAGCCCGCTCACCACGAGCCAAGCAGGCGCCGTCACCGCGCCGCCACTCGACGGGCGAAGGCGCTGATGGTGACGGCGGCGATGAGGACGATCCCTTGGGCCGCCGTCGTCCACGCGGGGGCGACTCCGGTCACCACCAGGCCGTTGGACAGGAAGGCCAGCATCAGGACGCCGACGATCGTGCCGCCGACGTGGAACTGACCATCACGCAACGTCGCGGCCCCGATGAAGCTGGCCGCGAAGGCGGGCAGCAGGTAGCTGAGGGACGAGGACGGGTTGCCGACTCCCAGGCTGGAGGTGATCATCAGGCCTCCGGCCCCGGCAAGCAGGCCGCTGAGTAGGAAGGCGATCAGGCGGGCCCGGTCGTTGTCGATGCCTGACAGCCGTGCGGCAACGGGGTTGCCCCCGACCGCATACATCTTGCGCCCGGTCACGGTGCGTTCGAGGAGCACGAACGCCGCCAGCGCGATGGCGAACCAGACGATCACCAAGTAGGGAACAGGACCCAGGGTGCCACGACCCAAGGTGGTGAAGTCCTCCGGAAGGTCGCCCGAGATCTGGATGCCGTCGCGGTAGGCCAGCAGCCACCCCGCGATGACCTGGCCGCTCCCCAGAGTGGCGATGAAGGCCGACACGCCCAGCCTCGTGACGATCAGCCCGTTCACGAGTCCGACCCCGAGTCCGAAGAGAAGAGCAGCAGCCACCCCGCCGGCCATCCCGTAGCTCTGCGCCGTACCGGCCGCGAGCATTCCCGCTGCCGTGGCGGTGAAGCCGATGGAGAGGTCGAAGTCGCCGAGGATCAGGACGATCGTCAGGCCGAGCGACAGGACGCCGAGCACCGCGCTGGCCTTGAGCACGCCCGTGAAGTTGCTGCTTGAGAGGAACGCGTCCGCGGTGTGGGAGAAGATCGCGAGCATCAGCACGAAGCCGATCAGGGTGCCGTAGCGCGACAGGATGAGCAGCCCGCGCGAACGGCGAGCCGCACCACGTTCGGCCGATGCGCCGGGCGCCGACGCTGCCAGGTCCTCGGTGGTCACGGGAGACTCCGTGGAGGTGCCCGTCGAGGCGTTCATCTGGTGCTCCTTCATCGGGCCCAGGTGGCTCGACGCACCCGGGGAGTTCCCTGGAAGGTAGGCCTCGGGAACCGAGGCGACCAGTCCACCAAAGTGGACACGGGTGACCTCCGCCACACGTGTCCACCTTGGTGCACTTCCTGGTGGCCTCGGGGCGGTCGTAGCGTCCCGGCCCAGCCGGCCGAGGACGCAGGCCGAGACAATGCCAAGGAGCATCTGACATGAAGGGTCCCACCGCCAGCCCGTTCTCTCGGCGATCCATCCTCGGTGCCGCTGGCGCCGCCGGCGCCGGATGGGCGCTGGCTGCGTGCAGCACCAGTGGGGGACGTTCCGAGGGAGGAGACGCAGCTGCCGCGACGAGCGGCAGTTCCGCCTCGGACACGGGCTTCACCGACGCAGACTTCGCGGCTCTCAAGGGAGCCAAGCTCGGCGTGGTCGGCATCAATCTGCAAGGCCCCACGGTCGCCCGGGGGGTCCAGATCATGACCGATATGTCGAAGAAGTACGACTTCAGCCTCGAGGCAGTCAGCTCGGACTTCGACCTGTCCAAGACCAACGACACCATGCGGGTCTGGTCGGACAAGAAGTACGACGGCATCATCATCGCCAACACCGAGGCCGCCAACATCTCCGAAGGACTGGACGCCGCCAAGGAGGCTGGCGTTCCAGTGGGCGGTTTCTACTGCGGCGTCGCGCCCGGGATGGCGTTCGACGTCGGCGCCAACGAGTTCATCTCCGGTATGCGGTGCGCGACCTACATCCAGCAGCGCCTGGCCGCGGTCGGGGGCGACAAGGGCATCGCGATTTTCGGCTACACACCCCTCGCCAACCTCCGGGAGCGCGAGCTGTGTGTGAAGACGCAGGCCGATTACTTCAAGACCCCCATCCTGAACCGCCATGAGGTCAACGCAGACTCCTCCGTCCCCGACGTCCAGAACACGACCGCGGACCTGCTGACGAAGTACCCCGCGGGCGGCGACCTGGGCGCGATCTTCGTCGGCTGGGACCAGGGCGGCTACGCCGCGGTGTCTGCCATCGAGGCGGCCGGCCGGGACGACGTGTTCGTCGTGTCGATAGACGGCGAGGAGGCGAACCTGGACTCGATCCGCAAGGGTGGTCCCCAGGGTGCGACGTGCCTCAACGACATGGTCGCGGTCTCGAACGTGATCCTGAGCGAGCTCGGCAAGATGATCGGGGGCGCAGAGCCTCCCAAGAACCCGCAGATCTACGTCGACGCACCGCTCATCACCATCGCGAACCTGCCCGCCAGCGGCATCCCGACCGGAAGCGGGCTCACCCCGTACTACACCGGCGAGTAGCTGCACGCCACGGCAGATCAAGCACGAGGACCCAGGGGCGGCGCCCCTGGGTCCTCGGTCGTCCGGGTGGACGCCTGCCCTGAGTACACCTTCGTGCACTGGCTCGCCCGACCACCCCCAAATAGCGTCGAGACGTCCTCGACCAGCCATGAAGGATGGAGAACCTCATGACAGTGGATGCCACCAGCGAGCTCGCCATGACCGATCGGTCGATCGACGGTGTCCGGCTCGAGCCGCGAGAGTTGCCGCCGCTCCCCCAGCCGCCGTTGTTCGCGACCGTCGAGGAGGAGCGGCTCCACCGCAAGCAGAAGCTGGCCGGTGCCCTGCGGATCTTCGGCCGCTTCGGCTTCGGCGAGGGGGTCGCGGGCCACATCACGGTGCGCGATCCCGAGTTCCCCGACCACTTCTGGGTCAACCCGTTCGGGCGCAGTTTCCGGCACATGCGGGTGAGCGACCTGGTCCTGGTCAACCATGACGGCGACGTGGTCTACGGCGCCCAGCAGGTCAACCGCGCGGCCTTCGTCTTGCACTCGGCGATCCACCAGGCCCGGCCCGACGTCGTCGCCGCCGCACACTCGCACTCGCCGTACGGCAAGTCGTTCAGCTCCCTGGGGATCCCCCTGGCGCCGCTGACGCAAGACGCATGCACCTTCTACGAGGACCACGCCGTGGTCACCGAGCAGGGCGGTGCGGTGGTCTTCGACATCGAGGCCGGCCGCCAGGTGGCGGCGGGGCTGGGGCCTCACAAGGCGGCGATCCACCAGAACCACGGGCTATTCACCGTCGGTCAGACCCTCGACGAGGCGGTGTTCTGGTTCATCTCGCTCGAGCGGTCATGCCAGGCCCAGCTTCTCGCCATGGCGGCCGGCGCGCCGCAGGTCATCCGGCACGAGTGGGCGTCCTACACCGCCGCGCAGAACGGGACCCCGTGGGCGGGGTGGTTCAACTTCCAGCCGCTCTGGGACGAGGTCTGCCTCTCCGATCCCGACCTCTTCGACTGACTCACCTGGGCGCGCGAAGGCCCTCGTCGTGGGACGAGGGCCTTCGCGCGTCCGCTGCCTCAGGCCGGATCGGCCCACCCGAGGATCGACTTCGTCTCCAGGTACTCCTCGAACCCGACGGCACCGAACTCACGCCCGTTCCCAGACTTTCTGTAGCCGCCGTAGGGCGCCGCGAAGTCCGTCCCCGCACCGTTCACGTGCACCTCCCCGCTGCGGATGCGCAGGGCCACGGCGCGTGCGTGCTCGGGGTCTCCCGAGACCCAGCCCGACAGGCCGTACTCCGAGTCGTTGGCGATGCGGACGGCGTCGTCCTCGTCGTCGTAGCCGATCAGGACCAGCACCGGACCGAAGATCTCCTCGCGGGCGATGGCCATGTCGTTGCGGACGTGGGAGAACACCGTGGGGCGCACGTAGAACCCGGCGTCCACGCCGTCCGGACGGCCGGGTCCACCAACGACCAACGTCGCGCCCTCCTCGACGCCGCGAGCCAGGTAGTGCTGCACCTTGTCGAACTGCTCCTGCGAGGCGAGCGGGCCGACGGCGGTCATCGAGTCCGACGGGTCTCCGACCACGATCGTTGCCGCGGCCTCCGCGGCGATGACGGCAGCCTCCTCCATGCGGTTCGCCGGGACCAGCATGCGTGAGGGGGCGTTGCAGGACTGGCCGGTGTTGGTGCACATCACGCCCAGGTCCCGACGGATCACGCTCGCCAGGTCGGCGTCGGGGAGCACGATGTCGGCGGACTTGCCACCGAGCTCCTGGGTCACTCGCTTCACAGTGGGGGCGGCTGTCCGGGCCACGTCGACGCCGGCCCGGGTCGACCCGGTGAAGGAGATCATGTCGACGTCGGGGTGGGCGGCGAGTGCGGCACCGACTGTGGGGCCGTCGCCGTTGACCAGGTTGAAGACGCCTGCGGGGACGCCGGCCTCGTCGAGCACCTCGGCGAGCAGCAAGGCGTTGAGCGGCGCGACCTCGGACGGCTTGAGCACCATGGTGCAGCCCGTGGCCAGGGCCGCTGCCACCTTGGGCACGATCTGGTGGATCGGCCAGTTCCACGGCGTGATGAGGGCACACACCCCGATGGGCTCGCGCACGATGAGCGTGGACCCCTGCAGCCGTTGGAATGCGAAGTCGGCGAGCACTGCCCTGGTGGTCTCCAGGTGAATGGAGCCGACCGCCGCCTGGACGTCGACTGCGAGCGCGCGAGGCGCGCCGATCTCGCGACTGATCGTCTCGCCGATCTCGACCGAGCGCTTGGCGTAGACATCGACGAGCCGGTCGAGGAGGCTCAACCGCTCGGCGACCGTGGTGGTCGACCAGGCGGGGAACGCTCGTCGGGCCGCTGAGACCGCTCGTACGACGTCCTCGGCTTCGCCCAGGGCGACGACCGTGAGCTCCCGCTCCGACGCAGGGTCCACAACCGGGAGGGTGCGGCTGCCCGTGGGATCTACCCAGCGGCCGTCGATGTAGAAGTGGCGCGCGTGCTCCATGTGTTCTTCCTCCTGTGGTGGTCAGTACGCCGCTGCAGGGATGGCGACGTCGCGTGGGCTGCCGTTCACCACGCCGTCGTGGCACTGCGTCCGGTCAGGACCTGCGAGACGGAAGCCGAGGTAGCCGCGCTCGACCACCTCTTCGCACGTGTCGCGGTAGACGCCGACCCCGCCGACATAGGGCATGAACACGCGGGGCTTGCCGGGGACATTGGCCCCGACGTACCAGGAGTCGGCGGACGGCAGCAGGGTGAGGTCGGCGCAGTCGTTGACGTGCTGCACCCAGCCGTCGACGGCGGTGGCCGTGGGCTCGATGGATGCGAAACCCTGCGCCCTGAGGTCGTGCAGGCAGCGCGCGACCCACGTCACGTGCTGCTCGATGGCGACGACCATGTTGGAGAGCACCGACGGGCTGCCCGGACCGGTGATCATGAAGAGGTTCGGGAAGCCCTCGGCCATCAGCCCCAAGTACGTCCTTGGTCCGTGCGCCCACTCCTCACGCAGGGTCCGCCCCTCCCGGCCATGCAGGTCGACGGCCAGCAGCGCGCCGGTCATCGCGTCGTACCCCGTGGCGAGGACGACGTCGTCGACTTCGACCAGGTCACCACCGGTCTCGATGCCCCTGGGGTGGACTCGTGCGATCGGCTGACGGCGGATGTCGACGAGGCGTACGTTCGGTCGGTTGAAGGTCTCGTAGTAGCCGGTGTCGAAGCACGGCCGCTTGGCCATGAACGGGAAGTCACGCGGGGTCAACGCCTCGGCCGTCGCAGGATCGGTCACCGTGGCCCGGATCTTGCTGCGCAGGAAGTCCGCGATGACCTCGTTCGCCGCCTCGTCGGTGAGGTAGTCAGCGAAGATCGTGTTCAAGGCCGCGATCTCGCCCGCCTGCCAAGCCGCCTCGCACCTCGCCAGCTGCTCCTCCTCGGTCAAGGTGGCAGCCCGGTCCGTCGGGGGGTCGATCGGGACGCCGCCCGACGACCGGCGAGCGGCGTCGCGGTAGCCCTCGCGATCTTCGGCGAGCATCCGCATCCGGTAGGCCGGCGGGGCCCCGTTGCGTGCCGGAAGCGAGAACGCGGGAGTCCGCTGGAATACGGTCAGCTCGGCGGCCTGGTCGGCGATGATCGGGATGACCTGGATGCCCGACGACCCGGTGCCGATCACCGCGACCCGACGACCAGTGAAGTCCACCGGCTCCTCGGGCCAGCGACTGGTGGAGAGCACCCTTCCCCCGAACTCCGACAGACCCTCAATGTCGACGTCCTTCGGCACCGAGAGAGCACCTGTCGCCATCACGACGAACCGTGCGCGGACGGCTGTGCCCTGGTTCAGGCTGACCGTCCAGGTGGCCTTCATCTCGTCCCACCGCAAGGCGGTGACGTGTGTGGAGAACCGGATGTCGCGCCTCAGATCATGGCGGTCCGCGACGTGCTGGAGGTAGCGGAGTATCTCGGGCTGGGTGGCGAACTTCTCCGACCACGACCAGTCCCGCTCCAGGTCGGGGTCCCAGCTGAAGGTGTAGTCGGTGGTCGGAATGTCGCAGCGCAGCCCGGGATAGCGGTTCCAGAACCACGTGCCACCGACCTCGGGAGCCGCCTCGATACCGATGGCCGAGAACCCGAGCTCCCGCATCCTTGCCAGCATGAAGAGGCCGGCGAAGCCGGCTCCCACGACGACGACGTCGGCGTCCACCCCGTCGACGGTGCCGGCACCGCCCTCGAAGTTGTCGAACGTGTCGGCGTCCCGCTCAGCCATGCAGTGCTCCTCCTCGACTCCGCGGCGCCGGCAGACCGATGAGCCGGGCGCAGGACCACGCTAGGAACGACGCACCGAGGGTCACAGTGCACGAAGGTGGACTCTGTTTAGCTGCGCGCGACACCCGAGCCCGAGGTGACACGCGTGCTGGCCGCCAGCACCTCGGCACGATCGATCGAGAGCTTGTGGATCTTGCCGGTGGCGCCCTTGGGCAGCACGTCGACCACCAGGTAGAGCCGTGGGACCTTGTAGTCGGCGAGGCGGGTGGAGAGCCAGCTGCGCAGGTCACCCGGTGCCAGCGCGGCGCCGTCATGGAGAGCGACGACAGCAGCGATCTCCTCGCCCAACCGACCGTCGGGCACGCCGACGACAGCGGCCTCCCTGATGGCCGGATGCTCGTAGAGCTGCTCCTCGACCTCGCGCGGGTAGACGTTGTAGCCGCCGCGGATGATCAGCTCCTTCTTCCGGTCCACCACCCACAGATGACCATCGGAGTCCTGGTGGCCGATGTCTCCAGTGAGCAACCACTCACCTCGGCGTACCTCGGCGCTGTCCAGCGGCCGTCGCCAGTAGCCGCGCATCAGCACGGGTCCACGCACCGCCACCTCCCCCAGGGTGCCGTGCGGTGCCTGCTCCCCGTCGGGTCCCAGGACTCGAACCTCGATGCCGGGCAGCGGGTAGCCCACACTCCCCTCCGGGCGACGCCCGTCGGCCGATCCCATGGTCGCCACGCCGGTCGCCTCGCTCAGGCCGTAGCCCTCGACCAGCGCACAGCCGAAGCGGCCGCGGAGCGTGCGAGCGACCTCGGCAGGCAGTGGCGCCCCACCCGAGAGTGCGATCCGCAAGAAGTGAGGAACCTGCTGCTCCATGGGCGCGTGCACCAGGTCGACCCACATCGTGGGGACGCCGGCCGCGACAGTGAGGCGGTCGTCGGCGACCATCCGGAGCATGTCCTCGGCCGTAAAGGGATGAAGCAGCGAGAGCGTCGCGCCGACCCGCAGAGCGGCACCCATGACGACGGCCTGGCCGTAGACGTGGAAGAGCGGAAGAGCGGTCCCGACGCGGTCGGCGTCGGTGAGCTCGAGCCGCTCGATCACCGCACTCGTGCACGCTCGGAGATTCCCGTGAGTCAGCTCAGCGCCCTTGGGTCGACCCGTCGTCCCGGAGGTATAAAGCAGAACTGCCAGGTCCTCGGCTCGCCGTGGCACAGGGCGACGCGGACGCGCCCGCCGCTGGTGCGTCGCGTCCACCATCAGCACCGGCACGCGCTTGGCCTCGGCTGCCTCAACCAGGGCGCTCGCTCCGGCCTCGTGGCCGAGCGCCAGCGAGCAGCCGGCGTCCTCCAGGAAGTACTCCAGCTCGGGGGCCTTGCACCTGGGGTTGATGGTGACCACGACGGCGCCCGCCGCCAGCACCGCGTGATAGGCCACCACGAAGTCCGCCGAGGTCGCACACGCGAGGAGGACCCGATCGCCCGGCTCGACCCCCTCCTCGACAAGCACGCCAGCGAAGGCCGCGGTCGCCTCAGCCAGGTCTGCACGCGTCCACGCACTCCCCCCCACACGAAGGGCTGGCCCCGACAGCAGCGCCGGCTCCTCCCACAGGACTTCGGCGACGTTCACGCCGCGACGTCGACCACGACCCGGCCGCGGACTCGGCCGGCCATGACCTCGAGCGCCTTCGACGGCGCCTGCGCCAAGGTGACGACCTCCGTGACCCGCGCCAGCGCCTCAAGGTCGAGGCGCTCGTCGAGCAGCTGCCAAGCAGCTCGACGAGACCCAACCGGCGCGAGCACGGAGTCGATGCCGAGCAGGCTCACCCCGCGGGAGATGAACGGGACCACGAACGAGGGCAGGTCCACACCCATGGCCATCCCCATCGCGGCCACGGCCCCGCCATACTTCGTCTCGGCGAGCACGGTGGCCAGGGCCCGGCTGCCCAGCGTGTCGATCGCGGCGGCCCACCTCGGCTTGCCCAGCACCCCGTCGGGGAGCAGCTCGAGGCGGTCGACCACGTGACTCGCACCGAGCTCTAGCAGGGAGAGCTCCTCGCCGGCGCGTCGCCCGGTCGAGGCCACGACCTCGTAGCCGCACGCGGCCAGCAGCATCACCGCCACCGAGCCGGCCCCTCCCGAGGCGCCGGTGACAAGCACCGGGCCTTGCTCCGGGGTCACACCGTGCTGCCGTAGGGCGACCACGGCGAGAGCGGCGGTGTAGCCCGCCGTCCCGATCGCGGCGGCGGACAGCGCGTCGATCCTCTCCGGCACGGCGGTCACCCACTCGGCCGGCACCCGAGCGAGGGTGGCCAGGCCGCCGGGGTGGTCTGTCCCCATCCCCCACCCGTTGACGGTCACCAGCTCCCCCTCACGAACCTCCGGCACCGAGGAGCCGACCACCTCGCCCACCAGGTCGATCCCGGCGATCATGGGGAAAGAACGGACGAGGTCGAACCGGCCGGACATGACCAGGCCGTCCTTGTAGTTGAGGTCGGAGTACCGCACGCCAATGGTCACCTCGCCAGGGCCGAGCGCACCTTCGTCGCGCTCGACCAGCGCGACGTGGTAGTCCGTTCCCGGCTTCGTCACCTCGAGAGCCCTGAATGTCTGCACCACGTCACCTTCGACGGCTGACGACACCCGGAGACAGTGCACCTAGGTGCACTGTCCGCCGCCCACGCGCGTTCCTACGGTCGAGGCCGGCCCTCGGACCGGCCAGGTTCGGGCAGGACAGAGGAGATCGCATGGACATCTTCGCGGGACGACTCGCCGTCATCACCGGCGGAGGCGCCGGCATGGGTGCAGACCTGGCCAAGCAGCTCTCCTCCGACGGCTGCCACGTCGCCATCTGCGACGTCTCGGCCGCCAACCTGGCCGAGACCCTCACCGACTGCAGGGCCGGCGCCGCAGCGAACACGCGCGTCACCACCTTCGTCGCTGACGTGTCCTCCGAGGACGACATGACGGCCTTCCGTGACCATGTCTCCAAGGCGCACGAGAGCGACCACATCGACCTGCTCTTCAACAACGCCGGCATCGGCGGCGCCGGGTACAGCTTCGTCGCGGAGCCACGGGAACAGTGGGAGCGCGTGTTCAACGTCAACTGGGGTGGTGTCTACCTCGGCGTGCGGGTCTTCCTGCCGATGCTGATGCGCAGCGAACGAGCACGCATCGTCAACACGAGCAGCGTCAACGGGTTCTGGGCGGGCCTCAGCACCACGGAGTCGCTCGTCGCCTACAGCACCGCGAAGTACGCCGTGCGCGGCTTCAGCGAGGCTCTCATCACCGATCTCCGGCTGCGCGCACCGCACGTGGAGGTCTCCG
>Ga0268264_10000250_pt1 | contig 100909 bp, 107 predicted proteins | sample KBSSwiS32_FD_190357 | JGI IMG/M metagenome (GOLD analysis project Ga0268264, IMG submission 190357) | Switchgrass rhizosphere microbial communities from Kellogg Biological Station, Michigan, USA - KBS Switchgrass S3-2 (SPAdes) (version 2) | ecosystem: Host-associated > Plants > Roots >... | reverse complement strand
CCACCGCGGCACCCGACGCATCCCGACCGAACACGCCCGGATGATCCTCGACGCCCCACCCGGCATCGACCTCTACCCCGGCGTACCCATCGACCTCCCGGCCGACGGCCTGCGTTAGGGCGAGCGGCACGGACGCACTTTGCGATCCCGCGCCCGGAGCTCATCGTCGTCGACAGCATCGAGTCCGGGGTGGGGCGTAAGCCCCAGATAATCGATTAGCCCCTGTCGGTGGTCCGACCTAGCATCGTTGATGATGACAACCTCGGAGCAGTCAGACCCACCGGCGGGCATTCACTCGCTGTGGCGGCTGCGCGGCTATCTGAGGCCCCACCTGCTGGCGCTGTCGATCATGGCTGCCGCGGCAGTGACCGCCGTTGGGCTCACCATCTCGATCCCGCTGGTGACCAAGGCGATCATCGACGGGCCGATCACCAACGGCGACCTGGGCGCGCTGCTGCCCCTGGGGTTGCTGGCCCTGGGGCTCGGTGTCCTGGAGGCGGTGCTGATCTGGGTGCGCCGCTGGGTGCAGTCGACGGCGGTGCTCGGGCTCGAGACCGAGATCCGGCACGACCTCTACGAGCGGCTGCAGGAGCTCCCGATGAGCTTCCACACCAAGTGGGAGTCCGGCCAGCTGCTCTCGCGGGCCACCCAGGACCTGTCCTCGATCCGCCGGTTCGCCGGGTTCGGGCTGCTCTTCCTGGTCCTCAACATCCTCCAGGTCACCGTGGTGACCGGTGTCCTGCTGCACCTCTACTGGCCGCTGGGACTCGTCGTGGCCGCCGCCGCGCTGCCCGTGGTCTGGCTCTCGATGCGGTTCGAGAAGGCCTACGTCGTGGTCTCTCGCCGGGTCCAGGACGAGCAGGGCGACCTGGCGACGCTCGCCGAGGAGGGCGCGGTCGGCATCCGGGTGATCAAGTCCTTCGGCCGCTCCGAGCACGTGTCCGGGCAGTACGAAGCCGCCGCCCGCAAGCTCTACGGCACCTCGATGGACAAGGTCCGGCTCTCCGCGAAGTTCTGGAGCTTCCTGGAGGTCATCCCCAACGTCGCCGTTGTCATCGTGCTGCTCACCGGCGCGATCGGCGTCGGCAAGGGGCTGCTCACGCCCGGTGAGCTGGTCGCCTTCATCACCCTGCTGCTCTCCCTGGTCTGGCCGGTCGCCTCGCTCGGCGTGATCCTGGCGATGGCCCAGGAGGCGATGACCTCGAGCGCCCGGATCCTGGAGATCTTCGACATCGAGCCCGACATCGTCGGCGGCACGCGCACCATCGCCGAGCCGCGCGGGCATCTGCGGTTCGAGGGCGTCGAGTTCGCTTTCCCGGACAGCGACCGGCCCGTGCTGCGCGGGGTCGACCTCGACATCCGACCCGGCGAGACCGTCGCCCTCGTCGGTGCGACCGGGTCGGGCAAGACCGTGCTCACGGCGCTGGTCCCGCGGCTCTACGACGTCACCGGAGGCCGCGTCACCGTCGACGGCGTCGACATCCGTGAGCTCGAGCTCGGCCACCTGCGATCGCTCGTCGCGACGGCGTTCGAGGACCCAACGCTCTTCTCGATGAGCGCCCGCGAGAACCTCACTCTCGGCCGGGCCGACGCGAGCGACGCCGACGTGGAGCAGGCCCTCGACATCGCCCAGGCCGGCTTCGTCCACGAGCTGCCCTGGGGGCTCGACACCCGGGTCGGCGAGCAGGGGCTCTCGCTCTCCGGCGGGCAACGGCAGCGGATGGCTCTGGCCCGCGCCGTCCTTGCCCAGCCGAAGATCCTGGTCCTCGACGACACCCTCTCTGCGCTCGACGTGCACACCGAGAAGCTGGTCGAGGAGGCGCTGCAGCGGGTGCTCGCCGACACCACTGGGCTGATCGTGGCCCACCGCGCCTCCACCGTGCTGCTCGCCGACCGGGTGGCGCTGCTCCAGGACGGCAGGATCACCCACGTCGGCGACCACCGCGAGCTGCTGGCCACGGTGCCGGCGTATCGCGACCTGCTCGGCTCCGACGCCGACCTGCCCGTGCTCGAGGACGACGAGGTGCCCGCGTGACCGCGGAGACCCCGCCCGAGGCCCCCGTCGACGAGACCACGTCGTGGCGCGGACTGGCCAAGGTCGACGCCGACGAGGCCGCCGAGCGGATGACCGCCGGCCGGCTCGGCGGTGGCTCGAAGCAGCTGCTGCGCGAGCTGCTGGCTCCCTACCGCCGGGCGATCCAGCTGCTCGTCACGATCGTGGTGGTCGAGAACGTCGCGCGGCTCGCGATCCCCTACCTCGTCAAGGAGGGCATCGACACCGGCATCCCGCCGATCCGCGAGAGCGACAACCTCGAGCCGCTCTTCGTGATCGTCGGCCTGGTGCTGGTGGCGACCTTGACCCAGGCAGTGGCGCGGCAGCTGTTCCTGGTGCGGTCCGGGCAGATCGGCCAGGACATCCTCTTCGAGATCCGGCGCCGGGTGTTCCGGCACTTCCAGGCCCTCAGCCCCGCGTTCCACGACGGCTACACCTCGGGTCGGGTGATCTCGCGGCAGACCTCGGACGTCGATGCGATCTACGAGATGCTCGAGACGGGCTTCGACGGCCTGGTCACCGCCGCGCTCACGCTCGTGGGCACCGCCGGGCTGCTGCTCTTCCTCGACGTGAAGCTCGGCCTGGTCGCGCTGACGTGCGGGCCGTTCCTCGCCTGGCTGACGCTGTGGTTCCGGCGCGAGTCCGCGAAGTCCTACAAGGTCACCCGCGAGAAGGTCGCGCTGGTCATCGTGCACTTCGTCGAGTCCATGGGCGGGATCCGCGCGGTGCAGGCGTTCCGCCGCGAGCCGCGCAACCAGGAGATCTTTGACGACGTCAACGACCAGTACCGCCGCGCCAACCTGGTCGCGTTCCGGCTGGTCGCCTGGTTCATGCCTGGCATCCGGCTGATCGGCAACCTCACCATTGGCGTCGTGCTGCTCTACGGCGGCTACCGCGCCTACCACGGTGACGTCACGGTCGGCGTACTCGCGGCGTTCCTGCTCTACCTGCGCCAGTTCTTCGAGCCGATGATGGAGATCTCGCAGTTCTACAACACCTTCCAGTCCGCGTCCGCTGCGCTCGACAAGCTGGCCGGCGTGCTCGAGGAGGAGCCGTCGGTGCCGGAGCCCGACGAGCCGGTGAAGCTGACGTCGGTGCGCGGCGAGCTGCGGTTCGACCATGTCGGGTTCGAGTACGTCGAGGGTCGCACCGTGCTGCCCGACCTCGACCTCACCGTCCCCGCTGGACAGACCATCGCGCTGGTCGGCACCACCGGCGCCGGCAAGACCACGCTGGCCAAGCTCGCCACCCGGTTCTACGACCCCACGGCCGGCCGGGTGCTGCTCGACGGCACGGACCTGCGGTCCCTCCGCTCGGCCGACCTCCGCGACGCGGTCGTGATGGTCACCCAGGAGAACTACCTGTTCTCCGGCACCATCGCCGACAACATCCGCTTCGGCAGGCCCACCGCGACGATGGAGGAGGTGGTCGCCGCCACCACCGCGCTGGGTGCCCACGACTTCATCAGCGCGATGCCCGAGGGCTACGAGACCGACGTCGCCAACTCCGGCGGCCGGCTCTCCGCCGGCCAGCGCCAGCTGGTCGCCTTCGCCCGCGCCTTCCTGGCCGACCCAGCGGTGCTCATCCTCGACGAGGCCACCTCGTCGCTCGACGTACCCTCCGAGCGGCTCGTCCAGCACGCGCTGCGCACCGTGCTCGCGGGCCGGACCGCCGTGATCATCGCCCACCGGCTCTCCACGGTGGAGATCGCCGACCGCGTGCTGGTGATGGAGCACGGCCGGATCGTCGAGGACGGCACGCCTGCCGACCTGATCGGCTCGGGCGAGGGACGGTTCAGCGACCTCCACGAGGCCTGGCTGGAGTCGCTCGCCTAGCTCCGTCGAGCACCTCGCCCCGGCTCGCGATTCGGTGCCAGCGGGTGACAGCAGGTCACGAGTCGACCGGTCGGCCACACCGGGCCACTCACCCGCGCCCAGCAGGAGTGGGCCGGGGTCCTCGCCTGCTGGCCAGCCGCCCTCACCCGGGAGTCAGCACTGGGTGCGTGAGAAGGGGTCGTCCACGTGGCCATCGACGTACGGCGGACCGTGCGTGCTCTTCGCGGGGTGGTCGTGCACCGCACCGCTGGGCTTGACGGTCGCGTGAGGTGGAACTCGTCGCCACCACGCGTGCGTATCGAGCACGCCGCCATCGACGTGGCCGCAGGGCAGCCCGACGCGACGTCGGTGCTCGAGCGGGAGTACCTCCGTCCGGAGCGACTGCACGGACTACCGTCCGGAGGGCCTGACGTCGCCCGTCAGCGACCGGTCCGCGACGGGACCAGGTCGCGCTATCAGGACGTGCGCTACGAGCGCTATGACGTCACGGTCGAGCTCGATGGCCGAGCCTTCCACGACAACGCGGCCGACCGGGACGGGGACGCCGAGCGGGACCTGGACCACGTCCTGGCGACCGACGGACCCACCATCCGGCTGACCTACGGTCAGGTCTTCCGGCGGGGCTGCACCACGCTCGGGAAGATCGCGTTGCTGCTGGGCGTCGAGGCTGGGATGGCTCGTTCCGCCGCTGCCCGTCCTGCCCCGACTCGCGATCCGGTGCCAGCCGGTGACACCAGATCGCGAGTCGACCCCGAGGCGGCAGACTTCCCCGTATGGACGTCGACCTGCAGGCGGCCGGGGCCGCCGAGACTGCTCGGCTCGTCGCGGCCGGCACCTTCACCTCCCGGCAGGTGACCGACGCCGCGATCGAGCGGATCGAGCGGCTCAACCCCGGTCTCAACGCAATCAGCCGGCTGCTCGCCGACCGGGCCCGGGCTGAGGCCGACGAGCGCGACGCGCAGCCCGACCGGAGTGGGCCGCTGCACGGCGTACCTGTGGTCATCAAGGAGGAGATCGAGGTCGAGGGGTGCGTCACCACCTTCGGCGGGGAGGCCAACTCGACGCCCGCCGCCGCCGACGCCGAGGTGGTCAAGCGCCTTCGCCGCGCGGGGGCGGTGATCGTGGCGACCACGAACATGCCCGAGTTCGGCGCGTTCCCCTACACCGAGTCGGCGAGCCGCGGCATCACCCACAACCCGTGGGACGTCAGCCGCACGCCGGGCGGCTCGAGCGGTGGTACGGCGGTCGCCGTGGCCACCGGCATGGTGCCCGTGGGCATGGGTGGCGACGGGGGTGGGTCGATCCGGATCCCGAGCGCCTGCTGCGGTCTGTTCGGGCTCAAGCCGCAGCGGGGGCGCGTCACCACCGCGCCGCACCCGCACCTGTGGTTCGCGCTGGGCACGGCGGGTCCGCTGACCCGCAGCGTGCTCGACAGTGCCGTCGTCTACGACGTCATCCGCGGCAACGTGCCCGGCGACCTCTACACCGCCGAGGACCGTGGCAGCTTCGTCGAGGCGGCCGGGCGCGAGCCGGGCCGGCTGACGGTGGGTTGGTCGACCAGGCCGGTGACCAAGGGCATTCGACCCGACCCGAGGCACGTGCGTGCCGTCGAGGACACCGCCCGGCTGCTGCGCGACCTCGGCCACGACGTGCGCGAGGTCGACCCTCGCTACCCGGACCCGACCGCGGCCTTCGTGCCCCAGTTCTTCGCGGGCATCCGTGACGAGGCCGACCGGATGGAGCACTTCGAGCGGCTCGAGCGCCGCACCCGGGAGACCTACCGGCTCGGGGCCTGGGTGCGGCCCCGGGTCGTGGAGTTCGCCCTCAAGCAGAGCGAGGTCGTCAGCCGGAAGGCCAACCGGGTCTTCGACCAGGTCGACGTCCTGCTCACCCCGGCCATCGCCCATCGCCCACCGAAGGTCGGGATCCTCGACAACGCAGGCGCGGTCGAGTCGATGATCCGGGCCATGCCGGCGATCGCGTACGCCGCGATCTGGAACGTCGCCGGCAACCCGGCCGCCGCCGTGCCGTGCGGCGTGGCCGACGACGGTCTGCCGACGTCGGTGCAGCTGGTCGGCCGGCCGCACGAGGAGACCACGCTGCTCAGCCTGTCCGCACAGCTCGAGGCCGCGCGGCCCTGGCCGCTACTCGCGAGCTAGGCGCGGGCTCACGCGCCGGCGATGCGCGAGGTCAGCACCGCCCTGGTCGGTGCCTCGCACTTGGTCAGGATCGCTCCGACGTGGTCGTTGACGGTGTGCTCGGAGATGGCCAGCGCCCGCGCCATGCTCCGCGAGTCCGCGCCGGTGGCCAGGTGGCCGAGCACTTCTCGTTCTCGCGGGCTCAGCCCGTGCGCCAGCGCGAACACCTCGCGTCGCTCCGCGACCGTGCTGGCCTCGATGGTGACCGCAACGTCGATGGCCCCGGTCATCCGCTCCGCGCGCACCGTCATCCACCGCCCGGCGCCGAGGTGCACGCGCGACCACGGCGGACCGACGGGGATGCCGGCCTCCGCCGCGGCGAGCGCCGCCGCGACGTTGAGCGCGGCCGCTGGGATCGGGTCGGCGATCGGCTCCTCGCCCGGCGGGTTCAGCTCCCTGAGGGCGACCGCCGCCGTCGCCGTTTGGCCGACGATCTGCAGCTGCGCGTCCAGCAGTACGACGGCCGGACCGGCGAGCCCGAGCGGCACGCTGTCGTCGACGAAGGTGCGCGCCTGGGCCGCTCGGATCCCCGCGGTGAGCGGACCGGTCAGGACCCCGAGGAGCCCGATCTCGTTGTCGGTGAACGTCGTCCCGCAGCGCCACAGGTCCAGCCACGCCCAGCAGCCGAAGCGGTCGGCGTAGACCGACGACGCCACGTCGGTGACCCCCATCGTCGACAGCACCTCGCGCCACAGAGCCGACCGGCCCGGGTCCCCACCGGCGGCCAGTCCCGCCGCCGGTGTGCCGGCCCGGTGCAGCTCGGGCCAGCGGTTGACCGTCGTCAGGTAGCGCTGTCGGGCCAGCTCGGGCAGCCTCGACCACTCCAGCATCGGCACGTCGGCCAGCGGTGCGGTGCCGACGCAGGTCACCGGGTCGGTGAGCAGCCAGACGTGCGCGTCGAACGGCACCGCCCGCCGGACGACCTCGAGCGCCCGCTCCCGCAGCGCCTTCGACGACAGCGGCTCACGGCAGAGCCGCTCCACTCGATCGAGCACGCCGGCGGTGGACACCTCGTGAGCGTAGGCCGCCGCGAACCGACGACGGACCCCCGAGAAGTCGGGATGGTGTCGGGGCGCGAGGGCGGCGAGGTTGGGCGCATGACAACCCTTCACGTAGAGAACACGATCCGCCACTACGAGGCCTGGAAGGCCAACTTCGACAAGTTCGACCGGGCGCGCCGCGACCGCGGCGTCACGCGCTACCGCGTCTCACGCAACGCCGAGGACCCGAACCAGATCATGGTCGACCTCGAGTTCGACAGCGTCGGCCGGGCCGAGGAGTTCCGCGAGTTCCTCCGCGGGGTGATGCAGACTCCGCAGGCCCGCTCCGAGCTCGTCGACCACCGTCCGCCCACGGTCCTCGAGGTGCTGGAGGACACCGTCCTCAGCTGACCGGCAGTGGGAGACTCGCGGCGTGGGCCTCCTCTTCCAGACGCCTCGGGCGCGGGCACGCCGGCTGGTGGGCCGCGCGCCCGACGCCTGGACCAGTCCGCTGCGTGGCCGGACCGTGCTCGTCACGGGAGCGAGCTCCGGCATCGGCGAGGCCACCGCGAAGGCTGCCGCCTCTCGGGGTGCGACCGTGCTGCTCGTCGCTCGCCGCCGGGAGGAGCTCGAGCGGGTGCGGGCCGAGATCGAGGCGAGCGGCGGCCGCGCCGCGGCGTACGTCTGCGATCTGACCGACACCGCCGACGGGGGCGCGATCGACCTGCTGGTGAAGAACGTGCTCGACGAGCATCGGGCCGTCGACTACCTCGTCAACAACGCCGGCCGCTCGATCCGCCGCTCGCTGCACCTGTCCTACGACCGCTTCCACGACGTCGAGCGGAGCACCGCGGTCAACTTCCTCGGGCCGGTCCGGCTGACCCTCGGGCTGCTGCCGGCGATGCGTGCGCAGCGGTTCGGGCACGTGGTGAACATCGTGACCTGGGGCGTCCAGATGAAGGCGCCGAAGTACAGCGCCTACATCGCCTCCAAGACCGCGCTCGACGTGTGGAGCCGGATCGCGGGGCGCGAGACCTACGGCGACAACGTGACGTTCACCAACATGCGCTTCGCGCTGGTCCGGACGCCGATGAGTGCGCCCACCGAGCTCTACCGCCGGCTGCCGGGGCTGACGCCGGACCAGGCTGCGGCCCGGGTCGTCCGCGCCCTCGAGGACCGGCCGCTCACGACGGGCACGGTGCCGGGGCGGCTGGGGGAGTGGTTCAACCTGGTGACGCCCCGGCTGAGCGACGCGGCCTACCACCGTATCGACAGGCGGGTGCCCGACAGCCGCGCCGCCCGGGGCGAGAAGACGGGTCAGGAACACTCCGGGGCGGACCGTACCTGACCGGCCGATTTGGCCGAATCGCTGCAGCCGACCGGTGCGTTCGCCCTACCCTCCCGATGTGACGGAGGTGAGTCGTCAAGGCGAGGTTGTCGGCTGGCGGGAGGATCCCTACGGCCGCCACGAGCTGCGCTTCTTCGACGGGCACCGCTGGACGCCGTACGTGCGCGACGGCGGCAAGGACGGCATGGACGAGCCGGCTGGACCGGTCGGCGGCACGGCAGCCACCCGCAGCCCCCTCCTCGACGAGAACCTGCTCGTCGTCGAGCGGTTCACCGACCTCGGGCGCCGCTGGTCGGATCGCTCCGTGCTCCGGCCGGACGGGAGCAAGGCCGGGACGCTGCGTCGAGCGACGCCCGCGGTCGAGCGAGCGGGCGGGCTGAGGTCGATCGTGGTGCGCGACCACGCCAAGAACGACATCGTCGAGCTCGTCGACGACCGGCAGGCCGTCGTGCTGACGTTGATCCGCCCGGTCGGGATGGCGAAGAGCTCGGTGGAGGTCCGCGACCACGACGGCCGCGACGCCGGCCGGATCGTCCAGCAGAGCCTGCGGCGCAACGAGACGACGTACGCCTTCCTGAGCGCCAGCGGCCACTTCCTCGGCGACCTCCAGACGGACAACTGGGTGGCCTGGGACCTCCGGGTCATGGACAGCCACGCCCGCCAGGTCGCCACCATCACCCGGGAGTGGGCCGGGCTCGACGTCACGAGGTTCGCCCGGCCCGACGACTACGTCGTCAGGATCGACGACACCGTCCACGAACCCCTGCGCACCGTCCTGGTGGCGTGCGCGCTCAGCCTCGAGATCGTGGTCAAGCCCGACAGCCTGGGGCTGTGAGTCTCAGGGGAGCGAGCCGGCCACGGTCGTGGTGACCGTGTCGACCCGGGTCAGGTCGACCTCACCCGAGACCAACGTGAAGGGGAGAGACGACGCACACTGGAACGCGGTCTGACTGCCGGACGTGAAGACCGCCGAGCCGCTGATGGCCACCGCCGCCCCGTACTGCGACGTCGCGTGACCTTCGGCCACCAAGTTGCTCGGAACCGCCAGGGAGGGCAACACGCCGCAGAAGGTCGGTGTGGAGCCGCTGTTGGTCAGGATGTCGTAGGTGACCAGGTAGGTGCCGTCGGGCAGGCCGGGCAGGCTGAAGGTGTGTGTGATGCTGCTCGGCTGGACCGGCAGGGTGAAGCGATGCGCCGACGTGGTGAGGTCGCTGCTGTCGAGGCCGTCCAGCTTGTCCGCATTCCCGGCAGTTCCGGCACGTGCGACGGACAGCTTGGGAGCTGCCTTCTTGACCACCTTCGTGGCGATCCTCTTCACGGCTCCCTTGCTCAGGGCTGGCCCTGCGACGGCGGTGCCCGCTGAGCCGAGGGCGAAGGCGGCTACGACCGCGATGACGGCGAGACGGGGCGAACGTGGCTTCATCCCCACACTCTCGGGCCGCATCGCTCCGCGCGCCACCCCTGCGTCGCTCAGCCGAGCCCGGCCAGCCGGTAGAGCACCAGGCTGCCGGCGACGGCGACGTTGAGGCTCGCACCCTGCCCCACCATCGGGATCTCCACGCACAGGTCGGCCGCCTCGACCACGTCGTCCGGTACGCCGTCGTGCTCGTGGCCCAGCAGCACGACCGTGCGCTCCCGGGCCGGCTCGAGCCGGGTCAGGGGGACGGCGCCCTCTGCCAGCTCGACCGCGACCAGTCGCCAGCCCTCGGCCCGCTGGCGGTCGAGCCACGACTGCTTGCCGGACCGGACCCAGTGCACGCACGGCCGGCGTCCGCGCAGGGTGTCGCCCCGCGCGAGCGCCGTCCGGTAGTGCGCCGTGTCCGGCACCGCCAGGCAGGCGCCGACAGCGTCGCACGTGCGGAGCAGAGTGCCGAGGTTGGCGTCGTAGGCGACCCAGAGCGGTGCCACCACCAGGTGGTCCCAGCACCGGTGGCCGGTCGGCCGCCGGCTTCGGCGCAGGTCGCGCGGGGTCGACTTGGTGGCGCTCATCCGAGCGCGGTGCAGCCTCCAGAGCTGGTCATGTGCGGGCGTCTTCGCGGCGACGCCGGGCCATCGACGCGACCGGTCAGCTCGCCTTGCGAGCCGCGGTCTTGGTGGTCCTCTTGGCGGCAGTCTTCTTGGTCGTGGTTTTCTTCGCAGCCGACTTCTTCGCCGTTGTCTTCTTGGCCGCGGCCGACGTGGTGGTCTTGCGCGCGGCCGTCTTCTTAGCCGCAGTCTTCCGGGCCGGCTTCTCCTCGGCCGCGTCCTCGTCGTCCTCGGCGTCGGAGAAGATCTCCGACCCGGTCTCGCCCCTGCCCTTCTTGGCGGCGTCGACCGAGCGCTGCAGGGCGGCGAGCAGGTCGACGACCTCGCCGGAGGACTTGGTCGAGGTGGGCGTGCGCTTGATCTCCCCGCCCTCGATCTTGGTGCGGACCAGGGTCTCGACGGCCTCTGCGTAGTCGTCCTCGAACTCCGAGGCGTCGAAGTCGCCGGCCAGCGTCTCGACGAGCATGTGCGCCATCTTGACCTCGGCGTCCTTGACCTCGCCGGTCTCGACCGAGAAGTCGGGGGTGCGGATCTCGTCGGGCCACATCATGGTCTGCAGCACGATCACGTCGTCCTTGACCCGCAGTACGGCGATCGTGGTGCGCTGGCGCAGGGCGACGGTGACCACGGCCATCCGGTCGGCGTCGATCAGGGCCTGGCGGAGCAGGCCATAGGGCTTGGCGCCCGACTTCTCGGGCTCGAGGTAGTAGGACTTCTCGAACAGCATCGGGTCGATCTGCTCCGACGGCACGAACTTCTCGACCGCGATCTCCCGCGACGAGGTCGAGGGCAGCTGGTCCATGTCCTCGTCGGTGAGGATGACCATCTCGCCGTCCTCGGTCTCATAGCCCTTGGCGATGTCGGCGTAGGCGACCTCCTCGCCGTCGATCGAGCAGACTCGCTGGTACTTGATCCGGCCGCCGTCCTTGGCGTGCACCTGGCGGAACGACACGTCGTGCGACTCCGTCGCGGCGTACAGCTTCACGGGCACGCTGACCAGCCCGAAGGACACCGCGCCCTTCCAGATCGCCCGCATCCGTCTCTCCTCCTGTGTCCGGGTGCCCCACCGCCCGGGGGTGCTTGCACGCGTGAACCAGTGTGACCGGTGTGGCGTCGAGAATCCATCGGTTCCCGATCCGCGAGGATGCAAGCATGCGCCCCATGCTCGCCACGGCCGGCAGCCATGTGCCGACGGACCCGGGCTGGTCCCACGAGGTGAAGTGGGATGGCGTCCGGGTGCTGGCCGACACCACGCGAGGCGGCACCACCCGGCTGTGGAGCCGCAACGAGAACTCGGTGACGGTGGCCTGGCCGGAGCTGAACCGCAGCCCGCTGGGTGACCGCGACCTGCTGGTCGACGGTGAGGTGATCGCGCTCAACGAGCGGGGGCTGCCGGACTTCCGGGTGCTCCAGGACCGGATGCATGTGCGCAACGCCGCGGCCGCCGCGCGGCTGGCCGACCGGCTGCCGGCGACCTACATGGTCTTCGACGTGATGCGCGTCGACGGCAAGGACGTCAGTGGCCAGCCGCTGGGGGAGCGGCGCAGGATCCTGGGCGGCCTGGGGCTGGAGCACTCGACCTGGCAGGTCCCGGACGCCTACGACGACGGCGGGATGCTCTACGACGCCACGCTGCAGCAGGGGCTGGAGGGGATCGTCAGCAAGCGGCTCACCTCCCGCTACGTCTTCGGCGAGCGCAGCAAGAACTGGCTCAAGTTCGCCCACCGCTACCGCCGCTCCTACGTCGTGGGCGGCTGGCGCCCACAGGAGGGCACCGCCGACCGGCTCGCGGCCCTGCTGGTCGGGGAGGTCACCGAGGCGGGGCTGGTCTACCGCGGCCGGGTCGGCAGCGGCATCGGCGGCGTCGCAAGCCGCGCGCTCACGCCGCTGGTCGCACCGCTCGCCCGCGCCGACAGCCCGTTCGACGACGAGGTGCCGGTCATCGACGCGCGCGGCACGTTCTGGGTCGACCCGGTGCTGGTCGTCGACGTGGAGACCCATGGCGTGGGCTACACCCGGCTGCGGCAGCCCTCCTACCGCGGGTTGCGCAGCGACCTGACCCCTGGGGACCTGACCCCTGGGGACCTGGCGCCCGAGACGCTCCGGGGCGAGCCGTGATCGTCGAGCTGGTGGCCGCGGCCGCGCTGGCGGCCGGCCCGGTCACCCTCGGCGGCGTCCCGGTGCACCCGAGGGCGGGCACCGAGCAGGTCGTCACGGTCGACCACACGGACGGCTACCAGGCCACGGTCACCTTCTGGAAGCTCACCGACAACGGCTGGGCGGCCCGGTTCAGCGCCACCGACGGGCGGATCGGCTACGGCGGCCTGGTGCGCGGCGCCAAGCGACGGCAGGGCACCGGGACCACCCCGCTGGGCACCTACGGGCTCCCGTGGGCGTTCGGCATGGCGGACCGCGACGACGGCTGGCGGATGCGCTACCGGCGGGTGCAGAGCGGCGACTTCTGGGTGCAGGACAACGCCTCGGACTACTACAACCGCTACCGCAACCAGGCCCAGGGCGGGTTCCGCTGGTGGCTCCCCAAGAGCGACCCGGACAGCTCGGAGCGGCTGACCGCCTTCCGGCACCAGTACCGCATCGCGGTGGTTACGGACTTCAACCGCGCCCAGGTGCGCCACCGCGGCGCGGGGATCTTCCTGCACGTCAACGGCGCCGGTGCGACGTCGGGCTGCGTGAGCGCGCCCGCGGTCTTCATGGACAAGCTGATGCGGGTCCTCGACCCGGCCAAGGTGCCGGTCATCGCGGTGGGGAGGTAGCCGTGCCGAAGAAGGAGCAGTTCGACAAGGAGGAGCAGTACGTGGATGTCGAGGGGCGGACCCTCAAGATCGGCAACCTCGGCAAGGTCCTCTACCCGCGCACCGGTACGACGAAGGGGGAGGTGCTCAGCTACTACGCCCAGGTCGCGCCGGTCCTGCTGCCCCACCTCAAGGATCGCGCGGTGACGCGGATCCGCTGGCCGCACGGCGTGGACGACATGAGCTTCTTCGAGAAGAACGTCCCCGCCGGCACGCCGTCGTGGGTGCACACCGTGAAGGTCCCTACGACGGGCTCGCGCACCGCGAGCAAGGAGGAGGGAACCCTCGTCTTCCCCATCGTCGACGACCTGGCGACCCTCACCTGGCTGGTCAACCTCGCGGCGCTCGAGCTGCACGTGCACCAGTGGACCGTCGGCCGCAACGGCCGGCCCCGCGGCGCGGATCGGCTCGTGATCGACCTCGACCCGGGTGAGCCGGCCGGGCTGCACGAGTGCTGCCAGGTGGCCCTGCTGGTCTCGGACGCCCTCGAGGAGCGTGACCTGGTCGCGAAGCCCGTCACCAGTGGCAGCAAGGGGCTGCACCTCTACGCCGACCTGCCGCAGCGGCTGCCGTCGGAGGAGTCCACCGCCTTGGCCAAGGAGGTGGCCGAGGAGCTCGAGAAGGCCCACCCCAAGCTGGTGACGGCCACGATGACCAAGGCCCGGCGCTCCGGGAAGGTCTTCCTCGACTGGTCGCAGAACTCCGGCTCGAAGACGACCATCTCGCCGTACTCCCTGCGTGGGCGGGAGCGGCCCTACGTCGCCACCCCGCTCGGCTGGGACGAGGTGGAGGCCGGTGCCGAGGACCCCGATGCGCTCGAGCAGTTCCGCTTCGACCAGGTCCTGCAGCGGGTCGAGGACTACGGCGACCTCTTCGAGTGACCCTGATTTCTCGGGCTCCACAGGCGGTCGAAACGGTCCCGTGGGTCGTGTTACCCAACCTTGGTGCAGAAATGGACCCGGCGTGGACGCTCCCTGTCCCGGCGCTCCTAGGTTGGAAAAGCGGTGGTTCGGCGGGCCTGCAGCTCAGGGGGGGACGTGGTTTTGGAGATCGCACCGGTTCCGAACCGGTCGACCCGCGGCGAGTGGCGACGGCTGGCTCTCGGCCTGGTCGTCCTGACACCCATGGTGCTGCTGGTGCTGCTTCCCGCGGTGCTCGGCCTGGATCGCACGATCGTGACGGACAGCTCGATGGACGGTGCGCTCGGGCGCGGTTCGGTCGTGCTCGCCCGGGAGGTGCCCCCCCTGGATCTGCGGGTCGGCGACGTGATCGCCGTCCGGCCGCCCGGGAACGGCCCTCAGGCGACGGTGAACCGGCGGATCGTGGCGATCGACAGCGGCGTGGCCACCGTGGAGTCCGACAAGGGCGGCAAGGCGAGCCGTCAGCGGGTCACGCTGTCGGACTCGGCGTACTCCCGGGTCTGGCTCGGGGTGCCCTGGATCGGCTACCCGTTCGCCGTCCAGGGCGGCTGGGTGGTGCTCCTGGTTGCCGCGTTCGCGGCGCTGATTCTGGCCCTCGCGGCGGGCCGCAGGAGCGCTGCGAAACCGGTCGGGCCGGCGCGAACCAAGCTGTCGGTGGGGTGAGGCCCCGACCGCTATCGGAGCGTTGCGCCACGCGCATTGCCTGTCTAGTCCTATCATCGCGGCATGCCGCAGAGAGTTCTCGTCGTCGAGGACGAGGAGGACATCGCGTTCCCGCTTGTGCGCACGCTGGAGCGCGAGGGCTATGACGTGCACTGGGTCGACTCCGGCCAGAAGGCGCTCGACGACGTCTCCATGCGCCACGCCGACGTGGTGATCCTCGACCTGGGGCTCCCGGACATGGACGGGCTCGAGGTCTGCCGCAAGGCCCGCGACTCGGGCTACGACGGCGCGATCATGATCGTCACCGCCCGGGCCGGAGAGCTCGACCGGGTGGTGGGGCTCGACTACGGCGCCGACGACTACATGGCCAAGCCGTTCGGGCTGGCCGAGCTCCAGGCGCGCGTGCGAGCGCTCCTGCGGCGTACCAACAACAGCGCGACGGCAGCCGACAACGGCACCGAGGGCGGTCTCCGGATCGACGTCGCCGCCCGGCGGGTGTTCTCGGGCGACGACGAGGTGCCGCTGACGGGCAAGGAGTTCGAGGTCCTCAACGTCCTGGTCGCCAACAAGGACAAGGTTGTGTCCCGCACCCGGCTGATGGCCGACGTGTGGGACGAGAACTGGTACGGCTCGACCAAGACCCTCGACGTGACCATCGGCCGGCTGCGGCAGAAGCTCGAGAGCGTGGGCGTCCAGGAGAAGGTCGTGGCCGTGCGGGGGGTCGGGTTCCGGCTCGAGGGCAGCCCGTCCGACTGAGCGGGACGGCCGGGGCAGGATCCGCCATGGCAGGGTCCGCCGCGGCAGTCAGGGGGTGACCGGTGCGTGCGCGCCTGACCGTGTCGTTCGTCGTCCTCACCGTCCTGCTGGTGATCGGTGCGCTATGGGTCCGCGGCTTCACCGAGGACTCGGTCCAGCGCACCCACGAGAGCCGTGAGCTGCGCAGCCAGGCGACCACCCTCTCGCTGCTGATCGCGCAGCGCGAGCAGCTCGGCGAGCCAGTCGACCACGCCTACCTGGCCGGACTCGTGGACGCGTCCGAGCGGCTCTCCTACGACGCGGGGTCGGGCCGGCTGGTCGTGGTCGAGGGGGCGGCCTACGACGACGCGGATCCCGAGGATGCGATCCGGGCCACCGTCGACGTCAGCGACGGCTCCTCCCTGACCCTGACCCAGGCGGGACAGGTGGTCGCGGACCTGACCGCCCGCGACCAGGAGAGGCTGGGCTTCCTCATCCTGTTCCTCGCGCTGGTCGCCGCGCTCGTCGGCTACGTGCTGGCCCGCGTCCTGTCGGCGCCGTTCCGCCAGCTGGCGGGCGCGGCCGGCCAGCTGGGCCGGGGCCGGTTCGACCTCGACCTGCCGCGCACCCGGATCCCCGAGGCGAAGGCCGTGAGCCAGGCCCTGCTCACCTCCGCCGGCCAGCTCCAGGAGCGGCTCGCCTCAGAGCAGGCCTTCGCCGAGCACGCCTCGCACGTGCTGCGCACGCCCCTGACCGGGCTGCGGCTCGAGCTCGAGGAGCTGACCCAGCGCGACGACCTCCCGGCCGAGGTGCGCACCAGCGTCAACCGCTCGCTCGGGCGGATCGAGGCGATGAGCGCCGTCACCGGCGACCTGGTCGCGCTCGCGCGACGAGGAGCCCTCGTCGCCGGTGCGGAGATCCCGCTGCGGGACCTGGCCACGCAGTGCGCACAGACCTGGGCCGACGCGCTGGCCGAGCAGGACCGGGCGCTCACCGCCGGCGTCGAGGGCAACCTCGACATGACCTACACCCCGGGGCCGGTCGAGCACATCCTCGACCTGCTGCTCGCCGACGTGCTCAAGCGCGGCCAGGGGGCGGTCCGGATGGACTTCGCTGCCGACGACGAGGGGCACCTGTCGATCAAGCTGTCCAGCGCCGGTCAGCGGCCGACGCCCGGCCCCAACGCGGCCATCGCGGTGACCCAGGCTCGCGCCGTGGTCACCGCGCTGGGCGGCCGGCTCACCGGGGAGACGCCGGAGCAGCTGACCATCCTGCTGCCGCGCCGCTGAGCCTGGCTCCGGTCAGAGCCCCTGGGCCAGCCGGTGGTAGGCGTGGTTCCAGCGCAGCTCGCGGTCGAACGCCGGCACGGTCGTCGTCTCGTCGATCACGAGGAGCTCGGTCCTGGCGATCTCCGCGAAGTCGCGGAAGACCTCGACCCCGACCGCGGTGCTCATCACCGTGTGGTGGGCCGCGCCGGCGGCCAGCCAGCAGGTGGTCGAGGTGACGAAGTCCGGGGCGGGACGCCAGACGGCACGGCCCACGGGCAGCCGTGGCAGGTCGGGCGCCTCGACGTTCTCCACGACGTTGGCGACCAGCCGGAACCGGTCGCGCAGGTCCGACATCGCCACCACGACGGCCGGCCCCGGGTCGGCGGTGAAGACCAGCCGGACCGGGTCGTCGCGCCCGCCGATCGAGAGCGGGTGGATCTCGAGCCGGGGGACGGCCGTGGTCAGCGAGGGGGCCACCTCGAGCATGTGGGCGCCCAGGATCAGCTCCTGGCCCGGCTGGAGGTCGTAGGTGTAGTCCTCCATCAGGCTGGCGCCACCCGGGAGGCCGGTGCCCATCACGTTGGCGACGCGCACCAGGATGGCGGTCTTCCAGTCACCCTCGGCGCCGAAGCCGTAGCCCTCGGCCATCAGCCTCTGGACCGCCAGCCCGGGCAGCTGGCGCAGCGCCCCGAGGTCCTCGAAGCTCGTGGTGAAGGCGCCGAAGTCGCCGCCCTCGAGGAACGAGCGGAGCCCGAGCTCGATGGCCGCGCCGTCGCGGAGCGAGGCGTGCCGCTCCCCTCCGGGAAGCAGCTCGGCGACCACGTCGTAGCTGTCGGCGTACTCCTCGACCAGCGTGTCGACCGCGGCCGGGGCGACCTCCCCGACGGCGGCCGCCAGGTCGTTGACGCCCCAGGTGTTGACCTGGACCCCGAAGCGGATCTCGGCCTCCGTCTTGTCGCCCTCGGTCACGGCGACATAGCGCATGTTGTCGCCGAATCGCGCGATGCGCAGCGCCCGCACCGCGGCCCAGCCGGCCGCCGCTCGCTGCCAGTCCTCGATCGACCTCAGGACGCGCGGGTCCGACACGTGTCCGGGAACGGTCTTGCGGGGGACTCCGAGGCGGGTCTGGATGTAGCCGAACTCTCGGTCCCCGTGCGCCGCCTGGTTGAGGTTCATGAAGTCGAAGTCGATCTCGGCCCACGGCAGCTCGACGTTGGCCTGGGTGTGCAGGTGCAGCAGCGGCTTGTCGAGCACGTCCAGGCCGGCGATCCACATCTTCGCCGGGCTGAACGTGTGCATCCAGGCGATCACACCGATCACTTCATCGCGCGCGTTCACGTCCAGCGCGAGCCGACGGATGCTCTCGGAGTCGGTGAGCACCGGTCGCCACACGACCCGGACCGGCAGCCCGTCGAGCCCGGCCGCCACCGCGCGGGACTGCTCCGCGACCTGTCGGAGCGTCTCCTCGCCGTAGAGGTTCTGGCTGCCCGTGACGAACCAGACCTCCCGGCCCTCGAAGGTCGTGCTCAGTCCCGCCATGTCATCTCCCTCGTCCACCGGGCGGGCTCGCGCGCCGCCCGTCGTCGGCTCACTCGGCCGGTTGGTCGCGACGGTCGTCGCTCGCCTGTCCGTAGACCTGCTGGTAGCGCTGGTACAGCCGATCGATCGCGTCCGGTGCGATGGGCACCAGGTCGCCGCCCTGCCGGGCGATGTGGATCGTCCGCGCGACGTCCTCGAGCAGGACCGCGGCCTTGACCGCGTCGCGCGCCGTCACGCCGATCGTGAACGGGCCGTGGTTGCGCATGAGCACCGCCCGCGAGCGGTGCCCGCGCAGCGTCTCGACGATGCCCCGGCCGATCGAGTCGTCGCCGATGAGCGCGAAGGGGCCGACCGGCACGGGGCCGCCGAACTCGTCGGCCATCCCGGTGATGACGCAGGGGATCTCCTCGCCCCGCGCGGCCCACGCCACGGCGTACGTCGAGTGCGTGTGCACCACGCCGCCGACCTCTGGCATGTTGCGGTAGACGTAGGCGTGCGCTGCGGTGTCGCTGGAGGGGGACCGGTCGCTGCCCGGGGTCCCGGGAACGACGTTGCCGTCGAGGCCGCACAGGATCATCGCCTCGGCCGTCAGGTCGTCGTAGGAGACGCCCGACGGCTTGATCAGGAACCGGTCGGTGCCGGGGACCCGGGCGGAGACGTTGCCGGCCGTCCACGCGACAAGGCCGTACCTGACCAGCTCGCCGTGCAGGCGGACCAGCTCGTAGCGGAGCTCGCCGAACCCGTCGTCGTCCATCAGGCCTCCTCCTCGGGCCGGCCGAGCACGGAGCGGCGCAGCGCGCGCAGCCGCTGCATCATCTGGTTGCCGCCCCGGCCGAACCAGTCGTGCAGCGCGAGGTACTCGGCGTAGAGCTGGTCGTAAGTCTCGGCCTCGTGCTCGTCGGGTGTGTAGACCACCGGTCCCCGCGAGCCCATGGCGGCGGCCGCGGTCCGCACGTCGGGATAGACCCCGGCGGCGACGGCGGCGTGGATCGCCGACCCCAGCGCCGGACCCTGCTCGCTGCCCATGGTGGAGATCGGGAGCTGCAGCACGTCGGCGTAGGTCTGCATCAGCCGGTGGTTCTTCAGCAGCCCGCCGGCCACGACGAACTCGGTCACCGGGACACCCGCGGCCGCGAACGTCTCGACGATCACGCGGGTGCCGAACGCCGTCGCCTCGAGCAGCGCCCGGTAGCCCTGCTCGGGCCGGGTCGCCAGGGTCTGGCCCACCACCACTCCCGAGAGGTCGTGGTCGACCAGCACCGACCGGTTGCCCGAGTGCCAGTCGAGCGCCACCAGCCCGTGGGCGCCCGCCGGCTCCTGGTAGGCCAGCTCGGTCAGGTGCTCGTGCAGCGAGACTCCGCGGGCGGCGGCCGCCTCGGCGTACGCCGGGGGGACCTGGTTGGCGACGTACCAGGCGAAGATGTCGCCCACGCCGGACTGGCCGGCCTCGTAGCCGAACAGGCCGCTGATGATGCCGCCGTCGACCACTCCGCACATGCCCGGCACCTCGGTCAGCCGTTCGTGGCTCATGACGTGGCAGGTCGAGGTGCCCATGATCGCGACCATCTGCCCGGGCTCGGTCGCGCGGGCGGCCGGCGCGGTCACGTGTGCGTCGACGTTGCCGACGGCGACCGCGATGCCCGCGGGCAGCCCGGTCCAGGCGGCGGCCTCGGCGGTGAGCCTCCCAGCGGCGTCGCCGAGCCGGCCGATCGGCCCGGCCAGCCTGGTCTCGGCGAAGTCGGCGAACTCCGGGTTGAGCGCCGCCAGGAAGTCGCGGTCCGGGTAGTGGCCGTCCTGGTAGATGCCCTTGTAGCCCGCCGTGCAGGCGTTGCGGACGTAGTCACCGCACAGCTGCCAGATGACCCAGTCGGCGGCCTCGACGAAGCGGTCGGTGCGCGCGTAGAGCTCCGGGTCCTCCTCGAGCAGCTGCAGCCCCTTGGCGAACTCCCACTCGCTGGAGATCAGCCCGCCGTAGCGGCCGATCCAGGGTTCGCCGCGCCGGTGCGCGAGCTCGTTGATCCGGTCGGCGTGGGGCTGGGCCGCGTGGTGCTTCCAGAGCTTGACGTAGGCGTGCGGACGGTCGGCGTAGTCCGCGACCTCGCACAGCGGGGTGCCGTCGGCGAGCACGGGCAGGATCGTGCAGGCGGTGAAGTCGGTGCCGATGCCGACCACCTGCGCGGGGTCGATGCCGGCCGCCTCGATGGCGGCCGGCACCGCGGTGCGGAGTACGTCGACGTAGTCCTGCGGAACCTGCAGGGCCCAGTCTGGCGGCAGCGTGACGTGACGGTCCGTCGCTGCCGCCGGTCCCGCGGTGAGCCTGGCGTCCATCACCGCGTGGGCGTACTCGTGCACCGCGGTGCCGAGTTCGGTGCCGTCGGAGGCGCGCACGACCACCGCACGGCCGGAGAGGGTGCCGAAGTCGACACCCACGGTGCACCGGTCGTCGGTCATCGCCACCTCCACGGTCAGGTCGGCCGGGTCGCCGACGCGCCGGATGCTAGCCCACAAATGTGATCGCTCACTACCCACCGCACCGCAGCGCTGGTCCGGTCCAGATCCGGGGCTGACTCCGCGGGAAATGGGGTCTTGTGTAAGCGGGGTGTTAACGCTAGCCTCCCGGCCAACTCGAAATGTGAAGGCTAACAATTCGAGTCCCAACGCCGGTCCGGGCCGCGCGGCACGCATACTCGGCCGGCCCGACGCCGGTCCGATCAGGAGGTGTGGAGTGAAGATGAAGTTGCTGACCGCCGCTGCCGTGGTGAGCGCCCTGGCGCTCGGCGCGGCCGCTTGCGGCGATGACGGAGGTTCGGGCGGAGGCTCGGGCGGAGGCACGATCAAGGTGGGGTTCGCGCAGACCGGCTCCGAGTCGGGGTGGCGCAGCGCGAACACCGAGTCCATGAAGAAGGCGTTCTCGAAGAGCAACGGCTTCGACCTGGTGTTCAACGCGGCGGACAACGACCCGGCAGCGCAGATCGCCGCCGTCCGCAGCTTCATCAACCAGGGTGTGGACGCCATCGTGGTCGCGCCGATCGTCGAGGACGGCTGGGACGACGTGCTCAAGGAGGCCAAGGACGCCGACATCCCCGTGGTCCTCGAGGACCGCACGGTCTCCTCGTCGGACGACCTCTACGCGAGCTGGGTGGGCGACGACTTCGAGAAGGAGGGTGAGACCGCCGGCAAGTGGGCGGCCGACAACCTCGGCAGCACGCCGACCAAGATGGTCGTGCTCGAGGGCACGACCGGTTCTGCGCCGGCCAACGACCGGGCCGAAGGCTTCGACAAGGCGATCGCGGGCACCCAGATCCAGAAGATCGACTCCCAGTCCGGCGACTTCACCCGCGACGGTGGCAAGAAGGTCATGGAGGGCTTCCTCCAGAAGTACGGCGTGGACGGCATCGACCTGGTGTTCGCGCACAACGACGACATGGCGCTCGGTGCCATCGAGGCCATCGAGGCTGCTGGTGGCAAGCCCGGCGAGGACATCAAGATCGTGTCCATCGACGGCGTCCACGACGGCATGCAGGCCCTGGTCGACGGCAAGATCAACTACATCGTCGAGTGCAACCCGCTCCTCGGTGACTCCGCCGCCGACCTGGTGAAGAAGGTCCTGGACGGAACCGACGTGCAGAAGCAGAACTTCGCAACCGACCAGGCGTTCACCGCCGACGAGGCTGCGAAGGTCATCGACTCCCGTCCGTACTGATCCAGCCAACGTCACACCACGCCACAGAGTGAGGCGCTCCGCCGGACCCGGTCACCACCGGGCTCCGGCGGAGCTCCCGCTCCGCGAGACAGGGGCGAGACCCGCGCATGCCTGCTGAGACCGAGAACCCACGCGTCGTCGAGATGCGTGGCATCACCATCCGCTTCCCCGGCGTCCTGGCCCTCGACGCGGTGGACTTCAGCCTGCGTCGAGGCGAGGTACACGCCCTGATGGGGGAGAACGGCGCCGGGAAGTCGACGCTGATCAAGGCCCTCACCGGCGTCTACCGCATCGACCAGGGCACCATCGGGGTGGCCGGCGAGGAGCGCGTGTTCGGCTCGGCGGCCGACGCCCAGGCCGCCGGGATCTCCACGGTCTACCAAGAGATCAACCTGTGCCCGAACCTGTCCGTCGGCGAGAACGTGATGCTCGGCCACGAGCCCCGCTCGGTGCGCGGCATCGACTGGCGGGCCACCCACCGCGAGGCCACGCGACACCTGGCGGCGCTGGGGGTGCACCTCGACGTCCACTCGCAGCTCTCCAGCCACTCCATCGCGGTGCAGCAGCTGGTGGCGATCAGCCGGGCCATGGTCCTCGACGCCCGGGTCCTGATCCTCGACGAGCCGACCTCGAGCCTGGACCGCGAGGAGGTGGAGCGGCTCTTCACCGTCATCCGCGGCCTCCGCGACCAGGGTGTCGCGATCCTGTTCGTCAGCCACTTCCTCGACCAGGTCTACGAGATCGCCGACCGCATCACCGTGCTCCGCAACGGCCAGCTGGTCGGCGAGTACGCCGCGGAGGCGCTGTCGCGCGGGGACCTCGTCAGCAAGATGATCGGCCGTGAGCTCAACGAGCTCGAGGCCATCTCCGCCCGCTCCGAACGGCCCATCGACCGCACCGCGACCCCGGTGCTGCGGGCCAGCGGCATCGGTCGCAAGGGCGTTCTCGAGGCGGCCGACATCGACGTCCACGAGGGCGAGGTGGTCGGCGTCGCCGGCCTGCTCGGCTCCGGGCGCACCGAGCTGGTGCGACTGCTCTACGGCGCGGACCGCGCCGACACCGGCACCATCGAGGTGCACGGCGAGCCGACCCGGATGTCCTCGCCTCGCCACGCGATGGAGCGCCGCATCGCCTTCTCCTCCGAGAACCGCCGCGCCGAGGGGATCATCGCCGACCTCACGGTCGCGGAGAACATCGTGCTCGGCATCCAGGCCCGCCGGGGCTGGCTGCACCGCATCGGCCGGGCCGAGCAGGAGAGCGTGGTCGGGGACTACATCAGGGCCCTCGACGTGCGCCCCGCCGACCCCAACCGGATCGTCGGCGACCTCTCCGGCGGCAACCAGCAGAAGGTGCTGCTGGCCCGCTGGCTCGCCACCGCACCCGAGCTGATCATCCTCGACGAGCCCACCCGCGGCATCGACGTCGGCGCCAAGGCAGACATCCAGCGCAAGGTCGCCGAGCTCGCCGAGAAGGGGCTTTCGGTCATCTTCATCTCCTCCGAGCTGGAGGAGGTGCTTCGATTGGCCCAGCGTGTCGTCGTGATGCGGGACCGCCGGCAGATCGGTGAGCTGGACTCCAGCAAGGTCGATGTCGACGGGGTGATCGACTACATGGCGACCGAAGGGAGTGTGGCGTGAACAAGGTGGTGAGACACCGCCTCTTCTGGCCTGCGTTCGCGCTGGTGTCGCTGATCGTCATCAACACCATCGCCCGGCCGCGGTTCATCGAGATCACGCTCCGCGACGGGGAGCTCTACGGCGCCCTGATCGACATCCTGCGCAACAGCGCGCCGCTGATGCTGGTCTCGCTCGGTATGACGCTGGTCATCGCCACCCGCGGCATCGACCTCTCCGTCGGCGCGGTGATGGCGGTCTCGGGCGCGGTCGCGCTCACGATCATCGACGGCTCGTCCCACCCGCGCGCGGTCAGCACCGTGGTGGTGGCCATCGCCGCGGGGGTGGGGGTGGCCCTCCTGCTGGGCGTCTGGAACGGGTTCCTCGTCGCCGTGCTCAAGATCCAGCCGATCATCGCGACCCTGGTGCTGATGCTGGCTGGCCGCGGGGTGGCGCTGCTGATCACCGACGGGTTCATCACCACGGTGACCAGCCCGCCGTACAAGTACGTCGCCAGCGGCTACCTGATCTGGCTGCCGTTCGCCTTCTTCATCTCGGTGGCGGCCGTCGCCGCGATCGGGCTGGTCGAGCGGCGGACCGCGCTCGGCATGCTGACCGAGGCGGTCGGCATCAACCCCGAGGCCAGCCGCCTGGCCGGCGTCCGGTCGACGGGCATCATCCTGAGCGCCTACGTCGTCAGCGGGACGCTCGCCGGCATCGCCGGCATCATCTACAGCTCCAACATCATGGCCGCGGACGCCAACGCCGCAGGCGAGCTGATCGAGCTCTATGCCATCCTGGCCGTCGTGCTCGGCGGCACCTCGCTGATGGGCGGGAAGTTCTCGATCGCCGGGACCGTCATCGGCGTGCTCATCATCCAGACGCTCCAGTCGACGATCCTCTTCCTCGGGGTCTCCTCGGCCGAGAGCCCGGTCTTCTTCGCCATCGTGGTCGTCATCGTCGTGCTGATCCAGTCACCTCGGCTGCACCACCTGGCCGGGTTGCTGACCCGGAAGCGACCGGCCCGACCGACCCCAGAGCTCAGGACCGAAGCGGAGGTTGCCCCGTGAGCGCAGTGACGACGGCGGACCGCCGGGCCCGGGTGGGGGCCTACACCCAGACGTTCCTCAACCGGCACTCGGCGATGATGCCCACCTTCGCCGCCGTGGTGATCTTCGTGCTGCTGCTCATCGGCGCCCAGGTCCACTTCGGCGAGTTCGTCACTCCGCGGACGCTCTCGGCGCTGCTGCTCGACAACGCCTACCTGATCATCCTCGCCGTCGGGATGACGTTCGTGATCGTGACCGGCGGGATCGACCTCTCGGTCGGGTCGGTGATGGCGTTCACCGGGATCTCGTGCGCAGCACTGCTGCACTCCGGGCACTCCGCGGCAGTCGTGGTGCCGGTGATCATCCTGGGCGGCGCGCTCATCGGGCTGCTGATCGGGTGCCTGGTGCAGTACTTCGACGTCCAGCCGTTCATCGCGTCGCTGGCCGGGCTGTTCCTGGCCCGCGGGCTGGCGTTCGTGGTCAGCCTGAAGTCGATCCGCGTCGAGGACAGCTCCGTGCTGTGGCTGCAGTCCACGCGCTACCGGCTCGGGGAGTGGTACATCACGCCCACCGGGATCATGGCGCTCGCGGTCGTGGTGCTCGGCGCCTTCGTCATGCAGTACACCCGGTTCGGCCGGACGGTCTACGCCGTGGGCGGCAGCGAGCAGTCGGCGCGGCTCATGGGCCTCGCGGTGGCCCGCACCAAGGTCCTGGTCTACGTGATCAGCGGCGTCTGCGGTGGTCTCGCGGGGCTGGTGCTGACGGCGTACTCCGGGGCGGGCTACCCGCGCAACGGCATCGGGACCGAGCTCGACGTCATCGCCGCCGTCGTCATCGGCGGCACGCTCCTGACCGGCGGCACGGGCTACGTGCTGGGGTCGCTGATCGGGGTGCTCGTCTACGGGACGATCAAGACGGTGATCTCCTACATGGGTGCCGAGCAGTCGTGGACCCGCATCATCGTGGGACTGATGCTGCTCGTCTTCATCGTGATCCAGCGAGTGATCGTCGTCCGCGCGGAGCGCCGACGATAGGCGACCCCGCCTCGGGCGATAATGCCGGGATGGATCGCCCCCTGGTCGAGGTCACCGGGGCGACCGTCTACTTCGGTGCGGACGCAGCGCTCGACGGGGTCGACCTGCGGCTCTTCGCGGGTGAGGTGCACTCGCTGATGGGTGAGAACGGCGCCGGCAAGTCCACGCTCATCAAGGCGCTGACCGGCGCGCTGCCGCTCTCGGCCGGCACCATCCGCCTCGACGGCAAGGCGCTGCACTTCGCCTCGCCGCACGACGCCCAGCGCGCCGGGATCCGCGCGGTCTACCAGGAGATCGACCTGCTGCCGAACCTGTCGGTGGCCGAGAACATCGCGCTGGGCTCGGAGTCGCGACGCTTCGGGCTCATCGACTGGTCGAGGATGCGCGCCCAGGCCCAGGTAGCGCTAGCGGACCTCGGGCTCGACATCGACCCGGCCTCGCTGCTCGGGCACCACTCGCTCGCCGTGCAGCAGCTGGTCGCCATCGCGAGGGCGATCTCCACCGACGCCAGGGTGCTGGTCCTGGACGAGCCGACCTCGAGCCTCGACCAGGCCGAGTGCGCCGAGCTGTTCCGGGTCGTCCGCGACCTCAAGGAGCGCGGGGTCGCGATCATCTTCATCTCGCACTTCCTCGACCAGGTCTACGAGATCTGCGACCGGGTGACGGTGCTCCGCGACGGCAAGCTGGTGGGGGAGTACCTCACCCGCGAGCTGCTGCGGATCGACCTGGTGCACGCCATGCTCGGGCGCAGCGCCGACAACCTCCGCACCCGGACGCGGCTGCACGTCGCCGACGACCGCCGCGAGCCCTTCCTCAGCGCCCGGGCGGTCAGTGTCGGCAGCCGCATCATCGAGGCGGACGTCGACATGGTCGAGGGCGAAGTGCTCGGCGTTGCGGGCCTGCTCGGCTCGGGGCGCACCGAGCTCGCCCGCGCGATCAGCGGCATCGACCGGCTCGACGCGGGCATCATCCGGGTCCAGGGGGCGGGCGAGGGCCTCGACGGTCCCCGTGCGGCGATCTCCCTCGGCGTCGTCTACTCCTCCGAGAACCGCCGGGCCGAAGGGGTCATCGGCGACCTGAGCGTCGCCGAGAACATCACCCTCGCGCTGCAGGCCGAGCGCGGCGTACTGCGCCGGATGCGTCCCTCGCGCCAGCGTGAGCTCGCCACCAGCTGGATGGAGGCCCTCGACATCCGCCCCCGCGACCTGGACCGGCCGGCGGGCACCCTGTCCGGCGGCAACCAGCAGAAGGTGCTGCTGGCCCGGCTGCTGGCCCTGTCGCCCCGGGTGCTGGTCCTCGACGAGCCCACCCGCGGCATCGATGTCGGCGCCAAGGTCGAGGTGCAGAACCTGGTCGGCGAGCTCGCCGACAACGGGCTCTCGGTCATGTTCATCTCCGCCGAGCTCGAAGAGGTGCTTCGGGTGGGCAACCGGGTCGCGATCGTGCAGGGCGGGCGGGTCGTCGACACGCTGCCCTCCGAGGAGCTCACGCCCGACCTGCTGACCGCGATGGTGGCCCGTCCGGAGTCGGAAGCATGAGCGAGCCGAAGCCGGCGAAGCCGGGGAGTGGCCGGGCCGCCAACATCTTCGACGTGGCCCGGCTCGCCGGGGTGTCGCACCAGACGGTGTCCCGGGTGATCAACGACCTGCCCAACGTGCGGCCGTCCACGCGGGCCCGGGTCGAGCAGGCGATCGCCCAGCTCCACTACAGCCCCTCGCCGGCGGCCCGTGCCCTGGTCACCAAGCGCACTCGCACCATCGGGCTGGTCGCACCGGGCATCTCGGACTACGGGCCGACCTCGATCGCGATGCACTTCAACTTCGCCGCCCGTGCGGCGCGCTACGCCGTGGAGTCGGTGAGCGCGCCGCCGGCGGACCCCAAGGCGTTCCGAGCCGTGGTGGACGGGCTGCTCCGCCAGCGCGTGGACGCGATGGTCCTGGTGGTGGCGGATGTCGAGGTCCTCGAGCTCGCGCGCAGCCTCGACCTGGCCATCCCCGTCGTCATCGCCTCCTCGACCCCTCGGCGCGGACCGGCGATCGTCTCGATCGACCAGTACCGCGGTGCCCGCCGGGCCGTGCGCCATCTGGCCGAGGTCGGGCACACCCGGATCCTGCACGCGGCCGGGCCGCGGAACGCGACCGACGCGGTGGAGCGGATCCGGGGCTGGCGCGACGAGCTGGCCGAGCGCCGGCTGGAGATCGTGCCGCCCGTGTTCGGCGACTGGTCGGCAGCCAGCGGCTTCCGGCTGGGCTCGGAGCTCGAGATCGAGCCGGGCATGGCGGTGTTCGTCGGCAACGACCAGATGGCGATCGGGCTCCTCTCGGCACTGCGCGACCGGAAGCTGCGGGTCCCCGAGGACGTCAGCGTGGTGGGCTTCGACGACATCCCCGAGGCCGGCTACCTCTACCCGCCGCTCACGACCATCCGCCAGGACTTCGACATCCTGGGCGAGCTGATCATGCAGAAGGTGCTGATCGCGGTCGAGGAGTCCAGCGCGCCCACCGAGGACACGCCGCTGCCGACCCATCTGGTGCTGCGGCAGTCGACCCGACCGGTCCCCGACGAGGAGATGTCCTAGCGCGGGTCGCCTTCTCCCAGTGTCCCGGGCCTTCAGGCGGTGGCGCCGCCGTAGGACTTCTCGATCTCCTCTGGGGAGGCGTCGTTGGGCTGGCTGATGCGGATCTGGTTGCCGAAGGGGTCGCGGACAGCGAAGTCGGTGCCGTAGGGCTGCTGCACCAGGTCCTGGGTGACCTCGACGCCGGCCTCGACGAGCGCCGCGTGGGTCGCGTGCACGTCCTCGCTGATCAGGAAGGTGCCGCCGAGGGCGCCCTTGGTCACCAGGTCGCGCACCTGGGCGGCGGTGGCCTCGTCGTGCTGAGGGCCGCCCACGAGCTCGAGGAGCAGGGAGGTGTCCTGGCCGGGGACGCCGACGGTGAGCCAGCGCATGAAGCCCAGGTCGAGGTCCTCGCGGACCTCGAAGCCGAGGTGTCGGGTGTAGAAGTCCAATGCCTCGTCCTGGTCGAGCACGGGGACGCTGCGGATGTGGAGTGAGGTGATGTGGTTGGTGGTCATGTCGCAGACGCTATTCGGGCGCCGCGCCAGCCTGCTTCTCCGAAACCGCTGTCTCGCGGGGCAGCGGCGGCGCCGCCTCACGGGGTCTCGTCCACGCGGCGACGAAACAGCTCGGGACGCGCAGGGGGCCGTGCTGGGCCCGGAAATCGGTGGGGGAGCAGCCGACGATCGTGGTGAACGTGCGGCTGAAGGTCCCCAGGCTGGCGAAGCCCACGTCCCAGGCGACGTCGGTGACCGGGCGGTCGGTCTGCCGCAGCAGCGTCATCGCTCGTTCGACGCGGCGGCGCTGGAGGTAGCGGTGCGGTGTCTCGCCGTAGACGGTCTTGAACACCCGGCCGAACTGTGAGGCTGACAGGTGCGCAACGGCGGCAAGGTGCGGGATGTCGAGGGGCTCGGCGAACCGCCGGTCCATCTCGTCGCGCGCCCGCAGCATCCGGCGGTTGGCATCCTCCTGGGGCGTGAGCTGTAGAGCCTGGCGTGGAGCGCCGTCTGTGCTCAGCGCTCGCACGCGAAGGTCATCTCCGCCACACACCGGTCGCGACCACCACCGGCGTAGGCCCGGTCCCTGCCGCTGCCGCCGATCAGGACGTCGTTGCCCTCGGTCGCCTGGAGCCGGTCGGGGCCGGCCTCGCCGTACAGGCGCGCCCAACGCCGTGTGCACTCCACGTCGAACCCCTTGACCTGGGCGAGCCCGTCGGCTCCGCCGCCGCCGTGCATCACGACCTGGCAGCCGCCTGAAGCCACCTGGTCGGCCCGGCCGGTGCCTCGCACCCAGACCTTGGGTCCGTTGGCGATGACGCTCTCCTGGCCGGTCACGGCGCTCTCCACGCCATCCTGAACGAGGGTGCCCCTGCGCAGGTCGAGCCGCAGCGAGCCCACGCTGTCCTTCGACACGCTCGAGTGCGAGGCGCCGCGCAGGTGCTCGGCAATGCCCATGTCCAGGCGCAGGACGTCGTCTCCCCGGCCCAGCACCACCCGGCTCGGTCCCTGACCCTCGGTGAACTCCCCGATGTAGAAGTCGTCGCCGGGGCCGAGGTCGGCATCCACCGCGGACTCGGCCTGGAGCTGGTCGTCGCCGTCGCCTGTCTGCACGACATCGACCGCCGTCGGCCCCGCGAGCTCCTGGTCGAGGAAGACCGCATCGAGCTCCGGCCCGCCGATGAAGGTGTCTGTGCCCGTGCCCATCTTTGCGATGGTGATGGTCGTCGCTGCGGTGGTGTCGACGAGGTCAGCCCCGGGGCCGGCCTGCACGTCGAGCCGCTTCCTGTTGTCCGCGACGACACAGATCACGTCGTCGCCGTCTCCGGCGAGCACGTGGTGGACGCTCCCTCCGGCGACGATGACGTCGTTGCCCGGCGTGCCCTGCAGGGTGGGGACGTCGCCCTCGATCGTGGCCGGTACGCCACGGCAGGTGGCGGCCACCTTGGGCGGCTTCGTTGCACCGTCCGCTGGCGACAGCCTGGGCAGGGCGACCGCCGGCCCCGTGCCCGCGCCGAGCACGAGGACGATCGTGGCGACCGTGCAGCTGCGAGAGACACGCATGGCTCGACCTTCCTGAGGCGAATCGCCCCCCTTGGGGCGGACGCCAGGTTAACCGGCTCCGTGAGGAGGTCCCGGTCAGGACGTCGCGAAACCGCCTTCCGGCGTCCACGTGGTGCGGCCGACCCGTAGGACGCCGTCCTCGACCACCGGCTGGTCGCGCACGTCGGTGACGAAGGTCGCCTCCCAGTGGACCAGGTCGGGGGAGGCGGCGACGGCGTAGGCGTCACCGTGCCAGACGTTGCGGGCCTTCCTGGAGTGGCAGGTCATCGTCACGGCGTACCCGTCACCGACCTCGTGGCCGTCCATCCAGGTGCAGCGGTATCCCGCGGGCGCGCCGGCAACCCGGGTGGGCGCGCTCCAGGTCTCCTGGCCCAGCAGGTGCGACTGCACCAGGATCTGGTGTCCGTCCGGCGAGCCGTAGGCGACGTCGTTCCAGTGGATGAACCCGGCGATGCCGGTGTCGCAGCAGCCCTTGTCGACGTCCACGAGCTGCAGTCCACTCGGATCGCGATCGCTGGCGGACCAGGCCGCGCCGTCCCGGACGAACCAGAAGTCGGGCGCTCGGTGGTCGCTCGGGTGCACCGCGAGCCAGTCGCTGCTGAAGGTGTCGTTGTACGACGAGCAGTCGGACCGGGCTCGCCCGCGCAGCGGTTCGGTGGTGCGGGCCACCGAGGTCAGGTCGGCGGTCCGGGGCGTGCTGGCGAGCAGCTCGAACGTGCAGTGGCCGCGGGAGGGCCGGGAGGTGACGACGCGCAGGGACCCGTCGGGGGCGAGCACGGGCTCGGCAGGCGAGACCTGGTGATAGTCGAACCCGGGGTGCCCCGACCACGGTGCGCGGTGGATCCCGCGGTCCGGCGTCCACAGGTAGGCCGCTTCCCGATCCTGGCCGAGGTACGCGGTCCGGCCGGCGGGCGCGACCTGGGGCTCACTTCCGGACCCCGTCGACCCTCGAGCCGTGCAGGTGAGCTCTCGGCACACGATCGTCGCGTGCACGGCGTCGGTGTCGTCCTCGCTGTGGACGTCGCGCGTGAAGGTCTCAACGATCGCGACCGTGCCGCCGCCGAAGCGGACGGTGTCATCGATGAGGACGTTCGACCTGTCGGTCCAGACGGTCTCCGGTGCGGTCCACCCGTGTCCGTCCGGATCGCGCCACTGCACGACGACCCGGTGGTCGTCCGGCGATCCGATCGAGAGCTGAGCAGCTCCGTCGTCGAGGCTCACGTATCGGTTCGCCTCGCCGTGGTCGCCGTCGTACCTCACCAGGGAGTGCCGGTAGGGGGAGTCCTCGGGCCAGGCCGCCCAGCCCACCGCGGTTGCGACGCCGGCACACCCGACCACGACGGACAGCGCCACCCACCTCCCCCGCCCAGACATGACGCGAGGCTACGTCGGCGTGCGGAGCTGCAACCCCGCTCGGACGTCAGCCGGTCACGCCTGTGCGTCCCTAGGGTCCGACGTGGACCCAGGTGGCGACAGACGGGATGCCCTCGGGCGTCACGGTGAACAGCATGTAGAAGCCCGGAGGAGCGACCTGTGGGCTCGGTGCCGTCGCGGTGAACCCGGTGGCCGTCGGAGTCACGGAGAGCTCCACGTGGCGGGCGTTCATCTCATCTGCGTGGGTCGTGGCCCCCGGGGCCATCAGGACGGCACGTGTCGCCAAGGAGTCCGAGGTGTCGATGGAGAAGGTGTCCCCGTACGCCACGCTCGCCGGGGCGGCGGTGATCACTGGGCGCGGGCCCTGGAAGAGGTATGGCGGCGAGTAGAAGTCGATCAGCGCCCGGCCTCCACTCGGCCCGGTGTCCCCGGCCGACAGGATCCGTCCGTCGGGGAGCAACAGGGCCGTCGAGTGGTAGGCACGGCGTGGCGTCTGCACGGCCATGTCGCTCCAGGTGTCGGCCAGTGGGTCGTACTTCAGGGTCTCGTACTCACCGATGGAGTACTGGCCCACGTCGTTGCCGCCGATCCCGAAGGCCGACCCGTCCGGGACCTGCACGACGTTCATGTGCGCGCGCGGCGTCGGCAGCCGGGTGCCGTAGGACCACCCGGCGGCCGGGTTGGCGTAGTCGTACCTCTCCGTGCTGGTGACCGAGTTCCCGGCCTTCTGGCCGCCGATCATCATCACCCGCGTGGAGCCGGCGGGACCTCCCGGCAGCATCAGACCGGCGGACCCGGGACCGTTGCCGACGGGCAGGCCCGGCAGACGCGTCCACTGCCACGTCCCGGTGTCCAGGGCGTTGCTGTTGCGGGCCTCCACCTGGAGCAGGTTGCCGTCGGGCATCAGCCACTGGTGCGGGTAGAAGCTGGTGGCATGGCTGGGGCCGACGACCTGCAGCGTCCCGACGTCGGTGCCGAGCGCCGGCGGCGTGTAGAGCTCGACCGTGGGGTTCTTGGTCTTCCCGTCGAGCTCAGTGCCCGCCGTGACGATGACCGTGCCATCTGCCAGCTTCGTCGACGTCGGGTAGTACCGACCCAACGGGGTGTCAGGTTGTTGGACCCACTGCTCGGTGACCGGGTCGAACAGGTAGACCCCGGTAATCCCGTAGGGGGGCGTGGTCGTACCCCCCACTGAGAGGACCCGGCCGTCCTCGAGCTGGATCACACTGCCGCAGAAGACCGCAGCCGGGGCCGGCACCTCGTGACCTGTGCCCGTGACCGGGTCGAAGAGGTAGGCCGCGGTGTTCTTGTCCGTCGCCTGGTACTTGCCGCCGAAGAGAAGCACCTTGCCCGTGTGCAACAGGACCGCCGAGATCCCGATGGTCTTGGTCCCGGGGTTCGTGGCTTTGCTCCACGCACCGATCACTGCGGGAGCATTCGTGGGCAGGCTGGCAACCGCTGCGGCGTGCGCCGCCTTCATGGCCAGCCGGTCGGCCTTCGTGACCACGTACTGGCGCGCCTCGAGGTGCTCGCACGCGTGCTCGGCACCCAGCACGGCCACGTCGGCCTGGTAGCCGGCGTCCGCTGTCAACGTGCCGCACACCTTCTTCGCGCCGACCCTCGGTGCGCCCGCAGCGACTCCGGTGTCGGGCATCGAGGTCGCGGTGGCCGTGGTCGTCACGATCAGCACGACGGCGACCGTCGCCAGCGACCCCCACGATCCCGTCCTGACCCGTCGCCTCCACGCTTGCATGACGCCCCCCATGGCCTTCGTGCGATACCGCAGGCCGGGACGGCGACGCGGCATGACGAGGCCGTCCACCGTTCGACGAGTGAACGTCGGCGGCACCCAGGAGCGTCGACCCCGCGCAAACGGTAGGGGGCGCCCGTCCATCTCCGCCATGGCCCAGTTGGGGCATGTGGCCCAGCGGCAGTGAGCGCGTCGGTCATCGGGTCCTGGGGGATCACCCATGCCGGACATGCAACGGCGGAGGATCCGCCGGCCTGCCGCCGTAGCGCTGGCCGCGACCGCGGCTCTCATCGTCTCGTCGGTCGTCGGACGGGACCCGGCTCGCGTACGAGTTGAACCTCCGCATCTGGGTGATGAACGCCGACGGGACCGGTCAGTACGCGAACCCCTGAGCACCTGGACATCGACCCCGACCTGCACCGGCTGCCGCCAGCCTCGACGTGGCGCGCACGCCAACGTGAGGCGCCGTCCCCGGGCCCATAAGTCACATCCGCATCGTTGTCCACAGATTTGAACCTGCCTCTTCCGCGTCGCCAAGAGCCGGTTTACGGTCGCTCCAACCAGGCTCCTTCTCGGGATATCGGGGTCTTGATGACGACGACTGCGCACGGTCACGCGACCGCTCACGACGAGCTGGTCGAGCGGCTCGACGCGCACGTGCGCGAGGTGGTGCGGCGCGAGGGTGTCGACCCGCAGGCCGACGCGGGCGTCGTACGTCGGATCGCTGAGTCGGTTGTCCGCGACCACGACGAGCGCAGCCTGACCGGCGTGGTGGCGCCGGTCGCTGACGTCGATGCGGTGGTCGGTGAGCTGGTCGCGCGGGTGAGTGGGTTCGGTCCGCTGCAGCCGTTCCTCGACGACCCGGCGGTCGAGGAGGTGTGGATCAACGACCCCGACCGGGTCTTCGTGGCCCGGCACGGCCGGCACGAGCTGACCAACCTGGTGCTGACCCGTGCGCAGGTCGACGAACTGGTCGAGCGGATGCTGAAGAGCTCGGGACGGCGCATCGACCTGAGTCAGCCGTTCGTCGACGCGATGCTGCCCGAGGGGCATCGGCTGCACGTCGTGCTCGAGGGGATCAGCCGGGGGTTCTCGGCGGTGAACATCCGGAAGTTCACCGTCCGCGCCCACCGGCTGCAGAGCCTGGTCGAGCTCGGCAGCCTGAGTCCGCGGGCGGCGGCGTTCTTGGAGGCGAGCGTCCGCGCGGGGCTCAACATCCTGGTCGCCGGCGGCACCCAGGCGGGCAAGACCACGATGCTCAACTGCCTGGCGGCCGCGATCCCGGGTGGTGAGCGGGTGGTCAGCGCGGAAGAGGTCTACGAGCTGCGCTTCACCCACCCCGACTGGGTGGCCCTGCAGACCCGGCAGCAGGGGCTCGAGGGCACCGGTGAGGTGCGGCTGCGCGACCTGGTCAAGGAGTCGCTGCGAATGCGGCCCTCGCGGGTGATCGTGGGGGAGGTGCGGGCCGAGGAGTGCCTCGACCTGCTGCTCGCCCTCAACGCCGGCTTGCCCGGGATGTGCACGATCCACGCCAACAGCGCCCGGGAGGCGCTGGTCAAGACCTGCACGCTGCCGCTGCTGGCAGGGGAGAACATCTCGGCCCGGTTCGTGGTCCCGACCGTCGCCTCGAGCGTCGACCTCGTGATCCACCTTGGCATCGACGAGTTCGGCGTACGCCGGGTCAACGAGATCGTCGGGGTGCCCGGCCGGGTCGAGAACGACGTCATCGAGACCGAACCGGTCTTCGTCCGGCACGGCACCGAGCTGCGCCGTACTGGCGGGCTCCCGCCGCGGGTGGAGCAGTACGAGCGGCGCGGGATCGACGTGCACCAGCTCCTGAGTGGGCCCGTCTCCTGATGGGCGCGCTGGTCGGGCTCGGGGTCGGCGTCGGGCTGTTGCTCATCTGGTCGGCGTTCTTCGTGCCGCTTCGGCCGAGGACTGCGCGCCGGCACGGACGGCTCGCCGAGCTGCTGGCCCGAGCGGGCCTCGGCGAGGTCTCGATCACCGGCTTCGTGGTGCTGTGCCTGGCGGCCGGGGTGGTGACGACGTTCGCGGTCCAGGTCGTGTCGCGTACGCCGCCCGTGGCCCTCGCGTTCGGGCTGATGGGTGGCTACCTGCCGGTGACCGTGGTGAGCGGCCGCGCGCGGCGCAGGCAGCGGGAGTTCGCGGAGGTGTGGCCGGAGGCCGTCGACAACCTCAGCTCGGCCGTGCGGGCGGGCATGTCCCTGCCGGACGCGCTCGCGGGGCTCGGGGTCCGCGGGCCGGAGCCGCTGCGTGCGGCGTTCGACGCGTTCGCGCTCGACTACCAAGTCACCGGCCGCTTCGGCGAGTCCCTCGACCGGCTCAAGCAGCGGCTCGCCGACCCGGTCGGCGACCGGGTCGTCGAAGGGCTCCGGGTCGCCAGAGAGGTGGGTGGAGGCGACCTCGGGCGGCTGCTGAGGAACCTCTCCGGCTACCTGCGCGAGGACCTCCGCACCCGCGGCGAGCTCGAGTCGCGGCAGGCCTGGACCGTCAACGGCGCCCGGCTCGCGGTCGCCGCGCCGTGGCTGGTGCTGCTGTTCATGTCCTTCCAGACCGAGGTGATCCGCCGCTACGCCTCGCCCGCGGGAGCCCTCGTGCTCGCTGTCGGAGCCGGCCTGTGCCTGGTGGCCTACCGGCTGATGATGCGGATCGGCCGGTTGCCAGTCGATCGGCGGATCCTGAGATGACGCCGCCCGCGTGGGGCGCCCTCCTCGGTGGCGTGCTGGCCGGTGGCCTGCTGCTCGTCGGTGCCCGGCTGGTGGCGCTGCGGCGACCGCGGCTCGAGACACGAGTGCTGCCCTACCTCCGCGACCTGCCCCAGCTCTCCCGGCCGGCCGGGACACACCCGGTGCCCACCACCTCGGCCGCAAAGGGTGTCTTCGGCCCTCTCGTGCAGGCTGCAGCCGGGGGTGTCGAGCGCGTGCTCGGTGGCGCCTCGTCAGTGCGTAGGCGGCTGGAGCGCGCCGGCCTCGACGCGACGGTGCCGGAGTTCCGGGTGCAGCAGGTGGTGTGGGGGCTGGTCGCCTTCGCCCTCGCCGCGGCGTACTCCTTGCTCAAGGCGCTGACCCACCCGGGCGGTGCGGTCTCGGCAGTGCTGCTGTGTGTCACCGCGTTCGCCCTGGGCGTGCTGGTCCGCGACTGGCACCTCACCTCGCAGGTCAAGCAGCGCGAACGCCGGATCCTCGCGGAGTTCCCGACCGTGGCCGAGCTCCTGGCGCTCGCCGTCGCCGCGGGCGAGAGCCCGGTGGCCGCCCTCGACCGCGTCGTACGCCGGTCGGGTGGCGAGCTCTCCGCCGACCTGGCTCGGGTGCTCGCCGAGGTCCGGACCGGTGAGCCGGTCGCCACGGCGTTCGACAAGCTGGCGACCACGACCGGCCTGCCGCTGGTGGCGCGGTTCGCCCAGGGCATCGCGGTGGCGGTCGAGCGCGGCACGCCGCTCGCCGACGTGCTGCACGCCCAGGCCGCCGACGTGCGCGAGGCGGGGCGCCGCGAGCTGATCGAGGTCGCCGCCCGCCGCGAGGTCGCGATGATGGTGCCGGTCGTCTTCCTGGTGCTGCCGGTCACCGTCCTGTTCACCTTCTTACCTTTAAGGGAACAATTACCCAGCAAAGTCGGTGCGACCCCCCACAAGAGATCTTGCGGCGAGCCGCTAGCGACCCGTAACGGCCTCTCAGAGCGTCGCAGGGTTCGCGATAGGGTCTTGGTCCACTTTGACCCCAAGGCCGTCAGATCGCGTCCATGACGGTCTGACGATGGCTCAAGCCTTACTGGTACTTGGACTGGCTGAGCATCCTCGTGGGTTCGGTCACTCGGTCTGTCGTGACCGTTTCGTTACCTAGGGGGTATGACCCCCCTCGCGTTCTCCGCCCTCACCGGGAGTCCTTAGCAGCCCGCATCCTGCCACGGTTTCGAAGTCTCCGGGGTTCGGCAACATAGGCTTTCCTCCCATCATCGGATCGCACAGTGAAGGGGCGTGGATGGCGGGTCCGACCGACCTCATGCTCTTCGACCTGCACGCCAAGTACGCGGCGCAGGCTGACCACCCTGCGTTCGCACGGCTGTACGCGGACGACGACGAGTTCGGTCACATGTTCAGCGTCTTGCACCGCAAGCTGAACCAACACTTCGAGGACCATCAACGACCGGGCACGCACGACCCGCCAGCAGACTCAGACGGCGTCTTGCGCGCCTTGACCCACAGTCCACATGCTTGTCCCACGAGGATCGGTGGTACCGGCGCTCGGCTGGTGATAAGCAAGGACGGGGGGACTTGGTGGCCCTGGATCAACTCACCGATGGCCTGCGCTGGGCCATCTACGGCTCCCTAGTGCCCGTGGGCGTGGCTGTTGTAACGGCGAGCGTGTTGACTTCGTTTTCGGGCGCTCAACTAAGCGAGTTGATTGCGGGCGGAGTCTTGGCGCCGCCCACGTTGATGATGGCCCTCGCCGCGTATGGCGCGGTTGCGGCACCACGCCTGAACGTGTGGATGGCCCTCTTCGCCACAGCGGCGTTCCTAGAAGTGGTATTCGTCCTCCTAGGGCTGTTGGTCCAGACGTACGCTGATGACATCAGTAGGCACTCGTTGGTTAGATGGAACGTTGTCGTCTATGCGGCAACGGTGATGGCCTGCGTCGTGTTGGAAGTTCGGCGAACTCGGCGGAGTTGACCCCGTGTTCTTGGCTGTCGCGTCCATCTTGGTCTCCGCCGGAGTTCTGGTGGCTGGCTTCTTCGCTCCTCTGCGCGACCGTTCCGCAACCGAAGCGCAGCAGGGACCGAGGCCGCGTGCTGGGCGCGCGGCGACGGACGATCAGGCGCAGTCTGGCCAGTCGCTTGCGGTGAGCGAGTCAAGTGCATCTGAGGCAGGTGACGTCGTATCGCGAAGAGAACTCGTCGAGCCGAGCGCGTATGCGCGAACTCAGTTGACGGAGTTGCTCATGGCCTCCCTCGCGCGATCTGACGAGTCGTTCGCGGTGACCGAGGCACGCGCGCCTGAGGAAGCTGACGTCGCATCACTCCGAGAACTCGTCGAGCCGAGCGCGTATGCGCGAACTCAGTTGAGGGAGTTGAGGGAGTTGCTCGTGGCCTCTCAGGCGCGATCTGACGAGTCGTTCGCGGTGACCGAGGCAAGCGCGCCTGAGGAAGCTGACGTCGCTTCACTCCGAGAACTCGTCGAGTCGAGCGTGCGCTCGCTCGAATCCCAGTTGAAGGTGCTCATGGAGGCGCAGGAACGCACCTCTAAGTCATTGGAAGAACTGCGTCAGGCTCGCACGTCGGCGACGCTCTCGAGCCCGTCGAGAAGCACGAGACTTACGTCAGAAGCAGACTGGGCTGACGCTTTCCGCTACATCGCGGAACACGGTCGGGCCATCGCACAACCCAACGAACTTTTGCTTGTGACCTTGCAGCAAGCTTTTCGGCAAGTGCTGGTTGCAGAGCCGCACCTTGCGGCGGGGTTCGAGCAGCGTATTCCTTACGGGCAAAGTTTGGTCGACTTCGAGGGCTGGCTTGAGCGTTACTCGACAGAGGTCGAGGACAGGTACCTGCTTCGTCATGGCTCGTACTACCGGCTAGAGCCCAGCAGCGCACGGCTCCTCGAACGTATTCGGCGCGGCTACTTGGACAACCCCGACGACTGGGCGGCGATCTGGCCTCGGCGACGGGAGCGCGAGGAACTCGCCTTGTTAGAGCGTCTACTTGCCCACTTGCTGCGGGACTTATGAGCCGGCCGCGCCCGACCGCTTCAGGGGACCCGGGGGACCGGGGGTGGTTGGGCGATTGCACGTCGACATCCCCGATGTCTCACCAGAGCGTGGCCGATGGTCGGCACACCTTGGTCAGCGTGACCAGCCATCCATCCCGTGCCGCCGCGAGGTCGTCGCCTGACCGGCGCTTTATCTCGCTGTACTCCGGGGCGGGAGGTTTGGATCTCTCGAGGCGTGTCCGTGACGGTTCTGTTACCTACGGGGTATGACGTCTTCCCATGGTCGGTCGCGACCGGGGGTCCTTAGCACCTCGGATTCCGCCACGGTTTCCAAGTCGCGGAGATTCGGGAACATAGGCTCGCCCCACCGTCGACGGGTCCCTCAGCGGCCCGTCGGGTCGTACAAAGGAGGCGCGTGGATGCCGAGCCCGACCGACCTCATGCTCTCGGATCTGCACGCCAAGTATGCGGCGCAGGCTAACCACCCGGCGTTCGCCAGGCTGTACCTGGACGACGCCGAGTTCGGTCACATGTTCAGCATCTTGCACCGCAAGTTGAACCAGCACTTCGAGGACATCAACGACCGGGCGCGTACGACCCGCCACTACTGGGCCGAGAACAGCCGCAACCTCCTCGACCTCATCGAGGAGATCAACGGGGACCTCTACGAGCTTAAGCGCGCCGGCGTCGAGGTCGCGCTGGACAGCGCTTACCAAGAGGCGCTCGAGCGGTGTGAGCCGTGGCTGTCCCGCAGTGGCGGGAGTGAGGTGCCTAAGGGGTTCGAGCCGCTCCCCATCGTCAAGTACGAGAAGGTCTTCGACCGCGTCACCGGCACCGTCAAGTTGGAGAAGCAGCCAGGTGCAACTCTCGACTTGAAGATGGTTGGCGAGGGTTCCTACGCGCACGTCTACTCCTACGTGGACCCGGACTACGGCATCAAGTTCGCCGTAAAGCGCGCGAAGCGCGGGCTCGACAGTCGCGACCTTGAGCGGTTCAAGAAGGAGTTCGAGATCATGAAGGATCTGAGCTTCCCCTACGTAGTTGAGGTCTACCGGTACGACGAGCTGAAGAACGAGTACCGCATGGAGTACTGCGACTCGACCTTGCGGGACTACGTTGCCAAGCGCAACGTGGGCCTCTCCTTCGCCACGCGGAAGCGCATCGCACTTCAGTTCCTGTACGGGATTAACTACATCCACCACAGGGCCTACTTGCACCGCGACATCAGCTTGCAGAACGTGTTGCTCAAGGAGTTCGCGGGCGGCGGCGTCGTCTTGGTCAAGTTGTCAGACTTCGGCTTGGCGAAGCACTCGTCGTCCGAGTTCACCCGGACCGGCACGGAGCTGCGCGGGACGATCCGAGACCCGCTACTCGAGGAGTTCAAGTCCTACGATGTGCGCAACGAGATGTATGCCATCGGCATGGTGCTCGCCTACATCTTCACTGGCCGCGAGTCGTTCCGCGGTGCGCGATCGGACGTCGCTCGGGTCCTACAGAAGTGCGTCGACCTCCAGGACGATGGTGGCCGCAGGTACGCCACGGTGGGAGACCTCATCGCTGACGTCGAGGCGCTGTCCGCGGTGGTCACCGACGCGCCTGCCTGACAGCGGCTGGGCCAGCGTGGCGTGACGTTCCGCACGTTCCGTTCCGGGCGTGCCATCATGCTTCGGGCTCGCGCCAAGGAAGGGTGACGCCGAGTCGGAAGATGCGGGAGGGGGCGAGATGCGGCGCCAGGGCTGGTGGACGCGCCACGCGCTGTGGCGCCAGATCGTCCTGGCTGTAGCCGTCGCGCTCGGGGCCGTCGCGCTCGCCATCGACCACAACAACATCAGGCCCTCTTGGAAGTGGATCCACAAGGACCGAACGCTCTTCTGGATCACGGTGTCGGTCGCGGTGCTGGTCCTCGTGAACACCGTTGGTGACCTCGTCGCGCAACGTCGTGCGTTGGCGGGCGAGGGGCGGAGGTTGGACATTCACCAAGCGGTCATCGGTGCGCTAGTTGCCGTGTCCCAGGAGACGGGACTGCTGATCACTGAACTTGGGGCGAACGTGTTTATCGCGAAGAAGTGGTTTGGCTACAAGTCCTGGACGTGGTTCGGGCGCACCTTCCACCTAGGCCGGCGACCCCGCCTTGAGCGCATCGAGAGGATCAGGTTGAGCGACTACCCGGCCCGATCCAACGTGCCGTGGACGCAGGGCAAGGGCGTCATCGGTGTGTGCTGGGAGCACGGACGTCCGGAGTACGTCGACTGGGCACCGATCGCAAGACGGTGGCAAGGCAAGGACATCAGTGAAGCGCAGTGGGCGAGGATCTCGGACAAGGACAAGGCAGGGTTCTCCCGCACGGAGTTCATGGAGATGGTTGCCAAGTACGCCGAGATCCTGTCGGTGCCCATCCGCAACAACAGCGGGAACGTGATGGGCGTGATCGCCGTTGACCGGGTATGGAGGAGTAGCGCTCCAGTTGGCCAGTTGCTGAAGACGGAGTCCGTTGAGGAAACGGTCACATCGGCGGCCAGCGTCCTTCAGAGTGTCCTAGCAAGGCGCTAACGTTCCAGCATCGAGAGGGGAGGCAGTCGATGGGGAAGGCCGCAAGCGGGGCTGAGCTCTACTTCGATGTCCTGCGCAGCATGGGGCCAAGCACAAGGCTCGAGGTTGCGATCAAGGAAGCGGAGAAGGTTTCCCGAACGACCCAGCGGAACCAGCAACAAGCAGCACGTCGCGCAGCCAAGGCGTTGCGCAACCACAAGGCGGCATCCAAGACGTCCCGGAAGCGTGCCTAGCGCGCCTCCTAGCCTTAGTCCGGACTTTCAAGGCCCATCGACTTCCTCGGAAGGCGGTGGGCCTTTCTATGACCGTCGAAGCCTTGGGGTGAGAGTGCGATAACGTGGGTTCACCTTTGTGATCCATATAGGCATTAAGCCGGAGGTCTTTGTCGCTGCTGTCCACCTACTGGCGCATGACGCCGATCGCCCAGGGCATTCTTAACAAGCGGGTAATCGGCTCGTCTTCGCCTCAATCGGGAGGGCGCCGGGCGCCCACCTTTCCTTTCGTAAGGTTCACACGCCCTACGGCACGACCTATCGGAGCCGATGACGGCTCGGACGCGGCTCAGTGGTCAATCCGCGCTTGGGGGAGCGGATGCAGCGGGTCGACTTGACCAAGCGGCCTTGGCGGTTGCCGTTCGCGCTCCGAACCGTTCTAGTGGTGGTGGTGCCAGGAGAAGAAGTGACGATGGTCCTCGTTAAACGTGTCGGCCCTCTTTTCGATGGAGTGACGCATGGAGTCTGGGATTACCGCGTCAGCGAGGGGGACCTCCGCACCCGTGAACTCGGCGCCGCCGAGCAACCCTCCTGCGCCCCGATGGTCCTCGCCCGGCTTCGGGTAGCGAACGAAGAGTTCACCCCCCCCGGCGCACGACTTGAACAGATCCGAGTTGCGTCACGCCTTGGTGCGTCGCCATAAACTCCGCGCCACGCCTGGGCTCGTGATTCCGAATCGTTGTAGAGGCTCGCAGGAAGCCGATTGCTAGCACTACCTTCGCGAGGCGTGAGCCAGACATTGCCTCCAACTCAGCGGACCACTCTTCCCTCTTGATCGCCTGGACACGGTCCGGCAACTGATCCAGCGCTTTTCTCGTGAGTCTCAGTGCGACCCATGAGGCAATTGGCGGCAGCTCCAGAAGGAGCAGTCCGAACACGCCTGCCCCCAAGGTTCCCAGCGTGATGTAGCCCGACATCAAGTCCACCGCGGCGCCAGCCGCCCGATCGCTCGGCGAAGTTCGGCGTGCGCCACCTGCTGACCCAAGCCGGTCATCTTGTACAGGCGTCGTCGGGGACGCCCCTGCTGGCTCGGGTCGACGTCTTCCCACTCAGCTTCGATCCAGCCGTCGTCCTCGAACCTCTGAAGGATGGGGTACAGGGAGCCGGCCTTGATACCCGTGGCCTTCATCAACTGCAAGCCATACTGCGGGTCCGCTGGCGCCTGGTGAAACGCTGCGAGTACCTCCAGGGCAGTGCGGCTGAGTGCTCGCTTCGTTCCCATGCTCATAACTCTATATAGCCCCCTTGGATCGCGCAAGCACCTCGCTGTCCGCGTCAGAGCTGCTCACCATCAGATGCCGGGCCGAAGAGCCCCCCGGCCACCCGCCCAGCTCCACCTGATGTGGCCCTCCGCGGCACGCGGGGAGGCACTCGCGGGCCTGGCTGATCTCCGCGGCAATGCCCGGCAGTGGTTGGCATCGCAAGTGCGCGCAGGTTTCATGACCGCGAGGAAGTCGTGCGGTGCCCTATGGACATGAGTCAGTCAGGCTCGGGCTCGTCCCGACGACGGCGCTTGGTTGGGGGAGGGCTGGGCAGGCGGCGAGGGTGCGGCCGCGGGACAGGCGGGGTCGATGATCGGCGCCTCGCCCACCGATCGTCGTACAACCTGTCGGGCGGTTCTACGGTCTCGAGCATCACGGCAACCTGACCCTCAGTGTCGACCTCGAAGAGTGACTCTTCAACGTCATTGGCTTCCAGGGCGGGAAGCGGGCCAAGAGCGCCGGCCGCCAGTTCGTCCTGTAGGACCAGGAGGGGTTCGATGGCCAGCGTATTGAGCAGGCCGACTTGCTGTTGCGGGGACAGTCCGAATTCTCTGGCGAGTTCGAGGCGCTCTCGGATCAGGTTGTTCTCCTTGAGCATGTTGTCAAGTTCCAACGATCTGCGCTCAGCCTGCTCCCGGTAGTCCCTGTCCTGGCGACGTGCGTGGCGGTCGTTGAGCATGTCTCGGATGAAGGTCAGGGGATTCAGAGCGCCGAGGAACTCAAGCAGTCCCGGTGAGGCCAGCTCGACCGAGCGCAGGATCAGCTCGTTCTCCGGAGCTATGTATCGCTGACAGAACGGGTCATCGAGGTCGAAGCGGCCCAAGAACTCTGTACCTAGAGGCGGGCCGAAACCCCTCCCACTCCGGGGCCCTGACGCCCATCTGACCGAAGCCAACATCTCGTCGAGAATGAGAAGGCCGTCGTGTGCTCGCCTGATGGAGGTGATCGTCTTGGCGATGTCCGCCGCGAGTCGGTCGCCCTGAGCCCCGATGACCAGCCCTCCGTTGCGGTCTGGCACGTCATCCCCCCTGTCGCTAGGTTGCGGTCAGGCTAGAACATCCAGCGCGCGCTCTCGGGCAAGCGATCGCGTCGAGTGACGGTCACCTGGATCGCACTCCTACTCCCCACGGCACCAGCCGTGTACGACCCGCCACGGGAAGATCCCGCTGGTTGACACACGACGACGTGGCCAGCACTGACGGTGGGCTGGGGCAGGATGAGAGCCGTGGCGAGCGAACTTCTACCGATCGCGGAAGCGCACCGGGTGACGGCTCTCTCGAGCCTCGATAAGGCAACCCAAGACACCTTGGGCCAGTTCTTCACCCCATCAGTCGCTGCGAGGCTGATCGCCTCCCTTCCTCACCTTCCGGAATCGGGGTCCATCCGGGTGCTAGATCCCGGGGCGGGGTCAGGGATGTTGTCGGCTGCCCTAGTTGATCGGGTCTTGGCTGAGCGACCAGACCTCTCGGTTCACGTAGTTGCGGTGGAGTGCGACGAGTCTGTGCTTCCGCACCTTCGCGCCACTCTGGATGCGTGCAAGGCGGAAGGTGACGGGCGCGTGAGTGCCGAAGTTGTCGAGGTCGACTACATCGAGGCGGCCACGACCTCGGCTGACCTCCGTCTGACTGGCTTCGACCTAGTTATTCAGAACCCGCCGTACGGCAAGTTGGCCGTTACGAGTCCCCACCGCATCGCGATGAAGAAGTCCCTGATCGACGCACCGAATCTCTATGCGGCGTTCCTCGCATTGTCGGTTGCCGCGCTGGTCCCGCGTGGTCAGTTGGTCGCCATCACCCCCCGGTCCTTCTTCAACGGTCCGTACTTCGGCGGATTCAGGACGTTCATGCTTGACCACATCGCCCTGGACCGCGTGCATGTGTTCGAGTCTCGCTCAACGGTCTTCGCGGATACGGGTGTGCTTCAGGAGAACGTCATCTTCTCGGGGACTCGTGACGGTGCTCGAGAGACTGTGGCGCTGTCAGTGAGCAGCGGGCACAAAGACGAGCTGACCCTGCGGGTGGTCCCTTACTCAGAGGTATGCCATCCCGGCGATCCGCATCGCTTCATCCGACTGGCGACGGACGCGGCGGACACGAAGGTCGCTGAGGTGATGCTCTCCCTTCCCTGCTCACTGCGAGAGTTGGGGGTTGAGGTGTCCACGGGTAGGGTCGTCGACTTCCGATCACGGGGCGCTCTTCGCTCCGTCGAGGGGAAGAATGCCTATCCGCTGATCTACCCCGGCAACCTCCGCGATGCTGGCTTCGACTGGCCGCGCGCCATCCGCAAAGCTCAGTGGTTTGCACCCACGGAGCAGAAGGACCACGGACTTCTGCTTCCCGAGGGTTGGTACACGGTGATCAAGCGGTTCAGCGCGAAGGAGGAGCGTCGTCGCATCGTCTCGTCGGCGTGGTCTCCCGTTCAGCATCCTGGCCCGGTTGCCTTCGAGAACCATCTCAACGTGATCCACGCAAGGGGCGCGGGGCTTGACGAAAGCCTGGCAAAGGGGATGACTGTGTGGCTCAACTCAAGCCTGGTGGATCGCTTCTTTCGGACCTTCTCGGGTCACACGCAGGTCAATGCAACCGATCTTCGGACGTTGCGCTTCCCCACGCTTGAGAGGCTTCGAGGGCTTGGTGATGGCGAGTTGCCAGTGGACCAAGGGGATATCGACGCGCGCGTTAGTTCCGTGCTCACGGAGCTGGAGGTGTGAGCCATGTCTATTGATGCCAAGATCGCGGAGGCTCGAACGTTGCTCGGCCTTCTGGGGATGGATCAGGTTCGCACTAACATCCGGTCGGCACGGGTCTTCGTGTCGCTTCTCGGCCTCCGACCCTCGAGCCCCTGGCGTGACGCTGAGAACCACGCGCTTGGCAACAGGGCGATCATGGACTGGATCAGGGATCACTACGGGTTCGAGTACAAGCCCAACAGCCGCGAGAGCATCCGTCGCTTCACGTTGCATCAATTCGTCGACTCTCATCTCGCCCTCCTCAACCCGGACGATCCGACGCGACCCACCAACTCTCAAGACAACGTCTACCAAGTTACGGACGAGGCGGTGGCAGTTATTCGAGCCTTCGGGACGCCGGCCTTCGGAGACTTGCTGTCGGCATACCTAGCGGAACGCCCGGGGCTACAGAGCATCTACGCCGCGGAACGGGCGATGGAGCGCATCCCTGTAACGCTGCCGGGTGGCGCACCGTTCACCCTTTCGCCCGGCGGGCAGAACGTCCTTCTTGCTCAGATGATCGCTGACTTCTGCCCGAGGTTTACGCCCGGAGGTGAGGTCCTCTACATCGGAGACGCTGGCGACAAGTGGGCGGTCTACGAGAAGGAAAGGCTTGCCCTCCTCGGCGTCGAGCTCGACGAGCACGGGAAGATGCCTGATCTCGTCGTCTACATGCCCGAAAAGAACTGGCTCGTTCTGTTGGAGGCTGCTTCCACGCACGGTCCTGTGGACTCGAAGCGCCACGGCGAACTGGCCAAGTTGTTCGAGCGCTCGACCGCTGGACTCGTCTACGTCTCGTGCTTCCCCTCCAAGAGGACGATGCGCAAGTACCTGTCCGAGATCGCTTGGGAGACGGACGCTTGGTGCGCTGACCACCCAACCCACATGGTGCACTTCAACGGCGAACGCTTCCTTGGTCCATACGCCTAGTGCGTAGCGCCTCAACCCGGAGCGATGAGGCACGCAGTGTCCGAAGTGACCTAGCAGCGGCGGCTGGATGAGTCAGTGTCTCCCACGAGTAAGAGCCGTGCTCTTCGTGCGGGACGGGGTGCTGGTCGATGGTGACCGTCGGCCGCTTGCACGGATCGTTGCGGCCGTCAGCACGTTGCCAGCCCCGTAACGCAGGTACGGTCCGCGACATGAGTCACCTTGGAAGCAGCCAGTGGTGGTGGAACACCGCCTTCGACGGCATCGCCAGCTCGCTGGTCACTGCCGCCATTGCCATCGTCGGCGTGGTGGCGGCCCTGAAGCATGACCGAGATCTCGCCGAAGAGATCGCTTTCCGCCAGGAATGCACCTCGCTGAGCAGGACGGCGCGAGTTCTCGATCACGAATTCGGCGCAGCGGAGAAAGGTGGCGGCGGCTGGACGATGGTGCACCACCAGATGGTCGAGTTCGCCGCAGATCTGACGAACTTCGCGGCAGCGCGAACCGAGAAGGAGCCGAACCTTGCCCGGATCATCGATGCTGCTGCCCACGTCATCCTGGACAACTTCTGGGGACCGGACCGCGACATCGGAAAGCTCGACGCAGGGATAGAGACGGTCCGGGCCACTTTGGCGAACCGGGTACGTATGCCGAAGCACCTCCAGAAGATGCCCGTCGAGCAGGTGGACACCCTCGTGGAAGGGGTGCATGCCGGCCACCCTGTTTCCGCCTAGGGACATCAGAAGATCGCCTCCTCGGAGGGGCCGCGAAGCGGCCGTGCATCTGCTTGCCCGCTGGCTGATCCAGATGGGGTAGTGGCCGCGGAGCGGCCCTAACCGGCTGAAGGGGAACCCGTTGAAAGAGAAAGTAGGAAGCAGAGGGCCACTAGATACCAGTTAACGGGTTAACGGGTTAACGGGTTAACCCAGTAAAGAAGTTAAGAAGTAAGCCGTTAACGGTTAACCAGTTAACTGTTAACTGGGTTTGGTGGTATCCCTCGGATCAGACCTTTGGCAGAGTGAGTTGGTACTCGCTCGCCTTGCGAGCACCGCCCGAGCCCTGGCTCACCTGGCGAAGCCATCCCTCGGTGCGCAGCCACCGCAGGGCCTTGTGAACGGTGTCCTTCCCTCGCCCCGACACCTGCACCAGCCTGGACACAGAGGGGTAGGCACCTCCTCCGGTCTGTGCGTCGGTGTACGAGGCGATCAGGAGTCCGATGTGCTGCGTGGTCGCGGGCATCCCCGCCTCTCGTGAGCGTTGCTTGACAGTCCGCTCCCACTCCCAGCGATCGACTGCTCGAGCGTCGGCGGGTTCTTCGATGGGACTCATGACCTGCGCGTCCGAGTCGTCCGCGGGCGGCGGCTTCCGCAGCGTCACTGACCATGCCTCCTGGGTGTTGTGTTGGGTGCTCAGACGTCGACGTAGTCAGGTCCGAGCGCGGCGACCTTCTCGTTCTCGCGCTCTTCGATCATCTCGTCACACCTCCTGAGCGTGTCCGGGTGGGATCCGGCAATGAGCGGACTGAGGCGCTGCGGGCTGCGAGCCCAGACGGTCACCTGCTGGTCAACTGGGACGTTGCGGCGACGGTTCCGCGGGTGCAACTGGACGTCCGCGATGGAGCGGAGCGTCACCCGCTTATCCTCCAGAGACAGCGCGAGGAAGTTGGAGATCCGAGCCTTGGACAGCGCCGTCTGGGTCCGCTCGATGCCGTCGACGGTCGCCATGCGTGCGCGGATCTCCTCGCGCTGGCGTTTGATCGACTCGACGGCGAGGGTCCACGACTCCTCTTCGATCACGCCACGGCCGAACTGCTCTGTGATGAGCCCTTCCCTGCGGTCGAGGGCCGCTAGCGAAGCGAGCAGCTCGTCATGCCCTTCGGTCGCTCCCGCATCGGGCAGCACCCTGTGACTGGCGAAGACGTCAGAGCCTGCGGTCAGTGCATCAAGCACGAACTGGTCGGCTTCGTCGCGGGGGGTGGTCAGGTGCTCGCCCTTCGGGTTTGCGCACTTGTAGACCTGGCTCCCGTTGGAGGACCCCGCTGTCACGAAGGCGTCGCAGAGCGCGCAGCGGGCGATCCCTGACAGCAGGTTCTCCGCCCGCCGGCCGTTGCTCCGCGTGTTGGTTCGTCGCGACGGGTTCCCCAGGAGGGCCTGCAACTGACGAAGGGTCGACTCAGGAAGGATCGCTTCCCACTCGCCCCTGCCGATCTCCTCTCCACGGTAGGTGTTGATCCCAGCGTTCACGGGGTTGAGCAGGATCGACTTCACCCCGTTGTGCGTCCACCCGTCGACACCCTTGCTGCTTCGAGGCGTAGTCACGCCAGACGCGCGCCACTCCCTAGCGATGCTCTTCAGGCTTGCTCCGTCGAGCACGGCATCGGCAGCGCGGCGGATCATGTCCGCCTGCTGCGGGATCAACTGTTTGTCCCTGTCGTAGCCGAACGACGCCCAACCACTCCGCCACGGCTTGCCCCCGGCGCGGCGCTGCGCATTCGCAGACCTCTGACGCTCGCCTTTTCGCTCGACCTCCATCTGAGAGATCGAGCCAAGGATGGTAGCGACCGCTCGACCCTGCGGGGAGGACAGGTCGAGGTCGCCATCGACCGTGACCACGCTGACTCCGTGACTGCGGCAGACGTCGATGATGGACACTAGTTCCCGCACGGTGCGGGTGATGCGATCCACCTTCCAAGCCAGCACCACGTCGACCTCACCCGACCGCACGGCATCGAGCACCCGATTCCACCCCGGTCGCGCCTTCCCTGAGTAGGCAGAGACGGATACGTCCTTCTCGACGCCTACGACCTCGTAACTGCGCAACCCCGCGAACGCGCGGCAGTCTGCCTCCTGGCGTTCGTTGCTCTTCCCCTCGCCCGAGTCGTCCCGAGAGACCCGCGTGTAGATGATGGTTCGCTTCCCCGTGAGGTCGTTCATAGGAGCTACTCTACCCCCTTAAAGGTCACAGGGTGTTCGCCTTCTGGCCCGGCGTGGTCGGGCTCTCGCTCACGAGCCCGTGAGCGTCTCTCGGGAAAGGAAGCACGATGGAGCACCTCCACAACACGCTGACGAGGCTCTGGGTCGCCGTCGCGACGCGGCGGGTCCGCGACGAGCGCGGCGACGTGCCGGGCTGGGTCCTGGTGACGGTGATGACCGCCGGGCTGGTGATGGTCATCTGGGGGGTCGCGCAGACCCAGCTGCGCTCGATGTTGTCGGACGCGCTCGGCCAAGTGAAGTAGTGCTCGGCCGGTCGCGCCCGGCACGTACGCCGCGGGGTGCCGCGGTCGTCGACATCGTCCTGGTGCTTGTGGTGCTGGTGCCGGTCGTGTTCGGGATCCTGCAGGTGGCCCTGGTGCTGTTCGTGCGCAACACGCTGGCCTCGGCGGCGTCCGAGGGTGCGCGGCTGGCCGCGACCAGCGACCGGGGTCCGGCCGAGGGGGCGGCGCTGACCAGGGCGCAGATCGACGGCGCGATCTCGGGGCGCTACGCGCAGGACGTCTCGGCGCGACAGGTCGGGCAGGAGGTGGAGGTCACCGTGCACGCCAGGGTGCCGGCGCTCGGGATCGGTGGACCGTCGATCGAGCTGACCGTCACCGGTCACGCGGTGAAGGAACCGCCGTGAGCCTCGAGCTCGCGGTCCAGCCGCGCCAACGACAGCAGCCAGCCCTCCTCGTGGCCGCCTTCCGGCGCGGCTTCCTCGTGGGCCAGCACCAGGCGGGCGCCGTCGCCGTGCGGGGTGATCTGGATGGTGACGGTGGTGGGCGGGTCGTCGTCGTGCGCCCAGTCGAAGGTGAAGACCAGCCGACTGGGCGGCTCGACCTCGACGTAGCTGCCGCCCACCACCCACTCGCCCATGACGACGCGCCACCTTCCGCCGGGCCGGACATCGAGGTCGCACGTCGTCGGCTGGGCGGGGTTGGGGCAGAACCAGCCGGCCATCAGCTCAGGGTCGGTGAAGTGGGCGTAGACGCGCTCCGGGCTGGCGGCGTAGGTGCGGTCGAGGGTGAAGCCGAGGTCGGGGACGCTCATCGGGGCGGTCCTTCGAGGTCGGTGCTCAGCGCGGTGTCGAGCCGGTCGAGGGCGGCAGTCCAGAACGCGCGGCGGTCGGTCAGCCAGCTCTCGAGCTCGGCCAGCGGCTCGGGCCGGAGCCGGCAGGTGACGACCCGGCCGGACTTGCGCCGGTCGACCCAGCCGGCGTCGACCAGGACGCCGACATGCTTGCGGACCGCGGTCAGCGACATGTCGTACGGCGCAGCGAGCTCGGACAGGCTCGCTGGCCCACGCGCGAGCCGCTCGACGAGGCCCGCGCGGGTCGGGTCGCCGAGGGCGGCGCAGAGGGTCGCGACGGTCACGGGGAAAGTGAACCATTCGGTTAAGTGTCACCACAAGTGCGAGCGGGGGAGCGCGCTGGTCGAGCTGACGTGGCTCGGGATCCTGCTGCTGGTCCCGATGCTGTGGATCGTCATCAGCGTCTTCCAGGTCCAGCAGGGCGCGTTCGGCGTCAGCAGCGCAGCCCGCGCGGCCGGCCGGGCCTACGCGCTCGCACCCAACGACGCCCTCGGCCGGGCCCGCGCGGAGCAGGCAGCCCGAGAAGCGCTGGCCGACCAGGGCCTACGCGGGGCGCCGCTCACGCTGACCGTCAGCTGCACGCCATACCCCCACAACTGCCACCAGGGCACCTCGGTCGTCACGGTGCGGGTCGCGACCCGGGTCGACCTGCCGCTGCTGCCCGCGGTGCTCGGCGGTCAGGCGCCGACCTTCGCACTGGACGCCTCCCACACGGTGCCGATCGGGCAGTACCAGGAGGTCGAGGATGCGGGCTGACCGCACCGAGCGCGGCCAGGCCAGCGTGCTGATCATCGGGTTCGCGGCGGTGCTGGCCATGGTGGTCGCGCTGGTCGTCGACACCTCCGCGGCCTACCTGCGCCGCCAAGGCCTCGACACGCTCGCCGACGGCGCGGCGCTGCGCGGCGCCGACCTGGGCGCGACCGGGGAGGACGTCTACCAGGGCGGCGTCCCACCCGACACCCTGGCGCTCACGCCGGGGCAGGCGCGGGCGGCCGTCGGGAGCTATCTGCGCGAGGCCGGCGCCTACGCCCGCTACCCCGGCCTCTCCTTCTCGGTCCGGATCGCCGGCGACCGGGTCGAGGTCCACCTCACCGCACCGCTCGACCTGCCGCTCTCCATCCCCGGGTCGCCCGAGCACACCACCGTCGGCGCCGACGGCTCCGCGGTGGTCGGCGTCGACGGGTAGTCGTGGACGGCCAGAGGCGGCTCCCGGATCTCTCCGGAAGCCGCCTCCGACGGATGTACGCCGGCTGGACCCGTCAGCCGAGGTCGTGCTGGGTCAGGAACTCAGCGGCGACGTCGGCCTCGTCCAACTTGTCGTTGACGACCTCCGCGAGCAACCCAGTGAGCGTTGCGGTGTCCAACGCCGCCGACACGGCGTTCAGCGTCTGCGAGACCGTGTCGGTGACCTTGGAGGAGGAGATCAGGGGCACCACGTTCTGCGCCGCGAACAGGTTCTCCGGGTCCTCGAGCACCACGAAGTCGTCGGCCGGGATGTTCGGGTCGGTGGTGAACAGGTCCGCCGCGTCCACCTGGCCGTTCTTGAGGGCCTGGACGGTCAGCGGGCCGCCGGCGTCGAGGGCCCGGAAGCTCCCGAACTCCACGCCGTAGAGCTTCTTGAGACCCGGCACCCCGGTGGGGCGAGTCTTCCACTCCGGCGGACCACCGAGGGTCAGGTCGCCCGCCACGTCCTTGAGGTCCGCGATGGAGGTCAGGGAGTATTTGTCGGCCGTCGCCTGGGTGACCGTGACCGAGTCCTTGTCCTCGGCGGCGGACTTGTCGAGCACGGTGAGGCCGTCGGGCAGAGCGGCCTTGAGAGCCTCGTAGACCCCGTCGGAGTCGGTGGCGGTGGCGCTCTCGTCGAAGTACTGCATGAGCACCCCGGTGTACTCGGGAATCAGGTCGATCGAGCCGTCCTGCAGCGCGGGGATGTAGGCCTCCCGGCTGCCGATGTTGAGCGTCTTCTTCACCTTGACGCCCTTGGCCTCGAGGGCACCGGCGTAGATCTCGGCGATCAGGGCGCTCTCGGTGAAGTCGGCCGAGCCGACGACGATGGAGTCTTCAGTGCCCGCGGCGCGGCTGGAGTCGGTGGCCAACGGGTCGGCACCACCACCACCTCCGCAGGCGGCCAGCAGGAACAGCGCGGCTCCGATGGCGATCGCCACCGGGGTCCTGGTTCGATTCATGCTCGTCCACTTTCTCTGGTGTCAGCTGATGTAACGGAGGGGGCGAGCGCTTCGTTGCGCTCGGCCCCGAGGCGGGTTCCGATCCGTCCCGTCAGCCCTGGCGAGACGGCGTACCGCTGGATGAGCGCGAACCCGAGGTCGACCACGAGGGCGAGGACGGCGACGAGTACGGCGCCGGCGGCCATCTGCGAGTAGTCGCGGACGGCCAGCCCGTCGATGAGGAACCGACCCAGCCCGCCGAGACCGACCGTCGCCGCGATCGTGGCCGTGGCCACGACCTGCAGCGCACCCGAGCGGAGCCCCGAGAAGATCAGGGGCAGCGCGCACGGGATCTCGACCCTGGCCAGCACCTCCGGGCCGCGCATGCCCATCCCCTTGGCGGCGTCCCGGACCGCCGGGTCGACCTCTTCGACGCCGGCGTAGGCGCCCGCAAGGATCGGGGGTATCGCCAGCACGACGAGAACGATCTCGCACGGCACGACGAAGGCGGTGTCACCGGTGAGTCGCGGCCCGAGCACAAGGACGGAGACGAACAGCAGCCCCAGGCTCGGAACGGCCCGCGCGGCTCCGGCAGCGTTCACGACGACGAAGCGGCCACGGCCGGTGTGACCGACGAACAGTCCCAGGGGGATCGCGATGACCGCGGCGATCAGGAGCGCGACGCCCGAGTAGTACAGGTGCTCGAGGAGGCGCTGGGGGATGCCGTCCTCGCCGGACCAGTGGGCTGACGCGGTGAGCCAGCTGAGGACGTCGTTCACCGGGCCGCCCTCCTGACCTGCTGCCAGGGCGTGAGCAGCCTGGTGATCGCGATGATCACCAGGTCGAAGGTGATGGCCAGCAGGACGCAGGCGATGATGCCGACCACGATGGGGTCGGTGAAGTCGCGGCGGAACCCGTCGGTGAACAGGGAGCCGAGCTGGGGTACGCCGATGATGGCGGCCACGCTGACGATGCTGACGTTGCTCACCGCGGCGACCCGCATGCCCGCCGAGATGACGGGGACCGCGAGGGGGAGCTCGACCATGAACAGTCTCCGCACCCGCTTGAAGCCCATGGCCGTGGCCGACTGGGTGACGGCCTCGGGCACGGCCCCCAACCCGTCCGCGACGGTCCGGACCAGGAGCGCCACGGTGTAGATGGTCATCGCCACGACCACGTTGACGGGGTCCAGGATCCGGGTGCCGATGAACAACGGCATCAAGATGAACAGGGCCAGCGACGGGATCGTGTAGAGCAGACCGGTCCCCATGATGAGCGGCGGGTACAGCACCTTGTAGCGCCGGGCCAGCCAGCCGATCGGGATCGCGATGAGCAGCCCGAGGACCAGCGGCACTCCGGCCAGGTAGACGTGCTTGCCGGTGAGGGAGAGCACGTCGGAGACGTGGTCGAGGAACCAGGTCATCGGGCGCTGCCCTCGGTCAGGTGGGCGTCCGCGGCCGGCGGCCGCTCCGCACGCTCGATCGCCTCGAGCACCTGGTGGCCGAGCACCGTGCCGGCGAACGCTCCCGCGTCGTCGACGACCACGCCCCGGCGGCAGGGCGACGACAGTGCGGCGTCGAGCGCCGTGCGCAGCGAGCCCGTCATCGAGGCGACCGTGCCACCGCGGTGCAGCCGCTCGGACCGGACGGAGTCCTGGATCCTCGAGGGCTCGACCCACCCCAGCGGCTTCCGCTGCTCGTCGACCACCAGCAGCCACCCGTCCACGCCGCCGGCCGCGCGCGCCTCCTCGGCCGTCGCGCCGAGGCGCACGGTGGGCTCCGGGCGGAGAGGAAGCTGCGGAACCGGCTGGAAGCCCAGTGCCCGGTAGCCCCGGTCGCGTCCGACGAACGCCGCCACGAAGTCGTCGACCGGGTGCGCCAGGAGGTGCGCCGGGTCGCCGAGCTGGGCGAGCTTGCCGCCCACCTGGAGCACGGCGACCTGGTCGCCCAGCTTGATGGCCTCGTCGATGTCGTGGGTGACGAAGACGATCGTCTTCCCCAGCTCGCCCTGCAGCCGCAGGAACTCGTCCTGGAGCTGCTCGCGCACCACGGGGTCGACCGCGCTGAAGGGTTCGTCCATCAGCATCACCGGAGGGTCGGCGGCCAGGGCCCGGGCCACGCCGACGCGCTGCTGCTGGCCGCCGGAGAGCTGGCTGGGGTAGCGCTTCGCGAAGGAGACCGGGAGTCCGACGCGCTCGAGCAGCTCGAGGGCCCGCGCGCGGGCCTTCTTCCGGTCCCAGCCCAGGAGCAGGGGCACCGTGGCGATGTTGGCGCCGATCGTGCGGTGCGGGAACAGGCCGGCCTGCTGGATCACGTAGCCGATCCCGCGGCGCAGCTCGGCCGCGTCCATGGTCGCGGTGTCCCGGTCGTCGACCCAGATCCGGCCCTCGGTGGGCTCGATCATCCGGTTGATCATCCGCAGCGACGTCGTCTTGCCGCAGCCCGAGGGGCCGACGAGCACTGTGATCTGGCCGGTGGGTGCCTCGAGATCCAGGCCGCCGACGGCAACCGTGCCGTCCGGGTAGGCCTTGGTCACTGAGTCGAACCGGATCATCGGAGCCTCACCTCGGTTTCTGATCGCCAGCTGCAGGGATTCGGCGCACGCCGCTTGATCCAGGCCCTCAATATCTGGAAAAACGGTGTGCCGTGTACATGCCCGGTGAGCCCATGCCGTCTGGGATATCAGACACTAGAGGTCGGCGAGGTCGGACAGCGCCTCGGCCGCACGCTCGATGTCGTCGGTCAGGGGGCGGTCCTCGAGGCTCGGATCGAGGTCTCGGGCGGCCCGCTCGAGCACCAGGGCGGCCGGGATGTCGGGCAGCTGGGCACCCTGCATGCGGAGCGCCCGGACCGCGGCCACCAGCTCACAGGCGAGCACGTAGCGGAGTGCCTCGGCAACGGCGGTCGCCTGCCGTGCCGCCTGGGTCGAGAAGCTCGCGTGGTCCTCGAGGCCCCGGGAGACGACCGCGGTGCCGAGGGTGACCGGCACGGCCGCCTGGCGCAGCTGCGCGAGGGCGTCGTGCGCGACGTACTCGAGGATCATCACCCCGGAGCTGCCGGGTGGCCCGGCGGCGAGGAACGGCGTGAGGTCCGTCATCGTCGGCTCGACGAGGTCTGCGAGGCGCGCTGTCGACATCCCGGAGACGTGGTGGAGCGCCATCCGCGCCTGGTCCAGGGCGATCGCGACGTAGGCGGTGTGGAAGTGCGCGTGGTGGAACACGTCGCCGACGAGCGCGGAGACGAGCGGGTTCTCCGCCTGGGCGTTGACCTCGATCGCGAGGACGCGCTCCAGGTGGGCCAGGCTGTCCAGCGCGGGCCCCTGCACCTGGGGGAACGCCCGCAGCCCGAACGGATCCTGGATGCGGCGCCCGACCGCGGGCACCCCGTCCAGGCCGAGCAGACGGCGCATCTCCTCTGCACAGCGGACCTGCCCCGGATGTGCGCGCACCTCGTGCACGCCCGACGTGTAAGCCTCCGGACTGCCGCCCAGGGCCAGGAAGGACAGGGCGGCCACGGCATGGCCGGCGCGCAGCAGCCGCTGCAGCTCCGCGCACGCCAGGACGGACTCGGCCAGCGTCGAGGCGTTGCTGCTCATGAACGCGAGCGCGTCTCCAGCGTCCACGGGGACGGGCGGCACCTGACCGGTCGCCCAGGGGCGCTCGCCCGCAAGCGTGAGCCCGATCTCGGCCAGGACCGTCAGGTCGCCCGTGCCGATCGCCCCGTAGCGATGGACCGCTGGCACGCCTCCGGTTCGCAGGGCCTGCTCGAGCGCGTCGAGGATCCGCGGATGCACTCCTGACCCGCCCGCCGCCAGCTGGTTGAGCCGGACCGCCATAGTGGCGCGCGCATGTTCGGCCGGCACGAGCGGACCGGCGCCGCCGGCATGGCTGCGCAGCAGGCGCAGGCCGTGGCCGAGGGCCGCCTCGCCGCCGACCTCCTCGTGACGGTTGGCGCCGACCCCAGTGGTACGGCCGTAGACCTGTCTCCTCGTCGCGACCAGCTCCGCCATCTCCCACGCGTCCTGCGCACGCGTCCGGCCGGTCGCGTCGAGCTGAACCTCCGCACCACCCCGCGCCACTCGGACGACGTCATCGCACGTCATGGTGCGGCCGTCGATGATGACTGGGGACTCGCCTGGGGACATGCACGCGCTCCTGAGGGTTATCGGTAGCTCCATCTACGCCGCTGTCGGTCGGGAGCACCCCCGGAGCGCGTGAACTTCCATCTGAGATCCCAGACTGCTCTAACCTTGGTGCGTGGCAGTCGTCCCGGCCGCGGCGCAGGCACTGGCGATTCTCCGCTACCTGGCCAACCAGGCCCACCCCGTCTCGGCGGCCGCCATCTCGCGGTCGCTCTCCCTGCCGCGCTCGACGACCTACCACCTCCTGCAGACGTTGATCGAGGCCGGGTTCGTCGCCCACTACCCGGATCAACGGGTCTACGGCCTGGGCCTGGCGGCGTTCGAGCTCGGCAGTGGGTACGTCCGTCAGGAGCCCCTGCAGCGGCTCGCCCGCCGACCGCTTGCCAACCTCGCGGACCGCTGCCGCAACAGCGCGCATCTCTCGGTCCTCCTGGGTCGCGAGGTTATCTACGTGATCGAGGAGCGCGCACCCGGTCGGCCCCTCCTGATCACCGATGTCGGCGTCCGGCTGCCCGCGCACACAACGGCCTCTGGCAGAGCGATCCTGGCCGCCCTCCCAGAGCCGCAGGTGCGGGCGCTCTACCCGGGCAAGGACGCGTTCACGAGCGGCGGCCAGACCCCCACGTCTCTGTCGGCCCTGCGCCGTCTGCTGACGGAGGTCAGGCGAGTCGGCTGGGCCAGCGAGGACGGCGAGGTGACCCCCGGACTGGCCTCGTGCGCCATGGCGGTGCGCGACGGCAACGGCTATCCGGTAGCGGCGGTGGCGGTCACCTTCCCGCAGGCCGAACGCACCCCTCGACTGCTGGAGGAGATCACGTCCGAGATCGCATCGACGGTCCGGACTCTGAGCCGGCGGCTCGGGGGCTAGGGCCGGTCAGCGCGTCCTGAGCGTCTGTTCGTCGCGGGGGTGCGGCGGGCCGACGTGTCGTAGCCTCGCGGGATGCTGCGCCGTCTCGCCGTGCTGGTCACCACCCTGATCGCGCTCGTCGGCACGACGGGCCCGCCGGCGCAGGCCCGGAGCGCGGCCGCGACGTACGCCCAGCATGCGTTCACCGCGACCAACGCCAACCGCGAGCACAACGGACTCAAGGCGCTCAGGCCCAGCGACTGCCTCGAGCGCGCCGCCGTCCGGCAGGCCAAGGCGATGGCGGCCCGGGAGCAGATCTTCCACCAGGACCTCGGCGTCCTGCTGCAAAAGTGCGGGCTCAGCACCGCCGGCGAGAACGTCGCCTACGGCTACCCGACCGGCAGGTCGGTCGTGAACAACGGTTGGATGCACTCCGAGGGCCACCGCGCGAACATCCTCAACCCGTCGTTCCGGCTGATGGGCATCGGCGCCCGCAAGGGCCACGACGGCCGTTGGTACGTCTCGCAGGTCTTCGGCCGCAAGGGCTGAACGCGCGCGAACCAAGTCGCCCTCGCGCGCATCGGACCGGTCATGAAGCGAATCGCCATGACAGTCCTCGTCCTGACCGCACTCGGTACCGCGACCGCCCTCGCCCCGGCCGACGCCGCACCTCGCAGCCACGGCACCCTGCAACCGAGGGCCGGCAGCTACCGGGTCACCGCGACCGTCAGCAAGACCGAGCCGCAGCAGGACACCACCATCAAGATCAAGGCCCGGGTCAGCCCGGCCGCGCCCGGGTCGGTGGTCAGCCTCCAGGTGAAGTACGCCGACCGGAAGTCCTGGAAGACCATCGGGCACGGGCGGCTCAACGGCGCCGGCAAGGTCACTTTCAAGGACAAGGTCAGCACGGTCCGCGAGCGCCGCTACCGGGTCGTCAAACCGGCCGGCGCCGGCCGCGGCGCTGGACAGGGGACCACGCCGCGCGTGACCGTCTTCGGGTGGCGCCCCCTGACCTCGCTGGCGGCGATCGGGAGCACCGGCTTCTCCCCCCAGAGCACGCTCAACATCAACGGCACGGCCTACCCGGACTCGCTGAGCACCTGGACCACCGGTCCCCAGCCCTTCCATGTCGACTACAACCTCAACCGCGACTGCAAGCAGCTCAGGGCCACCTTCGGCGCCGACGACCGCTCGGCCGTCTCCGGGACGACGACCCTGGGCCTCGCGGCCGACGGCGTCGCCAGGTTCGTCGGCAGCTTCAGCCTCACCCAGTCACAGCACGTGGCCACCAACCTGTCCGGCGTCTTCCGGATCACCCTGAACGCGACGATCGCCAACGGCGGGATCGGCGCGGTCGGCTCGCCGCAGGTGCTCTGCAGCTTCTGACCGGCAGCTTGGGCGCGAGGCCCCGGCGTACGAATCGGTGCGCTGGGGCCCCGCGCAGTAACGTTGCCCCTTGTGGCAGGACCCGACTTCGACACCGAGATCAAGCAGCTCAAGGCGACCATGAGCACCATCGAGCAGGTGCTCGACCTCGACGCCATGCGCAAGGAGATCGACGAGCTCGGCGTGCAGGTCGCGGCCCCCGACCTCTGGGACGACCAGGCCAACGCCACCCGGGTCACCGGGCGACTCTCCGCGCTGCAGGGCGAGGTCGACCGGGTGACCGCGCTCGCCGGACGCATCGACGACCTCGAGATCATGGTCGAGCTGGGCCTGGAAGAGGGCGACGAGTCGACGATGACGGAAGCCGAGGCCGAGCTGCGCAGGATCCACAAGCTCGTCGAGGCCCTCGAGGTCCGCACCCTGCTCTCCGGCGAGTACGACGAGCGCGACGCGATCGTCACGATCCGCTCCGGCGCGGGCGGCGTCGACGCCGCGGACTTCGCCGAGATGCTGATGCGCATGTACACCCGGTGGGCCGAGCAGCACGGCTACCCGGTCGAGGTCTACGAGGTCTCCTACGCCGAGGAAGCGGGGATCAAGTCGGCCGAGTTCGCGATCCACGCCCCCTACGCCTACGGCACGCTGTCGGTGGAGTCCGGCACCCACCGGCTGGTGCGGATCAGCCCCTTCGACAACCAGGGCCGGCGTCAGACGTCGTTCGCCGCCGTCGAGGTGGTGCCCATGCTCGAGCAGACCGACGAGATCGAGGTCGACGAGAACGACGTCCGCACCGACGTCTTCCGCTCCGGCGGCCCGGGCGGCCAGTCGGTCAACACGACGGACTCGGCGGTCCGGCTGACCCACATCCCGACCGGTATCGTGGTCAGCTGCCAGAACGAGAAGTCGCAGCTCCAGAACAAGGCCTCGGCCATGGTCGTGCTCAAGGCCAAGCTGCTGGCGAGGAAGAAGGCCGAAGAGGCCGCGCTCAAGAAGGACCTCAAGGGCGACGTGGTCGCGGCCTGGGGCGACCAGATGCGCAACTACGTCCTCAACCCCTACCAGATGGTCAAGGACCTGCGGACCAACTACGAGGTCGGCAACCCGGCGGCGGTCTTCGACGGCGCGATCGACGACTTCATCGAGGCCGGCATCCGCTGGCGCCGCGGCGCCGAGCGCGCTGCCGAGAACTAGGACCCGGCGGCGCCCAGCACGCCGACGCACCAGCGGCCGGCCCGGTCTGCAGCGTCCCAGCTCGCACCCGGCGGGCGGTCCACCTCGCAGACCAGCCAGGCGTCGCCGAACAGGCCGCGGTACGACGCGCGCACCGTGCCGTCCTTGGCGGTGCAGGTCAGCGCGAGCGTGGGCGAGCCGAACGGCGGCCCGGCGCCGGCCTCGCAGCCGCGTGCCTGCCCCGCGCCCTTGATCAGCTGCTGGCCCTCCTCGGCGCCGACCGGGGGAGCGAACACCCAGACCTGCGCCAGCGTCCCGTCCACCCCGGCGTAGCGGCACCCGAACTCGTGGCCCACGTCCTTGACCCCGTTGCCGAGATCGATGCGGTCGCCGTTCTGCCAGGACGACGAGCTGGCCGGGTCGCCGCCGAGCGCCGCCGAGACCTGTCGCGCGTCGATGGCGTCGCAGAAGGGCCCCCGGCCGACGACGGCCCCGGCGGTGTCGTAGTCCGCCAGCGGGGTGGTGCGGAACGGCGTCGGGCCGGCGGCATCGGTCGAGGCCGTGGGCGCAGGGGTGTCCGACGTCCCGAGTGCGAGCACCCCACCGCCCACGATGGCCGCCGTCGCCGCCACGGCGCAGGCGACCAGGACCGCGGCTCGGGGCATCCCCTCAGCCTAGGAGCCCGCCTGTCACTCCTCGCCGGCGAACTCGCAGAACGCGTCGTAGGCGCGCGGGCCGTGGATGGTCGCCGGGCCGCCGTGCATGAGGAAGGTCACGCCGATCGCCTCCGCCGCCTGCTGCCGGCTCGCGCCCGCCCGCGCTGCGGCCTCGGCGTGAGAGGCGATGCAGCCGTCGCAGCCCTCGACGACGGCGATCGCGAGCGCGATGAGCTCCTTGGTCGCGATGTCGAGAGCGCCCTCGGCGAAGGCGGCGCGGTGCAGCTCGCCGAAGCCTCGGTACGCGTCCGGGATGGCGCGCCGGAGCTGGCGGTGCAGCGGGGACAGCTCGTCGAGGACAGCCTTGCCGTGCGGGCTGGCGGCGTCGAGGGTGACGGTCATGGTTGTTCTCCTGCGGTGGTGGGGTGGTCGAGGAAGCCTCAGGCCAGGCCGAGGAAGAGCTTCTCCATCTTCTTGACGTCGACGGAGTCGAGGCCGTCGCCGGCGGACATGCACTGCTGCAGGCCGGTCGCGACGATCTGGAAGCCGGTGCGCTCGAGCGCCTTCAAGACGGCGGCCAGCTGGGTCAGCACGGCCTCGCAGTCCGCGCCCTCCTCCATCATCGCGATCACCTTGCCGAGGTGGCCGTGGGCGCGCTTGGCGCGGTTGATGACGGCGTACATGTCTTGGGCCTCGAGCTGCATGTGTGCCACTATATCCCCCCGAGGGGATAACCCCCTAGGGGGATATTGACCACCACGACGAAACAGGAGAGCGACATGTGTCACCCCGCCCGCTGCCGATCGTGCGGCAAGACCACGTGGCGCGGCTGCGGCCAGCACGTGGCCCAGGTGCGGGCCCGGGTGCCCGCCGACCAGTGGTGCCCGGGGCACCCCGAGGCCGACCAGCGCGGTGGCGTGCTACGGAGACTGATCGGGCGCTGAGTGCGGGCTGCCGTGCGTGGGGCCGGTGCGCTTAGATCTCAGGGTGAGTGCCCCAGCCGCGATGCATGCCGCCGCCGCTGCTGAGCTCGAGGGAGCGCCCGGGCTCGACGCGCTCGTCGGGGCGGGCGGGCTCAGCCCCGACCGTCGCCAGACGTTCGCACTGCGGCTGGACCGCTACTGGCCCGACCTCGCCTCGGCCGTCCTCGACCTGCACCCGGACCCGGGCGTCGCCGACGAGCTGCTCACCCGGCTGGTCCGGGCCGCGGCGGTGGCCTACCGCGAGCGTCCGGCCGAGCTGCACGAGCTCGACCAGCGCCGGCTGCTCACACCTGACTGGCTGCAGCGGCCCGACATGTTCGGCTACGCCTGCTACGCCGAGCGGTTCGCCGGCGACCTCAGCGGTGTCGCCAAGCACCTCGACCACCTCGAGGACCTCGGCGTCACCTACCTGCACCTGATGCCGCTGCTGCAGCCCCGCCCGGGGGACAACGACGGTGGCTACGCCGTCCAGGACTACCGCTCGGTGCGGCGCGACCTCGGCACCACCGACGACCTCCGCGACCTCGCGACCACCCTGCGCGACCAGGGGGTCAGCCTGGTCGTCGACCTGGTCCTCAACCACGTGGCCCGCGAGCACGACTGGGCCGTGCGCGCCCGAGCCGGCGACGCGGAGTCTTCTCGCTACCGCGACTACTTCCACGTCTTCCCCGACCGCGACCTCCCGGCCCGCTACGAGCGGAGCCTCCCCGAGGTCTTCCCCGACTTCGCGCCCGGCAACTTCACCTGGGACGACGAGCTGGCGGGCTGGGTCTGGACGACGTTCAACGAGTGGCAGTGGGACCTCAACTGGGCCAACCCGGCGGTGCTGGCGGAGTTCAGCGAGATCATCCTGTGGCTGGCCAACCTGGGCGTGGAGGTGTTCCGCCTCGACGCCATCGCGTTCCTGTGGAAGCGGATGGGCACCAGCTGCCAGAACCAGCCCGAGGTGCACGCGATCACCCAGGCGCTGCACGCGGTGACCCGGATCGCCGCACCGGCGGTGGCGTTCAAGGCCGAGGCGATCGTCGGGCCGCGCGACCTGGTGCAGTACCTCGGGACGGGCGAGCACGCGGGCCGCGTCAGCGACCTGGCCTACCACAACAGCCTGATGGTGCAGGTCTGGTCGATGCTCGCCACCGGCAACACGGTCCTGGCGCGGAAGGCCCTCGCCGCGCTGCCGATGACCCCCAGCACCGGCACCTGGATCACCTACGTGCGCTGCCACGACGACATCGGCTGGGCGATCGACGACTCCGACGCTCACGCCGCCGGCGTCACCGGGCCGGGCCACCGCGCCTTCCTCTCCGACTGGTACGCCGGCACCTTCCCGGGCTCGTGGGCACAGGGGCTGGTCTTCCAGGCCAACCCCGACACCGGCGACCAGCGCATCAGCGGCACCGCAGCCGCTCTGGCCGGGCTGCGGGAGGGTCAGCCGCCGCCGGACGAGGAGGCCGCGCTGGCGCGGCTCTTCCTGGCGCACGCCATCGCCGCTGGTTGGGGCGGGATCCCGGTGATCTGGAGCGGCGACGAGCTCGCCCAGCCCAACGACCCCGGCTGGGCCGCCGAGGAGGGCCACGAGGACGACAACCGGTGGGCACACCGCCCCCGCCTGGACTGGTCGCGGGCGGCCGCCCGCCACGACCTGCGCACCGTCCCGGGCCGGGTGTTCTCCGGGCTGGCGCACCTCGCCCGGGTGCGCGCCGGGCTCCCGCAGCTGCACGCCTCGGCCGCCACGACCGTGCTCCAGGACACCGACGACGGGGTGCTCGCGATGGTCCGCCGGCACGCGAGCGGGACGTTCGTCGGCCTCTACAACGTGTCCGCGCAGCGGCGCCCCTTCGACCTGCACCGGCTCCGCGCCGCCGGCCTCACCACGCCGTACGACGCCCTGGGCGGCCACCGCTTGGAGGCCGGCGGTGACGGCGTGCTCTGGCTCCCGGCGTACGCCGCCTGGTGGGTGGTCGACGCCCCGGCCTGACCGACCACGATTCGTCTGCGCTCCCGCCTGTCGTTGCAGCGCACGAAACGCAGACGAATCGGGGTGTCCGGGCGGGCAGCCGCGCGTCCCGTACGCTCAATCCACGTGATTCGGTTCGAAAAGGTCAGCAAGGCCTACCCCGGAACGGGCAAGCCGGCGCTCGACCAGGTCAGCATCGACATCGAGAAGGGCGAGTTCGTCTTCCTCGTCGGCCAGTCGGGGTCCGGGAAGTCGACGGCGCTGCGGCTGGTGCTCCGCGAGACCCGCTCCACCTCCGGCCGGGTGCACGTCGCGGGCAAGGACCTCAACCGTCTCGCCAGCTGGAAGGTGCCCCGGCTGCGCCGGCAGATCGGCACCGTCTTCCAGGACTTCCGGCTGCTGCCCAACAAGACGGTCACCGAGAACGTCTCGTTCGCGCTGCAGGTGATCGGCAAGTCCCGCAGCGAGATCAAGAAGGTCGTGCCCCAGACCCTCGAGCTGGTCGGCCTGGAGGGCAAGGGCGAGCGGATGCCCGACGAGCTCTCGGGCGGCGAGCAGCAGCGCGTCGCGATCGCCCGCGCGTTCGTCAACCGGCCGATGATCCTGATCGCCGACGAGCCCACCGGCAACCTCGACCCGACCACGTCGGCCGGGATCATGAAGCTCCTCGATCGGATCAACCGCACCGGCACCACCGTGCTGATGGCGACCCACGACGTGCACGTCGTCGACCAGCTCCGCAAGCGTGTGATCGAGCTCGACAACGGCCGGGTCATCCGCGACGACGCCCAGGGCGTCTACGGGGCGGCCGGCTGATGCAGTTCCGCTACGTCCTCACCGAGCTCCGGCTCGGTCTGCGCCGCAACCTGTCCATGCACCTCGCGGTGATCCTGACCCTGTTCGTCTCGATGACCCTGCTGGGCCTCGGCGTCCTCATGAAGCAGCAGGGCGGGATCGCCGAGCGGTTCCTCGGCAACCAGCTGCAGGTCACCTTCTACCTGTGCCGCGACGGCGACGCCAACCCCGCCTGCGAGGGCAAGGTCACCGACGTGCAGCAACAGGCTGTCGAGCAGACGATCAAGGACAACCCAGAGGTCAAGTCCTACCGCTACGAGTCCAGCGACGAGGCCTTCGAGAAGGTCAAGGAGCTCTACGACAAGGGCCAGTTCGACGGGCCCAACCCCGCGATGACCGCGGCGGACATGCCCTCGTCGTACTGGGTGACCCTCAAGGACCCGCACAAGTCCGACGGCGTGAAGAGTGCGGTGATCGGTCTCGACGGCGTCTCCAGCTTTCGGGACGCGCGCGACACCCTCGGGATCCTCTACGCGTGGATCGACGCGCTGAAGTACGGCTCGTGGGGCATCGCGGGCTTCCTGCTGCTCGCCGCCCTGATGCTGGTGGCCAACACGATCCGGTTGGCGGCGTTCGCACGCCGCAAGGAGATCGCGATCATGCGGCTGGTCGGCGCCTCCACGCTCTACATCACCCTGCCGTTCCTGCTGGAGGCGCTGGTGACCGCCGCCATCGGCGTCGCGCTCGCCGGCGGCGCGCTGGGTGCCTTCATGTACTTCGTGGTGCACCGCAAGATCGCGGCCCACGCGTCGTTCATGCCGTGGATCGGGATGCCCGACTACACGACCGCGCTCGTCGTGATCGCGATCCTCGGACCGCTGCTCACGCTCCTTCCGACACTCCTACTGACCCGCAAATACCTCAAAGTCTGAGTCGCGACCCTTACCGTCGGGGACGTCCCATCCCGATCCCGAACCGACAGAGTCTTCCCCGACTGTTAGGTGCGACGACGTGCGCTACTTCCCCGGCGCCGCCAGACCTGCCTCCCTGGCGACCCTTCTTATCGCTGCGACCCTGGCTGCCGGCGTGCCGCTCGCCCACGCCGCGGACGGCGACAAGCTCAAGCACAAGCAGCACCAGGTCCAGGGCCAGATCCAACAGGTCCAGGGCGACATGGACGACGCCAGCAAGGCGATCACCAAGGCCAAGGCCGAGCTCGCGCAGGCGCAGGACCAGCTCGCCAGCGCCCAGGCCGACTACGCCGCCAAGCAGGCGCACGCGGCCGACGTACAGGCCCAGCTCCAGGTCGCCTCGGCCGCCAACGACCAGGCGCAGACCGCGCTGCAGACCGCCCAGGCCGACCTCGCGCAGGCCAAGGCCGACGTCGTGACCGGCCAGGCGGCCGTCGACACCCAGCAGCAAACCGTCAAGGACACCGTCGTCGAGCTCTACCAGCAGGGGCCGCCCCAGCTGATGGCGTTCAACGGCTTCTTCCACTCCGAGACCGCGGCCGACCTGACCCGCAAGCTGGAGTACGCCGACACCCTGGTCACCGACCAGACCTCGGCGTTCGACCAGCTCAACGCCGCCGAGGCCGCGCTGCGCCAGAAGAAGGACGACGTGAAGGCCGCCGAGACCGCGGCCGACGAGCAGGCCGACGTGGCGGCGCAGGAGCTCAACAACTACGAGCAGCTCAAGCAGCAGGCCGACGCCGCCGTCAACGACGCGCTGCTGGCCCAGAACCAGGTCACCCTGACCGTGGCGGCGCGCCAGAAGGCGCAGCACCACGCGCAGCGGGCCAAGAAGCGCGACCGGGCCCAGCTCCGCCACCTGCAGCAGCAGGAGGAGCACATCAAGCACCTGATCGCGCAGGCGGCGGCCGCCGACCACAGCACCGGCTACGTCGGCGCCGACACCGGCTTCCTGCTCGCACCGGTCACCGGGCCGGTCACCTCACCCTTCGGCTACCGGATCCACCCGATCTACCACTACTGGGGGCTCCACGACGGCACCGACTTCGGCGTCTCCTGCGGCGAGGCCATGCGCGCCGCGGCCGACGGCAGGGTGATCTCGCGCTACTGGTCCGACGTCTACGGCAACCGGCTCTACATCGACGTGGGCAAGGTCAACGGCCACAACCTGACGGTCGTCTACAACCACGCCACGTCCTACCGGGTCAGCGTCGGCGACCACGTGACCCGCGGCGAGACCGTCGGCTACGTCGGCTCGACCGGCTGGTCGACCGGCTGCCACCTCCACTTCACCGTGCTCCAGGACGGCACCGCCGTCGACCCGATGAACTATCTCTAGTGCCCCCTCGCTGAGGGACGTTCGCCCCTGGGTGAGGAGGCACCCGCGGTCCTAGCCTCGGACCCAGGTGGTCGAGATGACATCACCCGAGGAGTGCCCCGTCCGCCTGGGCGAGCCGTGCCGGCTGTGCCTGCCCGGCGCCCACGGCCCGGAGAGCTGCGGCCTCGTGTGGCTGGTCATGACCGACCCGGAGCTCCGCGCCGAGCTCGACGTGCTGCGCCGCGAGCGGGCGGCCGCGCAACCTCGTTGACCCGGCTTGCGACAATGGGCGAATGGCCAAGGAGCAGGGACGCAAGGTCGTCGCGCAGAACCGCAAGGCGCGACACGACTACGCCGTCGAGGACACCTACGAGGCCGGGCTCGTGCTCCAGGGCACCGAGGTGAAGTCGCTGCGTGAGGGGCGGGCCTCCCTGGTCGACGGGTTCGTCGACATCGACCGCGGCGAGGCGTGGCTGCACAACGTGCACATCCCGGAGTACTCCCAGGGCACCTGGACCAACCACTCCGCCCGGCGCAAGCGCAAGCTGCTGCTCAACCGCGACGAGATCGACAAGATCGAGCGCCGGGTCAACGAGAAGGGGCTCACCGTCGTCCCGCTCTCGCTCTACTTCCTCAACGGCCGCGCGAAGGTCGAGATCGCGCTCGCCCGGGGCAAGAAGTCCTGGGACAAGCGGCACACGCTGGCCGAGCGGCAGGCCAACCGCGAGACCGAGCAGGCCGTGGGCCGGCGGCTGAAGGGGATGGACTGACCGTCGAGGTCGCGGACCGCTCCGAGGACGTCGCACCGGTCCGCGTCTTCTGGGAGGGGCTGGGGCTCCCCGGCCTCTTCGACGTGCACGTGCACTTCCTGCCGCCCAACATCCAGAAGGCGGTCTGGGACGTCTTCGACAACGCCGGGCCCAAGATCGGCCGCGAGTGGCCGATCCGCTACCGCTCCTCCCACGAGGACCGGGTCGAGCTGCTCCGGGCGATGGGCGTGCGCCGCTTCTCGACGTTGCCCTACGCCCACAAGCCCGGCGTCGCGACGTACCTCAACGACTGGTCGCGGGCCTTCGCCGCGGAGGTGCCGGAGGTGCTCTGGTCGGGCACGTTCTTCCCGGAGCAGGGCGTGGCGGCGTACGTCGGCGAGCTGGTCGGTGCCGGCGTCGAGCTGTTCAAGCTGCACCTGCAGGTGGGGGAGTTCCACCTCGACGACCCGTTGCTCGACGAGGTCTGGGGACTGCTCGAGGACGCCGACGTGCCGATCCTCGTGCACGCCGGGTCGGGGCCGGTCGGCAACGACTTCACCGGCCCCGGCTCCATGCAACGGCTCCTGTCGAGGTACCCGCGGCTGCCGATCATCGTCGCCCACATGGGTGCGCCCGAGGTGGTGCGCTTCTTGCGCCTGGCCGAGGCACACGAGCGGGTCCGGCTGGACACGACCATGGTCTTCACCGACTTCTTCGGCATGCCCTACCCGGAGTGGCTGGTGCCGCGGCTGGTCGACCTGCAGCCGAAGATCCTGCTCGGCACCGACTTCCCGACGATCCCCTATCCCTACGTGCACCAGCTGGAGGGGCTCGCCCGGCTCGACCTGGGAGACGACTGGCTCCGGGCGGTGTGCTGGGACAACGGCGTCGAGCTGTTCGGGCTCTGAGGGAGACTCAGCCATGGACATCTGGGCCACCCTCGCCGAGGAGCGCCGGGCCACCGCGGACCTGCTGGCGGGATTGACCGACGACCAGTGGGCTCGGCCCAGCCTCTGCTCGGCGTGGACGGTCAAGGACGTCGCGGTGCACCTGGTGCCGACCACCGGCAAGGGCATGGGCGAGTTCGTGTGGGCAACGGTGCGCGCCAGGGGCAACGTGCATCGGGCCAGCGAGTCCCTGGTGGCCAAGTACGCCGCCGCCATGTCCCCGGCCGAGATCATCGGCAAGCTCCGCGCCGATGCGGAGGACCGGTTCGCGCCGCCCGGGGTCGGCGCGCTCGGCCCTTACACCGACGTGCTCGTGCACCGGCTGGACATCGCCGTACCGCTCGGCATCGCGGTGGACCGCCCGATCGAGCACTGGCGCGCCTCGCTCGACTTCCTGGTCAGCAACAAGGGCCGCCGCGGCTTCGTCAAGCGCGGGCTGCCCCAGGTCACGTTGCGCGCGAGCGACCTCGACTGGTCGCACGGCAGCGGACCGGAGGTGACCGGCCCGGCCGCCGCGCTGGGCCTGTCGCTGTGCGGCCGCGCGGCCCTGCTCGACCGGCTGAACGGGCCGGGCCGGGAATCCCTGGCGACCTGGGTCGGTTGAACACCGTAGAGTGGACGCACAACTCAAGAGGGGCTGATCGGTTTCGACTTGGGACGTCAGTTCCAGGAGAAGCGGGTCGAGGAGCCAGCGACATCTCGTAAACGACCGCTGGAAAACACAACTGCCAACGCTAAGCGCAGTTCCTTCGCTCTCGCCGCCTGAGCGGTGATCGAAGCGTCAGACCGGGCATCCGTCTCCGTCCCGGACCCTGGCGTCATCTAGGAGACTTGCTGGTCACCTCCAGTCAGGAGGGGTGACCAGGACTCAAACCTGACTGAGTCCGTCGGCGACGTGTCTGTGCGAGCGCCGGGGCTGAGAAAACGCCATCGCAGACTGCACCCGGAGAAGACCTGGTTCGACGCTCGAGGACGCGGGTTCGATTCCCGCCAGCTCCACGTATGCAGGGGTGTTCGCACTGTGACGAGCACCCCGCAGCTTTCGAGGGCGGCTCCCGCGCGGAGCCGCCCTCCTCGACGTCAGGACGTGCGCGCCGCGATCGCGGACCTTCGAGGGTGACCGGCCGTCGAGGACGTCGATCAGGGGTAGGTTGACCGCATTGCCGAGAATAGGGTCATCGAGGGTCTGCATCAGGTCTGCCTCACCCTGGTCGACGTCTGTCGACTCCGCGGAGCCACCGTCACCGTGATGACGACGGGGGCCGAGGCCTCGGTGGCCGCCTCCGACCCTGCTGTGCTCGCGGTCGCGGATCTGCAGTTCGCCCTGGGCGAGGGACCTTCCGCCGACGCGTTCGCGGACGGGCGGCCCGTTCTCGTCGGCGACCTGGCGCGATCCGACGGCCGCTGGATGGCCTTCACGAGCGCAGCGCTGGCCAGTGGGGTCACTGGCGTCTACGCCTTCCCCCTCGCCGTGGGGGCGGTCCGGCTGGGTGTTCTCGCGTGCTACACCCACGCCGGCCACACCCTGGACGGCGACGACCTGCGCCACTGTCTCCTGGCGGTGGACAGCGCGACCGAGCTGCTCCTCAGCAGCACCGACGACGGGTCGCCCCGGCCCGACCCGGCGGTCGAGGAGAGCCTCACCATCCGTTCCGAGGTCTATCAGGCGCAGGGCATGCTCATGGTCGAGCTCGCCGTGAGCCTGCCCGACGCCCTGGCGCGTCTTCGCGCGATCGCCTTCGCCGAGGGGATCCAGCTCAACGACCTGGCGGCCGACCTGGTCACCGGCCGACGCCCGTTCCCGGAGAAGGATGAGTGACATGATTGTCTTGACCCACCGCCGACCGACAGGGAGGAGGCTCCCATGATCTCCGTTGACCAGCTGCCCCGCGTGTTCGTCGAGATGGCCGACACCCTGGTCGACGACTTCGACCTCGTGGAGTTCCTCCACACCCTCACCGACCACGTGGCAGCGGTCAGTGGCGCCGAGGCGGTGGGCCTGGTCCTCGCCGACCAGCGCGGCTCGTTGCAGTTCATGGCGGCCTCGAACGCGTCCGGGGCCGCGCTCGAGCTGTTCCAGATCCAGAACTCCGAAGGCCCCTGCCAGGACTGCTTCCGGACCCGGCAGCCGGTCGTGAACGCCGACCTCGGCCGGGCGGAGACATTGTGGCCGGCGTTCGCTCCCCGGGCGCGCGCGGCCGGGTTCCAGTCGGTGCACGCCTTTCCCATGCGTCTTCGCGACGAGGCGATCGGCGCGCTGAACCTCTTCGGGACCTCGGCAGTGCTGTTCGAGACCGACGAGGTCCGCGTCGTGCAGGCCCTGGCCGACGTCGCGACGATCGCCATCCTCCAGGAGCGCAGCATCTCCCGCGCCGAGGCCCTCACCGAACAGCTCCAGGGAGCGCTCCTCAGCCGGGTCGTCATCGAGCAGGCCAAGGGTGCGCTGTCGCGAACCCTGGGTGTGAGCGTCGACGAGGCGTTCGCCGTGCTCAGGAGCAGGGCGCGGGGCAGCCGCCGGCGCCTCTCGGACGTCGCCCGTGACGTCCTGGAGGACAGTGGCCCCCCAGCGGACCCGCGCGGCGGGTCGTGAACCGCGGGGCGTAGCGACGAGCCTGTCTGGTCCAGTGAGCCCGCTGAGGACGACAAGGGCTCCTGGCTCTGGCCGACCGTGCGTTCGGTGTGCGACGCTTGGTCCCGACACCCAGACCTCGTGTCGCCCGGTTTCTCCTGCACGCTGCTGCGGGAGAAGGGCGGGGTGGGACGGAACACGCGACCTCGTGGCTGCACTGGGGGTGCGCAGGGGTTTGCTTCGGTCCTCGCCTCGTCAACCGGCCCCGTTCGCGGCCGAGGGGGAGTCGCGAGCGGGGTCGGTCACCCTCCCGCCGACCGGGTGAGGAGACGCCGATGACCTTGGACGATGCCCGCATCACGAGCTTCGTCGGCGTGAGCGACCTCGACGCCGCCGAACGGTTCTACGGCGGCGTCCTCGGCCTCACGCTCGCCGACCAGCGCCCGTTCGCTCTGGTCGCCGACGCCGGCCCGACGCAGCTGCGGATCACCCTGGTCGGGGAGGTGCGGGCCGCGCCCTACACGGTGCTGGGCTGGCAGGTCGCGGAACTCGAGGGCGAGATCGACCGGCTCGTCGAGGCGGGCGTGACCTTCAACCGCTACGACGGCATGGAGCAGGACGGGCGCGGGATCTGGGCCGCGCCGGGCGGGGCGCGGATCGCGTGGTTCCTCGACCCTGACGGCAACAACCTCTCGCTTCAGTCCTTCTAGGACGGTCCGCGGGGGCGACCACCGGCTGGGGCGGGGCTCATCGTGTGCCAGACTTTGGTTTTCGGGGCTGGGCGGGGCGCGCAGCAGCCTGCAAAGGGGGCTGGACCGCAGATGGCAGTACCGCTCTACCAGGCGAAGGCGGAGCTGTTCCGCACGCTTGGTCATCCGGCACGCATCCGGGTGCTGGAGCTCCTGTGCGAGCGCCCGTACGCCGTGCACGAGCTCCGCGAGCAGGTCGCCATCGAGGCGAGCAACCTCAGTCAGCAGCTCGGGGTGCTGCGCCGCGCCCAGATGGTGGTCTCCAGCCGCCGCGAGGGCGAGGTCGTCTACTCCATCTCGGTGCCCGAGGTCCGCGACCTGCTGTTGGCCGGACGCCGGATCCTGGCCCAGCTGGCCCCGGACGTCGACCTCGACTGGGCCGGCCCCGTCGCTGCCGACGGCGGCTCGAGCTAGGGCCGGGAGCCTGGCCGGGGGTCGGACTCGCCGTCGGAAACGGCGACGCGGCCAGCGGCTACCTTGGCCCCATGCGCGACCCGGGCTGCGTCTTCTGCACGATCGTCGCCGGAGAGATCGACGCGGAGGTCGTCTGGAGCGACGACGACCTGGTCGCCTTCCTCGACCAGCGGCCGGTGTTCAAGGGGCACGTGCTGCTCGTGCCGCGCGAGCACGTCGTGACCCTCCCGGACCTGCCCGCCTCGCTCCGCGACGGGTTCCTGTCCGCGGCCCAGCGGCTCGCGCTGGCGGTGGTCGACGGGCTCGGTGCCCAGGGCAGCTTCGTGGCGATGAACAACGTCGTGAGCCAGTCGGTGCCGCACCTGCACCTCCACGTCGTGCCGCGCACCAAGGGCGACGGCCTGCGGGGGTTCTTCTGGCCCCGCACGAAGTACGCCGACGACGGCGAGCGGGCGTCGTACGGCGACCGCCTGCGCGCGGCGCTCGACTGACGCAAACCCGCCCGTCGGCTGCCAAGTCGGACCTAGCATGTGCGGGTGATCGCGCGCCGGCTGGCACTGGTCCCGGCCTGGGTGGGCGTCGCCGCTCTGGTGCTGGGTGGCTGCTCCGACCTCACAGCGGTGGAGGCGCGCAAGAGCACGCCGGCCACGCTGACCAGCTCGTCGGCGGTGGCCTCTCAGGACCCGGCGCAGGACCTTTCACGGGCCCCGTCGGGCGCGCCGTCGGCACTGCCTACGCCGCCGGCGCCGAGCGGCTCGCCGTCCCGGGAGGACCAGCCGGCAGGCCCGTCGCAGCGGGTCGAGGTCGACGACATCTCGTTCGAGGTGCCGAGGAGCTGGATCAAGCTCGACGCGGGGGAGCTCGCGGACGGCGCGACGGACAGCGAGGTCCTGAAGGAGTTCGCCGACCGGGCCGGGGTCACCCTCGACCAGCTCCGCGAGGTGATGCGCGGGATCGACCTCTACATGATCGGCGCCGACGGCGCCCGCGACGGCTACGTCGACAACCTGAACGTGATCGGCCAGCTCGGCGGGCTGCCCAACGACTCGCAGATCGAGCTGTCGTTGGCCCGGTTCGGTGCCGAAGGGCTGAGCCTCAGGCACGCCACGAGCGACGCCGGTGACGTCGCCGTCGCGTCCTACCACGTCGACATCGGCGGCCGTCGCGTCAACGGCGCCGCGCTGGTGGTGGGCACGTCGCAGGGCAACGTCGTCGTCACCGTCTCTGCCATCGACAAGCCGGCTCTCGAGCGCGTCGTCACGCTCTTCCTCGGCTCGGTCAAGAGCGCTGATCCCGCCCTCGGATGACCGACAGGCAACTGTTCGCCGGCGCGACACGTCTCTTGAGCATGAAGCTCACCCTGCTCAGGGGCGTCCTCGCCGCCGCGCTCGGCTCCGCCGCCCTCCTCGTGCCCGGTTCGCCCGCCGACGCAGCCCCAGCGCCGGTCGCACCCACGACGACAGTGGCCGCCACGGTCACCCCCGGCTCCTACCTCGCCGTCGTCGAGCAGGGCCCGGACGCCAAGGACTTCGGGGGGATCATCGCTCGCAGCCAGAGCCTGGTCCTGGTCTCTCCGACGGGCCAGACGCAGACCCTCTACACACGGCGGGTCCGCCACTACAACGGCTTCTCGCTGATGGACTGGTCCGCCGACGGCGCGACCGCGCTGCTGGCCATGCAGCGGCACGGCGACGCGAAGCTGGTCGGCCTCGACCTCGCGACCGGCGCCACCCGGGTCCTCAAGGTGCCGCACTTCCTCAGCGCGGTCCTCGACCCGGCGGGCACCGGCGCGATCGTCACCGCCTTCAAGGGCCCGCGCAGCGACGAGCAGGTGCTCGAGACGGTCTCGTGGTCGGGTGTCGTGACGCTGCTCCGGTCGGGCATCAACGGCACCGTGATGGCAGGGCACGACGGCACGGTGCTGACCAGCGACCGCGACCACGCGAGGGTGCAGCTCCTGGTGTCCACCAGCACCGGCGCCGTGCTCAACAGGTTCCGCGGCCAGGGGTACTGCGCGCCGGTCCGCTGGTGGGACGCCACCCGGGTGCTCGAGACGTGTGGCAACCGGTACGACCTCTACCTCGTCGACCCGACCACGGGCCACGCCGACCAGCTCACCGACGACCACGGGCGCGGCGACGGCGGGCACCTCGACGCCCGTTACGCCGGCCAGAACCTCTACGTGCAGGTGGCCGGCGCGTGCGGCTACACCTACGTCGCGAAGGTGACCCGGCACTCGACCAGGCATCTCGACGTCCCGGGCGCCGTCGGCAACGTGGTCATGGTCAACGCCGTCGGCTACGACCTGGTGATCGAGCACGCGGCGAGCTGCGACGGCGACCGGCCGCGCTCGGTCCTCTCCCTGTTCGACCCGGTCAGCCACGACGAGACGCCGCTGCTGCGGCTGGGACGGCACCAGGACTTCGGCCGGATCCTGCTCCTCGGGGAGGTCCGTGTCTCGTCGTACTGAGGGGTCCCCTAAAGTGGCCCCCCATGGGTCGATACGACGGACGGGTGGCAGTCGTCACCGGAGCTGCGCAGGGCATCGGATTCGGGTGCGCCACCCGCTTCGCTGAGGAGGGCGCGTCGGTCGCGATCGTCGACCTCGACGAGTCAGCGGCCTCTGCCGCGGCGGCGCGGCTGCCCCTGCAGGGTGACGCGAAGGCGATCGGCGTCGGCGCCGACGTCAGCAAGACCGACGCCGTCGAGGCGGCGGTGGCGCGGGTCGTCGAGGAGCTCGGCGGCATCCACGTGCTGGTCAACAACGCCGGAATCACCCGCGACAACCTGCTCTTCAAGATGACCGACGACGACTGGGACCTGGTGATCGGCGTGCACCTGCGCGGCGCCTTCTTGATGACCCGGGCCGCGCAGAAGCACTTCGTCGAGCAGAAGTACGGCAAGATCCTCAACCTCTCCAGCGTGAGCGCGCTCGGCAACCGCGGCCAGGCCAACTACTCGGCCGCGAAGATGGGCATCCAGGGGTTCACCCGCACCCTCGGCATCGAGCTCGGCCCGTTCGGTATCAACGCCAACGCCATCGCGCCCGGGTTCATCGCCACCGAGATGACCGACGCCACGGCGCGCCGACTGAAGATGGAACCCGACGAGCTGCGCCGCCTCAACGCCGAGGCCAACCCGGTACGCCGGGTGGGCGAGCCCGCCGACATCGCCGCGGCCGCGGCGTTCCTGTGCAGCGACGAGGCGTCCTACATCACCGGCCAGACGCTCTACGTCGACGGCGGGGCCAAGCTCGGCTGATCCGGTCCGAGGCCGGGCCGGCGCAGCACCGCGTCGGCGCGCCTCCCGCTGAGCGCGCCGCGCCCGGCGCACCATCGAAGTCCACCAGATCAGTAGAGAACAACTCAGAAGTCACTCACCTCGTCCGATCGGAGTACGCGTGCGACGACGTACCGTGACCGCGAGGGCCGCGGCGGTTCTCATCGCCGGCTCCCTCCTGCTCGCCGGCTGTGGCCACGGCGACAGCTCGGACGGTTCCTCCTCCGACGGCCCGGACGCACAGGCCGTCGCGGCGGGCGCCGAGATCAAGGCGACCTGGCCGCTCACGGGGCTACCCGTCACCGGCGACCAGGAGGCCGCGCAGAAGCACCCGGTGATGGTGCTCAAGATGGACAACACCTACGCCAGCGCTCCCCAGAAGGGGCTCGGCTCGGCCGACATGGTGGTCGAGGAGCTCGTCGAGGGCGGGATGACGCGGCTGGCGGCGTTCTACTACTCCAAGATCCCGGGCCAGGTCGGACCGGTGCGCTCGATGCGCGCCAGCGACATCGGCATCGTCTCGCCGGTGCACGCCACCGTGGTCACCTCCGGAGCGGCGCAGGTGACGATCAACCGGATCGACGGCGCGCACATCCCGTGGTTCACCGAGGGCGACAAGGGCTTCTACCGCGACTCCAGCCGGCATGCGCCCTACAACCTGTTCACCGACATGTCGCAGACGGTGACCCTGGCGACGCAGAAGCAGGCCGTCCGGCCCGACGACTACCTGCCCTGGGGCGACGAGAAGGACTTCCCTCAGGGGCAGCCCGCGCGGACCCTGGCCGCGTCGTTCTCCGGCGGTCACACGACGAACTGGACGTTCAAGGCGGGCAAGTACGTCAACGAGAACACCTACGCCGGCGCGGGCGACGAGTTCCCCGCCGACACCGTGCTGGTGCTGCGGGTCAAGGTCGGCGACGCCGGCTACCGCGACCCCGCGGGCAACCCGGTCCCCGAGACGCAGTTCACCGGCCAGGGCCAGGCCCTGATCTTCCACGGCGGCCGGCTGGTCCGGGGGCAGTGGAGCAAGGACTCGCTCGGTGCGGCGCTGCAGCTCTCGACCAAGGCCGGCCCCCTGACCGTCCCCGCCGGGCACACCTGGATCGAGCTCGTGCCCCAGGACGGCGGCAGCGTCACCGTCGGGAAGTAGCGGCGCTCACTCCTGCCCTCACTCCTCGTCGTCGACGGCGACGAGAGTGTCGGGGAGCCCGACGCCCGAGTCCGCCAGCGACCGGAAGCCGGCGATGATGAAGCCGATCGCAGTCTCGACCCGGTCGGCGGCCAGCTCGGGGTCCTCGGCGGTGGCCACCGACTCCCCGGCCGAGGACATCGCACCGAAGAAGATCCGCGCGAAGGTCTGCAGCATCGCCTCGTCGAGCTCCCACGCGCCCGCGCCCAGCACCGACCGGACGATGTCGAGGACGGTGGCGAAGGTGGAGCGCTCCTCCTGCTCGCGGTAGCGCTCGTAGCCCAGCACCGCCGGGCCCTCCTGGATCACGATCCGCCGGTAGCGCGGCTCCTGGACGACCCCCAGGAACGCCCGCAACCCGGCGCGCGCCTTCTTCCAGGGGTCCCTCTTGCCCTTGAGTGCCCTGTTGATGGCCCGCGAGGCGTCGCTCTCCACCCGCTCGAAGACGGCCTCGAAGAGCGCCTGCTTGCCGCTGAAGTGGTGGTAGAGCGCGCCCTTGGTGACCCGCGCGCCCGCGACGATCGCGTCCAGGGAGGTGTTGGCGTAGCCGTGCTCGGTGAACAGCCCCTCGGCCACCTCGACCAGCGCCCGCTTGGTGGAGGCGGAGTACTGCGCCCGCCGACTGGCGCCGGGCACGGTGGGCACCTTGGGCACCAGACGCGACACCGACTTGGGCATTCGGTGAGGCTACTGACCGACCGCGGGTATGGCGAGGGCCTCGCGGCGGCGCGGCGTGGTCAGGATCACCGCTTGAAAACTGGCATACCAACGGTATGTGCCTCTACTCTGGGAACGTACTCACGGTATGTGAGCACCCGGCCCCCACCCGGGACCGGCACCCGAGAAAGGACCCGCCCAATGACCTGGACGTCCTTCCACCGTCGCGGCGACGTGCTGCGCGACGTGATCGCCGCAGCCGACCAGCGCCGCGACGGCATCCTGCCCACCGACCTCGACGGTGTCGGCGAGACCTTCGCCGACGACCTCGACCTGCTCGCCGCTCTCCAGCTGAAGTGGCACACCCGCCTCGCCGGCCGGATCGAGCGCGAGCAGCTCTCCCAGCCCATGAACCTCCGCGCCGCTGTCGTGCGCGCCTGGCACCAGACAGCCGATGAGCTGCCCGGCGTCCGGGCCGTCCTCGACGAGGCGCGGCTGCGGCCCGCCGACGCGGCAACCGCCGAGATCATGCGCAAGTCCGCCGCCAAGGAGCACGTCCTCCTGGCCGTCATGGCGGGCGAAGCCAGCGCGCAGGACGCGCGCGCGGCCGCCGCCGGGGCTCGCATCGAGGCCGAGGCGCAGGCCACCTGGTCGTCGTACGACGACCAGGAGACGGCCCGCCACCGAGACGAGCGGCCGACCTTCCTGGGCCGGCTGATGGCGGCGCTGGCCGCCTGACCAGACCATCCGACCAGGCGACCCCGGCTCCGCGCACCTCCCTCCCCGCGCGGCGCCGGGGTCGTCGCCCGGGTGCGGGCCGCTTGTGTGAATCCGCGTGGTTGCCGTTGGCCCGCTCGGGCATGATGGCGTCATGGTCGACGGCTCGCGCGAGGTGCGCGCGGGGATGTTGCTCGTGGCCACGCCACAGCTGCTCGACCCCAACTTCGCCGACACCGTGGTCCTGATGCTCGACGTCGACCACGACGGAGCTCTCGGCGTGGTGCTGAACCGGCCGTCCGGGGTGCCGGTGGCCGACGTCCTGGAGACCTGGGGCGAGATCGCCTCCGAGCCCGAGGTGCTCTTCCGCGGCGGCCCCGTCAGCACCGAGGGCGCCCTCGGGGTCGCGCTGCTGCGGGACCGCGACGACGTCCCGGTGGGCTTCCGTGAGGTCGACGGGCTGCTCGGCCTGGTCGACCTCGACACCCCCGTCGAGCTGGTGACCGGCTCGCTGGCCGGGATGCGGATCTTCGCCGGCTACGCCGGCTGGGGTGCCGAGCAGCTGGCGGCCGAGATCGACGAGGGCAGTTGGTACGTCGTCCAGGGCGAGGTCGTCGACGTGTTCCGGCTCGACCCCGGCGAGCTGTGGCGCGACGTACTGCGCCGCCAGCCGGGCGAGCTGGCCTGGCACTCGACGCGGCCTGCCGATCCGGAGCTCAACTAGCCGCCGCAGCCGAACCGCACCCACCGCCGCGCCCACTGGGGCCGCCGGGCCCCCGGCACGTAGAGTTGGACTCGTGAGCACGACGGGATTCGGGACCGGCACCGCGGTCGACACCGACGTCCGCCATGAAGAGCGGACCGTCCCGACTGACGAGGGCGACCACGAGCGGTTCTCGCACTACGTCGACAAGGACAAGCTCACCGAGGCCATGGTGATGGGCACCCCGGTCGTGGCCCTGTGCGGGAAGGTCTGGGTGCCGAGCCGGGCGCCGGAGAAGTTCCCGGTCTGCCCGGACTGCAAAGAGGTCTGGGAGTCCCTCAAGGACGACGCCGGCGACTCGGGTTCGCCCGAGTGACCCGCGGCGACGACGCCGCTCCGCTCGTCCCGGCCCTCGGTCCGGCGTGGCCGGAGCGCGCTGCCTGGGGCACCGCGACGCCGCTGCGCGCGTGGCAGACGGCCGCGATGACGACGTACTTCGACCGCCTGCCGCGCGACTTCCTGGCCGTGGCGACACCGGGCGCGGGCAAGACGACCTTCGCCCTGTCGGTCGCCGCCGAGCTGCTCGGACGACGGCTCATCGACCGGGTCACGATCGTGGCGCCGACCGAGCACCTCAAGCTCCAGTGGGCCGAGGCGGCCGGCCGGGCCGGCATCCCGATCGACCCGGCGTACGCCGCGGGCAAGGGCAAGACCTCGCAGGACTACCTCGGCATCGCGGTCACCTACGCCGGGGTCTCGGTGAACCCCCTGGCCCTGCGGATCCGCACCGAGCGGTTCAAGACCCTGGTGATCCTCGACGAGGTGCACCACGCGGGCGACGCCCTGTCGTGGGGGGAGGGGGTCCGGGAGGCGTTCGAGCCCGCACACCGGCGGCTGGCCCTGACCGGCACGCCGTTCCGCTCCGACATCAACCCGATCCCGTTCGTCTCCTACGCGCCCGGCCCCGACGGTGTCCCGCGCTCGGTGGCCGACTACACCTACGGCTACGCTGAGGCGCTCGCCGACCGGGTGGTGCGGCCGGTGATGTTCATGGCCTACTCCGGCGAGCTCCAGTGGCGCACCCGGGCGGGCGACGAGATCGCCGCCCGGCTCGGCGAGCCACTGACCAAGGACCTCACCGCCCAGGCCCTGCGGACCGCGCTCGACCCGGACGGCGCCTGGATCCCCTCGGTGCTCTCCGCCGCCGACATGCGGCTCACCGAGGTACGCCGTCACGTCCCGGACGCCGGCGGCCTGGTGATCGCCTCCGACCAGGACGCCGCTCGCGCGTACGCCAAGACCCTCAAGGCGGTCGCGGGCGAGGCCCCGACCGTGGTGTTGTCGGATGAGAAGCAGGCGTCGAAGAAGATCTCGCAGTTCGCGGCCGGTGAGGGCCGCTGGATGGTCGCGGTCCGGATGGTGTCGGAGGGCGTGGACGTGCCCCGCCTGGCCGTCGGGGTCTACGCGACGACCACGGCGACGCCGCTGTTCTTCGCCCAGGCGGTGGGTCGCTTCGTCCGCGCCCGCGGCCGCGGGGAGTCGGCTTCGGTGTTCCTCCCATCGGTGTCCAACCTCCTGACCTACGCCGCCGAGCTCGAGGTTGCGCGCGACCACGTGCTCGGCCGGCGCATCACCGACGAGGGCGACCTGTTCGCCGCCGAGAACGACCTGCTCGCGCAGGCCCAGGCTGGTGAGTCCGCCTCGTCGGAGCTGGAGAACGTGCCGTTCGAGGCGCTCGGCTCCCAGGCGCACTTCGACCGGGTGCTCTTCGACGGCGCCGAGTTCGGCCACGAGGGCCAGGTGCACGTCGGGTCGGAGGAGGAGATGGACTTCCTCGGCATCCCGGGCCTGCTCGAGCCCGACCAGATGCGCCAGCTGCTCGCCCAGCGCCAGAGCGACCGGCGCAAGAAGCAGCCGGCCAGGCCGGACCCCGAGGTGCCGGAGCTGACCACCCACGAGCAGCTCGCTGTGCTCCGCCGCGAGCTCAACGGCCTGGTCGCCGCCTGGCATCACCGGACCGGCCAGGCCCACGGCATCACCCACGCCGCGCTGCGCAAGGAGTGCGGCGGCCCGGCGGCCGCGGTGGCCAGCGCCGAGATGCTGCGCAAGCGCATCGACCGGCTGCGCGAGTGGGCCGCCCGCAAGTCGGGATAGTCCGTCACCTGTGGCGGGTGATTCGTCGGCAAGCACCCGCCAAAGGTGACGGACTATCCCGACGTGGCGGCGAGGGGCAGCACCCGGTAGGGCACCTGCGTGGCGAGCGCGATGACGGTGGAGGAGCGCACGATCGCCGGCAGCGCGAGCACGGCGTCGATCACCCGCTGCAGGTCGGTGTTGGAGCGGGCAACCACCCGGGCCATCAGGTCACCGGCGCCGGTGATGGTGTGCGCCTCGAGCACCTCGGGGATCGCGGCGAGGTGGGCGCCGACCGTGTCATGGCCACCGCCGGTGCGCTCGTCCTGGCGGATCTCGAGCGTCAAGAAGGCGGTGACCGGGTAGCCGAGGGCGGCGGGGGAGAGGTCCGGTCCCCAGCCGGTGATCACCCCCGCTGAGGTCAGCTTGTCCAGCCGCGCCTGCACGGTGCCGCGGGCCACCCGGAGGCGTCGCGACGCCTCCAGGACACCGATCCTGGGGTGGGCGGCGAACAGGTCGATCACCCTGCGGTCGAGGGCGTCCATCAGCGGCTCCGAAACTAGACAAGTTGCATAGCATTCAGGGCAACTGTTGCACAGTTTGCCTTGGTCCGGGGACCATGGCCGGATGAGCGAGTCGACCCTTACTGTCCTGACCAGCGAAGAGGTCCAGGCCGGCCTCTCCCTCGAGCAGCTCAAGCAGCTCGTCGGCCTGGTGGAGTACGACGCGACCAACGACCCGTTCCCGGTGGTGGCCCAGGACGCCGTCTGCTTCGTGGTCGGCAACGCGACCCAGACCGCGACCTTCTACCAGCTCGCCCTTGGCATGGAGCTCGAGGCCTACCGCGGCCCGGAGAACGGCTACCGGGACGCCAAGTCCTACGTGCTCCGCAGCGGCAGCGCGCGGTTCGTGTTCACCGGCGGCGTCACCCCCGACAGCCCGGTGCTCGACCACCACCGCAAGCACGGCGACGGCGTCGTCGACCTCGCGATCGAGGTGACCGACGTCGACAAGTGCATCGAGCACGCGCGTTCGACCGGCGCGACGGTCCTGGTCGAGCCCCACGACGAAAGCGACGAGCACGGCACAGTCCGGCTGGCCGCCATCGCGACGTACGGCGAGACCCGGCACACGCTGATCGACCGCAGCCGCTACAGCGGCCCCTATCTGCCGGGCTACGTCGCGAGGCGGTCCACCGTGGTCCGCCGGGAAGGGCACCCGAAGCGGCTGTTCCAGGCCATCGACCACTGCGTCGGCAACGTCGAGCTCGGCCGGATGGACGAGTGGGTCGCGTTCTACAACAAGGTGCTCGGCTTCACCAACATGGCCGAGTTCGTGGGCGACGACATCGCCACCGACTACTCCGCGCTGATGAGCAAGGTCGTGGCGAGCGGCAACCACCGGGTGAAGTTCCCGCTCAACGAGCCGGCGATCGCGAAGAAGAAGTCGCAGATCGACGAGTACCTCGAGTTCTACGACGGCGCCGGCTGCCAGCACATCGCGCTCGCGACCAACGACATCCTGCGCTCGGTCGACATCCTGCGCGACAACGGAATCGAGTTCCTCGACACCCCCGACTCCTACTACGACGACCCCGAGCTCCGCGCTCGGATCGGGGAGGTGCGGGTGCCGATCGAGGAGCTGAAGAAGCGCAAGATCCTGGTCGACCGCGACGAGGACGGCTACCTGCTGCAGATCTTCACCAAGCCGATGGGCGACCGGCCCACGGTCTTCTACGAGTTCATCGAGCGGCACGGCTCGCTGGGCTTCGGCAAGGGCAACTTCAAGGCACTTTTCGAGGCGATCGAGCGCGAGCAGGAGGCACGTGGCAACTTGTAGCCCGTGACCTCTCAACCCGGCTGGCACCCCGACCCCGTCCCACCTCGGCCCGGCCAGCCGGCCCAGCTGCGCTACTGGGACGGCACCCGCTGGACCGAGCACACCGCGCCCGCGCAGCCCCCGGCCGCCAGCGACCACTACGCCGCTCCCGCCTACCAGGGGCAGTACGCCGCGGCGCCGGGCGACCCGGCGCTGAGCGACCCGGCGGCGTACGCCGCGACCTACGCCGCGGCGTACGCCTACAGCGGCCCGCCCTCGACCCCTGACGGTGTGCCGCTGGCCGGCTGGTGGTGGCGGGTGCTGGCCCTGGTGATCGACTGGATGATCGTCATCACGGTCATCTCCCTGGTCGGGCTGCCGTGGATCCGCGACATCTGGCACAGCTACAAGGACTTCCTCGACGAGCTCCTCGACGAGAGCGCGAACGGCGGCTCGTCCCCGGACACCGCTCAGTTCCAGAGGGACATCGCCGGTCCGGCGCGGATGATCAGCCTGGTCAGCCTGGCGGTGACCTTCTGCTACCACGTCGGCTTCCTGATGTGGAAGCAGGCGACCCCCGGGAAGCTGGCGACCGGGCTGCGGGTGCGGCTGCGCGAGCGTCCCGGCCGACTGCCGTTGCGGGCCGTGCTGCTGCGGTGGGTCGGTCAGTTCGGGGTCCGGGTGATCGGCCTGGTCCCGATCATCGGGGTGCTCTCCACCATCTACCTGCTGCTGGACTACCTCTGGCCGCTGTGGGACGCCAACAAGCAGGCGCTGCACGAGAAGCTGCCGAGGACCAACGTGGTGCGGATCCGCTGACCCGCACCACGCCGGTGCTCCCGCGAGCGCTCACGCGCGCTCGGTGACGCCCAGCTTCACGGTCGAGCCGTAGGGGAGGGCCTGCACGAGACGCAGCCGCGCGAGCGCGGGGTGGTCGTCGAGCAGCTTCGCGCCGTTGGCGAGCGAGCGCAGCGCGGCGGTCTCGGCCCGGGCGGCCTCGAGCTGCGCGAGGCCGCGGGTGCGGGCGGTGACCAGCTCGGCGTACGCCGACCGCAGCTCCGGGGGCAGGATCACGTCCTTGACCACGACCTCGGCGACGTCGATGCCGACCGTCGCGCCCGCGGCGCGGGCGCGGTCGAGCAGCGCGTCGCCGGCCAGCCGCGCCTCGCGCACCAGCGCGTCGACCTCGACGGCGACCAGGGCGTCGCGCAGCGCGATCTGGAGCGCGAGGTAGACCAGCCCGGCCGGGTCGACCACGGTCTCGACGAACTGGCGGGGGTCGGCGACCCGCCAGCGGACCGCCGCGGTCACGCGGACCGAGACGCCGTCGGCGGTCAGCACGTCCTGCGGTGCGGTGGTGACGATCCGCTCCAGCACGGGCACGCGCTGGTAGGTCGCGCGCCGGACGGTCCGGTAGCGACCGGGCGCGAGCACGCGGGTGCACACGCCGTCGACGTACTCGAGGGCGCGCTCGTGGGCGGACACGGTGATGGTGGTGAACATTGGACTGGCTGCCTCCTTTCGTGGTCTCGGAGCCTTGGTCCAGGGATGTGCAGTTGTGGGAGTGGGCGGGCCGTGGCACGTCCGGACACGGGGCGTCAGCCGTCGTGCTGACCGGCCGGGCCACAGGGTGACCGCACGCTGACGCCGCGGCCCGCCCACCCGTGGATGAGGAGTCGAACCTCGGAACCATGTCCTTCGCAGGGACGCGGTCGACGCCAGGAACGCGCAGGACCGGCACGGGTACCCCCGGCAGGCTGCGTGGTCGTCGACGCCGTACCAAGGTAGAGAGCCGCGGCGACCGCGGCCACCCATTTCCGCGCGGGCGAGCCCGAACGGGTCATGCGCGAGGTCCGGGACCGGGTCTAGCGTCGAGGCGACCCCGAGGAGCGAAGGAGCTCACCATGAAATACGTCATCACATGGGAGACGCGGCCCAGCGCCACGGAGGAGACCGCAGCTCGGGGGCTTGCGGTCTTCAGCAAGTGGTCGCCGTCGGAGGGCAGCAACTTCCGTGAGTTCCTCGGCCGCGTGGACGGTCGCGGCGGCTTCGCCGTGGTCGAGACCGAGGAGGTCGCCAACATCGCCAAGGACGTGGCGCCGTTCGGCGGGTTCTTCGACTTCTCCGTCTACCCGGTCCAGGAGATCACCGACACCGCTGCGGTCGGCATGGAGGCCGTCGCCTTCCTCGAGTCGATCCAGTAGGTCCGGACCCGCGCCCGCGGCTGCTACCCGCGGGCGCGCTCGGCCAGTGGCCCGCCCGATGACCCGCCCGATGACCTGCCCGATGCCTGCCCGATGACCTATCCGGTGAGCCGCCCGGTGAGATGATGCGCCGGTGGCGACCTACATCGGGTTCCTGCGGGCGATCAACCTCGGACGCAACCGGAAGTTCCCGAAGGCCTCGATCATCCGGGCCGTCGAGGCGGCCGGCTTCACCGACGTCGCGACCTACATCAACACCGGCAACGTCCGCTTCGACACGCCGCTGCGGTCGCGGGCGAAGATCGAGACCGCGCTCGAGGCGGCGTTCGAGGCCGAGGCGGGCTTCGCGGTGCCGACCGTGGTGTTCACCCAGAAGGAGCTGTGCGAGATCGCCGAGCACGCGGCGTCGTTCGGCCACGGCGGCCGGCACTACGTCTCCCTGCTCAAGCAGGACCCGTCCCCGGCGGCGGTGAGGCGGCTGGAGGAGAGCAGCACGACCGACGAGGTGGCCAAGGTCGGTGGCCGAGCCGTCCACCTGCTGATCGGGGAGAACTACCACGAGGCGAGGCTGACCAACGCCGCCGTGGAGAAGCACCTGGGCGTGGCGACCAACCGCAACATCAGCGTCATCCGCGCACTGGCCGAGAAGTGGTGTTGACCCACCTGGGTGCCCCATCGGTCGGCGGCTGCTGATAGGAACATCTGGCGCGCTCGCTCGGGCGGGCACCTCGTCACGTCCACCACTCTCGGGAGCTTCTGCCATGGCCTCGTTCGACGACCCGTTCCGCCGTCCGGTCGACCACGACCCCCACTGCTGCCCGCCCGGGCTGGGCCGCCCGCACCCCGACGTCGAGGCCGCAGGCCGGACGATGCCGGGCCGACGCGGCCTGCTCACCGGTGTGGCCGCGCTGACCGCCGCCGGCTGGGCGGCCCCCGCGCTGGCCGACGAGCCCGACGACCGGCGCGGCCACCACGGGCACCATGGGCGCCACGGCGACCGGGTCCGGCTGACCGTGATGGGCACCACCGACCTGCACGGCCACGTCTTCAACTGGGATTACTACAAGAACGCCGAGTACGACGACAAGGCGCACAACGACATCGGCATCGCCAAGGTCGCCACGCTGGTCAAGGCGCTGCGCAAGGAGCTGCGCAAGAGGAATCGTCCGTCGCTGCTGCTCGATGCGGGCGACACCATCCAGGGCACGCCGCTGGCCTACTACTACGCGCGGATCGCGCCGATCACCGCCGGCGGCGAGCACCCGATGGCGACCGCGATGAACCTGCTCCGCTACGACGCGGCGGCGCTCGGCAACCACGAGTTCAACTACGGCATCGACACGCTCCGCACCTGGGAGTCGCAGCTGGACTTCCCGCTGCTGGGCGCGAACGTGCTCGACCCGGCCACCGGTCGCCCGGTGTTCCGGCCGTATGTCATCAAGAAGATCAAGGCCAAGGGCCGCACCCTGAAGGTCGGCATCCTCGGCCTGGTGACCCCAGGCGTCGCGATCTGGGACAAGGCCAACGTCAGCGGCAGGCTCGACTTCAACGGCCTGGTCGAGCAGGCGAAGGTCTTCGTGCCCGAGCTGAAGAAGAAGGGCTGCGACCTGGTCATCGTCTCGGCCCACTCCGGTGCCGACACGTCCTCGTCGTACGGCGACGCGCTGCCCTACCCGGAGAACGCCTCGACGCTGGTGGCGCAGCAGGTGCCCGACATCGATGCGATCCTGGTCGGCCACGCGCACGTCGAGATCCCAGAGCGGTTCGTCACCAACGAGCAGACCGGCAAGCAGGTGCTGCTCTGCGAGCCCTACTACTGGGGCATGCGGCTGGCGGTGATGGACCTCGTCGTCGAGTACCAGGCCCGCAAGCGCCGGTGGAAGCTGGTCAAGGCGCACAGCCGGCTGCTCAACGCCAACGCGGCCAAGGAGAACGGCAAGGTCGCCCGGGCGCTGCGGCCCCAGCACGACAAGGTGGTCTCCTACGTCAACTCGCCCGTCGGCACCTCGACCGAGGCGATGTCGGCGGCCCGGTCGGTGGTCGAGGACACGAAGATCATCGACTTCATCCAGTACGTCCAGGCAGGCGCGGTGAAGGCGGCGCTGACCGGATCGGACGCCTCGCTGCCGGTGCTGTCGGAGGCCGCGCCGTTCAACCGCTCGGCGTCGTTCCCGCAGGGCCAGGTCACCATCCGCGACGTGGCGGGGCTCTACATCTACGACAACACCCTGCTCGGGGTCCGGATCACCGGCGCCGACGTGAAGGCCTACCTGGAGTACTCGGCGCAGTACTTCAAGCAGCAGGCGAGCGGCGGTCCCTACACCTTCGACCAGGTCACCAATGCGGTCACCGCGACGGCGCCCAACGGCGTCCCGGACTACAACTTCGACTCGATCCGCGGCCTCGACGCGCACCTGACCTACCAGATCGACCTGGCCAAGAGCGTCGGTAGCCGCATCCTCAACCTCGAGTACGCCGGGGCGCCGATCGACCCGTCCGCTCAGTTCATCCTGGCCGTCAACAACTACCGGCAGTCCGGCGGCGGCGGCTTCCCGGCGGTGAAGACGGCACCGGTGGTCTATAACGCCCAGGTCGAGATCCGGCAGCTGCTCATCGACTGGGCCATCGCCCACCACACCATCGACCCGACCACCTTCGCCAGCGTCGACTGGAAGCTCGTCTACAACGGCGCGGACGTGGTGGTCAGCTGACGGGCGCCGGCTGCTCGGCCCGCTGGAGGTCGCGGACCGACCGCGACCCCAGCGTGGCCAGGCAGACGACGACGTAGAGCACGCCACACACCAGCAGGGTCTGCCGGACGCCGAAGGCCGAGCCGAGCGGGCCGACGGCGAGCTGGCCGACCGGGATCGCCACGAACGAGCCCAGGGCGTCGTAGGAGTACGCGCGGGAGAGCATGTCGTCGGGGACGTGCTCCTGCATCGCCAGGCTCCAGCCCAGGCTGAACACCTCGATGCCGGCACCGCCGACGAAGACCGCGACCATCGCAACCACCAGGTGCGGGTGGACGCCCAGGACGACCATCGGCACGCCGTAGAGCGTGCAGCCGAGCATCCCCCACAGCAGCGGGCGGCGCAGCGGGACCCGCAGCATGACCACGGTCGTGGCGAGCAGTCCCACGGCTCCGGCGGACAGCACCAGACCCCAGCCGGCCTCGCCGATCGAGCTGTGCACGGCCAGCACCGGGCCCAGGGTGTTGAAGCCGCTGTGCAGCGCGTTGAGCACCGCGAAGCCGGCGACGATCACCCACAGCCAGGTGGTGCTGCGGAAGTAGCGCCAGCCCTCGCGCAGCTCCTCGACCGTCGAGGCCCGCTCGGTGCGAGACGGCGGCGGGATCCGGACCAGGGTGAGCAGGGCCGCGGCGGCGAAGTAGGTGATCCCGTCGACCGCGACCGCCCAGCCGGGGCCGACCGTGACCACCAGGACGCCGCCGACCGTGGGACCGATGACGTTGAGAGAGCCGCGCTGCATCGACATCAGGACGTTGGCGGGCTGGAGCTGCTCGCGGGGCACGAGCTGCGGCAGCACGCTGGCCAGGGCCGGGAAGCTGATCGCCAACGACGTGCCGTTGAGGGCGCTGAGCGCCACGAGCTGCCACAGCTGCGCCGCGCCGCTGAGGACCAGGCCGGCGACCGCGAGCTGGGTGAGGCCCGCCGCCACGTTGCAGGCCTGGATCACCAGGGTGCGCCCGAACCGGTCGGCGATCACGCCGCCGACGAGCATGAAGAGCACCAGCGGGATGCTCTCGGCGGCCAGCACCACACCGAGCGCGGTGGGGGAGTCGGAGACCTCGAGCACGGCGAACGCCAGGGCGACCGGCGCCATCGTCGAGCCCGCTCCGTTGACGAGCCGGGAGAGGAAGTAGAAGCGGAAGTTGGGCTCGCGCAGCGTCGCGACCGCGCCCGCGCGGCCGCTCACTCCTCCTCGCCGCCGGTCATCCGGAACGCCCAGGCGGTGAAGCTGATGTGGACGGTGCCGGGGGAGTGCGGGCGGCGGTTGGCGTCGTGCAGGAGGGCGGACGCCTCGCGCAGCAGGGCCGACGCGCGGCCCCAGGCCTCCGGCTCGACCCAGCCCTCGAGGTCGGACAGGAGGTTGCCGGGGCCGGGGACGCGGTCGACGATGCGGCGCTCGACCTCGGCGGCGACCGCTCGGGCATAGAGCAGGCGGTCCTCGTTGCTCTCGGCGTGCCGGTGCGCCTGGGCCTCGTGGGGGTAGCGGTAGAGCTTGGCCGTCCCGCCGCGGACCTTCTGCTCGCCGGCTTCCACCACCTCGCCGGCGTCGGCCAGCTGACGCAGGTGGTAGGACGCGTTGGCATGGCTGATGTCGAGCGTCCGGGCCAGGTCCGCGGCGCTCATGGCCGTGCCGGTGAGAGCGGAGAGCATCCGCAGCCGGACCGGGTGCGCGACCGCGCGCAGCGAGCTGACATCGGACATTCCCACCTCCCCAAGAACTGTTGGGGAGTGAGTGTGCCACCCGTGGCCGCAACCGTCAAACAGTTGTTGGAGGGTTGTCGCGGCCGCTCTAGTCGCCCCTGAACTCCGGCCGACGGCCGGCGTTGAAGGCGCGCATCCCCTCGGCGACATCGGCGGTGCGCAGCAGGATGGTCTGGCCGGTGCGCTCGCGCTCCAGGGCCGGCTCGAGCTGGTGGAGGGTGGCGGCGTTGACCGCCTTCTTGGTGGCCGCCTGGGCCAACGGGGCGCCCCTGGTCAGCCGGCCCACCAGCCGCTCGACGGTCGCTGGGAACTCCTCGTCGGGAGCCAGGTGGCTGACCAGACCTGCGTCGTGGGCCTCGCGCGCGGTGAGGGGCTCGCCGAGCAGCGCCATCCGCATCGCGCGGGCCCGTCCGATCGCGGCCGCGATCGTCGCCGACGTACCGCCGTCCGGCATCAGCCCGATCCGCGCGAACGCGAGCAGGAAGCTGCTGGACTCGGCGGCGACGACGAGGTCGGCGGCCAGGGCCGTCGAACAGCCCACGCCTGCGGCCACGCCGTTGACCGCGGCGACAACCGGTTTGGGGCAGGCGACGACGGCGCGGATGATCCGGTTGGCGGCGTCCAGTGCTCGGACGTCGAACCGCTCGTGGGCGTCCGCCCCGGAGATGTCGGCGCCAGCGCTGAACGCCGTGCCGCTGCCGGTCATGACGACGACCCGCACCTCGTCGTCGGAGGCGGCCGCCTCGAGCCGCTCGGCCAGGGCCACCGACAGCTCGCCGCTGAACGCGTTGAGCGCCTCCGGCCTGTGCAGGGTCAGCCAGAGTGCCCCGTTGTCGCGTTGCTCGACCAGCAGGTGGTCAGTCTCCAGCAACGTCGACGCCCGCCTCGCGCATCGCCGCCACGGCCGCCACGGTCGTGTCCGGCGCCACTCCGGCGCAGAGGTGGAGCAGCACGGTGGTCTCGAAGCCCTCTCGCACGGCGTCCAGCGCGGTGGCCCGCACGCAGTGGTCGGTGGCGATGCCACAGATGTCGAGGTGGGTGACCTCGTGCGCGCGCAGCCACTCGGCGAGGGGCTGCCCGTCGTGGGCGCCCTCGAAGCCGGAGTAGGCCGCGGCGTGCTCGCCCTTGAGGAAGATCGCATCGAACGGCTGAGGGTCGAGGTTGGGGTGGAACGCCTCGCCTTCGCTGCCGACCCGGCAGTGCACCGGCCATGACTGAGCGAAGTCCGGCTCGCGTGACCAGTGCGCGCCCGGGTCGACGTGGTGATCCTTGGTGGCCACGACGTGGTCGTAGACGGGTGCGTCCGGCCCCCCGGCCGTCCGCTGGTGGAGCAGCCGGCCGACGTCCGCGGCGACCTGGGCGCCGCCGTGCACGGGGAGCGACCCGCCCTCGCAGAAGTCGTTCTGCACGTCGACGACGATCAGCGCAGTCTTCACGCTCCGACCATAGTGACCTTCAGCCGGTCCGCACCGGGAGCCAGGCGATGACGTCCTGGATCACCGCGTCCCAGAGGGACCAGGCATGCTCCCCGGGGCGGAAGTCCGAGCTGACGTCGACGCCGGCGGCCGCGGCCGCAGCGGCGAACATCCGGCAGGAGTCGATGAGCCAGTCCTCGGTGCCGCACGAGATGTGCAGGGGTGGCACGGCGCGGGCGGCCTCGAGCAGTGCGAACAGGTCGTCGCCCGGGCCGATCCGGTGGTCGAAGACCCGGCCCATCACCTCGTCGCGGTCGGGTCTCTTCGCGAACGACACGAGGTCCAGGGCGCCGGAGAGGCACGCCGCCGCGGCGTACCTCTCGGGATGGGTCAGCACCAGCTTGAGGGCGCCGTAGCCGCCCATCGAGAGCCCGGCCACGAACGTGTCGGCGGGCTCCTGCGATACCCGGAAGAACCGCCCGACGATTCTGGGCAGCTCCTCGGAGACATAGGTCCAGTAGCGGTGCCCGTGCACCTCGTCGGCGTAGAAGCTGCGGCCCGCCGCCGGCATCACGACCGCCAGCCCGCGAGCAGCGGCGTAGCGCTCGATGGAGGTGTAGCGCAGCCACGAGGTGTGGTCGTCGGAGAGTCCGTGGAGCAGGTAGAGGACGGGCGGCGGGCCCTCGACCGGTTGATCCCCCAGACCGATCTGCTCCTGGGTCTCCTGCGGCAGCACGACGGTCACCGTGGTCCCGACCATGAGCGACTCGCTGAAGAAGTCGCAGGTCAGCAGCGCCACCTCAGAGCTCGCCCTCGAAGACCGTCGGGATCACCGGCTCACCCCGGGAGAGCTGCTGCGCGGCCACCGGGAGCTCGGCGCGGGCAGCAGCGTGGCGCTCGCGGGCGGCGTCCAGGGGCTCGCGGCCGACAACCTCACCTGAGCGCACCAGTGGCACCAGCAGCTCGCGATCGTCGCCGTCGTTGGGCGCGGGGTGGCCGATGCCAATCACCTCCGCCTCCGCGACGCCGTCAGCGTCCCGGCGCCGCAGGGCGTACTTCCGGCCGCCCACCGAGATCTTGTCGACGCTCTTCTTGGCCACCGACCGCAGCACGCCGGCGTGGTCCTCGCGGGCGACGAGCTTGTAGACGAAGCCGGACGTCGGGTGGCCGCTGCCGGTCACCAGCTGGGTGCCGACGCCGTAGCCGTCGACGGGCGCGGCTGCGAGCGCCGCGATCGCGTGCTCGTCGAGGTCGCTGGTGACCAGGATGCGAGTGCTCGACGCACCCAGGGAGTCGAGCTGGGCCCGCACCTGCTGGGCCAGGATGCCGAGGTCACCGGAGTCGATGCGGACCGCGCCGAGCTCGGGCCCGGCGACCTTCACCGCCAGCCGCACGGCCTCCTCGACGTCGTAGGTGTCCACCAGCAGAGTGGTGCCGCTGCCGAGCGAGGCGACCTGGGCGCGGAACGCGTCCTCCTCGGTGTCGTGGAGGAGCGTGAACGAGTGGGCGCTGGTCCCGGTCGTCGGCACGCCGTAGCGGTGCCGGGCCGCGAGGTTGGAGGTCGCGGCGAAGCCGGCGACGTACGCCGCCCGCGCGGCCGCCACCGCCGCCTCCTCGTGGGTGCGCCGCGAGCCCATCTCGATGCAGGGGCGGCCCTGCGCGGCGGTGGTCATTCGAGACGCGGCTGAGGCGATCGCCGAGTCGTGGTTGTAGATCGAGAGGAGCACGGTCTCCAGCAGCACGGCCTCGGCGAAGCTGGCCTCGACGATCAGCAGCGGCGATTGGGCGAAGTAGGTCTCGCCCTCGGCGTAGCCCCACACGTCGCCCGAGAACCGGTAGCCCGACAGCCACTTCAGCGTCGGTGCGTCAACCACGCCGTCGAGGGCGGCGAGCGTCTCGTCGTCGAACCGGAACGCCTCGATCGCCGCGAGGGCGCGGCCCACCCCGGCCACCACGCCGTAGCGCCGGCCCTCGGGCAGGCGCCGCCCGAACAGCTCGAACACCGAACGCCGCTCGGCGGTCCCTCCCGCGAGAGCCGCCTCCAGCATCGTCAGCTCGTAGTGGTCGGTCAGCAGCGCGGTCGACGACACGTCGCCACCCTAGGGCGTGTCCCGCAACCCCTGGCGGCGCCGGACGCCGCCCAGATCGCGTGCTGGCGGCGTTGCCGACACTTCGAAGACGCCCAGTCTGCGCGCGTGCCGGCGCCTTGCGAGCGCGCGCCTGGACGACGCCGGCATCCACCAGGGGTTACGGGACACGCCCTCGGGCATGCCCTTCGTGGGTCCCTGGCCGCGATGTCGCCGCATGCGTGCCACCATGGGGTGGTGTCGACCGCTAGCCCCGTCGAGGTCGAACCGACCACCACGCCCGACGAGATCACCGTTCTCGCGACGCCGTGGGTGACCATCGTGTGGAACGACCCCGTCAACCTGATGTCGTATGTCACCTACGTGTTCCAGAAGCACTTCGGCTACGGCCGGAAGAAGGCCGAGAAGCTGATGCTCGAGGTGCATGAGGACGGCAAGTCCGTGGTCAGCTCGGGGAGCCGCGAGGAGATGGAGCGCGACGTGCAGGCGATGCACGAGTACGGCCTCTGGGCGACCCTCGACAAGCAGAGCTGAGCTGCACTTGAGCGGGTTCACGCAGCACCGCAGGAGCAAGCACATCATCGCCACGTTCACCGGCTTCGAGGCCGATCTGCTGCGCAACCTCGCCGCGCAGCTGGTGGAGCTGCTGCGCAACGAGGCTGCGGTGCCGCGCGACGACGTCGACCCGCTCGAGGCGATGATGGACTTCTCCGGGCCGACCACCGAGCCCGACGACCCGGTCCTGGCGCGGCTGTTCCCGACGGCCTATCCGCACGACGAGGAGGCCGCCGCGGAGTTCCGCCGGTTCACCGAGGGCGCCCTGCGCGACGGCAAGGCCGCTGCGGCCATCGCGATCATCGACGCGCTGGAGGAGGCCGGGCTGCCGCCGGAGCTGACCGAGGAGGGGCTGATGATCGACGTCGAGCTCGACCGGCCCACCGCGGAGACCTGGATGCGGTCGTTCACCGACCTGCGGCTGGCGCTCGCCACCCGGCTCGAGGTCGAGGAGGGTGACGAGGCCTACTGGCACTCGCTGCCCGACGACGACCCGCGCGGGCAGGCACACGAGATCTACGAGTGGGTGGGCTACCTCCAGGAGAGCCTGGTACGGGCGCTGTCGCGGCGGTGATGCCAGATAGTTCGATACGAGACGATCTCGTATCCAACTAGTGTGACGGCATGGAGGAGCCCCCCGACGAGACCCGCCTCGACCTGTCGTTCCTGCTCAACCAGGCCGCGTACGCCTTCGAGGCGCGGCTGGCCGCGGCGTTGGCGGAGCACGATCTCTCGGTCCGGGAGTACTGCGTCCTGTGGAAGGCCGAGGAGGCCGAGAGGACCCAGCAGGAGATTGCCGAGCTGGCCGGCCTGGACAAGAGCACCCTGGTGGTCACCCTCGACAAACTGGAGGCTGCCGGGCTGGTCGAACGCCGGATCTCCGAGGTCGACCGCCGGGCCCGGGTGGTGGCCGTGACCCCGACCGGCGGCGGCCGCTACATGCTGGCGCAGAAGGTGGTCGACCGGGTCACCGTGGAGACGCTGCGCCACCTCGGGGCCGACGGGATGCACTCGTTCGTCCGGGGGCTGCAGCGGCTGGTCGAGGACGACGGGCCGCTGAGCGCGCCCTCGCACGTGCACCCGCTCCGGCGCAAGCAGGTGCGGCGTAGATAGTCCGCCACGAGACGATCTTGTAGAAGATAGTCTTATACAAAACTATTTGATACGGTCCTATTCATGAGGACCAACACAGACAGCTCCCTCCGCCCGACCGACCGCACCGCCCGCCGGCGGGGCGCCGCGCTGGCGATCCTGCTGGCGACCCAGCTGATGGTGATCCTCGATGGCACGATCGTGAACGTCGCGCTGCCGAGGATCCGTAGCGCACTCGCCTTCAGCGACGCCGGGCTCGCGTGGGTGGTCAACGGCTTCTTCGTCGCGTTCGCGCTGGTGCTGCTTCCGGCCGGTCGCCTGGGCGACCTGGTGGGCGCCCGCAGGGTGTTCCTGGCCGGGCTGACCGTGTTCACCGTCGCGACCGCGGCGTGCGGCGTGGCGACCGGCCCGGGACTCCTGGTCGCGGCCCGGGTGGCGCAGGGCGTGGGCGGCGGCCTGACCTCGGCGGTGGTGCTCGGCATGATCGCCGCCCTCTACGCCGCACCGGCCGACCGGGCACGCGCCTTCGCGCTGGTGGCGTTCGTCGGCTCCGCCGGTGCCTCGATCGGCGTCGTGGCCGGTGGCCTGCTCACCGAGCTGGCGTCGTGGCGGTGGGTGTTCTGGGTCAACGTCCCGATCGGTCTGGTGGTGCTCGTCGCGGCGTGGGTCGTGCTGGAGGACGGCCCCGCCAGGTCGTCGGCGCGTTCCGGTCTGGTGCCCCGGTCGCTGGTACCCCGCACGCTGCTGACCCGGCCGGCGTTCCTGCTCCCCAACGCGGTGCTGTTCACGATGACGATGGCCGGCTTCTCCTTCCAGTTCCTGACCGCTCTCTACCTGCAGGACACCCTCGGCATCGACCCGCTGCACACCGGACTGGCCTACCTGCCCGTGACCCTGGCGATCGCGTTGTCCTCGCTCGGGGTGAGCGGCCGTCTGGCCGTGAGGTGGGGTCCGGAGCGGGTCCTGGTCGGCGGGCTGGCGCTGTTCCTGGGCGGGATGCTGATGATGGCCGCCCTGCCGGACCACGGCAGCTTCGCGCTCCACGTGGCGCCCGGCTTCGTCGTCATGGGACTCGGGTTCGGGTTGGCCATGCCCCAGGTGACCTCGCTGGCGATGGACGCCGCGCCGGCGGACGCGTCCGGTGCTGCGTCGGGCTTCGTCAACACCACCCAGCAGGCCGGCGGCGCGCTCGGGCTGGCCGTCGTCGCGGTGGTGGCGGCCGGCCATGGCCGGGCCGCTGGCTTCCTGGTCGCGGCCGTGGCGCTGGCCGTCGGCGTGGGCATCGCGGGCCGCCTCGCTGGTGCGGCGGCGCGCAACCGCCGTCCGGACCCCGGGCCGGACCAGGTCGAGCGGGCCGGCACCCCTACCCTGGAACGGTGCTGACCCTCGACCAGGCGACCTACGACGCGATCGTCGCGCATGCCAAGCGGGACCACCCCGACGAGGCCTGCGGCATCGTCGCCGGCCCCGCGGGCAGCGACCGCGCCGAGCGGCTGGTCGAGATGGTCAATGCCGCGGGCAGCCCGACGTTCTACGAGTTCGACTCCACCGACCTGCTCCACCTCTACAAGGAGATGGACGCCCGCGACGAGGAGCCGGTGGTCGTCTACCACTCGCACACTGCCACCGAGGCCTACCCGAGCCGCACCGACATCGGCCTGGCCATGGAGCCCAACGCACACTATGTGCTGGTCAGCACACGTGAGCACGGGAATAACGACGGCCCGGTCGAGTTCAGGTCCTACAGGATCGTCGACGACCAGGTGACCGAGGAACCGGTCGAGATCGTCGAGCAACTGCCAGCCACCGCCCAGACCAGGAGTTCAGCCTGATGGCCATCGAGGTCCGGATCCCTACCATCCTGCGCACCTACACCGACGGCGAGAAGTCGGTGACCGGCGAGGGTGACAGCCTCAGCGCGCTCATCGACGACCTGGAGTCCAGCCACCCCGGCATCAAGGAGCGGCTCATCGACGACGGCGACCTGCGCCGCTTCGTCAACGTCTACGTCAACGACGAGGACGTGCGCTTCCTGGGCGGCCTCAAGGCGCCGCTGAGCGACGGTGACCAGGTCGTCGTGCTCCCGGCGGTTGCCGGCGGCTGACCGCCATGGCCCGGTTCGACAACCTCCTCGCCTCGGTCGGCGGTACGCCGCTGGTCGGGCTGCCCCGGCTCTCGCCGAGCCCGGACGTGCGGCTGTGGGCCAAGCTCGAGGACCGCAACCCGACCGGCTCGATCAAGGACCGGCCCGCGCTGCGGATGATCGAGGAGGCCGAGAAGGACGGGCTGTTGCGGCCAGGCTGCACGATCCTCGAGCCGACGTCGGGCAACACCGGTATCTCGCTGGCCATGGCGGCCAAGCTCAAGGGCTATCGGATGGTCTGCGTGATGCCGGAGAACACCTCCGAGGAGCGCCGACAGCTGCTGCGGATGTGGGGCGCGGAGGTCATCACGTCGCCGGCGGCGGGCGGCTCCAACGAGGCGGTCCGGGTGGCCAAGCGGGTCGCCGAGGAGCACCCCGACTGGGTGATGCTCTACCAGTACGGCAACGAGGCCAACGCGCTCGCGCACCAGGAGGGCACCGGCCCGGAGATCCTGGCCGACCTGCCCAGCGTCACGCACTTCGTCGGCGGCCTCGGCACCACCGGCACGCTGATGGGTGTCTCGCGGTTCTTCCGCGAGGCCAAGCCCGAGGTCAGGATCGTCGCCGCCGAGCCACGCTACGGCGAGCTCGTCTACGGCCTGCGCAACCTCGACGAGGGCTTCGTGCCGGAGCTCTACGACGCCGAGCTCATCGATGCGAGGTTCTCGGTGGGCCCCCGTGACGCCGTACGCCGCGTGCGCGAGCTGCTCGAGCTCGAGGGCATCTTCGCCGGGATCTCGACCGGCGCGATCCTGCACGCCGCCCTGGCCCAAGCTGCCAAGGCCGTGAAGGCGGGGGAGACCGCCGACATCGCCTTCATCGTGGCCGACGGCGGCTGGAAGTACCTCTCCACCGGCGCCTACGAAGGCACCATCGACGAGGCCGAGGAGGCCCTCGAAGGGCAGCTCTGGGCCTGACGTCAGGCCCCGGTCCTGTCGATGCGTCCGGGCCGCACCGACTATCGTCTCGACTCGATGCGACGCCTCCCGATCGCCCTGGTCCTCGCCCTCGTCGGCACTTTCCTGATGGCCACGCCGTCCTACGCCGGCACGCTCACCGCGGTGGTGGCTCCCACGATCTCCGGCACGCCGGAGTACGCCGCGACGTTGACGGCGAGCCCCGGTCAGTGGACCCCCGCGGCCACGGCCTACACCTACCAGTGGCTGCGCGACGGCCAGCCGATCGCCAAGGCGACCGCAGCGGACTATCGACCCGGCCTCGACGACCTCGGGCACGCGCTGAGCCTGACCGTGACCGCCGACGACGGGATCGGTGACAGCGGGACCGCCACGTCCGCCCCGACCACCCCGGTGCAGAAGGCGACGCTGAAGGCGAAGGGCGGCCAGGTGATCAAGGGGGTGGCCCGGTTCACGCGCACGCTCTCGGTGCATCCGGGCCGCTACAGCGCCGAGCCGTCGAAGGTCGCCTACCAGTGGCTGCTGGGCAGGCAGCCGGTGTCGGGTGCCACCGGCTCCCGCTACGCCATCCGTCCCGAGGATGTCGGCGCCCGGCTCCGCGTCCAGCTGACGGTGCTCGCGCCCGGCTACCAGCCGCTCGAGCTCCTCACCCACCCGACCCCGGTGGTGCGCAACCGCGTCGACGTGCGCCGCACGGTGCGCTACCACGTCGAGACCCGCGGCCGGATCACCGCCAGCCTCAAGCAGTTCAAGACCCAGGCCCAGCAGACCTACGACGACCCGCGGGGCTGGCGCGCCTCCGGGATCCGGTTCGTGCCGGTCGCGAGGGGCGGGGCCTTCACGCTGGTGCTGGCGCAGGCCAGCCTGGTGCCGTCGTTCTCCTCGTCGTGCAGCTCCATGTGGAGCTGCCGGGTGGGTCGCTACGTGATCATCAACCAGGACCGCTGGGAGCACGCCTCGCCCGCCTGGAACGCCGCGCACCTGGCGCTGCGCGACTACCGCCACATGGTCGTCAACCACGAGACCGGGCACTGGCTGGGCCTTCACCACGCGCACTGCCCGGGGCCGGGCCGGCTGGCGCCAGTGATGCAGCAGCAGTCGAAGGGGCTGGAGGGCTGCCGGTTCAACCCGTTCCCGACCATCCACGAGATCGCCAGCCGCACACCGAGGGGGCGCACCATGGCGTCCCTCATCGCGCGCGGTTACAGTCCGGACGTCGAGTAGCCCCACCGGCCCACCACGGGGAGAGCAGTTGCGCGAGATCGTCGTCTTCAGCGGCAGCGCCCATCGTCCCTTCGCCTCCGCGGTGTGCGACTCGCTCGGCGTCGAGCTGAGCTCGGTCGAGCTGACCCGGTTCAGCAACGACTGCCTCCAGGCCCAGCTGCAGGCCAACTGCCGCCAGCGCGACGTCTTCATCGTTCAGCCGCTCGTGCCCGCCACCCAAGAGCACCTGATGGAGCTGCTGCTGATGATCGACGCCGCGCGCGGCGCCTCGGCCCAGCAGATCACGGCGGTGATCCCGTACTACGCCTACGCCCGCTCGGACAAGAAGGACGCCTCCCGACTCTCGATCGGTGGCCGCCTGGTCGCCGACCTCCTGGTGACAGCGGGCGCCAACCGGGTGATCACGATGGCCCTGCACGCCCCCCAGGTGCACGGCTTCTTCTCGGTTCCCGTCGACCATCTGACCGCCCTGGGCGTCCTGGCCGACCACTTCACCGGGCAGGACCTCACCGACGCGGTCGTGGTCTCACCGGACTTCGGCAACGCCAAGACGGCGACGCAGTTCTCGCGCCTGCTCGGGCTGCCTGTCGCCGCCGGCTCGAAGAAGCGGCTCGCCGACGACCGGGTCGTGATCGACGAGATCGTGGGTGACGTCGCGGGCAAGCGCGCGATCATCCTCGACGACGAGATCGCCACGGGTGGGTCGATCCTCGAGCTGCTGGACCGGCTCGCCGAGCGGGGCTGTACGTCGGCCTCGGTGGCCTGCACCCACGGGCTGTTCGTCGGCAAGGCGATCGAGCGGCTGCGGGAGCACCCGATGATCAGCGAGGTCGTGACGACGGACACGGTCCCCGCGCCGGCGGACTGGCCGGAGCTCCGGATCCGCTCGGTCGCCGGCCTGTTCGGCGCCGCCATCGAGCGCATCCACGCGGGGGAGTCGGTCAGCAGCCTGTTCGACGGGGTCGACCCGACGCACGCGCCACCGCAGCCGCGGCTCTTCGACTGACTCGCCGCTGGGCCCGGGTCAGGCCCAGGCCAGGATCAGCCCAGGTCGTTGACCTTGAGCCAGTCCAGCACCGCCTCGGCGATCTCCCGCCACCCGGCGTCGATGGTCAGGGAGTGGCCGCGCCCCTCGAACTGCTTGAGCTCGGTCGTCGCCGTGGAGTCGCGGTACTGCTTCAGGGTCGATCTCGTCACGACGTCGGGCACGGTGTGGTCGGCCGTCCCCGAGATGAGAAGGAGCGGGCCGCGGTCGCTGTTGTCGGTGTCGACCTTGGCCTGGGAGTGCATGACGAAGTTCGCCGCCGCGGCCTGGAACAGCGGCCGGGCGGGGGACGGGATGGTCCAGCGCTCGAAGAGGGCGTCGGACTCCTCCTCGCTGAGAGCGTTCCCGAAGCCGTACCGGAACTCCTTGCGGGTGAGCGCGACCGATTTGTGCAGGTTCGTCGGGTTGCCTAGAGCGGGCAGGCC
>Ga0268264_10000249_pt1 | contig 101309 bp, 95 predicted proteins | sample KBSSwiS32_FD_190357 | JGI IMG/M metagenome (GOLD analysis project Ga0268264, IMG submission 190357) | Switchgrass rhizosphere microbial communities from Kellogg Biological Station, Michigan, USA - KBS Switchgrass S3-2 (SPAdes) (version 2) | ecosystem: Host-associated > Plants > Roots >... | reverse complement strand
GACCCTCTTCCCGTTCGTCGAGGCGCAGGCGCGGCTGCTCGCGGCGTACGCCGTGGGTGCCTACGCACTGCCCCACGTCGAGGAGATGGAGCGGATGATCGACGCCGATAACCAGCTCTACCTCGGCCACGTCACCGACCGGCCGCGGCACACCCAGCAGGTCGACTACTTCGTCTACGAGCACGACCTGCGCGCCAAGGAGCTCCCCGCCGGCCGCGCCCGTGCCGGGGCAGGCGCGCGATGAGCGAGCAGCCCGCCCGCGGCGACCGGCGGCGCACCGCCCTGCTCGAGGCGCTCGACCACCACCTGCGCGAGGGGAGCCTCGACTCCATCAACATCGCCGACATCTCGCGCCGCGCGGGTGTGACCCGCTCGGCGTTCTACTTCTACTTCGAGAACAAGGCCAGCGCCGTCGCGGCCCTGATGGAGGAGATGTACGACGAGTCGTCGGCCGCCGCCGAGCACCTCCGCGGCGACGGCACCCCGGCCGAGAACATCGAGGCGATGATCCGCGCGCTGTTCTCGACCTGGGACAAGCACGAGCACCTGTTCCGCGCCTCGCTCGACGCGCGCGCGACCAGCACCACGGTGCGGGAGCTGTGGGACAACGACCGCGAGTCGTTCGTGCCGGTCGTCGCTTCGATGATCGAGGCCGAACGCCGCGCGGGTGCGGCGCCCGACGGCGTCGACGCGACGGCGCTGGCGAGCGTGCTGCTCGAGCTCAACGACCGGATGCTCGAGCGGCTCGCGCTCGGCGGTCCGCTCGGCCGCGAGCAGCTGGTCGAGGCGGTCGTCGCGGTCTGGCTGCACACGATCTACGGGGAGGTACGCCGGTGACCGCACCGCTCAAGCACGACCAGGTCTCGTTTGGCTCCGGCGGCGTCGAGCTCGACGGCTGGCACTTCACCGGCGCCGGCTCGGCGTTCGAGGGTCCGCAGGGCCGGCCGGTCGTGGTGATGGCGCACGGGCTCGGCGGCACCAAGGACTCCGGCCTCGAGCCGTTCGCGACCGGGCTCGCCGACGCGGGGCTCGATGTCCTGGCCTTCGACTACCGCGGCTTCGGCGCCTCGGGTGGCGAGCCGCGCCAGCGCGTCAGCGTGGCCGGCCAGGTCGACGACTACCGGGCGGCGCTCGCGGCGGCCGCCCGGCTGCCTGGCGTCGACCCGCGCCGGCTGGTCCTGTGGGGCGTCTCGCTCGCCGGTGGCCACGTCCTCACCGCGGCCGCCGACCGCGACGACGTCGCCGCCGTCGTCTCCCTCACGCCCCTGGTGGACGGGCTCGCCGCTGGCCGGCTCGCGGCCAGGCACCACAAGCCCGCGACCATGTTGCGGTCGACCGCGGCCGGGATCCGCAGCCGGGTCGCGTCGGCGCGCGGGGGAGCGCCGGTGATGATGCCGATCGTCGCGCGCCCCGGCGAGCTGGGCGCGCTCACCCTGCCCGGCCACTACGAGGCCTACCTGGAGATCGCCGGGCCGACGTGGCGCAACGAGATCGACGCGGCGGTCGGCCTCGAGCTCGGCAACCTGCGGGCCGGCCGGGCGGCCAAGCGGGTCCGCTGCCCACTCCTCGTCCAGATCGCCGACTTCGACCGCAGCGCCCCGCCCCGCGCCGCCGCCAAGGCCGCCGAGGCCGGCCGCGCCGAGGTCCGCCACTACCCCTGCGACCACTTCGACGTCTGGCCCGGCAGCGACTGGTTCGAGCCCGCCCTCGCCCACCAGCTGCACTTCCTCCGCCGCCACCTGAACGATTCGTCTGCGGTCTGACGGGGATTCCCCGGCTGGCAAGTGCAGACGAATCGTCAGGCGAGCCAGGCCACGACGTCGTCGACCAGGGTCTCCCAGCCGGGCTCACCGATGATCCAGTGGCCTCGCCCGTCGTAGAGGCGGGGCTCCACCCCGTAGTGCCGAGCGGTCTTCCTCGTCAGGGCCGTGGAGATGATCCGGTCGGCAGTGCCGCCGGCGACGTACACGGGCACCCTCACCTTGTCCGCGTCGATCTTCACCGACCCGAGCATCAGGTCGCGGTAGACCTTGCCCGACTCATGGGTGAGGTGCGCGTGGACCGCGGGGCGCTCGTCCTCGGGGAGCTTGTTGAGCGCGAGGGTGGAGCACGAACCCGGGCCCATGATGAACGAGCGGCCGGTCATGATCCTGGGCAGCTGTGGCAGGAAGTGCGGCAGCGCAACGGCCTGGGCGGTGAGCATCGCCGGCGGCGCCGGCGCGATGAGGACGATCGCGCGCGCCCGCCCCTGCTCGGCGAGCCGCTGGGCGAGCAGCGCGCCGAGGCTGTGGCCGACGAGCACCGCGGGCTGGTCGAGGGTGTCCAGAACGGCAGCCGTGTCCTCGAGGTAGTCGTCGAAGGTGAGCCCCTTCGCCTTCTCCGGCCCGACACCGACGCGACCGCGCCGGGCCGGAGCGATGGCCGGGTAGCCGGCCGCCGCGAGGCGCCCGACCCACCCGCGGAACGAGTCGTGGTCGGCGAAGGCGCCGTGCAGGAGGACGACGGGTGGCTTGTCCGAGTCGCTGGGGGTCGCTTCGTACGTCGGGAAGCCGGCGCGTGTCGCCTGCTGGATCTGTGGTGCTGTTCCGTTCATGGAGAAGATAGTCAATCGCCTTGCCTACTTTGTCAAGGGTATTGCCTAATCTGGCAGACTGCGACCATGCCGGACTTCCAGTCGATGACCGCCGACCAGATCCGAGCGCACCGCGAGACGGTCTTCCTCCGGCTGCTCATCCGCGTCAGCCAGGCGGAGACCAGCGAGCTCGTCGAACGGCTGCACGCCCGTGGGCACGGCGTCGTGCAGCGGACCCACATCACGGTCCTCGGCAACATCCACACCGAAGGGACCCGGCTGGTCGAGCTCGCCCGCCGTCTCGGCGTCACCCGTCAGGCGGCCAGCCAGGTCGTGCAGCAGATCGAGGGGAAGGGCTTCCTGGAGCGGACGCCAGATCCCGACGACGGACGGGCCGTGCTGGTGCGGCACACGCCGGCCGGGCGAGCCCTGCTCCTGGACGCCCTCGCCGTGATGGACGAGATCGAGGCGGGCTTCGCCGACCTGGTGGGTGTCGGCACCATGAAGAAGGTCAAGGCTGCTCTTCGGGAGATCGCCGACTCCTTGGACGCGTCCTCGGCGCTGTGAACCTCGCGGGCGACTTCCGACCGCAGTCGGATGCCGCGCACACGGTGTCGCAGTAACCTCGACCGCGTGGCCATCCTCGAGCACGACGAGAGCGACACCCGGGCCCTGACCCAGCAGCGGTTCGACCGGATGACGCTGGCCGGCGGCGACCGGCTGCCGGAGGTCGACCTGGCGGGGCTGCCGGACGGGCCGACCTGGCCGGCGCTGGTGCAGACCGTGGCCCTGCTCAGGTTCCGGCACTGGTTCCATCCCTATCTGCACAAGAAGTACGGCGACATCTACACGGTCCGGCTGCTGCCCAAGGGCCGGCCGCTGATCTTCTTCACCAAGCCCGAGCACGCCCGGGAGATCTTCGCCGGCGACCCCGAGGTCTTCCACGCCGGCAAGGGCAACGCGATCCTCGGTCCGGTCATGGGCGAGCACTCGCTGCTGCTCCAGGACGGGGCCGAGCACAAGCGCGCCCGCAAGCTCCTGATGCCGGCGTTCAACGGCCACGCGCTGCGCACCTACCAGGAGATGGTCACCGACATCGCCCGCGACGAGGTCGCGCACTGGCCGACGGACCGTGCGTTCAAGAGCCATGACCGGATGAACGTGCTCACCCTCGAGGTGATCCTGCGGGTCGTCTTCGGCGTGACCGACGAGAAGCGCCTGGCCGCGCTTCGCCCGCGGGTCAACAGGACGGTCAACGTCAGCCCGGCGGTGCTGATGGTGTGGACCATCCCCGCGCTGCACCGGTTCGGCCCCTGGAAGGCCGCGGTGCAGAACCAGATGGAGCTCGACGAGCTGATGTACGCCGAGATCCGCGAGCGGCGTACGGCGCGCGACCTGGCCGAGCGCACCGACGTGCTGTCCCGCCTGATCCGGGAGGGCGAGGAGAGCGGCGACCGGCTCTCCGACACCGAGCTGCGCGACCAGCTGGTCACGCTCCTGCTCGCCGGCCACGAGACGACCGCCACCGCGCTGGCCTGGGCGCTCTACGAGCTCGGTCGCGATCCCGAGCTGATGCGACGCACCCAGGCCGCGGCCGATGAACCGGGGCCGGACGGCGACGCCTGGCTCGACGCCGTGCTCAAGGAGTCGATGCGGCTGCACCCGGTGATCCCGATGGTGGTCCGCACGCTGATGAGCCCCCAGACCGTCGCCGGCGTCGACGTGCCCCGCGGCGCGACCGTCGGGCCGTCGATCCTGATCGCGCACAGCCGGCCCGACAACTATCCCGATCCGGAGCGGTTCGACCCCGAACGGTTCCTGGGCCACAACCCGCCGACGAACACCTGGATCCCGTTCGGCGGTGGGGTACGCCGCTGCATCGGCGCCGGCTTCGCGATGATGGAGGGCGTGGCCGTCCTGCGCGAGGTGTTCAAGGCGGTCGACGTCACCGCGGTCGGCACCGACGAGCCGCTGGTCCGCAACATCACCTCGGTGCCCAAGCACGGTGCCCGCATCCAGGTGACGCCGCGCTGACCGACCACCTCGAGACGGTCGCCGCCTGGCTGGCCCTCGAGGACCCGGAGCCGGACCACGTCGACGTGCTGCTGCTCTTCGGCGGCTCGCTGCCCGACGCCTGGGACGGCGCCGCCGCTGCTGTGCGTGCGGGCCGGGTCGGCACCCTGGTCCTCGTCGGCGGGGTCGGGCACACGACCGACGTGCTGCGCGCGATGGTGGGGGACGGCCCGACCGAGGCCGACCTGATGGCCGGCTATCTCGCGCGCGAGCACGGCATCACGGACGCCCTCTTGGAGCGGGAGTCGCGCAACTGCGGGGAGAACGTCGTGCTGGCTCGCGACCTGGTGCTGGGGGCGGGGCTGGCTCCGCGAACGGTCGCGCTGGTGCAGGACCCGACCATGCAGCGCCGGATGGACGCGGTGTTCCGCCTCGTCTGGCCCGACGCGGTTGCGGTGAACCGGCCCGGCCCGCGACGGGGCCGGTTCGGCTGGCCGCGCGAGCGCTGGGTCGCTCTCGTGATGGGCGAGGTGCCCCGGCTGCGTGACGACGGCGACGGCTATGGACCGCGCGGTCGCGGCTTCCAGGCGCACGTCGACGTGCCGGCCGAGGTGGAGGCGGCGTACGCCGCCCTCGTGGCCGCGCACCCCGACTGGGGCAGGCCGCCCGATAACGGCTTCCCGCCGACCGGTCGCAGGTGCGAACGTTGGCATTCGTGACCTGGGGTGAGCGGTTCCGCGCGCTGCGCATCGACGTCACCCCGCTGCGCACCTCGCGCGACTTCCGGCTGCTCTTCTACGCCGGCACGGTCTTCTACTTCGGCGCGATGGTCAGCTACGTCGCCATCCCCTACCAGATCTACACGCTGACCGGCTCCAACTTCGCGGTCGGTGCGATCGGGCTGGTGGAGCTCGCCCCGCTGGTCGTCTTCGGCCTGTACGGCGGCGCGCTCGCCGACCACGTCGACCGGCGCCGGCTGCTGGTCGCCTGCGGGGTCGGGCAGGCGGTGTTCACGGCGGTCCTGGCCCTCAATGCGTTCCTGGACCACCCCTCGGTCTGGCTGATCTTCGTGCTCAGCGTCGGGCTCGCCTCGACGTCGTCCCTGCAGCGGCCGAGCCGCGAGGCCCTGATGCCGCGCACGGTCGCCCACGAGGAGCTGCCCGCCGCCAACGCGCTGACCAGCCTCGGCATGCAGCTCGGCGTCCTGATCGGGCCGGCCGTGGGCGGACTGCTCGTGGCGTATGTCGGCATCGGCTGGTGCTTCGTGGTCGACATCTGCGGTCTCTCGGTCGCCTCGCTGATGTTCGCGCTGATGTCGAGCTACCCGCATCGCGAGGAAACCACCCCGCCGTCGCTCGCCGGCATCCGGCAGGGGCTGACCTACGCGCTCAGCCGGCGCGACCTGCTCGGCACCTACGTGGTCGACATCGTCTGCATGCTGCTGGCCTTCCCGGTGGTGCTGTTCCCGGCGCTGGCCGAGGAGGTCTTCGACAAGCCGCAGCTGCTCGGGCTCCTCTACTCCGCGGAGACCGTCGGCGCCCTCGCGGCCACCGCGCTGAGTGGCTGGACCGGCCGGGTCCACCACCACGGCCGCGCGATCGTGGTCGCGGCGACGGCGTACGGCGGGTTCGTCGCCCTGGCCGGGTTGATGCCCTCGATCTGGCTGGTGGTCTGCTTCCTTGCCCTCTCCGGCGCGGCGGACATGATCAGCGGCGTCTTCCGGGGCACGGTCTGGAGCCAGACCATCCCCGAGGCGATGCGGGGCCGGCTGGCCGGCATCGAGATGCTGTCGTACTCGCTCGGCCCGCTGGGCGGCCAGGTGCGCGCCGGCGTCACCGCCGACCTCTGGTCGGTGCGTGGCTCGATCGCCAGCGGCGGCCTCGCCTGTGTCGGCGGGGTCGCGCTCACCGCCGTATGGCTCCGCGACTTCTGGTCCTACGACGCCCGCACCGACGAGCACGCCGTCGCGGAGCGGGCGACGCGGCAGGCGGCCGGCGAGAGCTGAGCGCCCCGCCCGATTCGTCTGCGGTGCGGCCTGGGATCCGAGGTGTGGGCACCGCAGACGAATCGGGGGTCAGCCGCGGGCCTTGAGCGCGGCCATCACCAGCGCGCCCAGGGCGCCGGCCGACGTGAGGCAGCGGCCGATGTTCAGCTTCACCCACAGCGACTCGAAGTCGGCACGTACGCCGGCAAGGTCCTTGATCTTGTCGACCGGGCCGGCCGCCTCGAGGGCGTCGTTGAGGGGGATGTTGCCGGCGAAGCTGATGACGAGGGTGCCGACCGCGAGCACGGTCGCCGCGATCGCCCACCTCCGCGCCGACCCGTGGGTGACGAGGGCCGCGGCGCCGGCGAGCACGGGCGCGCCGAGGAACGTCGTGATGAAGACGGGGTTCACGATCGCGACGTTCATCTGCTGCACGGCATCGACGAAGGTCCGGTCGTCCACCCGGGCCAGGCCGGGCATCACGCCGGTGGACCAGGTGAAGTAGGTGCCGGCCTGGAGCCCGGCGACGACGGCGGCGATGACGAGTAGGGGGCCACGGAGGTTCGCGGTCATGGCGCTGCTCAGGACGGTCTGGCTGGTGGTCTCGCTGGTGATGGTCATGGGAGGAGTCAACGCCCGTCAGGCGAGACGATCCATGGCTAGAAGACCCATATCCATACGTGATCGTCTACGCTCGGCCGATGGATGAGCTTGCCGGGCTGCTCGACGGCCCCCGCGCCAGGGGCGCCTTCCTGCTGCGGATCCTGCTCGACGCGCCGTGGTCGGTCCGCCTCGAGGACGAGGCGCCACTGTCGGTGACCACCGTGGTCCGCGGCCACCTCTGGGTCTGCCCGGACGACGGCGAGCCGACCCGGCTGGAGGCCGGCGACGTCGTGGTGTGGGTCGGCAGCGACCACTGGTCGATCGCCGACGACCCGGCGACGCCGACCCAGATCGTGATCCACCCGGGCCAGGTCTGCACCACCGTCGACGGGCGGGTGGTCGTGGAGGAGATGAGCCAGGGCGTGCGCAGCTGGGGAAACAGCGCGACGGGTGAGACGGTGCTGCTGACCGGCGTCTACCTGATGGAGGGCGAGGTCACGCGCCGGCTGCTGCGTACCCTCCCCCGGACGATGGTGCTGCGCGCCGGCGAGCTCGACACCCCGCTCCTCGACCTCCTCGGTGACGAGGTCGTGCGCGACGCACCGGGTCAGGAGGCGGTGCTGGACCGGCTGCTCGACCTGCTGCTGATCACCCTGCTGCGGACCTGGTTCGAACGGCCCGGCTCCCAGCCGCCCCCGTGGTACGTCGCTCAGGGCGACGCCGTCGTCGGGCCGGCGCTCCGGCTGGTGCAGCACCATCCCGAGCACCCCTGGACCGTGGCCGAGCTCGCCGCGCGGGCCGGGGTCTCCAGGGCGGCGTTCGCCCGGCGCTTCGCGGACCTGGTGGGCGAGCCGCCCATGGCCTTCCTGACCTCATGGCGGATCGCCCTGGCCGCCGACCTGCTGCTCGATCGCGAGGCCACGATCGGATCCGTCGCCCGCCAGGTCGGCTACGCCACGCCGTTCGCGCTGAGCGCGGCGTTCAAGCGTGAGCGCGGGGTCAGCCCGCGCGACCACCGCCGCGGCGCCGCCCCGGCCCCCGCTCAGCCGGCGGTGTAGTAGCCGGCCTCGAGGTCCTCGAGCAGGGTCGGACCGATGGGCTCCCACCCGAGCGCTGTCCGGGTCTGGTCGCTGGAGGCGGTCAGGTCCATGGCGAAGAACCCGCCGATCCAGCCGAGCCGCTCCGCGGCCCGGTCGGCCGGGATCGACTCCACGGGTACGCCGAGGCCGCGGCCGATCGCCTCGGCGATCTGCCGGGTCGGCACGCCCTGCTCGGCGACCGCGTGGACGGCCGTCCCGGCAGCCGCTCCCTCGAGCGCGAGCCGGACCAGGCGGGCGGCGTCCGAGCGGTGAACCGCGGCCCACGCGCCGCTGCCGTCGCCGACGTACGCCGAGACGCCGCGCTCGCGCGCGACCCGCGCCAGCTCCGCCACGAAGCCGTGGTCGCCCCGACCGTGCACGGTCGGCGCGAACCGCACCGCGACCACCCGGACCCCGCGGTCGGCCAGGGCCAGCGCTGTGGCGGTGTTCGCGACCCTAGGGTGGTCGCCGCTCTCGGGCCGCTCGTCCTCGAAGCGCACGCCGACGAGGCCGGAGGCGAAGAGGAACGGCTTGCCCACCAGCTCGGCGCTCATCGCGTCGACGGCCGCGCGGTCCTGCGCCGCGGCCTCGGTCATCTGGGAGAAGTCGTGGTGGTAGCCGAGGTGCACGACGCCGTCGGACTTCGCGGCGGCCTCGACGAGCCCAGCGGTGTCGGCGAGGTCGCCGCGGCGTACCTCGGCGCCGAGCGCGGCCACCCGCGCCGCGGCAGCCTCCGATCGGGCCAGCCCGACGACGTGGTGGCCGGCGGCGAGCAGCTCCGGGACGACGGCGGAGCCGATCCAGCCGGATGCTCCGGTGACGAAGACGCGCATGGGATGTTCCTTCCAGGTGATGTCACTTGATGACATCACGCTAGCACAGCTATGTCACATAGTGACATCACCTATAGTGCGCGCATGAGCCGATGGGAGCCGGGCGCCGCCGGGCGACTTCGCGAGGCGGCCCTCGAGCTCTACGTCGCCCAGGGCTACGAGCAGACGACCGTCGCCGAGATCGCCGAGCGCGCCGGCGTCACCGCGCGCACCTTCTTCCGGCACTTCGCCGACAAGCGCGAGGTGCTCTTCAGCGGCTCCGAGCTGCTGCAGGAGCGGATGGTCGCCGCCGTCGAGACGGCGCCGGCAGACACCGGGCCGGTCGAGGCCGTGGCGGCGGGACTGGCAGCGGCCGCCGAGCTGCTCGGCGGCAATCATGCGTACTCCAAGCGACGGCACGCGGTGGTGACGGCCAACCCCGAGCTGCGCGAACGTGAGCTGATCAAGATGGCCCGCCTCGCCGAAGCGCTCACCGTCGCGCTGACGGCCCGGGGTGTCGCCGCCGCGGACGCGCGCCTCGCCGCCGAGGCCGGGATCGCGGTGTTCCGCACCGGCTTCGAGCGCTGGGTGGCAGGCCCCCGCTCGGCCGAGCTCGCCACCGTGCTGAGCGATGCGATGCGACAGCTGCGCGGCCTGGTGGCCGACTGACGCCGTACGGCGGGTCAGACCCGGGTCAGCCGGTCCGGCGCGGACGACGGCTCGGGCACGGGCGCTGCTTCCGGCTCGGGGTGCGTGCCGCCGGGCAGGAACGAGAGCCACCTCGGCAGCCACCACGTCCGGTCGCCGAGGAACGACAGGACCGAGGGCAGCAGCACGGCCCGGACCAGGGTCGCGTCCAGGAGGATCGCGACGGCCAGGCCCACGCCGAGCTGCTTCATCGTGGTCATCGACAGGGTCGCGAAGACGGAGAAGACCGCCACCATGATGACGGCGGCGCTGGTGACGACACCGGCCGAGATCTTGATGCCGTGGGCGACCGCGTCGGGGGTGGACAGCCCGCGGTCGTGTGCCTCCTGGATCCGGGACACGACGAAGACGTGGTAGTCCACGGACAGGCCGAACAGGATCACGAACGCGAAGAGCGGGATCCACGACTGGATCGCCCCGACATCGCCACCACCCACCAGAGCGGCTCCCCAGCCGTGCTGGAAGACCGCGACCATCACGCCGAAGGTGGCCGCCATCGAGAGCACGTTGAGCAGCACCGAGACGGTCGCGATCACCAGGGAGCGGAAGGCGATCAGCATCAGGGCGAACGCGAGGGCCACCACGAAGATGATCACCGGCACGATCGCCTGCTTCAGCGTGGTGTTGAAGTCCTCGGAGAACGCCAGCTGGCCCCCGACGTACGCCTGGGCGCCCGGGACGCTGCCGACGGTGGCCGGCACGACGTCGTTGCGAAGGGCCTGCAGCGCCCGCACCGAGGTCGCGTCGGAGCCGTTGCCGGCCAGCGGTGCCGAGATCTGCACGACGCCCGCCTCCGGGACGGACTCGACCTCGATCGGCTCGTGTATGAGGCCCGTCGCGACCGCCCGGGCGCGGAACGCCTGGATCGCCGCGGACATGTCAGCGGACTGCACGTCGGATGCCTTGACCACCACGCGAGCGGGCGCTGGTCCGCCGGGGAACGCCGCCGTGATGCGGTGGTAGCTCTGCATGATGCTCGTGTCCGCGGGCAGCAGCTTGTCCAGGCTGAGGTTCTCGGTGTGGATCCCGGTCGCCGGGGCGGCGAGGGTCAGCAGGACGCCCGTGGCCAGCAGCGCCGAGACGCCCGGCCGCCGCAGCACGGGACCCAGGATGGCGTTCCAGACCCGACTGCCCTCGCCGGGCCGCCGCATCCGCCCCAGGCCGGGCACCTTGCCGAGGTCGATGCGGTCACCGAGCAGTGACAGGACGGCGGGCAGCACCGTCACGGAGCCGGCCACCGAGACCAGCACGACCAGGATCGCGGCGATCGCGAACCCCTCGAAGATCAGCATCCCGGACAGGAACATGCCCGACATGGCGACGACCACCGTCAGCCCCGAGATCAGGACCGAGCGGCCCGACGTCGCCGCCGCGATGCTCAGCGCAGTGGCGGGGTCGCGCCCGCGCATCCGTTCCTCGCGGACGCGGCGCAGGTAGAACATGCAGTAGTCGACACCGACGGCGAGCCCGACGAGGAGCATCACCGAGCTGGTCGAGGTGTCGAGGCTGAGCCGGTGGCTGACCAGGGCGAGCACACCGTTGGCGGCGAGGAACGACGTCAGGGCGAGCCCCACCGGCAGCACGGCCGCGAGCAGCGCGCCGAAGGCGACCAGCAGGATGCCGATCGCGAGCGGTACGGCGGTCCACTCGGCGCGTTGGAAGTCCTTGAGGATCGTCTCGTCGAACCACTTGTTGGCCGACCCGTCGCCGAACTCGTCGATCCGCAGCTCGGGGTGTGCGGCACGGGTCGCTGCGACGGTGTCGAGGATCGGCTGGACCCGGTCGGCGGCGGTCATCGGGTCGCCGGACATCGAGACGCGGATCAGCACCGAGTGGCCGTCGGCCGAGACCAGGCCGTTGGTGTAGGGGTCCGCGACCTCGATGACCGCCTGGGTGGCCTGGAGCCTTGCGATGAGCTCGGCCACGACGGCCTGCGGGGCCGGGTCGATGACCGACCCCGTGCTGGTCACCAGGATCATCTCGCTCGCCGGCGTCTTGAGCCCGGCGTCGTCGAGGATCTGGATCGCGGCGGCGGAGTCGCCGGTGGCGTACTGGTCCTCGGTCATGTGCCGCTGGCCGGCCATCGAGCCGACCGCGGTCGCGACCACGACGAAGGTCAGCCAGCCGATGATGGCGACCACCCGGTGCCGCACGCTCCATCCGCCGATGACGGCGGCGATGCCCTGCTTCTCGCGCATGCCAGAACTCCTCGGCCGAACCCGTGACCCAACTCTTCTGCCGTCCCGCGACCTCGGGCAGAGGCCTTCGTCCACCGCGCTGGGGACGTGGGACCCTGCGGGTGCGCGTCGGCCTCCTCGGCCTCCTCGGCATTCGGCTGCGTTCGGCTGCGTTCGGCTGCGGTCGCGGAGGTTCGCGGTTACGGTCGCAGGGAAGGCAACTGCTGAGACTCGCTCGCCCGGACCACCGGCTGGATGACGTCAGTGCCTCGACCGAAGGTCCTCTCGATGAGCTGTACCCGTCCGCACCGCACGACCCTTCGGACCAGGACGGCGCGGGTGGCGATCGGTGCCTGCGTGCTCCTCGTGGGCGGCGCACTCGCGGTGGGTGAACCTGCCGCGGCGACCGCTCGTGCGGCCGTGGCCGGAGCCGTCGACCTGGGCAGCGCCGCGGGCTTCTCGGTGTTGGCCGGACCGAGCGTGGCCAACACGGGAGCCGGGACCGTGCTGGCGCTCGACCTCGGTGTCGTCGGCACCCTCGCGGGCTTCCCCCCGGGCACGGTGACCGGCACCATCCGCATCGGCGACGCTGCCGTCGATGCGGCGCAGGACGACCGCCAGGCGGCGTACGACGGCGTGGCCGCCCAGACGGGCGGTACGGCGTTCGCCGGCGACCAGGCGGGCAAGACCTACGCCCCGGGGCTCTACACGACCGCAGCGGCCATCACGAACACCGGGACCATCACCCTCGACGCGGCGGGCGACCCGAACGCGCGCTTCGTCTTCCAGATCGGGGCGGCGCTGAGCTCGGCGGCCTCCACCAAGGTGGTCCTGGCCAACGGTGCACTCGCCAACAACGTCTACTGGCAGGTCGTGGGCGCGGTCGCTCTCGGTGCCGACGTCAAGTGGGTCGGGACCATCCTCGGGGCCGGCGCCGTCTCGTTCGGAGAGGGCGCGTCCGTCAAGGGCCGCATCCTGACGCCCAGCACCGTGGCGCTGGCCAACAGCCCGGTGACCAAGCCCATCGACGACCTCACCGCCCCGCTGGTGACCATCGCGGGGGGAGCGGCGCGGTCGACGAACGACGCGACGCCCTCCATCTCCGGCACCACCGACGAGCCCGGGACGCCCGTGGTCACCGTGACGATCGGCGCCCAGGTCCTGACCGGACATGCGAGCTCCGGGGTGTGGGCGCTGAGCGCGGACACCCTCACCGCCGGACCCCACGCCGTGGCGGCCTCGGTGACCGACCCGTCGGGCAACACCGGCACCGCCACCCAGACGCTCACGCTCGACCCGTCGGCGCCCAGCGTCGCGATCGACGGCGGCGCCACGAGGGCCACGTCAGACGTGACGCCGACGATCTCGGGTCATACCGACGAGCCCGGGACGCCGACGGTGACCGTGACCGTCGGTGGCCAGACGCTGACCACGAGCGCCGCTACCGACGGCGTCTGGAGTGTCGACGCGGCCGCCCTGGGCGAGAGCTCCTACGGCGTGGTGGCGTCCGTGACGGACGCGGCCAGCAACACCGGCAGCGAGGGGCAGGTCCTGACCATCGACGTCACCGTGCCCGTCCTGACCATCGACGGCGGTCCGTCCCGCTCGACGAGCGACACCTCTCCGTGGACCTACGGCACGACCGCCGAGCAGGCGGGCTCCCTGGTGCACGTCGACCTGGGCGGTCAGTCCCTGACCGCGACCGTGAACCCCGGTGGCAGCTGGGGCGTCAGCGCCCAGGCGCTCGCTCCCGGGACCTACCCGGTCACCGCCTCGATCACCGATGCGGCAGGGAACACGGGCGTCATGACCCAGAGCCTGCAGATCGACACCGACCTGCCGGTCACCCCGCCGGTGGACCCGCCCGTCAGCCCGCCGCCGGTGGTGGCCCCGCCGCTGCCCCCGGTCTATCCGCTCTCGCGCTACAAGCCGGACGCCGAGATCCGCGGCCGGTCCGGGCCGTTCGTGGGCGGCGGGCAGTACGGCGCCTCGAAGCAGACCGCGTCCCAGAAGTTGGGCCGCCGGACCAGGGCCGTCTCGTTCGAGGTCCGGGTGACCAACCGGGGCGACGTCGCAGACCGGATCACGGTCCTGGGTGCGCCGAGGGGGACGACGTTCAAGGTCGCCTACTTCGCCGGCGGCAAGAACGTCACCGCGGACGTCGTCGCGGGCACCTACAGCACCGGCTCACTGAGGCCGGGTGGGACCGTGCTGCTCACCGTGAAGATCTCGCGGGCCAGGCACGCCGAGTTGGGCAGCTGGGCCGCCTTCGAGATCCGGGCCACCTCGGCGCACGAAGAGGTCAGCCAGGACACCGTGACCGCGAAGGTGCGCTAAGGGCGCTGGGCGGCCAGCCAGGTCTCCCAGTCGATGCCCCGGACCTGCACGTCGTCGCCGTCCGGGAGCATCGCGCCGCCGGCGACGCTGGCGGGGGCCTCGGCCGGCTCGACGCGCACGTCGGAGCCGATGTGCGCGGCGTAGCGCTGCACCAGATCGAGCAGCCGCTCCGGTCTGGGTCCGGCGAGCTCGACATCGTGGTCGACCGCACCGGTGGCCAGGTCGAGCAGCAGCCGGACGATCTCGGCGGTGTCGACCGGCTGGGTCGGGACGTCCATCACCCGGGTCACGTCGCCGTCGCGGTTCCACTCGAACATCTGCCGCGCGAAGTCGTGGAACTGGGTCGCCCGCAGCATGAGCGCACCCGGGCCGGTCTCGCGCGCCACCCGCTCCTGCGCGAGCTTGGCCACGTAGTAGCCGTAGTCGGGGCTCTTCTCGATGCCCACGATCGACAGGGTCACGGTGCGGCGAACGCCGGCCGCGGTGGCGGCCTCGCCGAGGCTGCGGGCCACACCGGTGAAGAAGTCGAGCGTCTCCTGGTCGCTGAGCAGGCCGCGGGTGGACGTCACGTCGACGACGGCCTCGCACCCGGCCAGCGCCGCCTCGAGCGCGGCGCGGTCGGGGCTCAGCAGGTCGATGCCCGACTCGCGGGAGATCTCGACGACCTCGTGTCCCTCCTGGCGGGCGAGGGCCGTGAGCTGGGAACCGATGAGGCCGGTGGCGCCGGCGACGGCGATGCGCATGAGCGTGCTCCTGTCTCTTACTCGGATAACTCCTGTCCGTGAATAGTAGAGCACGAACTCGGACAGTTGTCATCCGGGTATGCTGCCGCCATGCGGGTCGCCGGAGGTGTCGAGTGGGTCGTGCACTGCTGTGTCGTGCTCTCGCAGGCCGAGGCGCCCGTGCCCGCGCAGCGGCTGGCGGACTACCACGGCGTCTCGCCGACGTACCTGTCGAAGCAGTTGCAGCTGCTCTCGCGCGCGGGGCTGGTGACCTCGACCGAGGGCCGCGTGGGCGGCTACCGGCTCACCCGTCCGCCGGAGGAGATCACGGTGCTCGACGTGGTGCTCGCCATCGAGGGCACGGAGCCGGCGTTCCGCTGCACCGAGATCCGCCAGAACGGGCCCTTCCCCGCGACCCCCCAGCAGTGCCGCCGTCCGTGCGGCATCGCGCGGGCCATGTACGCCGCCGAGGACGCCTACCGTGCCTCGCTGGCCGGGGTGACGATCGCCGACCTGGCCGCCGGGGTCGAGAACGACAACGGCCCGCAGACCTTCGCCCGACTGCGCGGCTGGCTCGCCCAGCAGTAGCTCAGCGGATGGTGCCGACGCCGGGGACCAGCGGCAGGTCCAGCGGGGTCACCCAGCCCGGGCCGAGCTCGTTGACGGCCGGGACGGCGTTGAGGGCGCGCATCCCGGTGGCCAGGCAGCCGGCCACCGCGGGTGCGCGGCCCGAGCCGTCGCTGAAGCGGAACCCCGTCTCCTGGCTGATCGACGGCGACCCGTCGATGTCGACGCGGTAGACGTCGTCCCCGTTGCCCGAGGGCCAGTCGGGAGCGGCGTCGAGGCCGATCCGGTTGACGTGCTCGAGCGTGATCACCTCGCGGCCGGCGTACACACCGTTGATGGTGAACCGGATCGCGGCGACGTTGCCCGGCTCGATGAGGCCCTTGGCGGTCTTGCGGGGCGTGTCGGTGACCCACTTGTCCCAGGTGGTGGTGATGTCGTCGAGCTCGATGCCGACGGCGTGGGCGATCATCGGGACGGTGGCGCCCCAGGCCATGATCAGCAGCTCCGGGATCTCGAGCAGCGGGGTGAACGACGGCGGTCGCCCGATGCCCATCTCGTCCTCGTAGTCGCCCTCGTAGTCGGTGTAGTCGAGCAGCTCCGATGCGCGGACCGACCGGACCTCGCCGCACAGCCCCATCAGCGTCATGGGGAACAGGTCGTTGGCGAAGCCCGGGTCGATGCCGGTGGTGAAGCACGACGAGCCGCCCGCCTCGCACGCCTCGGTGATCGGGTCGAGCCACGCAGCCGGGGTCTGCGCCATCGTCGGCCAGACCCAGGGCGTCATCGCCGTCGAGCAGACGTCGATGCCCGCCCGCAGGAACGCCGAGATGACGCGGATGTTGTCGTCGGCGTACTGCGCGGTCGGTCCGTAGTGGACCAACGCGTCGGGCGCGAGTGCGACCAGGTCGTCGACGGAGTCGGTCGCGAGCACGCCGGTCGGCTCGGACAGCCCGCAGATCTCGGCCGCGTCCTTCCCGACCTTGTCCGAGTTGGAGACACCGACGCCTACGAGCTCGAACGCCGGGTGCCTCACGAGCTCCGCGATCACCAGCTTGCCGACGACGCCGGTGCCCCAGATGACGACGCGCTTGGCGCTCATCGGTCGAAGGCCTCGCGCACCTGGACCTCGGTGAGCCCGTAGTCCTCGAGCGAGTAGTCGTGCCTCGGCGCCGCGGCGCCGGACTTCGACTCCTGGTCGATGGTGGTGATGGCCGCTTCGACCTCGGGCGTCCAGTCCAGAGACCACTGCTCGTAGAGCGCGCGGGTCACGCCGAGCGGGTCCGTGCGCAGGTCAGCGAACGCGACGTCGGCGAACTGGTCCCGGTCGTAGTTCGGCCGCGCGTCGTGGAAGGCGTGGAACGAGCGCGACCACAGGTCGAGCTGGGTCCGGCCGATCACGTCGCCGACGTAGGTCGTGGAGTGGCCCGCCGTCGTCTCCGCCGAGAGCGAGCACGAGGAGGCGATGCAGACCACCGGGTCGCGGTGGGTGTAGACGACCAGCGCGTCGGGGTAGACGGTCATCAGCGCGTCGAGGGCGGTCATGTGCGAGGGGTTCTTGAGGATCCAGCGCTTCTCCTGGTCGTTGAGCCCCACCAGCTGGAGGTTCTGCCGGTGCCGGGCGTAGGCGTCGGTCCAGTCCTGCTCCCGCAGCCACGCGGAGTAGCGCGGGACGTTGGCCAGCGCCTCGTAGGAGTTCGACTTCCCGGTCTGGCGCAGCAGCCGCCAGCACTCCTCAACGGTCGTCGCATCCATGTAGTGGATGCCCATGTAGTCGGGGCTCTCGTCGTGGTGCGCGGTGAACGCCTGCTGCATGGCGTTGAAGATCGGGTCGTGCTCCCAGGTCTCGCGCGGCGGCCGGGGCTGGGGATACTGCGTCAGCCACATCTCCAGCCCCTGGGTAGCGGGGTCGGCGTGCAGGTAGCGGTGCAGCGCGGTCGTGCCGGTGCGGGGCAGCCCCATCAGGAAGATCGGCCGCTCGATCCGCACGTCGGCATGCTCGGGGCGCGCGGCGAACTGAGCCTGGGTGAGCAGTACGCCGACCAGCGCGCTCTTGACCTCCGAGCGCTGGAAGTAGTTGCCGCGCGGCGTCAGCCCGGCCTCGGGCGAGGCGAGGTCCTCGACCAGGACCCGCAGCCCCTCCTCGTGGGTGGTGCTGCCGAAGTCGCTCATCCCGGTCGTGCGCTGGGCGGCGACGACGATGTCCTCGTAGGAGCCGACGTCGGCGCGTTCGCGCACCATGATGTTCTGGCTCATGACCGCTCCTCGTGAGGCCGCGAACTCATGTAACTCGGCGTCAGGTCCGCTAGGACAGCGTTAGAGCACCGACCTGGTGGACGTAGCACCGAGTTACAAGCGACGGCCATCAGCTGTGGAACTCGCCGCAGTCGACGGTCAGCATCTGGCCGGTGACGGCCGAGGCCAGGTCGGAGGCGAGGAAGAGGGTCGCGCGGGCGACCTCCTCGGAGGAGGCGAGCCGCTTGAGGTCGGTGGGCGCGGCCTTCTCGGCGTACACCTGCTCGTGGGTCTTGTCCTCGACGGCGGCGAGGAAGTCGAAGTAGCCGCGGTTGACGTCCTCGTAGATGTAGGACGGCGCGACGCTGTTGACCCGGATCCCGCGTGGGCCGAGCTCGGTGGCCAGCGACGAGGCGAGGTGCTCCAGGGCGCCCTTGGACAGCTTGTAGCCGGCGTACTCCGGCTGCGAGCTGAACGAGACGCAGCTGTTGAGCATGATGATCGAGCCCTTGCTCTCCGACAGGGCGTCGGCGAACAGCGCGGAGAGCCGCAGCGGCGCGAAGACGTTGGTCTCGTTGACCTTCGCCAGCCTGCGCGGGTCGATCTGGGTGATCGGGTCCATCGGCGGGATGGCGAAGGCGTTGTTGATGACGCAGTCGACCCGGCCGAACGCCTCCAGGGTCTGGTCGCGGAGGTTGCCCCGCGACTCCTCGTCGGTGACGTCGGTGACGACCGGAACCACCTTCACGCCGTACGGCGAGAGGTCGGTCTGCAGCTCGAGGAGCCTGGCCTCGGTACGGCTCGCGACCACCAGGTCGGCGCCCATCTTCGCGGCCTCCATGGCCAGGGAGCGGCCGAGGCCGGGCCCGATGCCCGAGATGACGATGACCTTGCCCTCGAGGAGGGGAACCGGGCGGTAGCGCTCCTCGATCGAGGTGTCGTGGGCGGCCGCGTAGCCGAGCTCGGAACTCATGGCGCACAGACTAGAACGTGTTTCAGTTTTGGTACAGCGATCTCGTTTCCGGCGCCCCTCCGTCCGGAATCGCTCCTAGGGTCGAGCCATGAGTGAGGTGCGGGTCGGCGCCCTGACGCCGGAGACCTGGGACGACTTCGCGGCCCTCGTCGAGCGCAACGGCGGCCTGTTCAGCGGGTGCTGGTGCACCTGGTTCCACCACGGCGTCCCCGACGGTCGCGGCGAGGAGGAGAGCAACCGCGACTTCAAGCACCGCATGGTCCTCGCGGGCATCGCGCACGCGGCCCTGGTCTACGAGGGCGACCTCGCCGTGGCGTGGGCCGAGTTCGGCCGGCCCGACGAGCTGCCCAACATCCACCACCGCAAGCAGTACGACGCGGAGACGGCCGCGTCCGGCACGGGCCCGCCCGACTACCGGATCACCTGCATCAACGTGGACAAGAAGCGCCGCCGGACCGGGCTCGGCCTCGCGGCGCTGCGCGGGGCGGTAGAGCTGATCGCGCAGGCGGGGGGCGGTGTCGTCGAGGGCTACCCCCACGACCTGACGAACCGCGACCCGGCCAAGAAGATCAACCCCTCGTTCCTCTACAACCTCACCCGGCATGCCTACGAGGAGGCCGGGTTCACCTACGTCCGGCCCAAGGGCCAGGGCAACTGCGTGATGACGCGGACCGTCGCGCCCGCCGGCGACTGACTTGCGGGGTCCCGCAAGCACCGGTGGTCGAGGAAGGCGCACAGCGCCTGTCGCGAGGCTCGCAACCCGGTGCTGGGACGCTCCCAGCGACGGCTCAGCTGATCATGCGGCGCGCGACCGCGCGCTGTCGCGCGGCGATGCGGGCGGCGTACTCCTCGGGGGAGATCGGGGCGTAGTGGGGGAGGTGGTCGCGTACGTCGGCGAACGGGACCACCTCGACGGTCGGGCCGTCGGTCTCTTGGGTCAGGTCGCGCTCGAGCCGCTGCCAGCGCAGCATCAGCCCGCCGGTGCCGTGGCCGGTGGTCTCGAGCCAGTTGGCGATCCCGGGGTTCTGCTCCGACACGACGAACCGCATCAGCCCATCCGGGTCGGTGACCGCCTGGGCCTTGGTGAGCGAGGTCTGGTGGGTCTCGTAGTCGGTCGAGGCGTACCAGTCCGAGCCGACCTGGATCGCCTGGTAGGAGCAGTCCTCGCAACGCGGCACCGTGATCACGAGCGCCTGGTCGTCGTCGAGCTCGTAGTGCCCGATCGAGGAGCGCTGCGAGGCGAGCCCGCCCGGCGTCGACTGCGGTGCGGTCAGGGTGTTGACCGGCTCCTTGTACTGGAAGAAGTGGGGGAAGGCGAACCAGGTCTGGATCGACCCGACGAGCGACCGCGCGGCCACGTCGTACTTCTTCGCCAGCAGCTCGCGGGTGAGCGGCTTGGCCGGCCGGCCCAGCGTGTCCGGGCGCTCGATGGTGAGCGTCCCGCGCTCCTCGGTGTCCCAATCGTTGAAGACCTCGCGGACGATCATCGTCTTGGCGCCGGGCTCGGCGACGTAGGTGAACTCGAAGGTGCCGTCGGGCGCGACGTCGAGCTCGCGGTCGTCGAAGGCCATCAGGCTGGTCGCCGCGGAGTCGGCGGTGTAGGCGCCGCCCATCACCTGGAACGACAGGTCGGCGCTGGTCCCGCGGCGGCCGCGGACGACGTACTCCACTCCTTCGCGGAGGAAGGCGTTGAAGTAGACCGCGTCGGGGTTGTCGAGGCCCTGCCTCGAGAACTGGTGGGTCGGGTTGACGAACAGCGGCCGGTCGAGGTCGTAGTCGAAGGCCATCTGCATCGCCATCCGGATCCGGCCGGCGAGGTAGTCGTAGCCCTCGAGCCGGTCGGCCTCGGTCTTGATGAACGGCGCGTTGGCGATCAGCTCCTCGGCCTCGGCGATGGCGTCCTGGAGCGGCTTGGTCAGCCCGTAGGACTCGCTCATCGCTCTGCCCTCCCTTTCCATTTCCATGTAACTGACTGTTCAGCGCACTTCCATGCGCGTGTATGCGCAGGCCAGTGTGCTGAACGGTCAGTTACATGTGGCGGGCGGGCGGCGGCCACGATCACGCGTTCGCCTTCGCGATGATGTTCTCGGCGTACTGCTCCAGATGCTTGATCTTGGTCTCCAGCGGCTCGGTGTCCGGGCCCTTGATGTAGGGGACCCGGAAGCCGACGATGCAGTCGGTCACGCCCTTGTCCTCGAGGCGCTTGATGCCGTCGAGGTCGTAGGCGTCGTAGGAGATGACGTGCACCTCGAAGTCGTCGCGGTCGTCGCCCTCCTCCTTGCGGATCTCGGCGAGGCGGGTGAGCAACCGGTCGAGCTCCTGCCCGTCACCCCCGGCGTGCATCCAGCCGTCGCCCTTGACCACCGCGCGACGCAGCGCCGCGTCGGCGTGGCCGCCGACGAGCAGGGGGATCTTCTCGGTCGGCGCCGGGCACTGCTTGAGCGGCTCGATGTCGTAGAACTCGCCCTGGTAGCCGAAGAAGTCGCCGGTCGTCAGCCCGCGCAGGATGTCCATGCACTCGTCCATCCGCTTGCCGCGCTTCTCCCACGGGACGCCGAGCGCCGCGAAGTCCTCCGGCCAGGGCGAGATGCCGACGCCGAGGCCGAGCCGGTTGCCCGACAGGTAGGCGATCGAGGACGCCTGCTTCGCGACCAGCACCGGCGGCCGCACCGGGAGCTTGAGCACGAACGGCGTCAGGCGCAGCGTGCTCGTCACCGCGAACAGGTGCGCGCACAGCACCATCGTCTCGATGAACTCCTTGCCGTCGAGGAACTCCCGGTCCCCGGTGTCGGTGTAGGGGTACTTCGAGTCGGACTCCTCGGGGTAGATCAGGCTGTCGGCCACGGTCATGCTCGTGTAGCCGGCCGCCTCGGCGGCTTGCGCCAGGGGTGCGTAGTAGGTCGCCTGCGTCATCGCCTCGGCGTAGGTGAACCGCATGCCGCCAGACTAGAACGTGTTTCAGTTTCGGTCTATGGGCCGAGCCCCAGGTGGTCGGTGAGGAACGCCACCAGGTCGACCGCGGCCCGGTCGCCGAGCATGTGGTCGGCGTTGTCGTAGCCGAGGCTGCGTGCCAGCGGCGCCGCCCGCTCGTAGGCCGCCCGCGCCTCGTCGCTCACGAAGCTGTCGTTGCCGGCCCATTGCAGCAGCATCCGGTCGCCGAGCCGGCCGGCGACCCGCCCGACGGCGTCCACCGGCTCGAGCTCGGCGAAGAGCGAGGCGTAGTCGTCGCGGGCCGGCCCCTCGAGCTCGAGCCAGTACGTCGCGAACCAGCTGTGCCACCTGCTGTCGACCGCCTGCAGCGCCAAGGCCGACACGCGGTCGTCTCGCTCTGCCAGCAGGGCGGCGTACATGCCGCCGTAGTCGTGGCCGACGACCGCGATCCGGCCGGGATCGACGCCGGGCTGGGCGCCCAGGAGGTCGAGGGCGGCGGCGTAGGCGGCGACCTGGTCGCGCACCCGCCGGACGTCGGTGGCGGTGCCGTCCGGGTCGGGGACCCACGGGAAATGTCCCGCCGGTAGCAGCGAGACGGCACCGCGTGAGGCGAGCTCGACCGCGAGCGCGAGGAACTCGCCCCGGTCGTTGTGCCGGTGGCCGAGCCAGTGCAGCCAGAGCGCCGCCGGCCGCGGCCGCCAGGTGTCGTCCCCCGAGACCAACCAGGCCCGGAGCGGGTCCTGTCCGGCGACGGGGAGCGTGATGTCGACGACGCTGACATCCACCCGGACGGCCGCGGGTGTCGCACTCACGGAACGAGTCAAGCGTCAGTAGCATAAGTAGTCAAGCAACTGACGGGATTCCTTCGTGACCGTGACCGCGACCGACCTCGAGCTCGCCGTGCTCCTCCTCAACTCGGTGGACCTGCTGGAGGAGCCCGCCGACCGGATGGCCGCGGACCTGGCCTGGTGGCGGCGGGCGCTGACCCGCAACGGCCATGCGGACCTCGCGGCCGCACAGGACGACCGCGACCTGCCCGGCCTCAGGGGCCTGCGGGCCACGATCCGAGCGGTCTTCGAGGCCGAGGACGCCGAGCAGGCGCGACGGCTCCTCAACGACGCCCTCGCCGACGCGGCCGCCGTCGTGCAGGTCACGCCGTCCGGCCTGGCCGTCACCGGCGGTCTGGCGGGGCGGCTCCTCTTCGCGGTGGCCGGGCACGTCGCCGAGCACGGCACCGACCGGCTCGGCATCTGTGCCAGCGACCCGTGCCGGTGCGCCTACGTCGACCGCACCCGAGCCGGCACCCGCCGCTACTGCTGCACGCTGTGCACCGACCGGGCCGCCGCGCGTGCCTACCGGCGGCGCCGGGGCGCGCACGCTGAGCCCGGTCTGCCGCCGCCCTGACCTATGAACGAGACCCGATCGTGACCCAAGGGCGGCAACTCCGGCCGGCTCCTCGGCGTCTTCGAGGTGTGCGCTCCCTCCGCCTCCTGGTGCTCTCGGTCCCCGTCCTCGCGGCGCTCCTGCTGGCCGCCACGCTCTCGCCTGTCACCGCGGCCGCCGACCAGGAGCCCGCCCTCGGCTCGCCCTCGCACGATGCGCCGATCGGCAAGGGCTGGGGCAAGGCGCACCCACACCACATCTTCAACGGGGGCGACCCGTCCGGTGAGGTGGCCAAGCTCGAGTGGCGCGGTTGGGGCGAGGCCGTCGCCAAGGGTCGTGGGGTGACCTGGCTGCTGCGCCCCGAGGGTGGCTACTACGCCCGCCCGGGCAAGATCGTGCTGCGTGCCGACGGGCTGGGCAGCTGCCCCGACGGCACCTCGGCCTATACCCACTTGGAGTTCCGGGTCGCGCACCGGCCGGGCGGGCAGGTCGGCCGGCACTGGCACGACTGGGCCGGTGACGGCGACATCTGCTGACTGTTTACCCCGGCGAGCTTCGGCCCGAGTCCGCGGCGACGGCTCGCTGCGCTCGCAGGCGCCTGGCTCGCTGCGCTCGCTACGGCGCGGTCGCCACGACCATCGGGACCGATCGCCGGGCGCGCTCGCTCCGCTCGCGAAAGACCGGGTCGCTTCGCTCCCACGCTCCTATCACCACGGCCGTACCAAGTCGGCAGGACATTCACTAGAACACGTTCCAGTTTCGTGGGACAGTTCCGGCGTGGACCTGCAGGAGCTGATCGACCGGGCCGAGATCACCGACGTGCTGACCCGCTACACCCGGGCCATCGACACCGGCGACTGGGACCGGCTCGACACCGTCTTCACCCCGGACGCCGAGATCGACTACACCGAGTCGGAGGGCATCGCCGCGCCCTACCCGCAGGTCAAGCCGTGGCTCGCCGAGATGCTGCCGGCGTTCTTCCCCAAGCGGGTCCACATGCTCGGCCAGGTGGACATCCGGCTCCGCGGTGACGAGGCCGACGTGTCGGCCTACTTCCACAACCCGATGCCGATGGACGACGGCCACGGCGGGACCAAGATCGTCGAGATCGGCGGTCTCTACCACCACACGATGACCCGTACGCCGGACGGCTGGCGCAGCCGCAAGCTGCACGAAGAGGTCGTCTGGAAGCACAACATCTGATGCCCGGTCTGCTGGGGCTTCCAGAGGAGCGACCCGAGGGGCTCGACTCCCCCTGGGCGGTCCGCGGGATCAAGCTGATGTCGCGGGCCCAGGTGCGGGTCTTCAAGCTGACCAACGGCTGGGTCGGCAACAAGTGGCGAATCGGCGCGGGGTGGAAGAAGCCGGTGCCGACGCTGCTGCTCACCCACGTCGGGCGGCGGTCGGGCACCAGGTTCGAGACGCCGCTGCTCTACCTCGAGGACGGACCCGACCTCGTGGTGGTCGCCTCGCAGGGCGGGCTGCCGAAGAACCCGCAGTGGTACGCCAACCTGCTCGCCCACCCCGACACGACCGTCAGCCTCAAGGGCGAACGCGACCGGCCCGTGCACGCCCGGACCGCGACGGCGGACGAGCGGGCCGCGCTCTGGCCCCGGCTGGTCGACCTCTACGCCGACTTCGCCAAGTACGAGAAGTGGACCGAGCGGGAGATCCCGGTCGCCGTCCTGGAGCCCAGGTAGGCGCCCAGGTAGGCGCCGAGCGGCGGGGTGGTCACGGACCTTTGGTCGAGCGAGGTCAGGCGGGCTTGAGGGGCAGGTCTCCGACGTTGGAGAACAGCTGGCCATAGAGCGTCGCGACCGCCATGTCGGACCGGAGCACCGGCGTCCAGTGCTCGCCGGCCGTCACGTAGGCGTCGTGGGTGTAGCCGAGCGCCTTGACCACCCGGTCGACGAGCGCGGTGTCCTCGTTGGCCCAGCCGATGGCCTTGGCGGCCACCGCATAGGCGACCAGTGGCATGCCGACCGGAGTGAGCCGGGGGTCGTTGGGTGCGAAGCCCTGCTCCGGGTAGACGGTCTCCAGCGCGGCCTTCTGCACCTGCTGCATCTCGGCCAGCGCCTCGGGGGTCGCGGTGGCGCCGCCCGGTGGCAACGGGTGGGCGGTCGCCGAGGCGGCGATCGCGGCCATGTCGTCGGGCGTGAAGCCGAGGCCGGCGGCGGTGAGGTCGGTCTTGTACTGCGCCACCCACGCTGCGGCCTGGGCCATGATCGCCTGAACAGCACGCGCCATGGCCATCGGGTCCTGAGGCATGGCTGGACCTTATCGAGGCTGGGTGGCTCGGGGTCCCGCGTCTGCGCAGAAGGGTCGGCTCAGAAAGGGAGGTCGGGCGCGGGGTGGGCGTTTGGGACGGGCGGGGATCCTGACAGACAATGGCGGAGTACGCGCGACACCTCCGCACGACGGACCGCACCACGGAAGGGCCCAGCGTTGAGCGACGACGAAGGCCACCCGGTCATCTCCGGCTTGGCGGCGCTCGTGGGTGTCGGTGTCGTCGTCGGGCTGCTCGTCAGCGGCGGGGCTCTGGCCGCCAGCTCGATGCTCGGCCTGAGCGGCGGCGACGAGAGCGGGACGGCGTCGAGCCACCAGTCGATGTATCTCCCCAAGCCGTCCGACACGGTGCCGGAGACCGACCCGCAGATCACCCTGCAGCCGGGCGAGGAGACCCCGACGGGTTCGGAGAGCGCAAGTGAGGCGCCGGAGTTCGCGATCTCGCTGTCCTCGGCCTCGACCGACGTCGGTGCGATGGAGGAGATCTACCTGACCGGCGTCTACCCCGGGGGCGAGGGGGCCGTGGTCCAGGTGCAGCGGTTCGAGAGCGGCAAGTGGGTGGACTTCCCGGTCGACGCCAGCGTCAGCGGCGAGACCTTCTCGACCTACGTGCAGACCGCCCGGACCGGGGTCAACCGGTTCCGGGTGCGTGACACCAGTGGGCCCGACGTCTCCAACGAGGTCCGGGTCACGGTGCACTGAGGTCCGGTGGACCGGACGGGGCTCAGCTGGGGATCCAGTCGAACTCGTCCGGGTTGGGTCCGGTGCGGCCCTTCTCGCCGCGGTCGAGGGCGCTGATCGCCGCGACCTCGTCGGGGCTCAGCTCGAAGTCGAAGATCGCGAAGTTCTCCTCCATCCGCTCGCGACGCATCGTCTTGGGGAAGACGATGTCGCCCCGCTCGACGTGCCAGCGCAGCGTCACCTGGGAGGGCGTCCTGCCGTGCGCGGCGGCGATCTTGCCGATCGTCTCGTCGTCCAGAACCCCGCCCTGCGCGATCGGCGACCACGACTCGACGGCGACCCCGTGCCGGTGGCTGGCCTCCCGCGCGTCGTCGTTGGTGAAGTAGGGGTGCACCTCGATCTGGTTCACGGCCGGAACGACGCCGGTCTCGGCGACGATCCGGTCGAGGTGTGCCGGCTGGAAGTTCGAGACCCCGATGGACCGCGCCCGGCCGTCCTCCAGGAACTCGATGAGCGTCCGCCACGTCGAGACGTAGTCGCCGTCGTAGCGCGTGGGCAGCGGCCAGTGGATCAGGAACAGGTCGATCTGCTCCAGGCCGAGCCGGGTCAGGGTCTCGTCGAACGCGCGCCGGGCGTCGTCGGGCCGGTGGAAACCGTTGTTGAGCTTGCTGGTGATCCACAGCTCCTCGCGCGGGATGTCGGTCGCCTTGAGGGCATCGCCCACACCCCGCTCGTTCTGGTACATCTGCGCGGTGTCGATGTGCCGGTAGCCCACCTCGAGCGCCTGGCTCACGACCTCGGCGGTCTGGGGCGGCGGCACCTGGAAGACGCCGAACCCCAGCTGGGGGATCTGGGCCTGGTCGTTGAGGGTCAGGGTCGGGACGGTCATACCTGAACGTAACCGAATCGGTCCGCCTTGATCAGGCCAGGTCGGTGTCGGTGCGGGTGCGGCGGGTCAGGAGGAGGGGACCCAGGTCGACAGCAGGGCGGCCACGTCCGCGCGGCGCATCGGCTTCGCGAGGTAGTCGTCCATGCCGGCCTCCAGGCACCGGGCGCGTTCCTCGTGGCTGACCGTCGCGGTCATGGCGATGATCGGCGTACGCCGACTGCCGTCCTCGAGGCGGCGGATCTCCTGGGTCGCCAGGTAGCCGTCCATGCCGGGCATCTGTACGTCCATCAGGATCGCGTCGAAGGTCCGTGTGCGTGCGGCCTCGACCGCGCTCCAGCCGTCGTCGGCGACCTCGGCGGAGTAGCCGAGGTGGGACAGCATCCCCACCGCCACCAGCTGGTTGACCTCGACGTCGTCGACCACCAGCACGGCGCCACGGCTGCCCGGTTGCTGCGGCGCGACGGGCGCGGCGGGCTCCGGGGGTGCCTGGTTGCCGACGACCCGCTCCAGGGTCCCGCGCAGCCGGGACATGTGCACCGGCTTCGTGAGCGCCGCCGCGATCTTCACGGCGCGGGCCTCGGTCTCGGTGATCGTGGGGCCCGAGGTCATCAGCACCAGGTTGGTCGTGGCGAGCGCGGGCTCGGCACCGATGCGGCCGGCCAGCTCGAGCCCGTCGACGTCGGGCATGCACAGGTCCAGCACCGCGAGCACGTAGGGGCGTCCGGCGTCGGCTCCCTCGCACAGCAGCTCCAGAGCGGGGCCGGCGCTGTCGACCACGTCCACCGACATCCCCCAGTGGTTCAGCTGGTCGTGCAGGATCGTGCGGTTGGTGGCGTTGTCGTCGACGACCAGCACCCGCAGGCCGGTCAGCGCCGAGGGCGGGCGCGACGTGGTGACCATCGGCTCCCGGCTCGCGGTCAGCGGGAGCCGGAACCAGAAGGTGCTGCCCTGGTCGAGGGTGCTCTCGATGCCCAGCTCGCCGCCCATCGCCTCGACCAGCTGCCGGCTGATCGACAGCCCGAGGCCGGTGCCGCCGAAGCGCCGGGTCGTCGAGGAGTCGGCCTGCGAGAAGGGCTCGAAGAGCCGATCGCGGTCCTCGTCGGCGAGGCCGATGCCGGTGTCGCTGATGTCGAAGCGGACGACCAAGCCGATCCCCGACCCGGCGTCGAGTCCGGCCCGGACGACGACCTCGCCGGCGTCGGTGAACTTCACGGCGTTGCCGGCGAGGTTGAGCAGCACCTGGCGGATCCGCGCCGGGTCGCCGCGGAGTCCGGTTGGCAGCTCGGGCGAGCAGTAGGCGAGCAGCTCGAGCCCCTTGGCCTGGGCGGGCTCGCCGACGAGTTCGGCGACGCCCTCCACGAGGTCGACGAGGTCGAAGTCGATCTGCTCCAGCTCCAGGCGACCCGACTCGATCTTGGAGAAGTCGAGGATCTCGTCGATCACGCCCATCAGTGCGTGCCCGGCGGAGCGCACCCCCTCGGCGTACTGCTGCTGACGCTCGTCGAGCTGCGTGGTGAGCAGCAGGTCGTTGAGTCCGATGACGCCGTTCATGGGCGTGCGGATCTCGTGGCTCATGGTGGCCAGGAACGCCGACTTGGCCCGCGAGGCGGCGAGCGCGTCGTCGCGAGCCAGGGCGAGCTCGCCGCGCATCCGGCTCTCGTTGAGCAGCAGCCGCGCCATCCGCACGGTCGTGATCGCAACCACCACCAGCATCCCCGCCACCGACTCCCACGGGTGGACGTCGTGACCGAACACATGGGCCACGCCCAGGAGGATCGGAGGCACCAGCAGGGGGCCGATCGCGAGGCCGAGCTGCCCCAGCGAGGCCCGGGCCGCGCGCGGTGGTGGCGCGGGCTCGTCGTCCTCGACCGGGCGTCGCCAGGTCGAGGTGGCCATCAGGACGCCACCGATCATCCAGCCGACGTCGAGGTAGGCCGAGACCACGCCGGAGACCCAGAAGAGCAGGTAGCCGAGGTCCGAGACGAGCCAGCAGGCGATGCCGGCGGCGAACCAGAGCCCCAGCGACTCGCGATGCCGCCGTACGGTCAGCACGCGCAGCACCAGCGCGAACAAGACCGCGTCCATGACGGGGTAGCCGGCCAGCACCACCCGGGTGTCGAGCGGCACCGAGCTGTCGGTGACGATGCCGCGCACCGCGACGCCCCAGAAGACGATCAGGCTGACCACGACGATCGTGGCGGCGTCGATCGCGGCGTCGATGTCCATCCGCCGGGTCTCGTGCCGGTGCGAGATGACGATGACCAGCATCGCGGCGCCGAGGCCGAGGTAGCTGGCGTAGTAGGGGAAGTCCGCCAGCGAGATGGCCGGGTCCTGTCCGGCCCACCGATAGATCTGCCAGACCAGATCGCCGAGCGCGGAGGCGGCCAGCCCCAGCGCGATCAGCCCGGGCACCAGCCGCTGGCCCCGCGGTGCCATGACCGTGCCGAGCGTCGCCACCACCGGGCCGCCGAAGATGCCGACGAGGTAGGTCCAGTCCCCGATCGGCCCGGTCGAACGCAGCAGGTGCAGCACGACGAGCGCCGCGAACCACGGCCACAGGAAGGCCGCCCGGCGCAGGCGGAGGTCGGCTCGCACGGCCACCTCCCCCCATGGGATCACGTGACGACTCGTCTAAGCCGCGATCAGGATAGGGGCTGGCGCGGTCGGCGACAGGCGTTCGCGGGCGTCCGGCCCGCCTGCTGGGAGCGCCTGTGAGCCCTGGGGTCTCCGGGACCGGAGTGACTACTCGGTGTTCCCCGCGGAATTTGGGTCGGGGACGCCGAACCCGGTTGAAGACCCACCGCCACCCCGCGCGTCGCCGCAGACACGCCCAAGGCGCGGTGGCTGGGCAACCCCTCGCGGCAGCTCACCCGGAAGGGTCACCGCCGCCGTGGCCGCAGCTCCGCTGATGCCAGTGACGCGCGGGGCACCGGCAAGCGGGTACGGCGACACGAGGCAGAGACCGGGGCGGCCCACGGATACGTCAGAAGAGTCCGAAAATTCCGGTCCGATTCGGGAACATGGCCCGGACCGAGTAGCGTTGAGCCCAGTGAGCAAAGTTGAGTCGCATGGACTCAACTCCACCGACTCAGCCGAACCAGGCAGAGTCCCAAGCTAGGAGCAACCACATGGCACGAGCGGTCGGCATCGACCTCGGCACGACGAACAGCGTCGTCGCCGTCCTCGAGGGTGGCGAACCCACCGTCATCGCGAACGCCGAAGGCGCCCGGACCACTCCCTCCGTCGTCGCCTTCGCCAAGAACGGCGAGGTGCTGGTCGGCGAGGTCGCCAAGCGCCAGGCCGTCACCAACGTCGACCGGACCATCCGGTCGGTCAAGCGGCACATGGGCACCGACTGGTCGGTGACCATCGACGACAAGTCGTTCACCCCGCAGCAGATCAGCGCCTTCGTCCTGCAGAAGCTCAAGCGCGACGCCGAGGCCTACCTCGGCGAGACCGTCACCGACGCGGTGATCACCGTGCCGGCGTACTTCTCCGACGCCCAGCGCCAGGCCACCAAGGAGGCCGGCGAGATCGCGGGTCTCAACGTGAGCCGGATCGTCAACGAGCCGACCGCGGCCGCGCTGGCCTACGGGCTCGACAAGGGCGACGGCGACCAGACCATCCTGGTCTTCGACCTCGGTGGCGGCACCTTCGACGTCTCGCTGCTCGAGGTGGGCAAGGACGAGGACGGCTTCTCCACGATCGAGGTCAAGGCCACCTCCGGTGACAACAACCTCGGTGGCGACGACTGGGACGCCCGGATCGTCGACTGGATGGTGAAGAAGTTCAAGGACAACAACGGCGTCGACCTGTCGCAGGACAAGATCGCCAAGCAGCGGCTCCAGGAGTCGGCTGAGAAGGCGAAGATCGAGCTGTCGGCCTCCAGCGAGACGACCGTGCACCTGCCCTACATCACCCACGGTGAGTCCGGCCCGCTGCACTTCGAGGAGAAGCTGACCCGCTCGGAGTTCCAGAAGATGACCTCCGACCTGCTCGACCGCACCCGCGAGCCGTTCAAGGCCGTCCTCAAGGACGGTGGCGTCGCCATCGCCGACATCGACCACGTGGTCCTGGTCGGCGGCTCGACCCGGATGCCCGCGGTGACCGACCTGGTCAAGGAGCTGCTCAACGGCAAGGAGCCCAACAAGGGCGTCAACCCCGACGAGGTCGTCGCGGTCGGTGCCGCGCTCCAGGCCGGCGTGCTCAAGGGCGAGGTGAAGGACGTCCTCCTGCTCGATGTGACCCCGCTGTCGCTGGGCATCGAGACCAAGGGCGGCGTGATGACCACGCTCATCGAGCGCAACACCACGATCCCCGCGAAGCGCTCGGAGATCTTCACGACCGCTGACGACAACCAGCCGTCGGTGGAGATCAAGGTCGCGCAGGGCGAGCGGCCGATGTGGTCGCAGAACCAGCCGCTCGGCAACTTCGAGCTGACCGGGCTCCCGCCGGCGCCACGCGGCGTACCGAAGATCGAGGTCACCTTCGACATCGACGCCAACGGCATCGTCCAGGTCCACGCCAAGGACCAGGCGTCCGGCAAGGAGCAGTCGATGACGATCACCGGCGGCTCGGCGCTCAGCAAGGACGAGATCGACCGGATGGTCAAGGAGGCCGAGCAGTACGCCGCCGACGACGCGGCGCGCCGCGAGGCCGTCGAGGCCCGCAACCAGGCCGACCAGCTCGTCTACACGACCGAGAAGTTCCTCGCCGAGAACGCCGAGAAGATCCCCGAGGACGTCAAGACCGAGGTCCAGGCCGACGTCGACGCCCTCAAGGCGACCCTCGAGAACACCGAGGCGACCTCGGAGGAGCTGAAGGCCGGCGTGACCAAGCTGGGCGAGTCGAGCCAGAAGATGGGCGCGGCGATGTACGCCGCGGCCGAGGCCGACTCCGCTGCGGCCGGCGGCACCACCGGTGCGACCGGTGAGGCCGACGACGACGTGGTCGACGCCGAGATCGTCGACGAGCCCTCCGAGGGCGGCGACGACACCGACCAGGCGGCCTCGTGACCGAGGCCGGCCGGCCGGACCCGCAAGCGACGGGGGAGGAGACCGAGGTGTCGGCTACCGCCTACCCGGGCTCCTTCCCCGACTCGGCGGCCGAAATGGCCAACGAGACCGAGGTCGAGGGCAACCAGATCGAGGGTGAGCTCGCGACGTTGGCCACCCAGCTCGCGGAGCGGACCGCTGACCTGCAGCGGGTCCAGGCCGAGTACCTCAACTACAAGCGCCGGGTCGAGCGCGACCGCGACCTGGTCAAGCAGAACGCGACCTACGCCGTGCTCGCACCGATCACCGAGGTCCTCGACACCATCGACCGGGCCCGCGAGCACGCCGAGAAGAATGGGCAGAGTCTCGAGGGCGGCTTCAAGGCGATAGCCGAGCAGCTTGAGCGGATCGTGGCCGGGTTGGGCCTGGTGAAGTTCGGCGCGGTGGGCGACCCGTTCGACCCGACGATCCACGAGGCGCTCAGCCACATCGGCGAGGACCCCGAGGTCTCGGTGACCACCTGCAAGGTGATCGCCAAGGCCGGCTACCGGATCGGTGACCGGGTGGTCCGGGCCGCGCAGGTGCTCGTGGTCGACCCCGCTGCCGGTGCCGCACCGGCCGCAGCCGCAGGCGACGTACACCACGAGCGCGAGGACGAGCCCGGCCCCGCGCAGGACAACGCGCAGGACAACGTCGAGAGCCACGACGTACCGAACGACGACGGACAGAACGACTAGCAGAGGGGAGGTGCGCGCATGGCCACCACCGAGGGCTTCCGGCCCGACTGGGCGCAGAAGGACTTCTACGCCGAGCTCGGGGTGAAGAAGGACGCCACGGCCGCGGAGATCAAGAAGGCCTACCGCAAGCTCGCGCGCACCAACCACCCCGACTCCAACCCCGGCGACTCGGCCGACAGCCGTGCCAAGCACGAGAAGTTCAAGGCCGTCGCCGAGGCCTACGACGTCATCGGCGACCCGGAGAAGCGCAAGAAGTACGACGAGATGCGCGAGCTCTACGGCGCGCAGGGCGGGTTCCGCGGCGGCTTCGGCGGTGCGGGCGGCGGCTTCAACCTCGACGACCTGCTGCGTGACCGCGGCGGGGCCGGAGGGGCCGGCGGCGGTTTCGGCGACATGTTCGGCGACCTCTTCGGCGGCTTCGGCCGCGGTCGGGCGCAGTCGCAGTCGCGCCCCCAGAAGGGCTCGGACGCCGAGACCACGGCGACCATCGGCTTCACCGACGCGATCGACGGCGTCACCATCTCACTGCGGCTGACCTCCGACGCGCCCTGCCCCGACTGCAGCGGCACCGGCGGCAAGCCGGGCACCAAGCCGCACATCTGCCCCGAGTGCGAGGGCGCCGGGTTCATCGTCAACAGCGCCGGTGGTGGCTTCTCGCTCCAGGAGACCTGCCCCAGGTGCGGTGGCCGTCAGCTCGTCTACGACGAGCCGTGCCCGACCTGCCACGGCAGCGGGCGCGGGCTCTCCTCGCGCAGCATCCAGGCCAGGATCCCCGCCGGCGTCAAGGACGGTCAGCGGATCCGGCTCAAGGGCAAGGGCTCGGCCGGCGTCAACGGCGGTCCTCCCGGTGACCTCTACGTCACCGTGAAGGTCGCGCCGCACCCGCTGTTCGGCCGCAAGGGCGACAACCTGACCCTCGACGTACCCATCTCCTTCGACGAGGCGGCGCTCGGCGCGGACATCAAGATCCCGACGCTGGGGGGCAGCCCGGTCACGGTGAAGGTGCCGCCCGGCACGCCCAGCGGGCGCACCTTCCGGGTGCGCGGCAAGGGCTCGCGTCGCAAGGACGGCACGATGGGAGACCTGCTCGCGACCGTCCAGGTCCAGGTGCCCGGGACCCTGAACGCCGCCGCGCGCGCCGCGGTCGAGGACTACCGGGCCGCGGGCAACGAGCCCTCCCTGCGGGCCAACCTCTTCACCGGGTCCGGGTCGTGACCTCTCGCAAGCAGCCGTTCTTCGGAGCCCCCGACCCGGACTCCGCGGTGTTCGTGATCTCGGTGGCAGCCGAGCTGACGGGCCTGCATCCGCAGACCCTGCGCACCTACGAGCGGCTCGGCCTGATCACCCCGGGCCGCACCGGCGGCGGCGGGAGGCGCTACTCCCCGCGCGACATCGACCTGCTCCGCGAGATCTCCGAGCTCACCTCGGCCGGCATCGGCATCGAGGGGGTCCGCCGGATCCTGGAGCTCGAGAACCGGGTCACCGCCCTCGCCGCACGCAACGAGGAGCTGCAGGCCGAGCTCGAGGCGACGCGGGAGGCGCTGCGGCAGGCCTACGCCGCCCCGCCCCGCACGCCCGGCAAGCTGCCAGCCGTACCCCAGCCCCAGCCGGGCCAGCAGATCGTCGTGTGGCGCCGGGGGCGTTGATCTTTACCCCCGCAAATTTCGGCCAGGGCCCACGACGTCCAGCTCGCTGCGCTCGCAGCTGCGCCGCCCATCGTGGGCACCTGGCCGATCGCGGGGCGCGCTCGCTGCGCTCGCAAGGCCGGGTCGCTTCGCTCCCATCCACTGGCTGGCGACCGGGGTCACGTAGCGCTCCCAACTGACGTCAGTCATGGGTCTGTGGCGCCCGCCGCCGCATGCGCGGCCGCCTCCCCGGCCCCCTGGGTGGCGGTGACCTTTCAACGTCGTGGTCGTCGGAACCGGTTGAGGACCCACCGCCGCCGCGCGTGTCCTCGCCGACACGCCAAGGGGGCGGTGGCTGGTCAACGCCTCGAGGCAACTCACCGGTTGAGGGGGCACCGCCGCCGTGTGTGCTCGCTTTGGCGCGGTCGTCACGGCCAAGGGGCCGATCGCCGGGCGCGCGCTGCGCGCGAAAGACCGGGTCGCTGCGCTCCCATCCACTAACTGGCGACCGGGGTCACGTAGCGCTCCCAACTGAGGTCAGTCATGGGGTTGGTGGTGGGAGCGCAGCGACCCGGTCTTTCCGAGCGCAGCGAGGCGCCCGGCGATCGGTCTGGTGGCCCCGACGACAGCCCCGGTGCGAGCGTCAGCGAGCGACCGGGGCTGTTGCGGGCGAAGCCCGCGTCGTCGGGGACATCCAGGCCGAAGCTCGCCGGGGTATCAAGCCGGCCGAAGCTCGCCGGGGTATCAAGCCGGCCGAAGCTCGCCGGGGTATCAAGCCAGCCGGGGTATCAGACGGCAGGCAGCAGGAGCGTGAAGCGAGCACCCCCGGACGGCGAGGGGGAGTAGGAGACCGAGCCGCCCTGGGCGTTGGCCAGCGAGCGGACGACGTAGAGGCCGAGCCCGGTGCCGGTGGCCACCGAGCCGCCCGCGCGGGCGAACTCGCGGAAGAGCTGGCCCTGGAACTCCGGGGGCACGCCGTCGCCGGCGTCGGTGACGTCGATGGCAAGCATCGAGGGCTGCTCGGGATCCGCGCGGACCACGATGTCGTAGGGAGCGCGGCCATACTTCAGCGCGTTGCCCACGAGGTTGCCGAGCATCTGCTCGAGCCGCAGCGGGTCGGCGAGCACGTTGCGATCGTCTTGGACCACGGCGTTGACGGTGGCCAGGTAGCGGTCGTTGATCACGGCGTCGATGACGTCGATCGGCTTGACTGGCTGGGGGTCGAGGCGCAGCGAGCCCCGCTGCAGCTCCGCGGCCGTGAGCAGGTCGGCCGTGATGCTGTCGAGCACGCGGGTCTGCCGGGTGATCGCCGACATCAGCCGCGTGCGTTGAGGCTCGTCCATCTCCTCGCCGTTGGCGATGATCGACTCCGCGATGCCGCCGAGCACCGCGACCGGGCCGCGGATCTCGTGGGCGGTCGTCGCGATCGCGCGCCGCAGCACCCCGATGTCCTCGGCGGCGGAGTCGAGGTAGATGAGCAGCGACCTGCTGGTCCGGTGCATGGTGGCGTGCACCCCGACGCCGCCGACGTCGGCGACGAAGGTTGCCTCGGCGTCGAGCCGGTTGTAGGCGACCAGGCTGCCGAGCAGCGGTGCGATGGTGCCGAGCGGTACGCCGAAGCGCGCGCGGTTGTCCAGCAGGCGCTGGGCCGTCGGGTTGGCGTGCACGACCCGGAACAGCGGCTCGTCGGCGACCTCGAGCACGCCGTAGGGCGCCATCGCGAGGGCCTCCCAGACGGCCACGTCCTGCTTGGACGAGGCCTCCGGCTCCTCGGTCCGAGGCGACGGGATCCCCTGGGTGGGGGACATGACGGCCACCCCGGCTGGCGCGCGATCGTCGGGGCCGTCCTCGAGCGCCTGGTCGGGCTGGTCGGACTGGTCGGGCTCCGCCACCGGGGGCACCAGCCTCAGGACCGGAGGGTGTGTGCCCTCGTCTGCGTCCTCTGCAAGGTCGCGGATGTAGTCGAGGATCCGCTTGAGCGACATCCCCTTCTGCAGGTAGCCGTCGGCACCCGTGGCGAGGGCCCGCTCCGACATCTGGGTGGCGCCGAAGCCGGAGAGCACGATGATCTTGGCCCCGGGCACGATACGGCGGATGCTGGGCAACGCCTCGAGCCCGTCCATCACCGGCATCGAGAGGTCGAGCAGCACGACATCGGGCCGTTCGAGCCGGACCGCCTCGATCCCGGTCAGGCCGTCGCCGGCCTCGCCGACCACCTCCATCCCGCCACGGGTCAGGGCCAGCCGGAGCAGCTCGCGCAGGTCGCGGGTGTCGTCGATGATGACCACCCGGACCGGCCGGGTGCGCGAGGCTGACGCACTCACCGGGGATCCATGTCGACGTCGACGCGCGTGGTGTGCAGGTCGACCGGCTCGGGCTCAGAGGCCTGCACGGCTGCCGGCATGCTGCGCAGCAGGTCGAGCGAGTGGTGCTGGCTGCCGAGCAGCTCGGTGATGATCCGGCTGGCCGAGCCGATGGACGCCGAGAGCGCTTCGTTGGCCTTCGCCGGCTGGTCGAGGTCGAGGGCCATCTTGGCGACCACCAGCCCCTGCAGCACGGTGTCGTTGAGCTCGAGGGCCTGCTGCTCGCGCTGGCGCAGGTCCTCGAAGAGCTGCGCGCCCTGCATCAGCGAGCCGTAGTTGCGGCGCAGGGTCCAGTAGTAGACGGCCACGACCGCGCCGACGACGTCCCAGCTCGCGAGCGGCCAGCCCCACGCCGCCCGCATCGAGAGGCCCTGCGGGTCCTCGAGGCCGAACGACGGCAGCAGCATGTGCACCGAGTGCGCCCCGTGGTGGACCGCGCAGGTGAAGAAGATCGCCGCGGTCGCCGCACCCAGGGGGTTGGTGCGTAGCTGGTGGCTCTTCGCCAGCGGCACCACGACGGCCAGGGAGATGGCGAGATAGGCGGACATGATCACGGCGTTGCCGACGAGCCCCACTTGCCAAGAAGCCATGGTGCTAACCCCTTCCGGAGCCGGTCATGCGCCGGTGCCCGATGCGGCCAGCGCGGTCAGGAGGAGCAGGCACGCCGCGACGTAGGTCGGGAGGGCTGGATGCCAGCTGCGCCACGTCACGAGTCGGGTGGGCAGCGGGTCGCGCGACTGGACCAGCGCGATACACGCGCCGACCACCACCAGCTCCCACACCGCACAGGCGACGTCCCAGGGTCCGACCGGTTCGGGTCGGGGCATCAGCCCGAACGGCAACCCCATGGTCCGGGTGACCGCCCAGAGGCCGATCACGCCGAGGTTGCCGACCGCGCCGGCGGCCACGACCTGCCAGGTGGCGTGCACCGCCACCAGGGCGGCCCAGAGCAGCTGGAGCATGGCGCAGCAGGCGAAGAAGACTCCGAACCACACCGACTCGCGAAGGTGCTCGGGTCCGACGGCCGTGTGCGCCGCCGCTGAAGAAGCCGAGCTGACGACCGCGAGCGGTAGCAGAACCCGCTGCGCGGTCGTCAGCGCCGGCGTACGGAGCAACCGTCCCGGTGCGGCCACCCGGGTGGGGTCGAGGGCGGTGGCCGGCTGGTTGCCCGTCGCCAGACCGGGTGGTCGGCGGTGGTCGTGCCCGGCGAGCGAGGCGCGCAGCGCGAGGACCCGGGCCTCGTGCTCGTCGGCGGGGCCGTGCGGGGTCAGGAACCGGGGTGAGAGGAGGGCGACCAGGCCGAGCAGCCCGCCCCCGACGATGGCGTAGTGGATGTCGTGCGCAGCCATCCCGAAGCCGGCGTGCTCGTGCATGGCGAGCATCCCTCCACCTCCTGTCGTCCGCCCCGTGCCCGCTCCCTCCAGCTCCCGCTCGGCTGGGCCCGCGAGACGCCCGAACCGACACTAGATTCGGCGCGCGACCCCGGCTCGGAGGTCGGCCGAACTGTCAACGAATTGTGGAGATTTCCTCCTCAGGTCCGAGAATCCCGCAAAGTTGAGTGGAATGGACTCAACTTTCGGGGTGTTGAGGAGAATGGGTGCCCGGCCGACCGGGGCGTCCTTGCCAGACCACACAGACCACACAGACCACACAGCCACAGCCACAGCGCACAGCAAGCCCGCAGGAGACCATCAGATGAGCCAGTTCGGTGCCGAGAAGTTCACCACCCGCAGCCGCGCCGCGATCGAGGCCGCGCAGCTCGCCGCGACGACGGCGGGCAACACCGCGACCGAGCCGGTGCACCTGCTGGTTGCGCTGCTGCGCGACCCCGAGGGCACCGCCGGCACGCTCGTGTCCAAGGCCGGCGTCGACCCCCGCCCGCTGCTTGCGCAGGCCGAGTCGGTCATGAACGCGCTGCCGCGGGCCACCGGCAGCACCGTCCAGCAGCCCGGTGCCTCCGCTTCCCTCACGCGGGTGCTCGCCGCGGCGCTCGACCTCGCCCAGTCGATGAAGGACGACTACGTCGCGTCCGAGCACCTGCTCGTCGCGCTGGCAGGCGTCGAGAGCTCGGCGCAGAAGCTGCTCGCGGACGCCGGCCTCACCGAGGCCGGGCTCCGGGAGGGGCTCACCGCGGTCCGGGGCAACCGCCGGGTGACCAGCCAGGATGCCGAGTCGACCTACGAGGCGCTGGAGAAGTACAGCCTCGACCTGACCCAGGCCGCGGAGGAGGGCAAGCTCGACCCGGTCATCGGCCGGGACACCGAGATCCGCCGGGTGATCCAGGTGCTGTCGCGGCGTACGAAGAACAACCCGGTGCTGATCGGCGAGCCCGGCGTCGGCAAGACCGCAGTCGTCGAGGGGCTCGCGCAGCGCGTCGTCGCGGGCGACGTCCCCGACTCGCTCAAGGGGCGCCGGGTGCTCTCGCTCGACCTGGCCGCGATGGTGGCCGGCGCGAAGTACCGCGGCGAGTTCGAGGAGCGGCTCAAGGCCGTCCTCGAGGAGATCAAGGACGCCGGCGGCCAGGTCATCACCTTCATCGACGAGCTGCACACCGTCGTCGGCGCGGGTGCGGGCGGCGACTCGGCGATGGACGCCGGCAACATGCTCAAGCCGATGCTGGCGCGTGGCGAGCTGCACATGATCGGGGCCACGACGCTCGACGAGTACCGCGAGCGGATCGAGAAGGACCCGGCGCTGGAGCGCCGCTTCCAGCAGGTCTTCGTCGGTGAGCCGTCGGTCGAGGACACCATCCAGATCCTGCGCGGGATCCAGGAGAAGTACGAGGCGCACCACGGCGTGCGCATCACCGACGCCGCCCTGGTCGCCGCCGCGACCCTGTCGGATCGCTACATCACCGGCCGGCAGCTGCCCGACAAGGCGATCGACCTCATCGACGAGGCCGCCTCCCGGCTGAGGATGGAGATCGAGTCCTCGCCGGAGGAGATCGACCAGCTCCGGCGCCAGGTCGAGCGGCTCAAGATGGAGGAGTTCGCGCTCGAGAAGGAGCACGACGACGCCTCCAAGGAGCGGCTGGAGCACCTGCGCGCCGACCTGGCGGACAAGGAGGAGGAGCTGCGCTCCCTCGAGGCCCGCTGGGAGAAGGAGAAGGCCTCCCTCGAGGACGAGGGCGAGCTGCGTCGGCGTCTCGACACGGTCCGGATGCAGGCCGAGAAGCTGATGCGCGAGGGCGGCGAGGAGAACCTGCGCCAGGCCTCGGAGATCCTCTACGTCCAGATCCCGCAGCTGGAGAAGTCGCTGGCCGCCTCGGCCGCGGCCGAGGCCTCGACCCTCGAGCCGCTCGTCGGCGAGGAGGTCGGCCCCGAGCAGATCGCCGACGTCGTCGAGGCCTGGACCGGGATCCCCACCGGCCGCCTGCTCGAGGGCGAGACGGCCAAGCTGCTGCGGATGGAGGACGTGATCGGCCAGCGGCTGATCGGCCAGCAGGACGCCGTGCGCGCCGTGAGCGACGCCGTACGCCGTTCCCGCGCCGGCATCTCCGACCCCAACCGGCCCACCGGCTCCTTCCTCTTCCTCGGCCCGACGGGCACCGGCAAGACCGAGCTCGCGAAGTCGCTGGCCGACTTCCTCTTCGACGACGAGCGCGCGATCGTCCGCATCGACATGAGCGAGTACTCCGAGAAGCACTCGGTCGCGCGGCTGGTCGGCGCGCCCCCCGGCTACGTCGGCTACGACGAGGGCGGCCAGCTGACCGAGGCGGTGCGCCGGCGCCCCTACAGCGTGGTGCTGCTCGACGAGGTCGAGAAGGCCCACCCCGAGGTCTTCGACATCCTCCTGCAGGTGCTCGACGACGGCCGGCTGACCGACGGGCAGGGTCGCACCGTCGACTTCCGCAACACGCTGCTGATCCTGACCAGCAACCTCGGCTCGGCCTACCTGGTCGACCCGACGCTGGACCCGGAGAAGAAGCGCGAGTCGGTGCTCGCGACCGTGCGCGCGTCGTTCAAGCCGGAGTTCCTCAACCGGCTCGACGAGATCGTGGTCTTCGACGCGCTCAGCCAGGACGAGCTCGCGCGGATCGTCGACCTTCAGCTCGGGCTCCTCGAGAAGCGGCTCGCCGTCCGGCGGATCACGATCTCGGTCACCGAGGCGGCGCGGGCGTGGCTCGCCGAGACCGGCTACGACCCGGCGTACGGCGCTCGGCCCCTGCGCCGGCTGATCCAGTCGGCGATCGGCGACCCGCTGTCGCGGATGCTGATCGGCGGCGAGGTCACCGACGGCGGCACGGTCGAGGTCGACCGCGGCGACGAGGGGCTGGTCCTGCGGGTCGCCTGACCGCGAGGAACACTGGGGGCATGACCACCCCGAAGCCGGTGCGCCCGCCCCAGGTCACGGTGGCCGGGTCGCTGGTCATCGCGGGCTCGGCCGTGGTCGTGCTGCTGGTGCTCGACCAGATCGCCAAGCTGCACTCCCTCGACACGCGTGACGCCGTCGAGGACTACCTGTCCCGGCCGCCCGGTGACCAGCTCGGGCTGAGCACCCAGGAGGCGCTGACCGCGCTGCGGGTGGTGCTGACCGTCACCGGGGTGGCGGCGGCCGCGGCGGCCGTGCTCGGCTGGTACGCGCTGCAGCGGTCGACCGGCGCCCGGCTCGCGCTCAGCGTGCTGGCGGTGCCGCTGTTCCTGTCCGGCTTCAGCTTCGGTGGGTTCGTGGGTGGCGGCGTGCTGCCCGCGATGGTGACGGCGGCGATCGTGATGCTGTGGCTGCAGCCCGCCCGGGACTGGTTCCGGGGGATCAGCTGGGTCGCGCCCCGGCCGGCCGCGCCGGTGAGCCGGCCACCCTCCCGGGATCCACTGCTGGACCTGCCGCCTCCGAGCGGGCCGCCGCTCTACCCCGCGCCGTACGCCGGGCCGAGCGCCGCGGCCGCACCCGAGCGGCCCGCCTCGGTGCGGTGGGCGTGCGTCATCGTCTGGGTCGTCACCGCAGCGACCGGACTGTTGTTCGCGGCGTCGCTGGTCCAGCTGCTGGTGTTCCCCGACGACGTGCTGGGCGAGATGAGGCGCGACTACCCGTCGCTGACCGCGAGCGACGCCGACCTGACCAGGCTGTCCGCCGTGGTGTGCGCCCTCGCGATCGTGTGGTCGCTGGCCGGGGCCGCGCTGGCGGTGCTCGTGTGGCGCCGGGTCGCCTGGGCGGCCGCGGCGCTCACGGTCTCGGCGGTGCTGGCCTGCCTGGCGCTGGTGCCGGTCCCGGCCTCGGTGGCGACGGTGGTGCTGCTGCAGCGGTCCGAGGCCCGCGCGTGGCTGCGGGCGCCGGTCAGGCGCTGAGGTCCGCCTTCGCGAGCCGGGCGACGCCTTCCCCGATCACCTCGCGGGTCTTGCAGAACGCGAACCGCACCAGGTCGCGCCCACCGTCGGGGTCGGTCTGGTCGTCGTAGAAGACCTGGGTCGGGATCGCCACCACGCCCGCCCGCTCGGGCAGGGCGCGGCAGAAGGCCAGCCCGTCGGGCCAGCCGAGGTCGCGCACCGACCCGGTCGCGAAGTAGGTGCCCTCTGGGACGTACGCCGCCAGACCGGCGGTGCGGAGCCCGTCGACGAGCAGGTCGCGACGCTCCTGGAGGTCGCGCGCGAGCGCGAGCGGGAAGTCGGGCGCCTCGTCGAGGGCCAGGGCGACCGCGGGCTGCAGCGGCGAGCCGGAGGTGAAGGTGAGCCACTGCTTGGCCGCGAGCACCGCGGTCACGAGGTCGGCGGGCCCGGTCGCCCAACCGACCTTCCAGCCGGTGAAGGAGTAGGACTTGCCGGCGCTGGAGAGCGTCAGCGTGCGCTCCCGCATCCCCCGCAGCGTCGCGATCGGCACGTGGTCGACGCCGTAGGTGAGGTGCTCGTAGACCTCGTCGGTGATGACCACCAAGTCGTGCTCCACCGCCAGCTCGGCCACCGCCTGCAGCTCGGCGCGGGTGAGCACGGTCCCGGTGGGGTTGTGCGGGCTGTTGAGCAGGACGAAGCGGGTCCTCGGCGTCACCGCGGCCCGGAGCTCGTCGAGGTCGAGGCGGAAGTCGGGGGCGCGCAGCGTCACCGGCCGGCGTACCCCTCCGGCCATCTGCAGCATGGCGACGTAGGAGTCGTAGTAGGGCTCGAGCACCACGACCTCGTCACCCGGGTCGACCAGGCCGAGCAGCGCGGCCGCGACCGCCTCGGTGCACCCCGTCGTCACCACGACCTCGCGGTCGGGGTCGAGCTCGAGGCCGTAGTGCCGCTGCTGATGGCGAGCGATGGCCGAACGCAGCTCGGGCCGGCCGGGGCCGGGTGCGTACTGGTTGGCCCCGTGCTGGAGGGCCCGGACCGCCTCGGCGATCACCTCGGGTGGCCCGTCCTGGTCCGGGAAGCCCTGCCCGAGGTTGACCGACCCGGTGCGCACCGCGAGCGCGGACATCTCGGTGAAGATCGTGGGCGCGATGCCCTGCAGCCTCGTCGCGAGTTGCGCCATGCGTCCCAACCTACGGCGACCCGCCCGTACAGAACGGGCGGGTCGCCGTCTGTCTGCACGCTGACCCGCCGGTACAGAACAGGCGGGTCAGCGCTTAGATGGGGCCGTGACGGACGACCCCACCCTCGCCGCCGATGTCGACGCCGCCTGCCGGCTCTCCGGGACCTTCACGCTCCGGTCGGGGCAGGTGTCGCACGAGTACTTCGACAAGTACCTCTTCGAGACCTCACCCACGCTCTTGGCCCGCGTCGCCGAGGCGATGGTCGAGCTGGTCCCGGACGACACCGAGCTGCTCGGCGGGCTCGAGATGGGCGGGATCCCGATCGTGACGGTGCTGAGCGCCCGGACCGGGCTGCCGGCGCTGTTCGTGCGCAAGAAGGCCAAGGACTACGGCACCTGCAAGCTCGCCGAGGGTCCCGATGTCGCCGGCCGCCGGGTCACCCTGGTGGAGGACGTGATCACCACCGGTGGCGCCGTCCGCGACGCCACCAACGCGCTGCGGGAGGCCGGTGCGGTGGTCGAGGTCGTGCTGTGCGCCATCGACCGCAGCCCGGCCGGCGAGAACCCCCTGGCCGACGTGGGCCTCGAGGTGCGGCCGGTCCTCACCAAGGCCGACCTGGACGCCGCGCGCTCCGCCTGAGCGATGGCCCCGGCGGGTTCGGTCAGGCCTGTGCTTCCTCAGGCCTGGGCTTCCTCGACCGCCGGGTCGGCCGGGTTGGCGTCCGGGTCGTCGTGGCGGCGACGGCGGAACCACTCGATCACGATCGGCACGGCGGTGAGCAGCAGGATCGCCAGGATCGCGAAGTCGATGTTGTCGCGGAGCCACGGCACCCGCCGGCCGAGGTTGTAGCCGAGCAGGGTGATGCTCAGGACCCAGGCGAGGGCGCCGACGAAGCTCCAGACCAGGAACCGGCGCCGGTCCATCCGGGTGACGCCCGCGACGACCGTGATGTAGGTGCGCACGAAGGGTACGAACCGCCCGATGACCAGTGCCTTGTTGCCGTGCTTGTCGAAGAAGGCCTGGGTGTTCTCGAAGTAGCGCTTCTTCAGGATCCGGCCGTCGCGCCGATACAGGGGCGGGCCGATCCGCCGGCCGATCTCGTAGCCGACGATGTTGCCGAGCACGGCCGCCACGGTGAGCAGGACCAGGGTGATCGAGAGCTCGAGGAGCCGCGGGCCGGGGAAGTTGTCGATGCCGTGCGACGGCGTCGCGATGAAGATCCCGAGCGAGAGCAGCAGGGTGTCGCCCGGCAGGAAGGGGAAGAACAGCCCGCACTCGACGAAGACCATCACCAGGCTGATCCAGAGGAACGACGCCCCGAACCGGTCGAGCAGGTAGGCGGGGTCGGTCCAGCTGATCCCGAGGATGAGCGCATGCAGGTGGTCGGCGGCCAGCATGCTCACGCGCAAACGGTACCTGCCCGTTCCTGGCGCCACCCGCACAACGTCCTAGTCTGGGCAGGTGCCGCTGTCGATCGCCCCGGGGTTCCTCGCCTCGGCCGAGACGGTCGCCCGGCTCCTCGCGCGCGCCGAGGTCCGCGACGCCTGGGAGCTCGAGAGCAGCTGCGAGGGCATGACCAACGGCGGCCTGGCCAACCACCTGGCCGACCAGACCGCCAACGCGGTGCGGCTGCTGGCCGCTCCGCCCTCGGACCTGAGGCCGATCCCCCTCGTGGAGCACTACCGTCGGGCGGGCTGGGTGCGCAGCGGCCTCGGCGAGGAGGCCAACACCAGCATCCGGGACGGGAGCAACGAGCAGGCCGCCGGCGGCTTCGAGGCGCTCGCGACGCGGGTGGCCGCCGACCTCGATGCGCTTCCGGACGCCCTCGCGGCCGCTGCCGGCCGGAGCCCGGACGCGGTCCTGATCCCGTGGCAGGGCTGGGCTCTGACCACCCACGACTTCCTGGTCACCCGGCTGATGGAGATCGCGGTGCACTCCGACGACCTCGCGGTCGGGCTCGGCGTGCCCACGCCGCTGCTGCCCGACGACGTGGTGGGCGAGGTGCTGGGGCTGCTCACGACGGTCGCCGCCGACCGGCACGGCCAGACGGCCCTGGTGCGGGCCCTGAGCCGGCCGCAGCGGGCACCGTCGCACGTGTCCGCCTTCTGACGGGCGGGGAGGCGGGCCGGTGACGACGGAGGAGGAGCGCGCGCCGTACGACCCGATGCCACACGGTCCGGCAGAGGTGGGGGTCGGGCCGTGGCCGGGGGAGTGGCCCACCGGTGAGCAGTACGACGTGCGGCTGCTCGAGGACGGCGACCGCCGCAACGTCGTGGACCGCTACCGCTACTGGACGATGGCCGCGATCGTCGCCGACCTGGACGCCCGCCGCCACGACTTCCACGTCGCGATCGAGAACTGGAAGCACGACTTCAACATCGGCACCATCGTCCGCTCGGCGAACGCCTTCCTCGCCAAGGAGGTGCACATCGTCGGCAACCGACGCTGGAACCGGCGCGGCGCGATGGTGACCGACCGCTACCAGCACGTGCGGCACCACGAGGACGTGGCCGGCCTGGCGGCGTACCTCCGGGAGCAGCCCGGTGGGCCGGTGGCGCTGTGGGGGATCGACAACCTGCCCGGCTCGCTGCACCTGGAGACGACCGAGGTGCCCCGCCGCGTGTGCTTCCTCTTCGGCCAGGAGGGACCGGGGCTGTCCGAGAATGCCAGGGAGGCCTGCGACGCGACCTTCTCGATCGCCCAGTTCGGCTCGACCCGGTCGATCAACGCCTCCGCGGCGGCCGCCATCGCGATGCACGCCTGGGTGCGCGCCCACGCCGACCTGTCCGAGGACGGGCCGGCCTGGCGCGGCTGAGCCCTTGCTACGGCGTGGGCCCGACGATCCGCCAGAAGGCGACGGTCTGGTTCAGCGTGTTCGGCACGGGGACCAGGCTGTTGTTGCAGAACTGTGCGGTGATGCTGCCGTTCGCCGTGGAGATGCCGGGCACGACGCTGATCGCGATCGGGAACGTGCCGTTGTAGTCGGGGACGACCAGCACCGTGTCGCCCGCCTTGACGGCGGGCTCGGTGAGCGACCCCTTGAAGCAGGTGTTGGCCGCTGTGGGCGGGATCGTGACGTTGCTGACCGTACCCAGGTACGCGCCGGCTGCGGCACCGGTGTCGCCCTTGTCGCCCTGGTCGCCCTTGTCCCCCTTGTCCCCCTTGTCGCCCTTCGGACCCTTCGGGCCCGCCGGCAGCGAGCCCGACTTGAAGTCGACGGCCTTCAGGGAGCCGTTCTTGACCTTCTTGCCCGTCACCGAGCTGTTGGCGAGCTGCTTGGTGCCGACCGAGTGGGCCGGCAGCTGGCTGACGGCGTAGGCGCTGCCGGTGCCGAGAGCCACCACGGCGGCGAAGGTGGACATGACGTTGGCGTAGGTGATGCGTCGAGGCATGCGCTCAGTGTTCAGGCGCCGCGCTGGGTTCATCGGCCGAGCCACGCACGTTGCAGGAACCAGGCAGGTGGTCGCGACGAGCGCACCGACTCGGCGCCGCGTACCGCGCGGTGCGGAGCACGGATCGAGAGTAGGTCCCTGCCCGGAGACGCCCTAGGGTTTCGACCATGCCGATCGCGACCCATGAGAAGTACGCCGAGATGCTCGACGCCGCCCAGAAGGGGAACTACGCGTTCCCCGCCATCAACGTGTCCTCCTCGCAGACGCTCAACGCGGCCCTGCAGGGGTTCGCAGAGGCCGGCTCGGACGGGATCATCCAGGTGTCGACCGGCGGCGCGGAGTACCTCTCCGGCCCCACCATCAAGAACATGGTGGCCGGGTCGGTCGCGTTCGCGGCCTACGCCCACGAGGTGGCCAAGAGCTACCCCGTCAACATCGCGCTGCACACCGACCACTGCCCCAAGGACAAGCTCGACGGCTTCGTCCGGCCGCTGCTGGCGCTGTCCGTCGAGCGGGTCGCGCGCGGCGAGGAGCCGCTCTTCCAGTCGCACATGTGGGACGGCTCCGCCGTACCCCTGGCCGAGAACCTCGAGATCGCCAAGGAGCTGCTGGCGACGTGCCGGAAGGCCAACGTGGTGCTCGAGATCGAGGTCGGGGTCGTCGGCGGCGAGGAGGACGGCGTCGAGGGCAAGATCGACGACAAGCTCTACTCCACCCCGGAGGACGCGCTGGCCACGGTCGCCGCCCTGGGGACCGGCGAGAACGGCCGCTACCTGACCGCCCTCACCTTCGGCAACGTGCACGGCGTCTACAAGCCGGGCAACGTCAAGCTGCGCCCGGAGATCCTCAAGAACGCCCAGGACGCGGTCATCAAGGAGCTCGGCCTGCCCGAGGGCTCGCGACCCATGGACCTCGTCTTCCACGGGGGCTCGGGGTCGACGGCGGAGGAGATCAGCGCTGCGGTCGACTACGGCGTGGTCAAGATGAACGTCGACACCGACACCCAGTACGCCTTCACCCGCCCGGTTGCCGCCCACATGTTCACCAACTACGACGGCGTCCTGAAGATCGACGGCGAGGTCGGCAACAAGAAGGTCTACGACCCGCGGGCGTGGGGCAAGGCGGCCGAGGCGGGGATGGCGGCGCGGGTCGTGGAGGCGTGCCAGAACCTCCGCGCGGCCGGACACTCACTGGGCTGACCCCCGCCTCGACCTATACCCCCCGGGGTGTCATGATCTGGGGGTGAGTTCTCGGCCGCCTCGTCTCCTGACGAGTTCTGCGATTCTTCTGCGCGGACCGGTCACCTGGTGGAAGCATCGCAGCGTGGCGACCAATAGCCGCCACACCTTCTCGGGGGCTGTTGTCGCAGGTCTAGTGGCTGCGACGGCGGTGACCGGGTGGGTGCCGACGGCGAAGGCAGATGTGGCGACGAGCTCGCAGCTCGTTGCCCCTTACGCATGCCCGCAGAGCTGGCCCACGCTGCGCGTGGGGCCGCCGTCGGGTGCCTACGACGGCAATGTCTCGGTCCTGGTCGGAGGCAACCTCTACGTCGTCGGCGCGGCCGCCGGCGCCGAGGGCACCGTCGTCAGCCTCGGCAGCGCATCGTTCGCGCGCGACGTCCCGGGCTCCTACGAGGTCGGCGTGACGACCCTCGGCTCCCAGATCTCCCCGTTCCCCGGTAGCGACATGCTGGCGGTGGGCGGCGTCCTGACGACCGGCGGCGGCACCCACGTGGACGTCGGTCAGGGCATGGGCGGCGACGTGGTCGTCGCCGGGGCTGCCAACAGCACCGACGTGGACCCCCACGGCGGCCGGGTGGACTCGCTGATCACCGATGCCACCGCTCCCTACCTCGATCTCGCCGGCCGGCTCGCGCCCATGTCGGCCGGCTACGCCGCCCTCCCGCCGACCGGCGACGTCAGCGTCACCGACGACGCGATCACCCTGAAGGGCGACAGCGCCTCGAGCACGCAGGTCTTCAACGTCGACGGAGCCACCCTCGGCAAGGGCAACGGCGAGGACGCGGTCGGCCGGTCGCTCCAGCTGCGCGACGTCCCGCAGGACGCGATCGTGGTGATCAACCTGACCGGGCCGGTGGTCGACCTCGACGTCGACTCGGTGCTGGCCCCGGACGGAGCCCCGGTCGACCCGATGACCGACGGCTACTTCACCGAGCTGGCGACCCACCTGCTGTGGAACGCGCCCGCGGCCGTCGCGGTCGACATCGGCGGCGCTGGCGAGCTGCCGGGCTCGCTGCTGGTCCCGACCGCTCCGAGCACCACCACGCTCTCGGGGCTGGGCACCAACGGACGCGTGCTGGTCGCCGGCGACCTGGTGCACACCGGCCAGGGCGAGCTGCACGCCTTCCCCTTCCTCGGCGACCCCGCGCTGGGCTGTGCCGCCGACCTGGTCCACCTCACCGACCTGACCCTCGACGTACAGCTCATCGACCCGGACCGGGTCGTCGACCGGAGCCAGTTCTTCGACGGGCAGTTCGAGTGCACGCTGGGCGGCCAGGACGTGACCCCGGTGGACAACATCTGGAGGCTGCGCGCCGGCGGCGGCCCGAGGGTCGTGTCCGACCAGATCCCCTCGGGCGCCACGTGCACGGTCAGCGAGCAGCTGGACTTCCAGCCCGCGCAGATGCGGGCCTGGGCCAACCCCATCCTCTCGCCGGACGCGGTCGTCGTCCTGAAACGCCAGCAGCTCGGTTTCACGATCACCAACCGGGTCAAGGACGCGCCCACGCCGTCGACGCCGACCTCGACCCCGACCCCGACGCCCACAGCCACGCCGACGTCCACTCCGACCCACTCCACGCCTCCGCCGCCGCCCCCGCCGTCGTCGTACACGCCTGCGCCCGCGCCATCGCCGACGCCGACGACGACCATCGTCGACCCGACCAACCGGCCCTCGCCGTCCGCGACTCCGTCCGCGACTCCGTCCGCGGAGCCGACCGCGACCGCGACATCGACCGACACCTCGGAGCCGAACGTCGCCGAGGCGCCGCGCACCTCGGGCCCGGCCGGTCCGCTGACGTCGACCGCGCCGTTCACGCTCCGTGGTGCGTTCGTGTGGGGGCCGATGCTGATGCTCAGCCTGCTGACGCTGCTCCTGCGGGTCCGGCGTCGGCCGAAGCGGGTGCACTAGCAGCAGCCGGCGCACCGGCGTAGCCGTCGTGGCGCGGTCTCTCGAAGAGCATCGAGGCGACCAGGCCGAGGACGAGCACGCCTGCGGGCAGCAGCATCGAGGTCGCCATCGCCTGGCTGAAGCCGTCGGCGAACGCCGCGGGCAGGCTGCCACCGGTCGCACCCGTGCCCTCGAACTTCGGCAACCCCTCCGCAGAGAGCCGTGCGTCGATCAGCACCGCGATCGCCGCCGAGCCGAGCACCGCGCCCACCTGGCGGTTGGCGTTGTAGACGCCAGCGCCCGCGCCCGCCTGCTGGACGGGGAGGTTGCGCGTGGCGGTTGCCGAGTTGGGTGCCCAGATGAACGCGTTGCCGATGCCGAGCAGCACCATCGGTCCCACCAGGGCCGGGATCGACACGCCCGGGGTCATCTCGTGGGAGAGCCAGACCAGCGAGACGATCGTGGCCGCGAACCCGAAGCCGGTGATCAGCCGCGGGTGCGCCCGGTCGGTCAGGGTGCCGACGGGGCGGGCCAGCAGGATCGTCATGATCGCCATCGGGACCAGCAGCAGCGCGGACCTGGTCGGGCTGAGCCCCCGGACCACCTGGGCCCACAGCAGCAGCGGGATCGCCAACGCGGTGATCGCGAACCCCATCACCGCGATCGCGACGTTGGCCAGTGAGTAGTTGCGGTCGCGGAACAGCCGCAGCGGAACCAGTGGCTCCTGCCGGTTGCGCGCCTGCCAGAGCACGAACAGGACGAGGACGACGATCCCGGCCACGATCATCGAGATGATGGTGGTCGACCAGTGGTACTGGTGGCCCTCCTGGATGCCGAACACCAGCAGGAACATCCCGGCGCCGCTGAGCGCCACCCCCAGCCAGTCGAAGCGGTGGGTGTGGGTCTCGAGCGCGGGAACCAGTCGGGCGGCGAGGAACAGGCCGAGGATCCCGACCGGCACGTTGATGAAGAAGATCCATTCCCAGCCGAGGGCGTCGACCAGTACGCCGCCGAGGATCGGGCCGACCAGGGTGGCGACCCCGGCGGTGGCTCCCCACAGCGCCATCGCCTTGCCGCGGCGGGCCGCGGGAAAGATGCGGGTGATGATCGCCATCGTCTGCGGCGTGATCATGGAGGCACCCAGCCCCTGGACAACACGGGCCACGATCAGCATCTCGACCGACCCGGTCAGCCCGCACCACAGCGAGGCGAGCGTGAAGACCGTGAGCCCGGTCATGTAGAGCTTCTTCGGGCCGAACCGGTCGCCGAGCCGCCCGGTGATCAGCACGGGCACGGCGTAGGCCAGCAGGTAGGCGCTGGTCACCCACACCACGTCGTTGACGTCGGCCTGCAGGTCGCTGATGATCGCGGGCGTCGCGACCGAGACGATCGTCGAGTCGACCAGGATCATGAAGAAACCGAGGCAGAGCGCGAACAGCGCCGGCCACGGGTCCACCTCGTCGACGGGTGCCGCAGAGGCTCCTGCATCGGGGGAAGGCTGGGTCATGACTCCACCCAACACCCGGGCGAGGACAATGCATTCCGTGACCCACCAGGACCTGATGGCCGGCCCCCCACCCACCCACCTGCCGCGCGACCCGGCACAGGACGAGATCGACGCTGGCACGCCGCCGATGGACGTCGTACGCCGACACCCCGCCTCACCGGCCGCGTGGGCCGCCCTGGCCGCCGCGGAGATCGCCGAGGACGGCAACACGGTCACCGCGTACGCCTACGCCCGGGTGGGCTACCACCGCTCGCTCGACATGCTGCGGCGCAACGGCTGGAAGGGCCACGGCCCGGTCCCGTGGGAGCACGAGCCCAACCGCGGCTTCCTGTCCTGCCTGGGGCTGCTCGCCCTGGCCGCCAAGGCGATCGGCGAGTGGGACGAGTACGAGCGGTGCCGCGACTTCCTGCGCGACTCCAGCCAGACCGCCTACGGCGTGCTGTTCGCCGGCGTGGAGTAGCCGCGATCGCCCGGCTCGCCGAGGCGGCGGTGGCTGGTCAACCCCGCTAGGCAGCCGACACGTTGAAGACCCACCGCCGCCCGTGCGCAACCCCGCTGGAACCCCAGCAGCCAGCCCTGCGCGGCAACCCGATAACCAGCCCGCCTTTGAGGGTCAGACACTCGGTTGTCGGGTTGCCGCCCCCACCCACCCTAGGTGCCGTCGCTCAGTCAGGCCGGGGGAGTCAGCAGCGTGCGCACGGTCTCGGCGCCCAACGCCACGAAGAGGGTCGGCAGCCGGGGGCCGCGGTCGGCGCCGACCAGCAGGTTGTAGAGCAGCCGGAAGAACGCCTTCTGGTCGGCCTTGACCTCGTCGGTCGGGGGGTCGTCGAGGCCGAGGCCGCGGGCCAGCTTGGGTACGCCGTAGACCAGCGTCGTCGTCGACTCCAGATCCAGCGGGTCGGGGAGCCGGTCGAGGAGCTGGGCCAGCCAGAGCCGCTCGTCCTCGGTCAACGACGACAGCCGCTCGACATCGGGGGCGGTGCGGACCGTGGTGCGCTCGGACTCCGGCACGAAGTCGCGGATCCAGTTCGCGGCCCGGGACAGCCGGGGCTCCAGGTCCTCGATCGGCGCGCCGACGATCCGGCTGATCTGGGCCGGGTCGCCGTTGGTGACGTCGGCGACCGACGACAGCAGCCGGAACGGCTCGATCCTGGCCGGCACGGGCAGGACGCCTGCCGTGGAGGTCGACACCGCCCGCTCGTAAGCGAGCACCTGCGCGTCGCGGCGGTCCGGGTCAGCGGCCTTGCGACCCAGCGCGTCCCACTCGTCGTAGAGCCGGACCACCTCGGCGCCGAAGTCGATGTTGAACGTCTGCCGAGGGTTGCGGCGCACGTAGAGCCACCGCAGGATCGGCGCCTCCAGGACCTGCAGGGCGTCCGCGGCGGTCGGCGCGCCGCCGACCGAGGACGACATCTTCTGCATCCCGGCGAAGCCGACGAACCCGTAGCCGAACCAGGCCGGCCGCGGCATGCCGAAGATGTTCTCCACCAGCTCGTGGCCGACGGTGAACGACGAGCCCGGAGTCGCGTGGTCCATGCCGGCCGGCTCGAAGTCGACGTGCTCGACGGCCCAGCGCATCGGCCAGTCGACCTTCCACACCAGCTTGCCCTCGAACTCGGTCGCCAGGTTGGTCGACCCGGAGTAGCCGTTGAAGCTGCACGTGTAGGCCAGCTCGTGGGTGCCGTCGTCGTAGGAGGTGAGCGTGACGGTGTCGCGGCCGCAGTCGCGGCAGTAGGGCTTGTAGGGGAACCGCGCCAGGTCGCCCGAGCCGACCGGCTCGTCGTCGTCGGAGACGACAGACTCGGCGAGGGCGGCCGCCTCCTGCTCGCTGTCGGCCTCCGGAGCGACGACCTTGGTGCGGTGCCGCGCCAGCACCGCCTCGATCGCGTCGCGCTGGGCCACGGCCTTCAGCACGGCGTCCCTGTAGAAGCCCGCCTCGTAGCGCTCGGTCTGCGAGATCTCGTCCATGTCGACGCCCATCTCGTGCAGGGCGTCGTGCAGCGGCTGCTTGAAGTGCGCCGCCCAGGAGTCGTGGCAGCCCTCCGGGTCGGGGACCTTCGTGAGCGGCCGGCCGATGTGCTCGCTCCACGAGGCGTCGACGCCGATCGGCACCTTGCGGAACCGGTCGTAGTCGTCCCAGACGTGCAGGTGCCGGGTGTTCACCCCGCGACGGCGCAGCTCCTCGGCCACGAAGTGCACGGTCAGGAACTCGCGCAGGTTGCCGAGATGGACGCGTCCCGAGGGGCTGGCGCCGGAGGAGACCGTGACGATCTCGGCGTCCGGACCGGCGTGCCGCAAGGCGTCGTCGGCGGCGCGCGTCACCCAGTCATGCGGCTCGCTGCCACCCGACGAAGCACCCCTGGACACGGGAGGAGACGCTACCGGGGCACGAGCAGGGAGTAGGCCGCGGGTTCCAGCCGCCAAGACCGGTGCCGTTCGGGTCCGTAGATCTCCCCGTCGGCGCTGCACCAGAACGCCTCGCCCGACACCGACACCGTGCTCCCGCGGAGATAGGCGACGTCGTCGCGCTCCGGATGCCGCCCGGCGACGAGCCGGGCCCCGTAGCCGAGCCGCGCCAGTGGACCGATCGCGCGCGAGACCATCACGTCGAGCTGGCCGCTGCCCGGGTCGGCGTACGGCGTGAGCTCCGTCCCGCCCCCGACGCTGGGGCCGTTGCCGACCGCGACCATCAGGATCGGCTGGTCGAGGTCGACCACGACCTCGCCGTCGACCTCGACGCGCAGCCGGACGAACGGCGGCTTGATCGCGGCCGAGACGGCGCCGATGGGGTAGCCGAGCTTGCCGAGGTTGAGCCCGCCGACACCGACCTTGTGCAGCCGGTCCTTCCACTTCTCGCCGCGCCTGCTGGCCTGCGCGCCCGCCCCGGCGTGCACGCTGTTGACGACGATCTCGCCGACCTCGTCGACGATCAGGTCCATCTTGCGGGTGTGGCCCTCGAGGATGGTCTTCGCTGCCTCCTCGACATCGAGGGGGATCTCGTTGCCCCGGGCGAAGTCGTTTCCGGTGCCGAGGGGCAGGACCCCCAGCACCGCGTCCTTGAGGTCGTTGCGCCGGTAGAGGGCGGCGACCACGGCGTGCAGGCTGCCGTCGCCGCCGGCGACCACGATCGGCCGGCTCCCGGCGCGGTGCAGCGCACTGTCGAGCTCGCCCGGCTTCGAGGTCGTCTGCACCTCCACCGAGCAGTGCTCGCGGAGCACCCGGAGGGCGGTGCCCAGCGACTCTTCGTCGGCGGTACCGGCGTCCGCGTTGCTGATCACCAGAAGCGGGTCCATCGCGGTGACCCTATCCTCTGTACACGTGCCAGCCATCGCGATCATCGGAGCCCAGTGGGGTGACGAGGGCAAGGGCAAGGCGACCGATGTCCTCGGCAGCCGTGTCCACTACGTCGTGAAGTTCAACGGCGGCAACAACGCCGGGCACACGGTCGTGATCCGCACCGGCGACACGGAGGAGAAGTACGCCCTCCACCTGCTGCCCAGCGGCATCCTCACCGCGGGCTGCCACCCGGTGATCGGCAACGGCGTGGTCATCGACCTCGGCGTGCTGTTCGAGGAGATCGACGGGCTCGAGGCACGCGGCGTCGACACGTCGCTGCTCAAGGTCTCGGCCAGCGCCCACGTCATCGCCAGCTACAACAAGACCCTCGACAAAGTGACCGAGCGGTTCCTGGGCACGCGCCGGCTCGGGACGACGGGGCGCGGCATCGGACCCACCTACGCCGACAAGATGAACCGGATCGGGATCCGGGTCCAGGACCTCTTCGACGAGAAGATCCTGCGCGCCAAGGTGGAGGGCGTCCTGGAGCTCAAGGGTCAGATCCTGACCAAGGTCTACAACCGCCGCGCGCCCGAGGTCGACGAGATCGTCGACGAGCTCGCGTCGTACGCCGACCGGCTCGCGCCCTACGTCGTCGACAGCGGGCTGCTGCTCAACCAGGCGCTCGACCGCGGCGAGACCGTGCTGCTCGAGGCCGGCCAAGCCACCTTGCTCGACGTCGACCACGGCACCTACCCGTTCGTGACGTCGTCGTCGGCGACCGCAGGCGGTGCGTGCACCGGCTCGGGCATCCCGCCGACCCGGCTGGACCGGGTGATCGGCATCGTGAAGGCCTACACGACGCGGGTCGGTGAGGGACCCTTCCCCACCGAGCTGCACGACGACTTCGGCGAGCACCTGCGCAAGGTCGGCGCGGAGTACGGCACGACGACCGGCCGGCCTCGACGCTGCGGCTGGTACGACTCGGTGATCGCCCGCTACGCCGCGCGGGTCAACGGGGTCACCGACTTCGTGCTCACCAAGCTCGACGTGCTCACCGGCCTCGAGCAGGTGCCGATCTGCGTGGCCTACGACGTCGACGGCACCCGCCACGAGGAGATGCCGGTCAACCAGTCCGACTTCCACCACGCGGTGCCGGTCTATGAGTACCTCCCCGGCTGGTGGGAGGACATCTCCGAGGCTCGCAGCCTCGAGGAGCTGCCCGCCAACGCCCGCGCCTACGTCGCCCGGGCCGAGGAGCTGTCCGGTGCGCGCATCTCCGCGATCGGCGTGGGACCGGCCCGCGACGCGACCATCGTCGTGCACGACCTGCTGTAGCTGGGTCTGCAGTCGATAGGTTCTGCGTCGTGGCGACCTCACTGAGCCCGCAACGGGCCATCGACCGACTGCGTGCGGCGTTCGGGGGCCCCTCCGGCTACCGCACCCTGCACGCCAAGGGGCGCTTCTACGCCGGCACCTTCACCGCGACCCCGGAGGCCACCGCCCTCTGCCGGGCCAAGCACTTCGACGGCGAACCTCATGAGGTCCTGGTCCGCTGGTCGAACGCCGGCGGCAACTCCAAGGTGCCCGACCCCGTGCCCGACATCCGGGGGATGGCGGTGAAGTTCCGCCAGCCCGACGGGTCGGCCACCGACCTGCTCGGCCAGACCTCGCCACGGTTCCCGACCGACGACCCCGAGGTCTTCGTGCAGATGACCGAGGCGGCGTCCAACCCCAAGCTCGCGCCGCTGAAGCTCCCGCTGTTCATCGCCCGGCACCCGGGCACCGCGGGAGCGCTGCTGGCCGGGGTCCGCGGCAAGTCGGTGAGCTCCCCGGCCACCTTCGCCGAGGTCACCTTCTACCCGATCCACGCCTACGGCTGGCTGGACGCCGAGGGCAGGCGCACCTGGGTGCGCTACACCTTTCGGGCCACCGCCACCAAGGACAATCGGCTCGAGCGCACCTTCTCCGGGCCGGACCGGCTCTTCGAGGAGATGGCCTCGCGGCTCGAGCGCGGCCCGGTCACCCACGAGGTGTGGGTCCAAGTCGCGGGCGAGGGGCACGACCCGCACCACGCGACGTCCCAGTGGGCGGGCGCCCGTGAGCTGCTGGCCGGCCGGATCGTGGTGACCGCACCGGTCGAGGACCCGGAGGGCGGCCCGAGCACCGGCACGCCGACGGTCTTCGACCCGACCCGCGTCGTCGACGGCATCGAGCTCTCCGACGACCCGATCCTGCGCTACCGGCCGAGCGCCTACACCGAGTCCGTCTCCCGGAGGATGAAGCCGACCTCCTAGGGTTGCCGTCCGTGAAGACCCTCGTCATCGGGACCGGCGGCCGCGAGCACGCCCTCGCGCGCGCCCTGGCCCGTGATCCCGAGGTGACCGAGGTGCACGCGGCACCGGGCAACCCCGGGATCGCCGCCGTGGCGACCCTGCACGACGTCGACCCGCTCGACGGCCCGGCCGTGGCCGCGCTCGCGGCCTACCTCGGCGTCGACCTGGTCGTGGTCGGACCGGAGGCACCGCTGGTCGCCGGCGTGGCCGACGCGGTGCGGACCGCCGGGATCGCGGCGTTCGGACCGTCGGGGGCGGCGGCCCGGCTCGAGGGCTCCAAGGCGTTCGCCAAGGAGGTGATGGACGCGGCCGGGGTCCCGACCGCGCGCGCCTTCGTGTGCACGACGCCCGGCGAGGCGGCAGCCGCGCTCGACGAGCTCGGGGCGCCGTACGTCGTGAAGGACGACGGCCTGGCAGCGGGCAAGGGCGTCGTGGTCACCGACTCCCGGGACGAGGCGCTCGCCCACGCGGCGGCGTGCGAGCGTGTCGTGATCGAGGACTACCTCGACGGGCCCGAGGTGTCGCTGTTCGCGATCTGCGGCTGGAGCGAGGCCGACGGGTGCACGGTCCACCCGCTGCAGCCGGCCCAGGACTTCAAGCGCGTCTTCGACGGCGACGAGGGCCCGAACACCGGTGGGATGGGCGCCTACACGCCGCTGCCCTGGGCGCCGCCCGGGCTGGTCGACGAGGTGCTCGAGACGGTGCTGCGGCCGACGGTCGAGGAGATGGCGCATCGCGGGACCCCGTTCACCGGGCTGCTCTACGCCGGGCTCGCGCTCACCTCGCGCGGGGTGCGGGTCGTGGAGTTCAACGTCCGCTGGGGGGACCCGGAGACCCAGCCGCTGCTGGCCCTGCTGGAGACCCCGCTCGGTGGGCTGCTGATGGCATCGGCCACGGGCACGCTGGCCGCCGCACCGGCCCCGGTCTTCGCCGACGGCGCCGCGGTCGGCGTGGTCATGGCGAGCCGCGGCTACCCGGCGTCCTCGTCGTCGGGTGACGTGATCACCGGCACCGATGCGGCCGAGGCGCTCCCGGACGTGCACGTCATCCACGCCGGCACCGCCCTGCGCGACGGCGAGCTGGTCACCGCCGGCGGGCGCGTCCTGGCCGTCGTCGGCACCGGCGCCGACGTCGCCTCGGCCCGAGCCGCGGCGTACGCCGGTGTCGAGTGCATCGCCTTCGACGGCGCACAGCACCGCACCGACATCGCCGCGTCTCGTTGAGTGGGGCGTCCGGTTCGCTCCGGATGGGAGAATCGCTCGCGTGACCGTCCCCAACGTTCTCGCCAACCGCTACGCCGGCGCCGACCTGGCCGGGATCTGGTCCCCTGAGCACAAGATCCTGCTGGAGCGGCGGCTGTGGCTCGCCGTGCTCAGGGCGCAGCGTGACCTCGGGGTGACCGTGCCCGACGGTGTGGTCGAGGCCTATCAGGACGTCATCGACCTCGGCGAGAAGGCGGTCGACCTCGACTCGATCGCGGCCCGCGAGCGGGTCACCCGGCACGACGTGAAGGCCCGGATCGAGGAGTTCAACGCCCTCGCGGGGCACGAGCACATCCACAAGGGGATGACCAGCCGCGACCTCACCGAGAACGTCGAGCAGCTCCAGGTGCGCCAGTCGCTCGAGCTGCTCCGCGACCGCACCGTCGCCGCGCTCGCGCGGCTGGCCCGGCTCGCGAGCGAGCACGAGACGCTGGTGATGGCGGGGCGCAGCCACAACGTCGCCGCGCAGGCCACCACGCTCGGCAAGCGGTTCGCGACCGTGGCCGACGAGCTGCTGGTGGGGCTGCAGCGCGTCGAGGAGCTGGTCGCGCGCTACCCGCTGCGCGGCATCAAGGGCCCGATGGGCACCAGCCAGGACATGCTCGACCTCCTCGACGGCGACAGCGCCAAGCTCGACCAGCTCGAGCGCCGGGTGGCCGAGCACCTCGGCTTCGACCACGTCCTGGTCAGCGTCGGCCAGGTCTACCCGCGCTCGCTCGACTTCGACGTCGTCTCCGCGCTCGTACAGCTCGTCGCCGCGCCGTCCAACCTCGCCACCACGATCCGGCTGATGGCCGGCCACGAGCTGGTGACCGAGGGCTTCGCGGAGGGCCAGGTCGGCTCCTCGGCGATGCCGCACAAGATGAACACCCGCTCCTGCGAGCGCGTCAACGGGCTCGCGGTGGTGCTCCGTGGCCACCTCTCGATGGTCAGCGAGCTCGCCGGCGACCAGTGGAACGAGGGCGACGTCTCGTGCTCCGTCGTACGCCGGGTCGCCCTCCCGGACGCCTTCTTCGCCGCCGACGGGCTGTTCCAGACCTTCCTCACGGTGCTCGACGAGTTCGGTGCGTTCCCGGCCGTCATCCAGCGCGAGCTCGACCGCTATCTGCCCTTCCTGGCCACCACCAAGGTGCTCATGGCCGCGGTTCGCAACGGGGTCGGACGCGAGGCCGCTCACGAGGCGATCAAGGAGGCGGCGGTCGGGGTCGCCCTGGAGATGCGCAAGGGCGCGGCCAACAACGACGTGCTGGCCCGGCTGGCGGCCGACCCCCGGCTCGGCCTCACCGCGGAGCAGCTGGTCGGCCTGGTCGCCGAGCCCATCACCTTCACCGGCGCCGCCGTCGCCCAGACCGAGGCCGTGGTCCGCCGGGTCGCCGAGGTCACCGCGCGCTTCCCCGAGGCGGCGGCGTATGCGCCCGGCACGATCCTCTAGCCACCGGCTGGAGAACGAACTGCAACGGTCCGGCCCGAGCCGGACATGTGAGTGACGTGGCCTTCTCCCTCGACGACCGTGAGCGCGCCTTCCGGGAGCTGTATGCCGCTCACTTCGACGCGATCCTCGGGTTCGCGTTGCGGCGGGTGGACCGGCCCGAGGATGCGGGTGACGTCACCGCCGACACGTTCCTCGTCGCGTGGCGGAGGCTGGCGCACGCCCCGCAGGGTCCCGACCTGCGGCCCTGGCTCTATGGCGTGGCCCGGCGGGTGCTCGCCAACCACCGCCGCGGCGAACGGCGGCGCACCGCGCTGGGCGACCGGCTGCGCCGCGAGCTCAGCACGCACGTCCCGGACCTCAGCGACGACGTCGTCCAGCGCGCCGACGTCACCGACGCGATGCGGCGGCTCAGCGCCCGCGACCAGGAGGTGCTGGAGCTGCACCTCTGGGAGGGGCTGGAGTCGCGCGAGATCGCCGAGGTGCTGGGTCTGGCCACGGCCGTCGTACGCCCGCGCCTCTCGAGGGCGCGCAGCCGGCTGCGCGAGCTGCTCGGCAACGATCCGTCCCCGCCCGGACATCACCACTCCGACAGGCCGGAACCACTGACCGCAGAGCTCATCCGGAAGGAGCGATGACGATGATCCCGAAGCTGACAGACGACGCGATCTCCCGGCTGCCGCTCGAGTCCGGACGGGCCGAGCTCCTGGAGGAGATCATGAGCACCGTCGCACCCGAGCGCCAGACCGAACCCCTCGCGAACCCCGCTTCCCGCCGCACCCGCTGGGTGGCGCCGCTGGCCGCCGCGGCCGTGGTCGCCGGCCTGGCCGGCGGCACGTTGTGGTGGCAGGAGCACGGTCCCTCGCAGCACCACCACCTGAGCGCGGCGGCCTCGCTCGGCCTCGCCGACGGCCAGCAGGTCGAGCTCGACGCCCCCGGCTGGCACGTCGACTCGATGGGAGACGGCCTGCGGTTCCGCAACGGCGACGCCGAGCTCGAGATCACGACGTACCCGGCGAAGTACTACGACTCCTACGTCAAGGACCGCGAGTACATCGAGGAGACGCCCGTCAAGGGGCAGCCCATCCAGGTGCTCGGCCGTCCCGCGCTGATGTGGGCCTACAGCGCCACGGACCACACAGCGATCCGGGAGATCGAGAACGGGCGCTGGATGGAGCTGCGCGCGAGCGGTGTCGACGAGGCCGGCTACCTCGCGCTCCTCGGTGACCTGCGCGTGGTCTCCTCGGCGGAGTTCGAGGCTTCGCTCCCCGACGACTTCGTCACCGTGGCCGAGCGCCCCGCGGCGGCGCAGCAGATCGTCGATGACATCGCGTCCGTGTCGGGCGCCGGCTTCCCGGACGGCACGGCGCTCCAGCTCGGCGCCGGCGAGGACCTGGACCGCTACCAGTTCGGCGTCCAGGTCGTGGGGCAGTACGCCTGCGCGTGGCTGGAGGCCCTCGACAACGCCAAGACCCACCAGCAGACCGACCAGGCGGCCGAGGCGGCGCGGGTGCTCGGCACCTCGCGCCAGTGGCCGATCCTGAAGGAGATGAACTCCGACGGCGACTACCCCGAGGTGGTCTGGGACTATGCCGACCAGGTCGCTGCGGGCACGGTGCCCGAGGGCTATCGCGAGGGGCTCGGTTGCTGAGTCAACCTCCCGGCGGTGGGTGAGTGCTCATCAACCCGACCGGTTGATGAGTGCTCATCAACCCAGGTGGTTGATGAGCACTCACCCACGCCCGTCGGCACGCTGCGCGTCCTCCGCGCGCAGCTGCCCGACCCGGTCGAGCAGCCGCGCCTCCTCCTCGTCGGTGAGCGGGACGGCGAGCTCGTGCAGCCCGTCGCGCAGCTCGGCGACTTCGATCTCGCGGTGCTCCGTCGGCCGGCCCGGTCGGCGTACGGTCACCGTGCGGTGCGTAAGCGAGATGTGCGCCCCGTCGACGTGCCTGGTCACCGTGAGCGTGTGCCGGAAGTTCGAGGCCGGGAAGGTGCTCGTGTAGTGGTGGCCGGTCTCCAGGTCGACCGGCTCGACCGTCAGCTCGTCGTGGGTGTGCATCGGCTCCCACTGCTCCTCGCGCCACCGGGCGAGCGCCCACGCGCGTACGTCGCCCAGCCGGAGCTGTCGGACCCGGTAGCGCCAGCCGCCGAAGTCGTCAGTGGCGTCGTCGACCAGCGGGAGCGGTCGGAGCAGGCTCATCCCGAAGCCCGGGTCGGCCAGCAGCTGCTGGCCGTCGAGGTCGACCACGACGACGCAGTGCGTGCGGGCGGCGCCCACGCGGCCCAGGCGGCGGGCGACGTCGTAGCCCAGGCGCTGGAGCACCGCGGCGAAGAGGGTCCCGTGCTCGAAGCAGTAGCCACCGCGCCCACGGCCCACGAACTTGGCCTGCACGGCGTCGAGCGAGACGCCCGGGTGCCCGTCCAGCAGCACGTCGATGTTGTCGAAGGTGAAGGCGCGCACGTGGGCCTCGTGCAGGGCGTCCAGTGCGGCCCGCGACGGCGGCAGCGCCGGCTGTCCGACCCGCGCCAGGTAGCCGTCGAGGTCGAGCCGCTCGACCGTCCAGGGGTCGTTCACGCCTCCTCGATGGGTCGCCCCCAGGTCACCACCTCGGCCACCTCCGGAGGCGCCAGCGCGGCCAGCTCGGCGTCCGGCCGCGCGCCGAGGGCGGCGTTGACGGTCGAGAACGCCCTCCGCAGGGCCACGAACGTGGTGGCCCGGAAGATCTCGTCGTCGTCCCAGCCGGCATCGCGCAGTGCGGCCACGTCGGAGTCGGTCGTGGTGGCCGGCGAGCTCGCCACCGAGCGTGCCCACGCGGCCAGCGCGGCCTCCCGAGGGGTGAGGCCCTCGTCGGTGCCGGCCAGCACGCCGGCCGCGACGTCGGCGTCCGCCGCCTCGGTGAGCTTCCAGCCCCAGGCCCAGGAGCAGTAGGAGTCGCCGATCGTCGAGGCGGTGGCGGTGACCAGGATGCCGCGCTCGCGCAACGAGAACCCGGACGCGACCAGCCCCAGCAGCTCGAAGAGCCTGGTGTGGGCCTCGGGCAGGTGCGCCCACACGTGCGAGAGGTTCATCACGAAGCCGTACGACGCGAGGTCGGCGTCATAGCGGGCCCGCACGCCGGGCGAGTCGGCCGGCTCGTGGAGGAAGGAGGTCATAGGACATTCTGGCCGCCGGATAGGTTGGCGGGTATGAGCCACGCGTTCCGGACCGACGGCCTCGACGGGGCCGGGCGCCCCGGCATGGTCGACTGGGACCTCGCCGTCCGCATCGGCGGCCGGCTGGCGGGCGAGGGCCCGACGGTGGGTCGCGACGAGGCCGCCGCGATCGTCGAGGAGCTGCGCGCCGGCGCGGAGCGCTCGACCGGGCTGGTGCGTGAGTTCACCGGACTGGTGGCCCGCGACCACGATGCGCCCGTCCTGGTCGTCGACCGGGCGGCCTGGGTGCAGGCGAACGCCGACGCGTTCGCGGTCCTGCTCCAGCCGATCGTGGACAAGCTGACCAACAAGAAGCCGCCGTCCGGCCTGACCGCCGCGGTCGGGTCGCGGATCACCGGGGCCGAGGTCGGGGGCGTGCTCGGCTTCCTCGCCTCGAAGGTGCTGGGCCAGTTCGACCCGTTCCACGAGCCCGACGGCCGGCTCCTGCTCGTCGCTCCCAACATCGTGCACGTCGAGCGCGAGCTCGAGGCCGACCCGCACGACTTCCGGCTCTGGGTCTGCCTGCACGAGGAGACCCACCGCGTGCAGTTCACCGCGGTGCCGTGGATGCGTGAGCACCTCTTCGGCCAGATCCAGGAGTTCGCCGAGACCATGGAGCCCGCCGGGCTGCTCGAGGACGGCCTCGGGCGGGTCCTCGACGGGCTGAAGAACGCCCGGTCCGGCGGCTCGTCGGGGGCCAGCCTCATCGACGTCGTCGGCACGCCGCAGCAGAAGGAGCTGCTCGACCGGCTGACCGGCGTGATGTCGCTCCTGGAGGGCCACGCCGACGTGGTCATGGACGGTGTCGGCCCGACCGTCATCCCGTCGGTCGCCCAGATCCGCGCGAAGTTCAACGAGCGCCGCAAGGGGGTCGGGGTGCTCGACCGGCTGCTACGGCGGGTGCTCGGTCTGGACGCCAAGATGGCGCAGTACCGCGACGGCGCGGCGTTCGTGCGCGCGGTCGTCGACAAGGCCGGCATGCCCGGGTTCAACGTGGTCTGGGAGCGGCCGGAGCACCTGCCCTCACGGGCCGAGATCACCGACCCCGACGCCTGGATGGCGCGCGTACTTCGGACGTGACCGTGGTTCGCCTCCTCGGATGTAACTGCTGTGGCAGGTGCGACAGGTGAGCCTGCACCCCTCGGTCGCCGCGGTGCGCGTCGGCGTACGCCGCACGCTGGCCGACGTGGTCGCCGAGCAGGCCGGCGGCAGCCCGACGCCCGGCGCCGCGCTGCTGGTCGCGTGCTCCGGCGGGCCGGACTCGCTGGCGCTGCTGTCAGCGGCGGTGTTCGAGGGACCCAAGCTCGGGCTGCGGGTGATCGGGGTGACCATCGACCACGGGCTGCAGGACGACTCGGCCGCGCACGCCGCGCACGTCGTCGCGCAGATGGCCGGCCTCGGCGTCGACGAGACCGCCTCGGCCCGGGTCGAGGTCCGAGGCGGCGACCGCGGGCCGGAGGCAGCCGCGCGCGAGGCGCGCTACGCCGTGCTCGACCAGATGGTCCAGCACTTCGGCGCGGTCGCGGTGCTGCTCGGCCACACCCTCGACGACCAGGCCGAGACCGTGCTGCTCGGCCTGACCCGGGGCTCGGGCGGCCGGTCGCTGGCCGGCATGCGGCGCCGCTTCGGCCACTACCGTCGCCCGCTCCTGGACGTGACCCGCACCGACACGGTGACGGCCTGCCAGGTGCAGGGGATCGAGTACTGGAACGACCCCCACAACATCGACCCGGCCTTCACCCGGGTCCGGGCCCGTCGCAAGGTGCTTCCGGTGCTCGAGGACGAGCTCGGTCCCGGTGTCGCCGGGGCGCTGGCCCGCACCGCAGACCAACTGCGCGCCGACATGGAGCTGCTCGACCAGCTGGCGGCCGCGGCCTACGACGAGCTCGACGACCCGGCCGGGCTGGAGGTCAAGGCGCTCGCCGACCTGCCGGTCGCCACCCGCAACCGGGTGCTGCGGCTGGCCGCGCTCGGGGCCGGCGCCATCGATGCGGAGCTGTTCCACGTGCACGTGGTGGCGCTCGGGCGGCTGGTGTCGTCGCGGGTGGGCGGGGCCGAGGTGCAGCTCCCCGGGCGCGTGACGGCATACCTCGCCCCCGGAGGGGAGCACGGGCGGCTGCTGTTCCGCGCCACGGCTGTGGAAGGCTGACGGCCATGGAGTCAGCCGACGTCGAGTCCGATCTCGTCGAGGTCCTGTACACCGAGGCCCAGATCCAGGCGCGGCTGCGCGAGCTCGCCCAGCAGATCGAGGCCGACTACGAGGGCAAGGAGCTGCTCATCGTCGGCATCCTGCGCGGTGCGGTGATGGTGATGGCCGACCTCGCGCGCTCGTTCTCCCGGCACGTCGAGATGGACTGGATGGCGATCTCGTCCTACGGCTCGGGCACCAAGTCCAGCGGCGTCGTGCGCATCCTGAAGGACCTCGACACCGACATCACCGGCCGCGACGTGATCATCGTCGACGAGATCATCGACACCGGGCTCACGCTCTCCTGGCTGACGTCCAACCTCGGCTCCCGCGACCCCGCCAGCGTCGAGATCTGCACCCTGCTGCGCAAGCCCGAGGCGCTGACGATGCCGGTGGACGTGAAGTACGTCGGCTGGGACATCCCCAACGAGTTCGTGGTCGGCTACGGCCTCGACTACCGCGAGCGCTACCGCAACCTGCGTGACATCGGCACCTTGGCACCGCACGTCTACGGCGGCTGACCGTGGGGGAGTTTCACCGGCCGGCCGGTGAAACTCCCGCTTGGCGTTCGAAACTTTGGACGCCAAGCACCAGTTTCACCGGCCAGCCGGTGAAACTCCCGCCTGGGGCCGCACCCCACGGAAGGCTGAGCAGAACCTGAGGATCCGTCCGCGCTCAGCGAACGAGGCGGCTTCGCCTCGCCGGATTCACGGTCACCTGAGACACTTGACATTCGCGACGGTCTGTACCGTCGTTCCCTCCACGAGTCCGCCGCCTGAGAGAAGTCCGTGAAGCGCATCTTCAAGGGTCCACTGATCTGGATCGTCGTCGCAGTGGTCGGCGTGCTCATCGCCATGCAGTTCTTGATCAGCTCCGGCGGCGGTGACGAGATCAGCTCGTCGCAGATGAGCGAGTACATCGCCGACGGTGAGGTCAAGGACATCACCTTCGTCGACGGTGACCAGGTCATCAAGGCCACCCTCGACGACAGCGTCAACCGCGACGGCGGCCGCGAGGTCACCACCAAGTACCTCAGCGGCACCCAGGGCGAGATCTACCGGGCGGCCGTGCGGCAGTTCAAGGCTCACGAGATCGAGAAGGTCACCGTCGACGTCTCACGGCCCGGGCTGCTGAGCTCGTTGCTCTTCTCGGTTCTGCCGGTGATCTTCATCATCCTGATCTTCTTGTGGGTGATGAACTCCATGCAGGGCGGCGGCGGCCGCGGCGTGATGCAGTTCGCCAAGTCCAAGGCCAAGCTGATCTCCAAGGACATGCCCAAGACCACGTTCGCCGACGTCGCCGGCTGCGACGAGGCGATCGAGGAGCTCGGCGAGATCAAGGAGTTCCTCCAGGAGCCCGCCAAGTTCCAGGCGGTGGGCGCCAAGATCCCCAAGGGCGTGCTGCTCTACGGCGCCCCTGGCACCGGCAAGACGCTGCTCGCCCGCGCGGTGGCCGGCGAGGCCGGCGTCCCGTTCTACTCGATCTCCGGCTCCGACTTCGTCGAGATGTTCGTCGGCGTCGGTGCCTCCCGGGTGCGCGACCTGTTCGAGCAGGCCAAGGAGAACGCCCCGGCGATCGTCTTCATCGACGAGATCGACGCCGTCGGCCGACACCGCGGCACCGGCATGGGTGGCGGTCACGACGAGCGTGAGCAGACCCTCAACCAGCTGCTGGTCGAGATGGACGGCTTCGACGTGCGCGGCGGCGTCATCCTGATCGCGGCCACCAACCGGCCCGACGTGCTCGACCCGGCGCTGCTGCGCCCGGGCCGCTTCGACCGGCAGATCTCGGTGGACGCCCCCGACCTGGCCGGACGCGAGCAGATCCTGAAGGTGCACGCGCGCGGCAAGCCGCTGGCCCAGGACGTCAACCTGACCGCGGTGGCGCGGCGTACGCCCGGCTTCAGCGGCGCCGACCTGGCCAACGTGCTCAACGAGGCCGCGCTGCTGACCGCGCGCACCAACCAGAAGATGATCACGATGGAGACCCTCGACGAGGCCATCGACCGCGTGATCGCCGGACCGCAGCGCCGGACCCGCCTGATGAGCGAGAAGGAGAAGCTCATCACGGCCTACCACGAGGGCGGCCACGCGCTCGTCGCCGCGGCGCTCCCGGGCAACGACCCGGTGCACAAGGTCACGATCCTGCCGCGCGGCCGGGCCCTCGGCTACACGATGGTGCTGCCCGACTCCGACAAGTACTCCCAGCCGCGCTCGCAGATGCTCGACCAGCTCGCCTACATGCTGGGCGGCCGGGCCGCCGAGGAGATGGTCTTCCACGACCCGACCACCGGTGCCGGCAACGACATCGAGAAGGCCACGGCCGTGGCGCGCGCGATGGTGACCCAGTACGGCATGACCGAGCGGCTGGGCGCGATCAAGCTGGGCGACGGCAACGCCGAGCCGTTCCTGGGCCGCGACATCGGCCACTCCCGCAACTACTCCGAGGAGGTGGCCGGGATCGTCGACGAGGAGACCAAGAAGCTCCTCACCACCGCCCACCAGGAGGCCTTCGACATCCTCGAGGAGAACCGCGACGTGCTCGACTCGCTGGTCCTCGAGCTGCTCGACAAGGAGACGCTCGACAAGGAGCAGATCGCGAAGATCTTCGAGCCGCTGCGGCGCCGTCCCGAGCGGCCGGCCTGGACCGGCTCGCCCGACCGGCGGCCCTCCACCATCCCCGCCGTCGAGATCCCCGAGGAGATCCGCGCCCGCGCGGCCGTCAACGGCTTCGCGCCCGGGCTCAACGGTTCGAGCCACAGCTCCGACGGCGAGCAGGGTGGCGTGGTGGTGACCCCGCCGGGTCCGGGGGGCGACGTGCACGGTGGCCCGCCCGCGGGTGGCGTCGACACGCCCACCCCGCCGACGCCGGGTTCCGCCGGACCCACGTGAGCTCGACCGAGACGAGCCGGGAGGTCCCGGCGTTCGACCACGACCGGGCCGCGGCCGCCGTCCGCGAGCTGCTGATCGCGATCGGGGAGGACCCCGAGCGTGAGGGGCTGCGCGACACCCCGCGCCGGGTCGCCCGTGCGTACGCCGAGCTCACCGCGGGGCTGCGGCAGGCCCCCGAGGACGTGCTCACCACGGTCTTCGACCTCGGCCACGACGAGATGGTGCTGGTCCGCGACATCGAGCTGTGGTCGATGTGCGAGCACCACCTGGTGCCGTTCACCGGGGTCGCGCACGTCGGCTACATCCCGGCCGAGACCGGCAAGATCACCGGCCTGTCCAAGCTGGCCCGCCTGGTCGACGTCTATGCGAAGCGGCCGCAGGTCCAGGAGCGGCTGACCACCCAGGTCGCCGACGCGCTCATGGAGCTCCTCGAGGCGCGCGGGGTCATCGTCGTCATCGAGGCCGAGCACCTGTGCATGACCATGCGCGGGGTCAAGAAGGCCGGCGCGCGCACCATCACCTCCGCCGTCCGCGGCAGCTTCCGCAGCAACGCCACCACGCGCGCCGAGGCGATGGCGCTGATCCACCGGAGCTGATCCGCCCTCGCCGCACCGCATGCGAGGCTGGGCATGCGAGGCTGGCCCGGTGACGACGCTGTACGACGCGATGGGCGGCTCGGCCGCCGTGCTGGCGGTGGCCCACGCCTGGCACGAGCGGGTGCTGGCCGACCCGGTGGTGAGCCATGCGTTCTCCCACGGCTTCCGCGCCGACCACACCGAGCGGCTCGCGGCCTACTGGGCCGAGGTGCTGGGTGGTCCGGCGACGTATTCCCAGACGATGGGCGGGGAGTCCGACGTGGTCCGGCTGCACTCCGGCAACGGGCCGCACGACGAGATGGACCGCCGTGCGGTCGACTGCTTCGCCGCCGCGCTGGCCGACGCCGGCGTACCCGAGGAGCACCACCCGGCGCTGGTGACCTGGTTCCGCGACGCGAACAGCTACGTCAACCACCACTTCGAGACCCCCGACGAGGTGCCCGACGGTCTCCGGATGCCGGTGGTGGGCGGGTCCGCTCCCGTCGAGTGACGCGAAAGTGCTGTGAACAAGCACTCTGGACAGCACTTTCACGACGTTCGACGGGCAAACGCGCGGGCTCAGAACTCGTAGCCCAGCTCGGCGATCGGGGCCGCGAACAGCTCGGCGACCCGGTCGCGCGAGGCATCGTCGTAGTAGTCGCGGTACGACGTGCCGGGGGGCCTGGTGCCGGCCTTGGCGTGGGGCAGCTCCGGCGAGCCCGGCAGCCCGAGCTCGGACCAGACGGCGGCCAGCTCCTCGCCCAGGGACTCGTAGCGGAGCACGCGGTCGACCGCGACCGCCCCGTCGAGCCGGTAGATGCGGTGCTGCTTGGTGGCGAAGACCTCGACCGCGTCCGAGCCGACGTAGTCGGCGAACGGCGCGGGGTCGGGGTTGTCGCGGACGTGCCAGTGGTAGAGCGAGACGACCGCGTCCCAGGGGTTGCGGTCCACGGCGAAGGAGAAGTAGGACTCGAACCTGGTCCGGCCGAGCATCCGGCGCACCATCGAGACCGGCATGTGGTTGAACGCCTTGCGCTCCAGCGGCGGCGACTCGTAGTTCTGCGGTCCGCGGCCGCCGAGGGAGGCGCGCAGCGGCTCCTCGAGCACGGGGGTGATGACGTCGTCGGGGCCGCAGACCCGCGACAGCGCGATCTCCACCGACGTCCCGGCCGTCTTGCGGGTCTTCATGAAGACGAACCGGTGCTCGTGGGAGACGATCACCGGCCAAAGATAGGCTTCGGCTGACATGAGCGAGCACACGGTCGTCCTGGTGACCGGCTCGATGCGCAGCGGCACCAGCTCGCTGGCCGGCAGCCTGAAGCACCTCGGCTGGCACGTCCCGCAGCCCGAGGTGCCGGCCTCTGAGCGCAACGCCAAGGGCCACTTCGAGCCCCGGTGGGTGATCGAGTTCCACAAGCGGCTGCTGCGCAGCGCGCTGGTGCGACCGAGCGACGGCAGCCCGAGGGCGGCCGAGCGCATCGCGGCGACGCTCGCTGACGGCGCGGCCGAGGCCGAGCTGCGCGGCTGGCTCGGCGACCAGCCCGAGCCGCGGCTGGTCGTCAAGGACCCGCATGCCGCGTGGGTGCTGCCATTGTGGCGGCGGGCCGCCGAGGCGGCCGGCCGGGAGCTGAAGATCCTCACCGCGCTGCGGCACCCGGCCGAGGTCGTCGGCTCGCAGGACCTGACCTGGGGCCAGGGCCGGCGCAGCGACGCCGAGCGCCGGGTCAAGGAGACCTCCAACACCGCCGCGTGGACCAACCTCGCGCTGGTCACCGAGGCGGGCTCGCGCGGCGCACCGCGGGCGTTCCTCCGCTACGACGACCTGCTCGCCGACTGGCGCGGCGCCCTCGGTACGGTGTCGGACCGGCTCGGCCTGGCCCTGCCGCTCGACGAGGACCGCGGGCTCGACGAGTTCCTCGACGCGGGCATGCGCCGCTCTCAGCTGACCTGGGACGACATCGTGCTCCCCGACTGGCTCCGCGACCTCGCCGAGGACACCTGGCAGCAACTCGGAACCCTGGTCGACGACCCGACCGACGCGGCCGTCGCCGAGCGGCTGGCGGCCGCCCGAGCCGCCTACGACGCGCACTACGCCGAGGCCGTCGCGGTCTCCCTCGACGAGGCCCGGCACCGCGAGCGCCGCGGCGCCGCCGCCGGCGCGGCCAAGCTGCGGCCCCGGCTCAAGGCCGAGCGGGCGCGCCGCAAGGAGGCCGAGGCGGCGCTGCGCGACGGCCCGGGCGAGGGGAGCGGCGGCCTGTCCCGGCTGCTGCGCGGTCGCGGCCGATGATGGCCTCGGACGAGCAGCGCGTCCTGTTCGTGCACGTCCAGAAGACCGGCGGCCAGAGCGTCGAGCACCTGCTGCGGCGGCACGTGCCCGACGCCCGCAAGGTGACCGGGCTACAGGGCGCCAAGCACGCGACGTACGCCGCCGCCCTGCGCGCGCACCCCGAGCTGGCCGACTACTGGTCCTTCGGCTTCGTGCGCAACCCCTGGGCCCGGCTGTGGTCGTGGTACCAGATGATCGAGCGCCGCCGGGCCACCGCCGAGCGCGGCAACGAGTGGGTCGCGCAGCGGATCGAGCGCAACGACTTCTGGTCGGGCGTGCTCGAGCACTGCCCCGACTTCGAGAGCTTCGTCATGGACGGCACCGAGCGGTTCGACCGGCTGCGTCGCCCCCAGCTCGACTACCTGCGCGCCGGCGACCGGCAGGTCGACTTCATCGGCCGCACCGAGACCCTGGCCGCGGACATCGTGACGGTCGGCGAACGGCTCGGCTTCGACCCCGAGCTCGACCAGCGCAACGCCGGTGACGGTGGCGACTACCGGCGCCACTTCACCCCCGCGATGCGGCAGCGGGTCGCCGACCTGTTCGAGACCGACCTGCGCGCCTTCGGTTATGCCTTCGACTGAGCCGGCGACCGACCGGCCCGCGGTGCTGGCCGAGCTCGACCGGCGGATCGGTCACCTGGCGAGCCCCCGGGTCGCGGTCCTGGTCGACGGCAAGGTGCGCCCCGCCGCGGCGGCGATCGAGGCCTGGCGGCCGGGCTGCGTCGTGCGGCTCGACATCGGGGCGGAGTCTCCCCGGCTGCACGTGCGGCTGGCCGCGCAGGGCCGTTACGACGCGGTGGTCGACCTGGTGCCCCGGGGTGGTGCCTGGCGGGCCGGGCGGTTGCTGCAGCACGTCCGGCCGGGCGGTGTCTGGGTGCGCCGCACAGGAGCCGACCAGGACGCCGTGGAGGTCGTCACCTCGCGGGACGACGCGGCCGCGATCGTCGGCGACGCCGAGGCGGCCGACCTGCTCGGGCTCGACCCGGGCCGCGGCACCGTGCTGGAGGTGCTGCCGGGTGCGACGTGGGCGGTGCGCGGACGGCTGCGCACCAGCGGCCCGATGCCGGCCAACCCCACGCCGGGGGAGTACGCCGCCCCGCCGATGTTCCTGCGCGACTACCGCGACGTGGTCTGCCTGCCGCGGCAGGTGGTGGTCGGCGGCCACGTCGTGCTGCCGGAGAGCTTCACCACCGTCGAGGAGCACCGCCAGCGCAACGTCGCCCTCGACAAGCTCAGCCCCGACTTCGCCCGCTCGCCGCTGCCGGCCGGGGACCCCGCGCCGCTGCCGGGCCGCTGGTTCCACCTCGACAACCATCTCGGCTGGCACTTCGGCCACGCCCTGACCGAGCAGGTCTCCCACCTGTGGGGCTGGCGAAGGGTGCACGCCGAGGACCCGTCGGTCCGGGCGCTCGTCTTCGCCGACTCCGGCGAGCTGACGCCGTGGCAGCGCGACCTCTTCGCGGCGGGGGGTGTCCCGCCGGAGTCGGTGCACGTCGCCACCGCCCCGGTCCGGGTGGAGCGGCTGGTCGGCTGCACGCCGATGTTCAGCCGTCCGGCGTACGCCCATCCGGCCCTCCTGGAGACCTACGACGAGATCAGCGCCGCGCTATCGGCGCGGGCCGGCCAGGGACCGTGGCCGCGCAAGGTCTTCTTCGGCCGTCGCGGCACCAAGCGGGCGTGCGTCAACGCCGCCGAGCTCGAGGCCGAGTTCACCGCCACGGGGTTCGAGGTGGTCTTCCCCGAGGACCACCCGCTAGCGGACCAGGTCGAGATGGTGCGGCGCGCCGAGGTCGTGGCGGGCTACGCCGGGAGCGCGATGTTCCACGTGGCCCTGGCCGGCCGGCCCACCCACGTCGTGCTCGTGGTCTCCGAGTCCTACCCGGCACACAACGAGTACCTGATGTCGATGCTGCTCGGCCACCGCCTCGACGTGGTCGTGTGCGAGCCGCTGGTGCCCCGGGTCGACGGCGCGTTCACCCGGGAGAGCTTCCACTCCGACTTCACCTACCGGCCCGACCGCGAGGGCGTCTTCCTGCGGGCGGTCCTCGCCGGTGCGGACCCCGACTAGGGTTCGGGCGGTGCGGATCATCCTCCACGCGGGACTGCACAAGTCCGGCACCACCTCGCTCCAGGCGAGCTGGAACGCGGCGTACGCCGACCACCCCGAGGTCTGGTACCCGCGCCGGGGCGATGGCCGCCCGCCGGGCCACCACGACCTGGTCCGACCGCTGCTGACCGCGTTCACCGAGCAGCGCGACCCCGACCTGGTCGCGGCGTCCGTGGCGTGGTCGCTGCGCCCGAAGCGCGGGGAGTCACTGGACGACGTCATCACCGCGGCGCGGGAGCGCGGCGTCGGGACGCTCCTGATCTCCAGTGAGGACCTCGACCGCGTGCGCCCGCCGGACCAGGAGGCGCTCGACAAGGTGCTCGGCGCCGAGGACGTCACGCTGGTCCTGACCGCCACCCGCCCGGCGCACCGCTGGTGCTCGGGCTGGCAGACCCTGGTCAAGCACGGCCTCGCGCAGTACCCACGCGATGCCGAGGCGCTCCTCCTCGACTTCGCCGGGCTGCGGCCCGGGCGGCTGGCCGAGCTGCTCGACCTGGTCCCGGCACGCCGGCGCGTCGTCCGGCTGGTCCGGAGCTCGCCACCCGAGCTCGACCTGGCCGCCGACCTCGCCGAGGCGCTCGGGCTGCCCGATCCCCAGCGGGCCGCCGGACGGCCGCTCCAGAACACCTCGCTCGGGACCGACACGGAGGTCGTGCTGCGGATCAACCGCGCCGACCTGGCGCTCGGCACCAGCCGGGCCGGGAAGCGACTCCTGGCCGAGCTGCGCGGCGACGGCTTCAGCTACCACGACCAGCCCGGGCTGGCCGACCGCTACGCCCTCACCGACGCGCACGCCGAGGGCGCGGCCGCCGAGGCGGCCTGGCTGGCCGACCCGGGTGCCGGCGTCGAGGTGCTCGACCCGCACGGCCTGCTGACCGACTGGGCCGACCCGGCCGTGCCCGACTGGTACGCCGACATCAGCCGCCGCGAGGCCGTGCTCCCCGCCCTGGAACCGCGCGAGGACCGCGAGGCCCAGCTGTGGCGGGTGCGCCAGGAGCGCGCGGCCTACCAGCGCCGGCTGCAGCGCCTGGAGGGGCGATCGTGACCGCCGTTCCGCTGGTCATGGGTGTCGTGAACGTCACGCCCGACTCGTTCAGCGACGGCGGGCTCTACGCCGACGCGGAGAGCGCGATCGCACACGGCCGGCAGCTGATGGCCGACGGCGCCGACATCCTCGACGTCGGCGGTGAGTCCACCCGTCCCGGCGCGACCCGGCCGCTGGTCGAGGAGGAGCTCGGCCGGGTGGTGCCGGTGATCACCGCGCTCGCCGCGGACGGCGTCACCGTCTCCGTCGACACGATGCGTCACGAGGTGGCGGCGGCGGCCCTCTCCGCGGGCGCCCGCATCGTCAACGACGTCTCGGGCGGGCTAGCCGACCCCGAGATCCTCCGGGTGGTGGCGGACTCAGCGGCGACGTACGTCGCCATGCACTGGCGCGCGCACGCAGACCACATGAACGACTTCGCGACCTACGACAACCCCGGCGGCGTGGTGCAGGCGGTCCGCGACGAGCTGGCGGCGCGGGTCGAGGCCGTCCTCGCCGCGGGGGTGGCCCCGGAGCGGCTGGTCCTCGACCCCGGGCTCGGCTTCGCCAAGCGGGCCGAGCACAACTGGCAGCTGCTCGCCCACCTGGAACCGGTGAAGGAGCTCGGCTACCCGCTCCTGGTCGGGGCGGGTCGCAAGTCGTTCCTCGGCACCCTGCTGGCCGACGCCGAGGGCCGGCCGCGCCCGGTCGACGGCCGTGAGGACGCCACCACGGCCCTGAGCGTGCTGCTGGCCCAGGAGGGGGTGTGGGGGCTCCGCGTGCACGACGTACGCTCGACGCGCGATGCCCTTCGGGTGCTCGTCGCACTCGAGACCGCTCGGGAGGATCTAGGACCGTGACCGACGAGCTTGCCCTGACGGGGCTGGCCTGCTGGGGCCACCACGGGGTCTTCGAGCACGAACGGCGCGAGGGCCAGCAGTTCGTCATCGACCTCGTGCTCGGTATCGACACCGCCGCCGCGGCGGCCTCGGACGACTTGTCAGCGACCGTGGACTACGGAAGTCTCGCGTTGTCGGTGAAAGCCGCCGTTGAGAAGGATCCGGTCGACCTGATCGAGACGCTCGCCCACCGGATCGCGGAGGTCTGCCTCTTGGACAGCCGTGTTGAATGGGCGCGCGTAACGGTCCACAAGCCGGATGCGCCCATCGACGCGACGTTCGCAGATGTCGCCTTGACGATCACCCGGACCCAGGAGGGCCGCCCGTGACCGAGACGCCCAACCCCAACATCATCGACGCCGACACGCTCACCGGCGAGATGCGGCCGATCAGGCGGGCGGTGCTGTCGTTGGGCTCCAACCTCGGCGAACGGATGGAGAACATCCAGGGCGCCGTGCGGGCGCTGGCCGACACCCCCGATGTCTGGGTCACCGGCGTCTCGCCGATCTACGAGACCGAGCCGATCGACGCCCCTGAGGGCTCCGATCTGTTCCTCAACGCCGTGGTCCTCGCCGACACCACGCTCGCCGCGACCCGGCTGCTCGACCGGGCCCTGGCCATCGAGGACGCCTTCGACCGCGAGCGCAGCGACGTACGCAACGCCCCGCGCACCCTCGACGTCGACCTGATCGTGGTCGGTGACCGCCGCTCCGACGACGAGCACCTCCGGCTGCCGCACCCCAGGGCCGCCGAGCGCGCCTTCGTGCTCCGCCCGTGGCTCGACCTCGATCCGGACGCCGAGATTCCCGAACGCGGTCCGGTGGCGGAGCTGCTCGCCGCCGTCGGCGAGAACGGCGTCGTGCGCCGCGACGACCTGGTGCTCGAGCTCGAGTGAACTCGCCACCCCTGCGACAGGACCCCGAGAAGCGATGAGCCGCGAGGGGGACCACTACCCCCTCGGTCCCGACGACGAGCCCGACCAGCCCCCGGAGCCCCAGGGGACGCTGCGTCCGCTCTCCTACGCCGTGATCACCGCCTGGGCGGTCGCGGGGCTGGTGCTCGGCTGGCTGTGGCACCCGGTCTCGGAGAAGCTCTCCGGCACCGCCCCGGTCATCTCGTGGGCCCAGCCGGCGGCCCTGTGGCTGATCGCGATCGCCATCGGCACGACCTGGTGGCAGACCTACCGGGCCGTCCAGGTACGCCGGCAGCGGCTGGAGCCGCACCAGGCCGTCAACCGGCTGGTGCTCGGCCGGGCCGGTGCCCTCGTGGGTGCGCTCGTGGCGGGCGGCTACGCCGGCTACGGCGTCAGCTGGATCGGCGACCCAGCCGAGCTGGCCGGCCAGCGGATCGTGCGCTGCCTGGTCGCGGTGGCCGCCGGGATCGCCACCGTGGTCTTCGCCCTGCTGCTCGAGCGGGCCTGCCGGGTGCGCAAGAACGACGACCGCTGAGCCCGGGCCGGGTTCCGGCGGCGCTCAGCCGGCTCAGCCAGGGACCACCTCGACCCGGCAGCCGCGCAGGGCGTCCAGGGGGTCGCGCTGGCCGACGTAGGTGAGCAGGCCCGTCGCCCGGCCGATCATCGACCCGCGCACGCACCAGATGTCGTCGCGCACGCCGTCGTCGGTGGCGACCACGTGGTTGGCTGCGCCCTCCTCGACGTAGACCTTGTCGGCGCCGGGCCCCGGGTAGATCAGGTCGTTGCCGCGGTCGCCGGTGATCTGGTCGTCACCCTCACCGGCGTCGATGACGTCGTCGCCGTCGCCGCCGTCCATCTCGTCGCGGCCGGGGCCGCCGCTGAGGACGTCGTTGCCGGTGCCGCCCGAGACGTGGTCGGCGTCGTCGCCGCCGTAGAGGACGTCCTTGCCGGCGATGCCGATGACGGCGTCGCGACCCGACCCGCCGTCGGCGACGTCGTTGCCGGTCCCTGCCATCACCCGGTCGTCGCCCGAGCCGCCCGTGAGGTGGTCGTTGCCGCGGCCGCCGTTGAGGTTGTCCGAGCCGCCCCCGCCGTCCACCTGGTCGCGCCCGGGTCCGGCGACGATCACGTCGCCCCGGGCGCCGCCGACCAGGTGCTGGTGACCCGCGTGGCCGTGCAACGTGCGGCTTGCGGCAGGGCTGCCCGGGACGACGGGGGAGAGGACGAGCGCGGCGAGCGCGACCGCAGCCAGCACGGAGCGCCGTCCCCGGGGGTGGACGGTCATGACACCCACCGTAGCCGGGTCGGCACATATGCGAGGCCGATGCGCCGGACCAGAGCGGGGCCGAGCCGGTGAGCGTGTCGGCGGGGCCGGGGGCGCGCGGGCGCCTAGCCTGCTGCTCATGGCTTCCCCACCTGTAACACAGGCAACACGGAGGCGTCAGCGGTCCGTCCGCGTGACGACCGCCGTGGGCCTGATCGTGCTCGCTGCACTGGTCGTCGCCGGTGCAGCCCTGAGCGGCTCGTGGCTCCTCGTCACGATCGCCGCCGGGCTCGGCGTCGTCCTCGGCGCCGCGGCCACCCGCATCACCCACACCGAGCTGGTCGAGTCACGGGTCCAGGCCGCGCGCGACCGCGCTGCCCTGGCCACCGACTACAACCACCTCGCCGAGCAGCGCACGGTCGAGCACGCGGCGTACGTCGAGTCCGTGCGCGCCCGCCTCGCCGAGAAGGAGCAGGCCCTCGACGAGCTGGAGCTCGCGCTCTCGCTGTCCCAGCGCCGGGCGGCCACCTCGGTCCGCAAGCGCAACGCCGAGGGGCGTCGCGCCGCCGGCCTCCAGGCCCGCCTCGCCGAGACCGAGGAGCGGGCGGCCCTGGCCCAGCTCCGCGTCGTCGAGCTCGAGCAGGAGGTGCTCGGTCTGCGCGCCGAGCTGGACACCGTCACCGCCGCCTGGCACGCCGCCGAGAACGTCCGCAAGCACGCCTGACCCCTGGCCCCCGTTCCCCGTCGAACGACGTGAGAGTGCTGTCCCGGAGCCCCCGGGACAGCACTTTCGTGTCACTCGACGACGACCGGCCGGTCGCGGGTCGGCACAATGGCCGTTTGTGATCCCCGAGGAGAGCCGGTTCGAGCCCGACCCCGAGGAGCTGGTGGAGTCGCCCTCGGGGCTGCCCGCGGGCTGGACGGTGAGTACGCCGGACCCTGACGACCCCGCCGACCTGCGCCGGCTGACCGAGCTGCTGCGCACCCATGAGCGCGAGGGCCGCGGCTGGGCCGGGGCGGACAAGACCGATGTGCTGCTCGAGGTCTCCGACCATGGGCTACGGACCCGGCAGAACATGGTGGTCCGCGACGAGACCGGGCTGGTCCGAGCCTGGGGGAGCGTGCACGACCGGGCCACCGGCCGGATGCTGTTCCTGCACGTGGTCGAGCGCGGGATCGACGAGCAGCTGGGCCGCGCCTGCTCGGACCTGCTCGTCGAGTGGGCGGTGGGCCAGGCCCGGTCGGTGGGCGCCGCGCGCGGCCTCAGCGTCCAGCAGATCGACACCGGCGCGTTCGCCGACGACGAGCGGCAGCGGCGCTGGCTGGCGGCGGCCGGGTTCACGATGGTGCGGACCTGGTGGCAGATGAAGCGGCCGGTCAGCCCCGACGAGGCCGACCTGGTCGACGACCCGGCCCGCTGGGAGCGCGACGGCGTGGTGATCCGGCTGGTCGAGTGCGCGCAGGAGGGTGCGGAGCCCGTGGAGGCCGACCTGCGCGCCGTCCACGACGTGCTCGAGGCGGCGTTCACCGACCACTTCAACTCCAAGCCGGAGACCTTCGACGAGTTCCTGTTCCGCCTCCGCGAGGACCCGGGCCACCGGTGGGACCACTGGTGGCTGGCGGAGGTCGACGGCCAGCCCGCGGGCGCGCTGGTCGGCACCGAGTCGGGCTCGAGCTCCTACGTCGCCTACATCGGCGTGGTGGAGCTCGCCCGGGGCCGGGGCGTCGCCAAGGGGCTGCTGCGCACGATCATCGCCGACGCGGCTGCTCGCGGCCGCGACAGCGTGGGTCTTGAGGTGGACGCCGACTCGCCGACCGGCGCGGACCGGCTCTATCGAGGCATGGGCTGGGACACGTCGTACGTCACCGAGTCGTGGCACCGCGACGTCCCGGTGACGTGACCCGTGTCGTGATCGCGTGCACCTGGTGGGGCCACTCGACCGCGACCGTCGAGCTCGGCAGCACCCGGGTGGTGACCGACCCGCTGCTCACCGACCGGCTGTTCCACCTCGTACGGCGCGGGCCCACCCCCGGGCCGGAGGCGACCAGGGCCGACGTGGTGCTGGTCTCCCACCTGCACCAGGACCACTGCCACCTGCCGTCCCTGCGGCGCTTCGGCTCCGAGGTGCCGCTGGTCGTGCCGCGCGGCGCCGAGCACCTGCTGCGCGGCCTGGCGGGCGACCGCCTGGTGCCGGTCGAGCCGGGCGACGTGGTGACGGTGGCCGGGCTGCGGATCGAGGCGCTGTTCGCCTCGCACGACGGCCGGCGCCACCCGCTCTCGCGCACCGACCCGCCGGCGCTCGGGTTCCGGTTCGCCAGCGACGCCGGGTCGTGCTGGTATCCCGGCGACACCGAGCTCCGCGACGACCTGGCCGACATCGACCCGGTCGACCTCGCGCTGGTGCCCGTGGGCGGCTGGGGACCCACCCTGGGCAGCGGCCACCTCGACCCCGCACAGGCCGCGGAGGCCGCACGCCGGGTGGGGGCCCGCCGGGCGGTGCCGGTGCACTGGGGCACCTTCTGGCCGCTGGCGCTGGACCGCGTCGCCCGGGCCAACCACCACCGGCTGTTCGTCACACCCGGCGCCCGGTTCGCCGACGCCCTCGCGGGGTCGGGGACGCAGGCCGTGGTGCTGGCGCCCGGTGACCGGTTCGTCGCGCCTGACAATGGCTGATCTAAGCCATCTGCAAAGCCGGACCGACGTGTCACAATCCTGCTCTCGGGACACGGGGACTGGGATCGCGGTGAGGAGCTGGCCATGACGGTTGTCCCGGAGTTCGACATCTACAGCGGCGACGAGCCCTACTGCTTCGTCAGCTACTCCCATGCCAACACCGACCACGTCTACGGGCTGCTCAACCACCTCGCCAAGCACAACTTCCGGCTCTGGTACGACGACTCGATGGAGATCGGCGACGACTTCCGCAACGAGCTGCGCGAACGGATCGCCCGGTGCGAGGCCTTCATCCTGTTCATCTCCGATGAGTCGATGGGCTCGAAGTACTGCGGGATGGAGATCATCACCGCACACCAGCTCGGCAAGCGCATCTACCCGGTCCAGCTGGACGCCGACGCCCGGATCCCCGCGCCGCTCCAGCTGATCCTCGACAACCTCCAGCACGTGAAGGCCTACACGAGCGAGCCGCGCTACGTCGACAAGCTGGTGGTGAGCCTGCCGCCGGAGACCATGCGCCGCCTGGTGATCGAGGACGGCGTGGTCGTCAGCTGCCAGGACAACGGCGCGAACCTGATCGTGCCGGAAGGGGTCACCGCGATCGGGCCGGCAGCGTTCAAGGAGTGCCTCCAGCTCGAGCACGTCGAGCTGCCCTCGACCCTGACCCGGCTGGGCGACGAGGCGTTCCGAGGCTGCAGCCGGCTCCGGCGGATCGACCTCGGTCCGGAGGTCACCGTCGTGGGGCACAGCGCGTTCCGTGACTGCGTGCGCCTGGAGGAGGCCACGATCGCCAACCCGACGACGGTCTTCGCCGGCCGCACCTTCGAGAACTGCGCCGCCCTCAAGACGATCCACATCCCCGACGACTGCCAGGAGATCTTCGAGGCGTCGTTCAACTCCTGTCGCTCGATCACCGAGTTCCCGTTCCCGAAGAACCTGAAGGTGATCGGCAACTCCGCGTTCGCCGACTGCGTGGGGCTCACCGCCGTGGACCTGCCCGAGGGCACGATCAAGGTCGACGCCCGCGCGTTCGCCGACTGTGTCAACCTGCGCACGGTGAACCTGCCGCCCGGGCTGTCCAAGATCGGCGTCTACGCGTTCAAGGGCTGCTCGTCGCTGGAGGAGTTCGCGATCCCCGAGGCGACCACCGACGTGAGCAGCGACGCGTTCCGCGAGTGCGTGTCGCTGCGCTCGATCACGGTGGCGCCCGCCAACCGGTTCTTCAAGACGGGCGAAGGCGTCCTGTTCAACAAGAACCGGTCGGTGCTGGTCGCCTACCCACCCGCCCGCCCCGGCGCGACGTACGCCGTCCCGGACAGCGTCACGACGATCAGCCCGTGGGCCTTCTGCCAGGCCGACTACATCGAGGTGGTCGAGGTCCCCGACAGCGTGACCGAGATAGGGCAGGGCGCGTTCTTCTCCTGCGGCTCCTTGCGCGAGATCGTGCTGCCGTCGTCGGTCAACTACATCGACGACATCGCGTTCCGCGCCTGCATGTCGCTCGAGCGCGTGGTGCTCCCGGACCGGGTCAACACCCTCGGCTGGGGCGTCTTCCTCGAGTGTCCGAACGTGGTGGTCGAGTGCACCGAGGGCTCGCCCGCTTGGCGATACTGCGAGCAGAATGACATCGACCACCGAGCGCGTTGAGGTCCCCTCGGCGCGGGCGGGCGTCGCGAGGTGGCTCTCCCAGAACGTCGTCGTTGTCGTATCCACGATCCTCGCGGCGGTGTCGTGCCTCGAGGTCGCCCCTGACGCGGCCTACCGCCACTACTTCGACGTGCGGACCCTGGTCACGCTCTTCTGCATGCTCGCCGTGGTCAAGGCGCTGCAGGAGGTCCACGTCTTCGGCGTGGTCGCGGCCCGCCTGGTCGCGGTCTTCGGCACCCGGCGGGCGGTGGTCGTCACCCTGGTCTGGGTCACGCTCGTCGGCTCGATGCTCATCACCAACGACATGTCGCTCATCGCGTTCCTGCCGCTGGCCTGGATCGTGCTCTCCTCGACCGGCAACGAGGACCTCGTCGCGTACGTGTTCATCCTGCAGACGGCAGCGGCCAACCTCGGCGGGATGATCACGCCGTTCGGGAGCCCGCAGAACCTCTACCTCTACTCCTTCTACGAGATCCCGCTGGGCACCTTCCTCGGCATCATGGTGATCCCGTTCGGGGTCTCGGTGGTGGCGATCACCGCGATGTCGCTGGTGGTGCGCAACGCTCCGATGCGGACCCACGAGGAGCCCGAGCCGCTGCCCAGGGGACGGGTCGCCTGCTACGCCGTTCTCTTCGTGCTCACCGTCCTAGTGGTGCTGCGGGTGCTGCCACTGTGGTCCGGGATCGCCGTCCCGCTCGGGCTCGCCGTGACCGGGTGGCGGGCCCTGGTGAAGGTCGACTACGGGTTGATGCTCACCTTCGTCATGTTCTTCATCTTCTCCGGGAACCTGTCGCGGATGCCGGAGGTGCATCACTGGCTCACCAACCTCCTCGACGGTGACGTGCTGCTCTGGAGCGCGCTGAGCAGCCAGGTGATCTCCAACGTGCCGACCGCCCTGCTGTTCGCGCAGTTCACCCCCCACTCGGCCCAGCTCCTGACCGGCGTCAACGTCGGAGGGGTCGGGACACCCGTCGCGTCGCTGGCCAGCCTCATCACCCTGGCCTACTTCCAGCTGCACCGCCGGGAGCAGACCGGCCGGTTCCTCCGGCTGTTCCTGGTGATCAACCTCGCGCTGCTGGCGCTGCTGGCGCTGGTCTCCCATCTCGCCTTCGACCTCGGCCTGGTCCCGGGGGCCTCCTGACGTGCGCCACCCCCGGTTCGTCCTGCGCGCCCTGGTGAGCGCGAGCGTCGCCGTCACCCTCGCGCTGCTGGTCGACGCCGGGCTCAACGGGCGGTTCACCTGGTGGGGCCTGGACCCCCGCGCGCGGGCCACGCTCGGGCTCAGCGTCGTGCTGGTCCTCTACGTCGCCACCTTCCTGGTCTACTGGTGGCCGCGCCGGCTCCAGGCGCGGCCGTTCACGCTGGTCGCCGCCATCGGGCTGGCGGTGGCGGGCGGCCTGCTCGGGCTGGTCTCCTACTGGGGCTGCGAGGGGCAGCAGGCGCTGGGGTGGACGCCGCTCAACCAGACCCTCGGGCTGTTCATCGGCAGCGTCGACGACCCGTTCACCAAGGGGTCGGCGTCGTGCCCGGCGCCGGCGCCGGTCGCGCTGCAGGTGGCGCGGCTCGCCGCCCTGCTGGCCACGCTGACCACCGTCGTCGCGGCGATCGTCCAGGTGTTCCGCGACCAGTGGGACCGCATCCAGGTGCGGCTCGCGCGCACGGTCGTCGTGGTGGTCGGCCTCGACGCCCAGTCGATGCGGCTGCTGGAGGTCCTGGCGACCAACCCCTCGGTCACCCACCTCGTGGTCGGCGTCGACACCGAGCTCGGCGCCCCGCACGCCGCGGAGGCCCGCGCGTTCGGTGCCCGGGTGCTGGTGAGCAACCAGGCCGACAACAGCTGGCTGCGGACCGTGGCGCACACGACGGTCCGCGCGGCGTACCTGCTCTCCCCGCGGCCCGAGGAGAACATGCAGTGGTTCGACGACTTCGAGCGGTTCGCGCAGGCCCGGGCGCAGAGCCAGGCCCAGGGCCAGAGCCGGTGGAGCGAGTCCTCGCGCGTCATCGTCCGGCTCGACGACCCGTGGGAGGCGGACTACTGGCGTCGCGCCCACGTCCTCAAGGCCGGCGGCGTGCTGCTCGACACCATCGGCGTCCTCCAGGTCACCGCCCAGGAGCTCATCGACCACGCCGTCGAGCAGAACGTCGACCATCTCGTGGTCCTGGGCGACTCGCCGCTCTCCTACGCCGTCATCGACGAGCTCGCCCAGCAGTGGCGCGAGGAGGAGACGATGGGCGCGCCCCGGACCTTCGACGTCACCCTGGTCGACCCCCAGGCCGAGCTCCTCTGGCTCGACCACGAGCTGCACGAGCGCGCGCTGGGCAACGAGCCGCTGCAGGTGGTGCGCGTGGCCGCGGTCGCGGACCTCGAGGTGCTCAGCGACGTCGTCGGTGATGACCGGGCCGCGGGAGCATCGGCCGACGCCGCCGTGGTCGTGCTGGACTGCCGCTATCCGTCGGCCGCGCAGTTCCGCGCGGCGCAGCGCATCGCCGCCGCGCGGCCGCGCTGGCACGTCCTCGCACGCCGCGAGGACAGCCTGGGGATCGACGAGCGGCCGGTGGTCCCCAACCTCGTGCCGTTCGGGGTCACGCTGGTCGGCCGGCACGGCGTGCCCGAGGACGGCTGGACCCGGATCGCCCGGCGGCTGCACACGACGTACATCGCCAACGTGGGGCCCAGCGACGACCCCGCCCGCCAGCCGTGGGACCGGCTCGACGACTTCTACAAGGTCGGCAACCTGCGCCAGATCGCGCGCACCCTGCTGATCGCCGAGCGAGCCGGGCGGACCTGGGACCCCGGCGACGGCACCCGCCGCCCGCAGCCGCTCACCGAGGAGGAGGTGGCCGGGCTCGCGCACCTCGAGCACGAGGACTGGTACGCCTACTACGTCGCGAACGGCTGGACCCTGGGCCCACGCGACTCCAAGGCCCGGACGCGACCGTCGCTCAAGCCCTGGGCCGAGCTCTCCCCGGAGGACCAGGCGGCCACCATCAGCGGGGTCACGCACAGCCTGCAGCAGCTGACGACGCTCGGCTACCGGCCGTTCGGCGACTCCGTTGGTGTCGCCGCCCCGCCCGCCCGCTACGAGCGGCGCGGCACGGTGACCGCCGTCCGCCTCGACGAGCCGTGGACCTGGACCACCGACAACGGCGACCTGATGGAGGCCGCTGCGGGGGACTGGCGGCTCAGCGCGGACGGGCGCACCTGGTCGGTGCTCGACGACGCGTTCCGCGAGACCTACCGCCACCTCGACGGCGACCGCTACGCGCGGACCGGCTCGGTCACCGCCCGGAACGTGTCCGCCGTCGAGCGGGTGCAGACGCTCGAGGGCCCGGTGACCGCCTTGCCGGGGGACTGGGTCGTGGAGGACGACGAGAGGCGGCGCTGGGTCGTGCCGGGCGAGCAGTTCGCGAGGAACTACGCCGCGTCGTGACCGTCGTGGCCGTCGTGACCGTCGTGACCGTCGTGACCGTCGTGACCGTCGAGTGAGGCGCGCAGCGCCCGGTGGATCCCGTTGGGGGTGAGCACGCCGACGAACTGCACGCCGTCGCGGACGCCGACCATGCCCTTGTCGCTTCGCAGGATCAGGGCCAGCGCCTCCTCGAGGGTCGCGGTGAGCGGCACGGTGTCGGCCAGGTCGCCCGTGGCGACGCCGTCGATCGGCTCGAGGTGGGCGCGGTCGATCTGGGTGACGGTGAGCCGGCGCAGGCCCTTGGTGGCGCCGACGAAGTCCTCGACGAAGGGGTCCGCGGGGTGCCCCAGCAGCTCCGCCGGGGTGCCGTACTGCGCGAGCCGGCCGCCGGCGGCGAAGATCGCGACCCGGTCGCCCATCCGCACCGCCTCGTCGATGTCGTGGGTGACCATCACGACGGTCTTGCCCAGCTCCTGCTGCAACCGGAGGAACTCGTCCTGCAGCCGCACCCGCACGACCGGGTCGACCGCGCCGAACGGCTCGTCCATGAGCAGCACGGGCGGGTTCGCGGCCAGGGCTCGCGCCACGCCGACCCGCTGCCGCTGGCCGCCGGAGAGCTGGGCCGGATAGCGGTCGCCGTACGTCGCGGGGTCGAGCCCGACCAGGTCGAGCAGCTCGTTGGCGCGCTTGCGGGCCACCGACCTCGACTCGCCGTAGAGCAGCGGCACCGTCATCACGTTGGTGAGGACCCTCTGGTGCGGGAACAGCCCGATCTGCTGGATGACGTAGCCGATCCCGCGGCGCAGCTTCACGGGGTCCGAGCGGGTCACGTCGGCGCCGTCGATCTCGATGGTGCCGGTCGTCGGCTCGATCAGCCGGTTGATCATCTTCAGCGTGGTCGACTTGCCGCAGCCGGACGGGCCGACCAGGACAACGAGCTCGCCCGCGGCGACGTCGAGGTCGAGCTCCTGGACGGCGACCGTGCCGTCGGGGTAGGTCTTCCCGACTCCGGACAGGCGGATCATGGGCTCCCGGGATCCGTCACCCGAAGGGGTAGCGTCCATGCGGTGACCCTACCTGCGGGGGCTGCGGTGCTCGGGATGTCGGCGGACGGACCGACCTGCTACAGCCGGCTCACCAACGAGTGGATCTGCAAGCAGTACCTCGAGGACTTCCGTCCCGAGATCCAGCACGCGACCATCGAGCACCTCGAGATCACCGCGCTGTCGGTGCTGCTCGGGCTGGTCATCGCCTTCCCGCTGGCCCTGCTGGCCCGGCGGTTCGTGCGGCTGGAGTCGCTCGTCGTCGGTGTCGCGACCGGGATCTACACGATCCCGTCGCTGGCACTGCTGCCGCTGATGGTGCCGTTCACCGGGCTGTCGAAGACCACCGTGGTGATCGCGCTCGCGCTCTACGCGCTGACGATCCTGGTGCGGTCGATGCTCGAGGGCTTCCGTGCGGTGCCTGACGAGGTCGTGGAGTCGGCCCGTGGGCTCGGCTACGGCACCGGCCGGCTGCTGGTCCGCATCGAGCTGCCGCTGGCCCTCCCGGTGATCATGGCCGGGCTCCGCGTGGCGACGGTCTCGACGGTCGCCCTCACGACCATCGGCTCACTGGTCGCCTACGGCGGTCTGGGCAACCTGATCAAGGAGGGCGTCACCACCAACTTCCGCGCCGAGCTGTTCACCGCATCGGTGCTCTGCGTCGTCCTCGCCGTCGCCCTCGACGTCGTCATCGTGCTCACCCAGCGGCTGCTCACGCCCTGGACCCGGCGGGGTGCCACCGCATGATCGTCTTCCGAGACACCTGGCGCTACCTCACGACCTGGGCCAACTGGACCGGCGACGCCGGAATGCTGCACCTGATGCAGCAGCAGCTGCTGCTCACGATCACGGCGTTGCTCATGGCGTCGGTCGTGGGGCTGCCGCTCGCGCTCTGGCTCGGCCACCTCGGTCGCGGTGGCTTCCTGGCCATCAACATCACCAACATCGGCCGGGCCATCCCGACCTTCGCGCTCCTCGCCCTGTTCGTCACCGCCGATTTCCCCGGCGTCCGCGAGTTCGGTCCCTACGGCCGCGCCGGGCTGGCGACGCTGCTCGCGCTCGCACTCTTCGCACTGCCGCCGATCATCACCAACTCCTACGTCGCGGTGCGCGAGGTCCCGGACGACGTCAAGGAGGCGGCGGTCGGCATGGGCATGACCGGTGCCCAGCGGTTCTTCAGGGTCGAGCTCCCGCTCGCGCTGCCGCTGATCGCCAGCGGCGTACGCCTGGCCCTGGTGCAGGTGTGGGCCACGGCCACGATCGCGGCGTTGGTCGCCGGTCCCGGGCTGGGCCGGGTGATCACGGACGGCTTCTTCCGCACCAACTACGGCAAGGGCATCGCCGGGGCGGTGGTCGTCGGGCTCGTGGCCCTCGTCCTGGAGCTGCTCGCGGCGACTCTCCAGCGGCTGGTGACCCCCGGTAGTAACGGATCGTCACCCAAACGTGACTCCGCACTGTCGGCGGACCCGTCTACGGTGGCCGCAGACGTCGGCTGACCTGCGGGCTCGGCCGCTCAGCAGCACCGTCAGCGCTCCATCCGGACACGCGTGGTCACTCGGGCCACGGGACACAGAAGGAAGACCATGACCAACCACCGGTCGATCCGACGCTCCTTTGCCGCGGTGCTCTCCGTCGGCACCCTGCTCCTCGCCACCGCCTGTGCCGGCGACGACCTCTCCTCAGGCTCCGACAAGTCGGGCGCGAGCACCACGCCGACCACCACCTCGGCGTCCACCAGCGAGAGCACCACCACCGCTGGCGGTCCGATCACGCTCGCCGGCCAGAACTTCCCCGAGGCCACGCTGGTCGCCTCGATGTACGACCAGCTGCTCACCACGGCCGGCTACACCGTCACCGAGAAGCTCGTCGACTCCCGCGACGGCTACATGGCCGACTTCCCGGGCGGCGTCGACATCGTGCCGGAGTACGTCGGCGGCATCGTCAACTTCCTCAACTCCAAGGCCAACGGCGAAAACGCCACGCCCTTCGACGCGGGCGACGGACAGCAGCTCGCCGACCAGGGCAAGTCGCTGCTTGACGCGGCCGGCATCACGCTGCTCGACCAGTCCGCGGCCACCGACACCAACGCGTTCATGGTCACCAAGGACTACTCCGAGAAGAACGGGGTGACGAAGCTGTCCGACCTCGAGGGCAAGAGCGTCAAGCTCGCCGCCGCCCCCGACTGCGAGGGCCGGCTCGACTGCGAGGGCGGCCTGACCGACCAGTACGGCATCGACGTCACCGAGGTGCTGCCGCTCGGCTACGCCAGCGACCAGACCTACCAGTCCGTGCTCAGCGGCGAGTCCGAGCTCGGCGAGACCAGCACCACCGACGGCACCCTGGAGTCGCAGGGCCTGGTGGTCCTGGAGGACGACAAGCACATCCAGCCCGCGCAGAACCTGGTGCCGGCCGTCTCCACCGAGTTCCTCAACGCCCACCCCGACGTCGCCGACGTCCTCAACCCGCTGATGGCCGCGCTGACGACCGAGAACCTGACCGAGCTGAACAGCAAGATCGCCGTCGACCGCCAGAAGCCCGAGGACGTCGCGAAGCAGTTCCTGACCGACAACGGTCTGCTCTGACTCTGGTTTGTCTCGGAAGGGGCAGTTTCACCGGGTACCCGGTGAAACTGGCCACCTCTCAGCGCTCAGAGGTCAGCGCTCGGAGTCGCGCAGAGCGAGGGCGGCCGGCGCGACCGTACGCACGTCCAGCACGTCGGCGGGCAGGTCCAGCCGGCGGCCCTCGGGGGTGTCGACCCGGTCCAGGGGGCGGCCCAGGCCGCGTGCGTACGTCACGACCGCCTCGGCGTCGGCGCGTCGGTTCTGCTCGACCAGCCAGCCGACCAGCCGGTCGGCGGGCAGCAGGCCGGAGTGGGTCAGCGAACGGGAGCCCCAGATCGAGAGCACACCTGAGCGCAGCAGCTCCCACCACTCGTCGTCGCAGCCGGGGAGCTCGGCGAAGTAGCGGTGCAGGTCGCCGGCCAGCACCCGGTCGCGCATGATCTTGGTGACCTTCGGCGCGCCGTACTCCTCCACCGAGCGCAGCGACATGAGCTTGGTCGACCAGCGGTCTCGGAGGTCCGGCAGCGACGAGCGCTGCTGGGTGATCGAGCTGCCGTCGGTGCGGATCCGCCAGTGGTAGACGATGTCCGGCAGCACGCCGAACCGCCGGGCCCGCAGGTAGGCGAGCGTGGTGGCCGGCTGGTCCTCGTAGCGCACGCCTTCGGGCCAGGAGAGCCCGGTCGCGCGCCAGAAGTCGACGCGGAACAGCTTGTTCCACGCGAACACGTCGCCCAGGATCTCCGGCAGGTCGTCGATGATCACGTCCATCCGCTGCCGGTGCAGCCGCCTCATCCACGGCGGCTCGACCAGCGCCTCGCCCTCCAGGCGCGCGACCGACCCCGTCACGAAGTCCGACCCCGTCCGGGTCAGCTGGCGCAGCAGCGCGGCGTACGCCCCCGGCGGCACCACGTCGTCGGAGTCGGCGAAGGCCAGCAGGTCACCGGTGACGTGCCGCAGCCCCTCGTTGCGGGCGGCGCCGAGGCCCCGGTTGTCGGTGTGTACGACGCGCACCCGCGGGTCGCGCGCGGCGTAGCCCTCGGCGATCTCGCCGACCTCGTCGGGTGAGCCGTCGTCGACCACGACCACCTCCAGCCCGGTGCGACCCAGCGACGGTCCCTGGGCGAGCACCGAGTCGAGGCACGCTGGCAGGTAGGCCGCCACGTCGTAGGCCGGCACGACGACGCTCAGGAGCGAGGTGCTGCGGCGAGATCGGAGCAGCCGGACCATGGCCGATAGGCTCTCACCCCGTGACCGAGCTGAGCCTGACCGACCCGACGACGTACCCCCGCAAGGTGCTGTTCGTCGCCGGTGCAGGGCGCAGCGGTACCTCCACCATGGCCGGGCTGATGCGGATCATGGGGCTGCACGTGCCCCAGCCCGAGGTCGCCGCCGACGAGACCAACCCCAAGGGGTTCGGTGAGCCGCGCTGGGTGGTCGACCACCACGACCGGCTGCTCAAGGAGGCGCTGGTCCAGGTCAGCGACTCCCGGCCCGAGGCCTGGTTCGAGACCGGCCGCGTCTCCACCCGCGAGCCCGAGCGGATCGCGACCGCGCAGTGGCTGGAGAGCCACTTCCAGGTCAGCCCCGAGCTGGTGGTGAAGGACCCGCGGCTGGGCTGGTTCATCGGCCTGTGGCGGGTGGCGGCGGTGCGCACCGGTGCCACGCCCGTGTTCGCGACGATGCTGCGACCCCCCAGCGAGGTCGTCGGCAGCAAGCAGACCTACTACGCCAACCGGCTCGGCTCCGCGCACCTCGCGGCCAGCTGGCTGAACATGATGCTGCACACCGAGCGCGGCACCCGGGTCGGTGCCGGCGAGGGAGCGTTGGCCGGCGGCCGGGTGTTCGTGCGCTACGCCGACCTGCTCGACGACTGGGTGAAGACCTCGATGCACGTGGCCGAGACGCTGCAGCTGCAGCACGTGCTGCACGCCGACAGCGAGCAGATCCGCGACGGGCACCGCTTCGTCGACCCCGGGCTGCGCCGGATGAGCCAGACGCTGGAGGACCTCAACCTCCCGCCCCGGCTGCACGAGCTGACCGGTGCCACCTGGGAGGAGCTCAACAAGCTGGCCGACCCGGGAGGCGACACCCCGGCCGTGCACGAGGCGCTCGACCAGCTGCGCGAGGCCTACGTCGACCTCTACGAGGAGTCCGCCGCCATCTCGCGCTCGTCGGTCGTGGCGGCCGAGCAGCGGCTGAAGCGGCAGCGGCCCCCGGCGCCGCCGGCCCGCGGCGTCGCCGACCGCATCCCCCACGGCGTCCGGGCGGCGATCCCGCCGTCGGTGCGCAAGGGGCTGCGGAAGGTCGCCGGCCGCGAGCGGCCCGATGCCGGATGAGGGCCGGATGAGCGCGAGCGGCTCCGGGGTCGCCAACCTCGAGGGCCACACGGAGTTCGACATCACCTGGCCCTGGACGAGGCCCGGCGGCCTGCGCCCGGGAGCGACGGCGGTGCTGCGGGTGAAGGACGAGGCCCGGAGCCTGCCGTGGGTGCTGCCGCCCCTGCTGCGCGCCACCGACCACGTGCTGGTGGTCGACAACGGGTCGACGGACGGCAGCCCGGAGGTGACCAGGGAGACCGCCGAGAAGGCGGGGCTGGCCGACAGGCTCACGCAGGCGACGTACCCCTTCCAGGTGGCCCGCGCGGGTGCCGAGCACCTCGCCCAGCCCGAGCGGTCGGTGCACTCGCTGGCCTACTTCTACAACTGGTGCTTCGCCCAGGTGCAGACCCGCTACTCCTGGAAGTGGGACGGCGACATGGTGCTGACCACCGAGGGCGAGGTCTCGATCGCCGACCTGGGCTGGCAGGTCGGCGACGTCCAGTCGATCATCCGCGTACCGCGCCACGGGCTCTACCTCGAGAGCGACGCCAAGGGCTACCTCGACCTCGGGCTGCGCAACGCCGAGGAGTGGGGCTTCCCGATCGGACCCGACTTCGTCTTCACCAAGGCCTACGAGTGGGAGATCCGTACGACGCCCGAGCCGGTCCGGTCGATCGGGCTTCCGCACGGGATGTGCGTGGAGCTGAAGTACCTCGACGGCGACGAGTTCGCGCACTGGACCGACCCCGCGTCGTTCGCGACCAGCTACCGCAACAAGCGCAAACGGCGCGAGTGGACGGTCTACAACGCGCTCCTCGAGGGGACGGTGCTCCCGGGCGTGCACGAGATCACCGCCCCGGAGGGCGTGCACATCGTCGACTTCGTCACCCACGAGTGGCTGCCGCGCGCCCCGCGGCCGCTCGAGGTGGGTCTGCCCGAGCTGGCCCCCGTCTCGCCCGCGCAGCAGGCGCTCGCCCGGCGCGAGGCGCAGCCATGAGGCGGGCATGAAGTCGGCCAACGAGCGGGCCTTCGCCGGCCACGACGGCTCGGCGGCCCGCTGGTTCGCCACCCAGCCCGGCTGGTGGCAGGACCACTTCGAGTCGGCGGTCGACCAGGCGCTCCAGGAGTTCTCGAGCAGCGGGGTCGCGACCATGGGCCGCGACCTGCTCGACATCGGCTGCGGCGACGGCATCATCAGCCTCGGACTGCTGCGCCGAGGCGGCTTCGCGACGGTCACCGGGATGGACATCGTGCCGACCGACACCGGCTTCCTCGACCACGAGGCGGAGCGGCACGGCGAGCGCCCAGTCGGCCCCCACGACGCGCTGACCTTCGTGCAGTCGGCGCCGGACACGGCTCCGTTCCCCGACCAGTCCTTCGACCTGGCGACGGCCTGGTCGGTCTTCGAGCACGTGACCGAGCCGCGCCCGCTGCTGCGCGACGTGCACCGGGTGCTGCGCCCGGGTGGGGTGCTGTTCATCCAGGTGTGGCCGCTGTGGTTCTCCGAGCACGGCTCGCACCTGTGGCCGTTCTTCGACGAGAGCTTCGTGCACCTGACCCGGACCCCTGCGGAGATCCTCGAGCACCTGCGCGGCCGGATCGAGGACCAGGCGCTGGCCCAGTCGATGTTCGACCTCTACGAGTCGTGCAACCGGCACACCGTCGACGACATCGGTGCGGCGCTGCTCGACGCCGGGTTCGGCATCGGCAAGGTCACGCTCAGCGGGGCGTCGGTGCATGTCCCGCCCGAGCTGCAGCAGATCCCGCTGAGCCGGCTCGCCGTCGACGGGTGCACGATCCTCGCGGTCCGGCACTGACCCGCTCGGCGGCTGTCGAACAGTGTTCGACAGGGGACGGCCGGTAGAGTGCGACGGTCGCCGGGAGGCGTGAGCCCCGAGTCCCAACTGTGTGTAGGTGAGTGTGTTGAGCGCGTCGTCCGGGCTGGAGCCAGCGGTGCTGGTCACAGGAGGTGCCGGGTTCATCGGCTGCGCCCTGGCGCCGCAGCTGCTGGACCGAGGTCTCCCCGTCGTCGCGGTGGACAACCTGCTCGAGCAGGTGCACCCCGGGCGTGAGCGTCCGGCCGCGCTCCCGGAGCGGGTCGAGCTCGTCGAGGGCGACGTCGCCGACCCGGGCATCTGGGACGCGGTGCTCAGCCGGTTCCGTCCCGAGCTCGTCGTGCACCTCGCCGCTGAGACCGGCACCGCCCAGTCGCTGACCGAGTCGACCCGGCACGCCACCACCAACGTGGTCGGCACCACCGCGATGCTCGACGCCTTCGTCCGCCACGAGGCGCTGCCGGAGCACGTCGTGCTCACCTCCAGCCGGGCCGTCTACGGCGAGGGGCCGTGGCAGGCCGCCGACGGGTCGGTCTTCGAGCCGGCGCCGAGGTCGCACGCCCAGCTCGCCGCGGCGCAGTGGGCGCACGTCGACGCCGACGGGCACCCGGCCGAGCCGCTGCCGGCGTACGCCGCCACCACCCACCCCAACCCCTCGAGCGTCTACGGCTCCACCAAGCTGGCCCAGGAGCTGGTCCTGCGCAACTGGTCGGCGAGCTTCTCGGTGCCGCTCTCGGTCTTCCGGCTGCAGAACGTCTACGGTCCCGGACAGTCGCCGCACAACCCCTACACCGGCATCATCACGCTCTTCCACCGGCTGGCCTCGCGTGGCGAGACGCTCGACGTCTACGAGGACGGCGAGATCAACCGCGACTTCGTCTACATCGACGACGTGGTCGCGGCCCTGGTGGCGGGCATCGAGCGACCCGCGGCCGACCAGCGCATCCTCGACGTCGGCAACGGCGTCCGCACCACGATCCTCGACGCCGCCCGGATGATCGCCGCGCACCACGGCGCGCCGGAGCCGCAGATCTCGGCCAGGTTCCGCGACGGCGACGTGCGGTCGGCCTGGGCCGACATCACCGCGACCCGCGAGGCGCTCGGCTGGACGCCGTCGTGGACCTTCGCGGACGGCAGCGCAGCGGTCTCCGACTGGCTGAAGCGTGGCGGGTTCCTTGGCTGAGCACGAGTTCGAGCCGTCCGACCGGTCGAGCACCTACACGGCGCTCGCCTGGGTCCGCGCCGACGTCGACCCCTGGCTGCCGGCCATCGCGCGGCTGCTCGAGACGCCCGACTGCGAGCGGGTGCTCCTCGCGGTCGGCCCGACGCGCACCCTCGACCGGCTGCCGCAGGACGACCGGCTGGAGATCGTCACCGCCGGCTCCTTCGGCGCGACGGTCGCCTCGATCCCCGAGGTCGTGGCCGGCCCGGTGCTGCTCATGACCGCACCTGTGCTGGTCCCGGAGACGGGGCTCGGCACCGCGCTCGAGGCCCTGGCCGGCGACGCCCGTGTCGTCTCGGTTTCGTTCCTGAGCAACGCGGCCGGTCACCTGAGCTTCCCGCAGAAGAAGCCGACCCACTACTCCCTCGAGGGCCACGACGAGACCACGCTGACCCGGCTGCTGCGCAGCAGCGAGCCACAGCTCGACCCGGCGCCGCTCGCGGCGCCCGCCGGGGCGGCGACCCTGCTCAGCCGCGACTGCCTGGTGATCACCAAGGGCCCCGACGACACGTTCGCCGGCAACCCCGAGGCCGCCGTCGTCGAGATGGTGATGCGCGCCCAGCGCCGCGGGCTGCGGGCCGTCCTCGACCCCTCGACGTACGTGACCCGGCTCTGGGAGGGCGAGCACTGGGGCGAGCCGCCGATGGAGAACGAGTCGGTGCGCCGGCAGCTCTACGGGCTGCACGCCTCGGTGCTGAAGCTCCACGACGTCCAGAAGCGCAGCAGTGACTCACCCCTCGGCCTGGCCCTGGCCACCGCCCGGGCCAAGGTGCGCGGGCTGCGCATCCTGATCGACGCCAGCTGCCTCGGGCCGATCGAGAACGGCACCCAGGTGCAGACCCTGGCCCTCGTCGAGGCGCTGGCCCGGCGCGACGACGTCAAGTGGATCGGGGTCGGTATCCAGGGGGCGGTGCCGAAGTACGCCGAGCGGGTGCTCGGCTCCTCGAAGGTCCGGGTCATCAGGACCTCCGCCCTGCGGTTTCCCGACGGGCAGCGGGCCGACGTGCTGCACCGGCCGTTCCAGCCCACGGGCGGTCTGCCCTGGATGAACTGGCGCAACTCCGCGGACCGGGTCCTGGTCACGCTCCAGGACCTGATCGCCTACAGCGTCGGCGCCTACCACGACCGGCCGAAGATCTGGATGCGCTACCGCCGCGGCATCCAGCAGTCGGTGGCCAAGGCCGACGGCCTGATCGTGATCTCCCACGACGTCGCGGGCGACCTGCGGCGCGAGCGGCTGCCGATCGTGGCCGAGCGCACCTTCGTCGTCGAGAACGGCACCGACCACCTGGCCGGCGACGAGGCCGACCAGTTCCCGGCCGAGCTGCTGGCGCGCGGCTGGGCGGCCCGCGACTTCCTCGTGGTGCTCGGAGCCAACTACTCCCACAAGAACCGCGACCTGGCGATCCGCGTCTTCCGCAGGCTGCGCGAGCAGAACCCCTCCCTCGGGCTGGTGCTGGCCGGCGTCGCGGTCGCCGAGGGTTCCAGCCGGGTCCTCGAGGCGATCGAGCTCCGCGACACCGACGGGGTGGTGACCCTCCCCGACGTGACGTCCGAGGAGCGCAACTGGCTGCTCCGGCACGCCTCCATCTGCCTCTACCCCACCTCCAACGAGGGGTTCGGGCTGGTGCCCTTCGAGGCGGCCCGCTTCGGCACGCCCACCGTGTTCACCCGGGTCGGCCCGCTGGCCGAGGTGCTCGACGGCGTACCCGTGGTCGCCTCGAGCTGGGACCCCGACGAGCTGGCGGCCTGCTGCCAGCGGATCCTCGACGACCCGCAGTTGGCCACCGAGCAGGTGACTGCCACCCTGAAGTGCGGCAGCCGCTACACCTGGGACGAGACCGCAGCCCGGCTCGTCCGCGCCTACCGAGAGCTGCTCGCGCAGCCGGTCCGATGACTGCCACCCCGCACCGAACCGAGGAACGACATGGCTGAACGCAAGAAGACCCCCACCGAGCCGACCGGGTCCGGTGACCCGGTCGACGAGCTGCCGGTCAAGAACACCGCCGACCTCGACGAGATCTCGCTGGCCCAGGCCCTGCTCGACGTCGACGTCGCGAACGCCCGGGTCATCGACCTCACCAAGCGGCTCACGACCCTGACCAAGGAGCTGCGGCAGAGCACGAGCGAGCTGCAGAAGGCCAAGCTCCGCAACCGGTCGATCGCCGCCGAGCTCGAGGAGATCAAGGGCTCGCGCGCCTTCCGCTCCGCCACCACGGCGCAGCGCTTCCTGGGCGCCGCCCGGTCGCGGCTCGGACGGTGACCCACGCCATGGCGACCGCGATGTCCGGACCCCGGGTGCTGCTGGCGATCACGGCCTACAACGGCGAGGCCTTCATCGCCCGGACCCTCGACTCGGCGCTGCACATCGACCAGGGCGACGCGCAGCTCGACGTGCTCGTGCTCGACGACTGCAGCCCGGCGCCCGGCTTCAGCCACCGGCTCGCGGCGATGTGCGAGCAGCGCGGGATCCTCTACTACCGCAGCCCCCGCAACCTCGGCATCCCCCGCAACGTGTCGCTGGGCATGCTCACCGCCGTCCAGCAGGGCTACGACCACGTCATCATCAGCAACAGCGACGTCGTCTACCCCCGCAACTTCCTGGCCCAGCTGCTGCTGGCGGTCGCGCACGAGGGCGTCGGCTCGGTCACGGCGTGGTCCAACAACGTGTCGATGTACTCCCTGCCCAACTCCGACCCCGACCGCTACCTGGCCACCCAGGAGCGGGTCGACTGGCTGAGCGACACGCTCGCCGAGTGGTACGTCGACGCTGCGATGGACATCCCCGCGGGCATCTCGTTCGCGATGATCGTCCCGACCGCGGTGATCGAGGAGGTCGGCGTGATGGACCCGGTCTTCGGCCGGGGCTACTGCGAGGAGACCGACTGGTCGCTGCGGAGCCTGGCCGCCGGTTACCGGGTCGCGCTCGCACCGGGCTGCTTCGTCTACCACTCCGGCCGCGGCTCCAACCTCGAGGCCGGGCTGGTGACCCGTGACCACACCTCGGTGCCGGAGAACGAGGACATCATCGACATGCGCTACCCGCTGTTCCGGGGCCAGGTCGGTGCGTTTGCGGCCTCCGGGATCCTCGCCGAGGCGCGGTTGCACGGAGTCGCGGCGTTCATGCGGCGCGGCGGCGCCGAGTTCGGCTACACGATCGACGCCGGCTGGCTGCCGCCGTCGGAGAACGCCGAAGGGCTGGTCCGCTGCACCGTCGCCCCCGACGGCCTCGACGGCATCGTGTCGATGGACTTCCTCGGCTTCCGCCACGTCATCGAGGACGTCGACGCCTTCGCGCTCGCCGAGACGCTCAAGGAGTTCTTCGGTGGCCGGCCGCCCGTCGCGGTCAACCTGCGCGACCGAGGCGCCCTCGCCAGCTCCCTGCAGTCCGAGTTCGCGGGCACCAGCCGCCGGCTCGGCAACTACCCGTCCCGGGTCTGACCCGCCGCTCACGCTAGGAAGCTGGATCCGATGATGCGCCTGTCCCTGCCCTCCGCGCGCGGCGCTCGCGTCGCACCCGTGCCCCCGCGTCCCTACGTGGGGGAGGAGCTCGTCTGCATCCCGACCGACGCCGGCCAGCTGTGGATCCCGGCGTCCGACGGCGTGATGCGTCCCTACCTGGAGGAGCAGGGCAACTGGGAGCCCGAGGAGGGCGCCCTGCTGGGGCAGTTCTTCCGGCCCGGGCTGCGGTTCCTCGACGTGGGGGCCAACGTCGGCTACTTCTCGCTCCTCGTGGCCGCGAGCTGTCCCGGGGCGACCATCCACGCCTTCGAGCCCCATCCCCTGACCAGCCGGGTCCTCGGGCTCAACGCGTGGTCCGCCAACGCCGACATCCACGTGCACGCGATGGCGCTCTCGGCCGGCGACCGGGTGCTCTCGCTGGCCACGGCCGAGTCCAACCTCGGCGACACGCGGTCGAGCGCCAGCGGCCGCGGCACCATGCTCGCGCCGGCCGCGCCGCTCGACGAGGTGATCCCGGGTGCGGTGTTCGACCTGGTGAAGATCGACGTCCAGGGCTTCGAGCAGGAGACGGTCTCCGGCATGCTCGGCATGCTCCGGCGCAGCCCCGGAGTGGTCGTGGTGGCCGAGTTCTGGCCGGCCGCGCTGCGCGATCGCGGCCTCGAGCCCGTCGCGGTGCTCGAGGGCTACCGGCAGCTCGGCCTCACGGTGCGCGCCCAGGTCGGCCGGGAGCTGACCACGCCCACCGCCGTCGAGACGGTCCGGATCTGCGACGAGGCCGGCCCCAACGGCCAGGTCAACCTGGTTCTCACGACCTAGGCAAAAGCGCTCAGCCGCCGAGCACCTTGGTCATGGCGGGCTCGAGGTAGGGGACCAGGGACATCGCGTAGGTCACGGTCAGGTGGTTCTCGTCGCGGTAGACGATCACGCCGCCGACAGCCGCCGGGCAGACGCCGTCGCGGCAGATGTACCTGTTCACGCTGACCCTGGAGATGCTGGCGTCGTCGCGCCCGACCTTGCGGGCCGCCTGGGTGAGCCGGTCGGGGATGATCCACTTGTTCGCTCGCCCGGCGCAGGCGTCGAGGTCGTCGAGGTGCTCGGCCACGCAGTCCGGGGTGGTGTGCGCGGGGTCGTTGGGGGCCGGGGTGTCGCGGATCACGAGCACCTGCTCGCCGGCCGCCGACAGCTCGTGGAGGGTCGGGACGTAGGTCTTCGCGGTCGCGTTCGGCGGCTGGTTGGTGCTCAGGACGACCAGGTCGTAGTCACCGTTGAGAACCGCTGAGGCCGTCGCCGGCCTCGTCGCGACGCAGGGATCGTCGGCATGGTCCAGCACCACGTAGCAGGCGCCGAAGAGGTAGGTGTCGACCTGCCAGTGGTGCAGCCGGCCGATCTTGCTCACCGCCTCCAACCACTGCCCGGCGTGCGAGTTGCCGACCAGCGCGATCCGCTTGACCGGGTGATGGGTGTCGCCGCGGTGGCAGACGACGGGCTCGCCCTCCGGCATCCAGTTGAGGCACTTCTTGGGGTCGATGCCGTCGGAGTAGTCCTCCTTGGCGAACTCCGGGGAGGTGATCAGCTTCGTCGTGGCGGGGCAGTCGTGCTTGGGGTCGAGGGCCCCCGCGCCGAAGCAGGGTCGCTCGCTGCTGATCGCCCGCGCGACGTCCGCCGACGCCGCGGCGATCTGCTGATTGGTGTGCGCCGTCAACGCCACGCTGGCCAGCACCACGAGAGCGGTGATGGCTGCCGACATGACGAAGACCCGGCGCAGCCGCGCCTTGAGCCAGACCGAACCACGCACGGGGCCCTCCAGGAACCGGGTGCTCGCCCAGGCCAGGAGCAGGGCGAGGACGACGAGCACGAGCTTGTCCCACCACTGGGCCGCATGGCCGAGCGCGTAGGGCGCGAGCACGATGAGCGGCCAGTGCCACAGGTACAGCGCGTACGACGTATCGCCCACCAGCTGGACCGGCGTCGAGTGCGACAGCCAACGAGGGTTCGCGGCGTGCCTGGGGTCGTTGGCCATGATCGCGGCGGCGGTCGCCAGCGTGGGCAGCAGTGCGGCGTAGCCGGGGAACGGCGTGCGCGCGGTGATCAGCCCGTAGGCGATCCCGATCCCGGCGAGCCCGCCCCAGAACAGCGCCGTTCGCAGCGGGACGCCGAGGCGCCGGACGAGCACGGGGTAGACCGCCGCGAGCAGGCTGCCGACGCCGAGCTCCCACATGCGCGTCCAGGTCGAGAAGTAGGCCTCGGCCGGGGCGGCCGACGTGCGGTAGAGGCCCCACCCGAACGAGACGGCCACGGCGACCAGGAAGCCGCACCCCACCACGAGGCGGGGTGACCTCCCGAGCCGCAGCGCGCCCCAGGTCAGGAGTGCGACCAGCAGCGGCCACATCACGTAGTACTGCTCCTCCACCGACAGCGACCAGAAGTGCTGGAAGGGCGACACCGCCCGCTGCGCATCGAGGTAGTCGGTCGCCTCGGAGACGAGCTGCCAGTTCTGCACGTAGAGCATCGAGGTGACCGCTTCGCGGGCCAGCGCCTTCCACTGACCGGCCGGCACGAACAGGACGACGCCGCCGAGGGTGGACAGGATGACCACGACGACCGGTGGCAGCAGCCGCAGCGCCCGGCGGCTCCAGAACCGACCGAAGTCACGCGCGTGCCGCGGCGGGAGGCTGAGGAGGTGGCTGGTGATCAGGAATCCCGAGATCACGAAGAAGACGTCGACGCCCACGAACCCGCCGGGGAGCAGCCGGGGGAAGAGGTGGTAGACGACGACACCGGTCACCGCGACGGCGCGCAAGGCCTGGATGTCGAGCCGGTGCTGCTTGGTGACGTCCTCGGCGCGCGCCCGGACGCTCTCGCTGGGGTCAGGCGGCGCGGCGGCAAGGCCGCTGGGGGTGGCTCCCGTGCTCGTCGAAGCCACCTGGGTCACCCGGGCAGTCTAGATGTGGCGATGAGGCTCTCCGAATCGACGCGGCGCAGCCTGCGGCGCGCGAAATGGGGGTCCGCTGCACCCGACTGTTAGTGTGCTCGGGAGGGCGGCGCCCATGCCACGCAGTCCGCTTCGCGACGTGACCTAGGACAGTTCCATGACCCACTCCGACGCGTTGACCGCGCCGAGCGTCCAGCGTCCCTTCGGACGAGAGCCCCGGATCGGCGTCCTCGTGGTCGCCTACAACGCGGCCTCGACGCTGGCGCAGACCCTCGACCGCATCCCCACTGAGTTCCGCTCGCAGATCGCGGAGGTCTTCGTCTGCGACGACGCCAGCCCCGACCGCACCTACCTGGTCGGCCTGGGCTACCAGGAGACCCAGCGCGACCTGCCGATCAGCGTGATCCGGCACGAGAAGAACCTCGGCTACGGCGGCAACCAGAAGGCGGGCTACCGGCTGGCCGCCGAGCACGACCTCGACATCATCGTGATGCTGCACGCCGACGGCCAGTACGCCCCCGAGTTCCTGCCGGCCATGGTCGAACCGCTGGCAAGAGGCGAGGCGGACGCGGTCTTCGGCTCCCGGATGATGGAGAAGGGTGCCGCGCGCAAGGGCGGCATGCCGGCCTACAAGTACGTCGGCAACAAGATCCTCACCGGCATCGAGAACCGGCTGCTCGGCTCGGACCTCTCGGAGTTCCACTCCGGCTACCGCGCCTACAACGTGCACGCGCTCTCCGAGCTCGACCTGTCGTCGACCTCCGACGGGTTCAACTTCGACACCCAGATCATCATCGCGCTGCACAGCCACGGCAAGAAGATCGTCGAGATCCCCATCCCCACCTACTACGGCGACGAGATCTGCTACGTCAACGGCATGCAGTACGCCGCCGACGTGGTCGCCGACGTGGCGGTCTACCGGCTCGCCAAGATGGGGTTCACCCCCGGTGAGCTGGCCCAGGTCGGCGACGAGTACGACCTCAAGGAGTCCGAGGGCTCCTCGCACACGGTGATCCTCGGCCTGATGGACGAGCTCGAGCCGTCGCGGGTCCTCGACGTCGGCTGCTCCGGTGGCCTCCTCGGCGAGCTGCTGCGCGACCGCGGCCACCACGTGACCGGCGTCGACTCGCTCGAGATCCCCGGGGTCGACAAGCGCGTCGACGAGTTCGTCCAGGCCGACCTCGAGCAGGGTCTCCCCGAGGAGGTCGGCTCCGGCTATGACGTGGCCATCGCCGCCGACGTACTCGAGCACCTGCGCAACTCCGATGCGCTGCTGCGCGAGATGGGCGGCCGCCTGGCCGAGGGTGGCCGGGTCATCATCTCGGTGCCGAACTTCGGCCACTGGTACCCGCGGGCGAAGTTCGGCACCGAGATGATGAC